>ERZ795054.212-NODE-212-length-90388-cov-7.846391_pt1 | contig 90388 bp, 73 predicted proteins | sample MGYA00375138_ERZ795054 | MGnify/ENA primary metagenome ERZ795054 (study PRJEB30183, sample SAMN05720215) | anaerobic digester metagenome | isolation source: active sludge of municipal wastewater-treating anaerobic digesters | place: USA | collected 2014-12-23 ... | reverse complement strand
CCACCGAGTGCCCGAAGCTTCAGACTCAATGCCCGAAGGTCGTCACCGAGTGTCCCAAGGAGCCCACGACCTGCTTCGTCGAACTGACCATCTGCCCGACGGCGGATACCATCACTAAGTGCCCCTCGGCCGGCATCGCCACCCAGTGCCCGATCAAGCAAACCGAATGCCCGGCAGTCACCACCGAATGCCCGAAGCTTCAGACCCAATGCCCGAAGGTCGTCACCGAGTGTCCCAAGGAGCCCACGACCTGCTTCGTCGAACTGACCATCTGCCCGACGGCGGATACCATCACTAAGTGCCCCTCGGCCGGCATCGCCACCCAGTGCCCGATCAAGCAAACCGAATGCCCGGCAGTCACCACCGAATGCCCGAAGCTTCAGACCCAATGCCCGAAGGTCGTGACGGAGTGCCCGAAGGAGCTGACAACCTGCGTCATCGAACCGACCAGATGCCCTACCGCAATTACGATGACGAGGTGTCCACTCACCCAAACCGAATGCCCGGTCGTAGCGACCGAGTGCCCAAAAATTGCGACGGAATGCCCGAAAAGTGAAACCACGATCTGCCCAAAACTCTTAACGCAGTGTCCTGTTCAAGTGACAACATGTCCTTTCAGGCCTACGACGTGTTTCCAAAGTCCCCTCTGTATTATCGGAAAATAGACATCAGAATGGCTGATAGGATTTTCCGCTGCCAAGATTGGTGACGTGCCAAGTTAGAACCATTAATTTTGAATGTGGGAGGGGGAGGTGTTCGTGTTTAGCGGATGAGGCAGGATGGCTCCGGGATTTGGGACCTTAGGAACGATAGGAAGGGCTTGAGCTTGGTGGTAAACCTTGCATTTGTCGCAGTAGTAATACTTCCCGGCAATCGTCCCGACAGAACTCAATGCGGAAACCGTGCCAGCCGCGGCATTCGTGTGTGGAACGGTCTGAGCGGGAGGATGGACTTTCCCGCAGTGCGGACACACTTGACCTTCACTCGCCGCTTTCTCTTTTCCCGTGCTCTTCAGTCCGGCTAAAGACTCCTGGACGGTGAAGGAATAAAGCGGAGAACCGCCTTCAGCGATCTTTTGGGCCAATAAAAGGTTAGGCATGGTCCATGCAAGGCCTAGGCCTAATCCAAACTGCCAAGCGAGTATCCACCTCCTTCTCATTCGCCAATTCAGAGAGGCATTCATAACCATGGTTACTATAATCCATCGACTGAAAATGGAAACCGAGATTGTGTTTTGGCGGTCGACCCAGCTTCGATCATTTCCTGGCTCATGGTTTGGTCTGTTTCATGGGTCCCTTCCCCTCAAAGAATCGATCGATCAGGGAAAATGCCTTATCGAACAACATTCGTTGACTGGGGTCCGGCACCACCTTTTCACTAAAACCCATCGCCTGGTCACTGTAACGTTCGGCAGAAAAGACCAATAACACTCGGCGCTTGCCGTTATCCAAAACAACCTCGCCCGACGGCCACGCGCTCCTGGCCTGACCGACCTCGGAAGCTTCACGGGCAATTCCACAAGCAGCCAAGGTTTTTGCCAGGACCTCCCAATCCAATTTCTGGGAAAACATGATGAGCCAGCGCGGACATTCAGCCTCCGGTCCGCCCATGAGCTTTCTTAGCAATTCCAGTTGTTCTGTGCCCCTGACAATGAGCGCCAGGCCGGTCTTTGATTGCGGTTGCTGACTCAAATGCTCATAAAGCCCGGGATAATGCCCCGAGCCGGTCACATAAAATCCCGAAAAAACGCCGGTGCGTAGCACCCATTGGATAAAAACATCGTAGCGCTGATCGTAAGGAGCCTGGCTGGTAAACGCCCGCAGAACATAGGATTCATCGGTGGCATCGGCCGCAAAGAAAAGCGCCTGCAGTGGCCGAATTGGATTCGGGAAGGTTGCACTTGAGTTCTCGATCACCCGTGTCACCCCGCGGATCAGGTAAATGGCCACGAGGATGCTTGCGATCGCATACAGCCAACCCTGGGGCTGCCGGATACGCCCAAACACCCATACCAACAGCACAGCCGCCAAAACCAAGCTACCCCGCCGAAGAAAAGTCCCCAGAAAAGTGTCCGCGTGGTTCAACCAGTGCCCCGCATTAAGCAAATACTCATACTTTCCCGGATAGAATATTTCGAAATTCGAGAAAATGGTGCTGTCGGCAAAGGCCAGCACCCGGCCCTGGCCGAAATACGATGCCACTGAGACACAAAACCGTCCCGAGGTCATAGCGGGATGGTCGTGAGGCGGTGGATAAAAATTATTTACGGAATAAATGGCGCGGACGGACTTGGCATGATCCAGCCACATCACGGGCCGTGCAAAAAGCGAAGTCGGTTGGATGGATGTCGGACCTCGGAACTTGAAAAACGTCATGCCATGAAGTAAAGGAGATCGAAGCCGTCCCACATCAAGTAATTGAAAGAAGTCCTCGTCGAGATCAAATAACACATCATCCCGGAAGATGAACCCAAACGGTTCACAGATGGGATTAAGGTGCGATGTGGATCCAAAGACATTGGTGTGGTCCCCGATCAGGAGCAGCCCGCCACCGCGCTGGACAAACTCCGTGATCACCTGTCGTTCCTCATCCGTGAAGGGCACATCGGGCAGATAAATGATCAGGATGCTCACTCCGTCCAAATCCGATGCCTTCAAGCGGGTCTTGAGTTCGCGCACATCGTAAAACGCCTCATACCACCGTTTTAAGCAGGCGTAGTTGTAGCCCGAGTCGGCCCCATACCATTCGCGATCGTAGGGACGGTCCGTGCGCGACCATTGGGTATGAAAGGTATTAATCAGCACCTTGCCTGATTTGAGGGTTCCCTGGGGCTTCCAAAAGGCTGTCAGGAGCAACATGCCCAGGATGGGCCACCACCCCCAACTCACCCACCGATTTGGAGAAGCTGCTGGGGCATATCGCGGTGGAACCGATGGCAGCAAAACGTTCATCAACGGCCAAATGCCAAGGAACAACGGGAGATAAGTCCAACCAATCATTCCTGACTTCAGAAAAGGTCCCCAAGGCAATTCCTCGCTCTCGTAACTCACAAAATCGCATAGGCCAACAAACAATGCTGTCGACACAACCCACCGTATCAGACTGAGGGCGAGAAGAAGCCCGACAATCCCAACCAGTCGGCGTAACACGGTCCGCAAATCGGACAAGGTCAGAAAAAGGTATGCTCCGAAGATCGCGGCCATGACAACCGGCAACGCGAGGGCGAGGTTATCAAGCGAAACGGCAAAACTCAATGGACCCACCATCGTGGTCAAGTGCGTTTCTCCCCCAAAAGATGCCACAGGTATTCCCAGTGCCCGAAGCAACCATCCGCCGAGGATTGATAGACCCGGCAATCCGCCCTTCCACCGCATGGCCGCGTAAAGCATCAACTCCTGAGCTGCGATTCCCAAGATCAACGATCCTGCATTCGCCCATCCCATATTCCAAACGAGCTCCGGGACCCTCGGCCGATCCTTGGAAAGCCGATGGCGAAAAAAGAGCAGATCCGCAGCCATTCCTCCAACCCAGCATGCGGCTGCCATCACTGGATGAGCCATTCCCAGTGTTATGGCATACGTCTTCGCAAGAACCGACAGGAATATCATGGGCCTTGCCCTCCCAACGTATAGTCCAGCAGGGATCGCATGAACTGGATATTGGCGGGATCATAATTCTCGAATCCCTCCAGATTCCGGTTATGCAGAAATTCCGAGTCGCTGATCAACACCAGGCGTCCGCGACCCACCGGTACCATGACGATCAAAGGCCATTCGTCGTAGAGACAAATCACCGAGGCATCCGGATGCGTCATTTCCAAGGGCCAGGCGCTGACAAAGGAGATGCGCTGCCCAAAGGCCGTCCGGTCAAAAAAACGCCCCAGAGGCAAACCTCGGATTTCCAATTGCAGCGGGCTCAGGAAGGAACGCATCTGTTTGTGATGTGGATATCCGCATCCGAGCAATATCGTCCCTCCCCGCTCCATGAACCGATTCAGGTCGCGTCGTTCCGACAGTGAAAACGGACGACGAGGGGCGTTCACCACCATGAATGCCGCGGCATCGAGCATTTCAGGATTCCATTCGTTGATGACCACCGGCAACTGGCCGTGACGCGCCAGATTAATCGATACGCCGTGCAGACCGGAATTCATGCTCGAATGCTTCGAGGCAAAAGGCTCATGGGCAAAATCGAGGATGGCCATCCGCCGACGGCTGTATTCGGTGTCCCACGCCAGCCATCCAGAAGGCTGATGGACCACCAGAGAAAACAACACCGAAGCCGGCATCACCCATCCGACGGCCCGAGACGATTTGAATACAAAAACCAGCGCGCCGAACGCGATCAACATCAACGCGGCCATCCCTCGACAAGGCCACCCCGCCATGGCCAGCCAGCTCGGGGACTCCCCAAACCACGAAAGCACCGACCGCAGGATCTCGTAGGAACGCGACAAGTTGTTATTAAAGAAACTTGTGGTGTCCCCAAAAACAAGGACCTTTCCTCTGCCGTATCGTTCTCCGGCGACCAGGACAAGATCGCCCAACCGTTCCTGAGACTGATACTTGAAATCCCCAATATACCCCCGGCTTTCGTCCGATCCGCTCGTGCCCCAATCCGAGTAACCATATCGCCCCAGGATGAATGGCTGGGCCGGCGCGCGCAATCGGAGTGACGCCCCCACCAGAATCGCAGGCCGATTCTCAGCCGAATCCCGCAGACCTCCAAAAGGCGTTCCCTGAAGAAACTCATAGGAATGAAACCAGCCTTGCGGGAAGAACTGAGCCGAGTCGTGATTCAAGCTGATGTGGCAGGGTGCCAGGAGATCGTTGATGTGATTGCGCCCGTTCTTGATGAAGGTATGATCGCCCAAGACCCAGAGATTGCCGCCGGCCGCAACAAACGCCCAAAGACGACGAAACACTTCCGGCGGAAGAGGCTTATCCAGATTCGTCAAAACCACCACCTGATCTTGATCCAACGCCTCCGGAATATCCCGCACCACCTCGGCCTTGCACCCAAACAAACCGGCATAATCGGGCAGCAACCCATACATCCCTCCCGCCGCCTGTCCAAACCGCGTATAGTCCGGTTTGGTAAAACTAACCACGCCCTGCTCAACAAAAATCAAACGGCGCGGCATCGGCCGGCGCCACGCCGTAGGGGGCATGCTGAGCAAAAGCATGATCAAGGCAATCGCTGGAATTCCCATGTGCCACGGGTGTTCTCTCAGCCAACGCCACGCACTCCGGCCGTCCGGTCTCTCGATGGCCGATTCCGGTTGCGCCAGCCAGGTTTCATAATGAAGCACCAGGTAAGTCACCAGCCAGGCGGCGTAAATCAACACGGGATAGGTCACCACAGCTAGACCCCGCAACTTGTCGAAGAGCTGCCGATACCCAAAGATATCCCGATACTTCAGCTCCCATACCAGGCTCACCCCAAAATCCACCCGTCGCACCAGAACAAGCGCCAACAAGCCTCCCAACAGCAAAATCACCCCCAAAAAACAGACGGTGCGCCACTTCGAAATCCGCGTCCGATCCCATCCAAATATTGATAAGCAAAGAAATAAAAGGGCTCCCCCCGTATTCTGATAGATCGGCCCCAAGTTATAGGAACTGCCCGTAATCCAGCTGGAAATCCGGCAGCTCAGGCCCGCAATTGCTTCAACGACCGGATATCCCAACGGCGAAAGAAACAGATAAAAATGGAGAAGAGCGTAACCACACACACCCGCCGTCGCCGCCGAGGGCACTCGCTGCACGCGGCGCCAAATCCAATGATGCGCGCATAGCAACAGCCCCATGTCGGCCACGGCTGGCAGCGAAAACATCCCCTGCACCGCCATCACGCCCAACAAGACCAGGCCGCTCCCCAATAGCCGGCGGGAAGGACGCAGACAAATTGCCAGCGCCAGAAAACCATAAACGATCAGAAGCCGAGCGTAGGGCGGCAAATAACCGGCCGCGTTGAAAATGAATCCCAGCGGCGCCAAGTAGAGGAGCGGATACCCGATCATCGGCGGCCGATCGAGGGAAGCGTCTTCGCCGGGATTCAAGTATTTCCAGCATCCCAGTAAAGACAGCTTCATACCCGGCCTTCGGTTACTGCTGGGCGGTCAACAGCTGTATTTCGCCTCCATCAAGCCAAATGCCGCGGCAGCTTGGGCACACATCCATCACCACCACTCGGTTCCGGCGGCTCATCACGCGCAGCAAGCGATCCCCATCCCGGGGGCATTCAGATGGTTTCGAGTTGTGGGAAGGATACACCGTCTGGGTTTCCAGAGACCGAAGCTCAGAGGGCTCGATCCCTAAGAGGGTCCGAAGCTCGTTCTCGTCAAACCAGAGACCGCAACATCGGGGACACCGGTCCACCTCCGTTTCGCGAATCTTGACCCGCTCCAAGGACTCATCCGCGCACTTCGGGCATTTCATAGAATGCCTTATTCATGGCCAAAATCGACAAGAAAGGCAAGCGAAAGCGCGTCACTTTGGATTTGAGTTTTCAGATCGGCCAGCCGACATTGAACCGAACTTTTCTATGCAACCACAATCGCAAAATCGTTCCGGGCGTCGTCGGCTCCTTCGAATCCTGTCCGTGGGTCTGCTCCTCGTCCTATTGCTCGTTATGGCGCGCGCCTGGTACGCGCTGCGCGATCGCGAGCCCTCAGCCGACCTGGTCCTCAATCTGGGTCTCGACACCCAACAAACCACCCGCCCAATTCTCCGAGCCGGTTTTGCGCGTGTGACCATCAACCCGGATCTTTCCAATCCAACACGCCCCGTCTGGCTCGCCGGATTCGACCAGCATCGGGCTGCGACGGCCATCCACGATGACCTGTGGGCCATCGCCTGTGTCATTGACGACGGACATCACCGCCTCGGCATTGTCGCACTGGACGCCATCGGGCTGTTCCACGATGACGTGGTGAAAATCCGGCGGCGCCTTGATCCGGCCTGGAATCTCGGCTACACAACCGTGTGCGCCACCCACAACCACTCCACTCCGGACTTGATGGGCCTTTGGGGTCCTAACCTCTGGCATTCCGGAGTCGATCCCCGTTATCGCGAACAAGTCATCACCGCGTCCGTTCAGGCGCTGCAACAGGCCGTCGAACGGCTCGAACCCGCAGAAGTCGTCTTCCGCGAAATCATCACCCCTCCGGACGGGCTCGTAACCGATACGCGCAAACCACACGTATACGACTCCAACCTGCGTCTCATGCATTTTACGCGCCCCGATAGCGGAGCCACCCTTGGCACCCTGACCACCTGGGGGAATCACCCCGAGACGGTCTGGTCACGCAACACCGAGATCACCTCCGATTACTGCGGTTATCTTCGAGATGCCCTCGAAAAAGGGATTGTTCTTGAAGGCAAAACCGTTGATCCCGGTATGGGGGGGATTCACCTGTTCATCAACGGCGCCGTGGGAGGGTTGATGAGCACCACCCCCAGCGTCACCGTCGAGGATCCCTATACAAAACAGCAGTTCAAGGAACCCAACCACGATAAGGCCAGAGCCGTTGGACGCCAACTCGCCCACCGCATTCTCCCCGAGTTACGCCAAAATAAAAAGGCCCCGGCCTCCGCCGTGTCGCTCAGCATCCAGGCGCGCACAGTTGAACTCCCCCTCGATAATTGGGGTTTCCTGCTCGCCTCGATTCTCGGGTTGATGGACCGCGGACATTCCAGCTGGATGAAGTTGCGCACCGAAGTGGCCTTGATCGGTTTGGGTGATGCCAGCATCGCCTGTATTCCCGGAGAGATTTACCCCGAACTTGTCAACGGGGGCGTTGAACGCGCCCCTGGCGCTGACTTCGACCTGGAACCTGTCGAGATCCCACCGCTCCGCGAACTGATGCCGGGATCGGTCCGATTCGTCTTTGGCCTGGCCAATGATGAAATCGGCTACATCATCCCCAAGAGCGAGTGGGATCGCAAACCGCCCTACCTCTACAACGCCCAACGGGGAGTCTACGGCGAAGTCAATTCCGTGGGACCGGAAACCGCGCGTCTTATCCACGAGACTTTCCGCGCCATGTGCCTCGAAAACTCCAGACGCCATCAGGCGCTTTCCTTATCCAGATCCCGCCAACCCTGATTCAAGGAACTGCATCCTTGATTCCCACCCGGCCCCGTCCATCCAGCCTGCTCGACGAACAACACACAAGTCGGCTTGGCGGTTGAACAATAGTAATGCGTTTGCGATTGAGCCTGAAAACAGCCTGTGGACTACTGTAAAAGTATCGCTGCTTTGTAGTTTTTCCTTACATTTGGCCTATCATCAGTCAAGATACTCGTGCCGAATGGCCTGCAAATGGCATCTCCATTCTTGTTCAGGAATGCTGTCGTAAAAGTTTACAAAACCACAAAGAAAGGTCCCGGCAGACCTGGCCAGATTCAGTTTTATAACAAATTGGCTATCAAGAGATAAAAGCCGACATTGCGCTAGCTTGCCGTGGCACGGCATGTATAATGCTGCTCTTCGCCTAATCTCCTTTGAGTCGGGTGCTCGAGAAGGAATCCCGTTAAACACAAACCGAATGCCTATGAAAACACTAACAGCATTATCCGTAGTGGCTATAGCAACAGCCTTGAATGCTTCCGCAGGAATAGTCTTCACAACCGACTTTGAGTCAGGAGTTCCGCCAGAATTCGGCGGAGCAGGCTCTTTGACATCCACAGAGGGATATTCTGCCTATGGTTTTGAAGAGTATTATCTGAGGAACGACTCGGCTGGCGCCCCAACGTCTTTGGCTATTGCCGGATTGCCAGATCACAGCTATGTCGACATCTGGTTCGATGCCGCCATCATCGATTCGTGGGATGGTGATACGATAGCTGGCGGGACGGTACCCCCTGATTATTTCAATGTGTCAATCGATGGCCTACTGGCATTCTCTGAGACGTTCGACAATTTTGACTGGAACGATCAAAGCTGGAAAGGAGCACCGATTGTCTACAGGGCGGACCCATCCTTAGCTCAGAATACTGGTTGGCTTGATTCTGCCTATCCCTTTATCATGTCTGTACCGCACTCAGGTGACACCTTGCTAGTGGAGTGGTTTGCCAGCGGTGGCGGTTGGCAGGCTGGTGCAGACGAAAGCTGGGCGATAGATAATATCAAGGTCAGTGTCCAGACCACCAGCATTCCCGATGGGGGCGGTTCTCTTGGTCTTCTGGGGCTAGCCTTCTTCGGCTTGGCGGTTTTGAAGAAGCGTTAACCCGCAATTGCGTTCGATAAATTGGCCTGGCTCAAGGTCCGGACATGGATCCGGACCTTTTTTGTGAATGGATCGTTCTTAATTAGCTTTCTCGATGGAAATCAGTTCCACGTCAAAAACCAAGGTGCTGTTGGGTCCAATTTTCTCACTGGCCCCGCGCGGACCGTAGGCCAGTTTCGATGGGATAAACAGCTTCCACTTGTCCCCTTCCTTCATCAACTGCAACGCCTCGGTCCATCCCGGGATGACTTCGTTCAGCGGAAACGTCACGGGCTCACCGCGATCCACAGAACTGTCGAAGACCGTCCCATCGATCAAAGTTCCATGATAATGCACTTTGACAGTATCGGTTGCCTTGGGGGACTTGCCTGAGCCCGTCTTGATCACCTTATATTGCAGCCCGGTGGACGTGCTCTTGACGCCTTCTTTCTTGCCATTCTCGGCCAGGAACACGTCGCCGGCCTTCAGATTCTTCTCGCCCAACTCCTTTTGCTTGAGCTCCATCTTGGATTGGAGCTCGGTTTGAAACTGCTTCAAGGTTTCACGGATTTCCGCCTCGGTAAGAGTGGATTTTCCCGCCATGGCATCACTGATGCCGGCGGCCAGGGCCTTGGCATCCAGATCAAGCTCCTGCTGCTTAAAACTGGATCCAATGTTCGAACCAATGCTGTAGCTGATTCGCTGTTTGGATTGACTCAGATCCAGCTTCTCCTCGGCTTGAGCAGCGCAGACGGCAAAACCCAGACCCATGATGATGGCAATGTATTTATTCATTCAGTTTTTGTTCGGCGCCACGGATGATTGGCGGCAGCCGGGGCAGGAGCTTCGGCCAGGACCCCGTCGGCGTCAAGTTGTTATCCGCCGAGGACGCGTGGACACGTTCCAGGACTTGCGTCCCAATCCTTGATCAGGCGCCCCAGGAGGCATGGGCCGGTTTGCCCGCCCATGCACCAGCCGATCAAACCCTTGGGGCAGGGAATACTCCATTGGCCAGATCGAAAGCCGGGGGGAGTAACCAGCCTGAGGGTCAGCCCCTTCCAAGGAAAAGGGCAGGCGATGGAGCCAACGGTTCAGGAAGGCCTGCATCTGCTCGGGTTCCAGTGGATCACAGAGGGTTTGGAGCCGGGTCGGATTGGCACACCGCCAGAAGCCGTTGCTTGGGCTTCAAAAGCAATCCCTTCCTTTTCGAGCTGGCGTTTGGCCCATTCATGGCCGTTGAGGTAAAGGCGATCTAGACATTCGACACTCAGCGTGACATGTTCATCGAGGATCGCTTTGACGGTGGGCCGAGGTTGTCGTTGAGTTTTCATGGTTTTGTCGCCCGAAAACTTATCCCCTCTGCCCACCGGACTGAAGAGTGGTGTTTTGGTATTCCCTCCGCAATATTTCGACAAAAGGCCATCCTCAGGGTAGGATTTCATCGACGGGATTAGGTCCTAAAAACAGGTGGCCACTCTGGTCCTCCCCTAGAAACCACCCTCCCACCTCGAATCCTCGATTGGGCCATTGTACTACAATCCCTCTGAATGAGACTCGTTTTCCAAGGTCCGGATGATAGAAACTCCCGCTCACCCATCCATTTCTCTCCGACACACTGGCACTCATCCGGGTATCGTTTCCCGCAATCACCAGGGAACCTTCCTCCACATCAACCGCATACCGCAGCGGTTGACTCAGATTGCCTCCGGCCAGTTCAATAACTCCTTGGTCCCAATTCCAGGCTGAACCCGTCGCAAGAGACGCCTCGTAACGCGCGCCACTCATCACCGCCCGCACAGCAAAGCCTCGAGGATAGAGATCCGGATTCGATGAGGTCGAGGGCGGTTTGATCCAGAGGATCGGACCGTCGACCCGCACCTGCTCGGGCGCTCCGGCATTGCGCAGGAATCGAACCCATCCAAACAACAGCCCTTTTCCATCATACAAAGACGCATAGACCGGCCAAAGCCCATCAAAGGATACTCCGCTGGCTATATCAAAAGCTGTGCCATCTCCCAAGTTGCCCGACAGATCGAGGTCGCCCGAGGGATCCACCTCGATCGTTGCGATCCCGTCTCCATCCGGTGTCGTTTGAAGAGAGGAATTGTTCTGGGGTTGCAGGGATGGTCCGCCAGGAATGACCGCTGTATAACGGCCCGCCCATGTTTCCGCGGCTTGCCCAAGAAAAGCCAGAAGATGCATGCTGGTCCCACCCGCCTTTACCGTCCCGCTTAATACGCCCTTGGGATTGCCAAGGTCCAACTGCATACTCAGATCCAACGGCGGCAACGATCCGCGACGCTCCACTGTAATCCTGGCCGCGCCCTTAATGTCAAAAAGAACCTGCCGCAGATACAGGCTTTGGCCTCCCAGCATCAGAACGCCGCTGGCCTGCCCGTTCCGGTTGATGCTCAACTCGATGGCCCCGCAGTTATCCGGAGTCATCCCGGATCCAACGGTCCCCCCAGGCTCCGATGGATTAATCATGGGCGTCTGATTCCCACTGCTGGAAGAAGCTGGCGCAAACAAACCCCGATAGATCCCCGCCAATGGAATAAATGGATTCGGAATAAATAGGGCCTCCAACAACATGCCCTCCTCCATGCGGAATGTCAGAGCGGCCTCGGCCGAGGCCATCCCTCCTCTCCATCCGGCAAATACGTAACCCCGGGACGCAACCGCCGTCACCGTGTAAAAACGGCCCTCCTGCAGCATCTGGCCCGAGCGCAGTCCCGTGACCTTTCCCCCATCCGCGGGATTCGCCACAATCTCGATCGGCGATGTCACCTCATAAACCACTTTGATCGATTCGATTCGTTCATTGCCCGCCCAATCCCGGCAAAGGGCTTCCAGCACATTCGTGCCCGGCGCCAAGTCCACTTCGGCCGTCCACTGACTCGATCCCTCCATCCTTTCCATATCTGTGTAGTCCGACTCCGGATCGGAACGAATGCCAACCGAGTCCACCCCCACATTGTCGCGCGCGGTCACCGTCACCATAATCCGGTCGCTTGTCGTCTTCAGATTCGCTTTGGGAACCACAAATCCCATCGTTGGCTTGGTGAAATCCGCGCGCCCCGAGAGCGTGACATTCGCCAAATCAAAGGTCTCCTCCTCGCCCTCTTTCCCCATCGTAACGGTCGATAAATCAGTTTTTCCCTTATAATAAACTGTGGCCGATTTATCCAGAAAACCGAATGTAAAATAGAAATCCATCTGCTCCTCGAAAGGGCCCGCCATGTCCCAATGATCCATGGCAAACGTCGGAACGGACTCCGTGACCGTATAGACCATGTCAATCGTGTCGCCGCGACGAGTGAAAGAGGCCCGTCCCAACTCGATGATCTCGCCCGTCACAAAATCCTCAAAGTCGAAAAAGTAAATCCACTTATTATTTGTCTTGACATCGGCTTGACCCAAAGTAGCTGAAAAAGTGACCAGACTCTCCCACGTATTGAGGAAAAACTCGAAGTAAGTGTAGTCGTCGATCTCCTCCTCCGACAATCCTTCCAGGGTCAGCGATGCGGTCAGGGTAAAGACATCCTTCTGTTGTTTCTCGAAACGCGCCACCGCGCAGTCGCATGGAATCTGGACGGCTTTTTCCTCGTAGGATTCGTAGACATTGACGTAATCGGCGGCCGCCAGGCTCAGAGCGAAGCCCCAGAAGATGAACAGAATCGCAATGTGTCTCATAAAAGCGCTTTCTCCCGGAAGAACTCCCGGGATATCTCCGGACGCGGCTCGCGCCTTTCAACAGTCAACAAGCAGGTTCGTGGACCGCGACTGTGAAACGGATCATGGATCGGCCAAATCCACCGATCGATATTCAAGCAAACAACATGCCAGAGGCTCTTGCCTGGAAGCGTCAGGGCGCGGTTTTTTGTCTGGACTGGGCGACGCCGCCTTTGGCAATTCGAGCGACCCGTTGATCTTTGGTTTGCGAGGCGATGTCCTGCAGCGCCTGCATAGATTCAGGGGTGCGCGCTTTAAGCAGGGAAAGGGCCGCCACCATGCGCTCGTAATCGGTTGCTCCGCTGAGAGCGGAGGTCTTGAGCTCCGGAACGGCGATTTGATTGAAATACTGGCTGACTTCGGGTTGCTCCTGAGGGTTTAACCGCTCGGATAGCAGCTCAAGACCGGCCAGGCGGGTGTCGTTGTTCACCTCACGCTGAACCATGCCCATCACAGAATTGACATCGACTTGCTCCTGATTGCCCAACGCCTGATACAACCGCATACGCACGGAATTGTCGGATTCTTGCTGCAATAACGCCATGATCTCGGGCGCCGATTGGCCGCGTTCTCCGCTGTTGCTGATGGCCCAGGCAGCGCCGGCACGCACCTCCGGATCGGCGTCACGCGTATACTGCATGAGAAATGTCGTGGTTTGGCCCTCGGCATTGCCGATCGATTCCACAGCAGCCACACGTGCCGCCTGCGGAATACCAGTCTGGGCAAGATATTGCTGATAAAAAGCTTGTGTTTCGGAGAAAGGACGCTGGCCGATGCCTTGCATGATTTGGCTGATAACCTCGCTGTCTTGCATGCCTTTTGCCGCTGTCATTAGAACCTTCAAAGCCGCCGGATCGTTAATCGTTCCCAGCGCCATTGCGGCATTTCCTCGCATGTCCGCGTCCCGCTTCTCATCCTGAAGTATGCCGGTCAGAACCTCAATCGCTTCAGCATCCCCTCGCCGAGCCCAACCGTTAATCGCAGCTCCGGCAACGAGGGGGTCCTTATCATTGATTAACTCCTTCAAAAGCAATTTGGCCTCCGGATGGGGCGATATCCCCAAAGCATCCGCTATAATGGCCCGGAGTCTGGGCTCGCCATCCTTCAACGCCACTTTTAGGTCACGAATGGCTTCATCGGTGCCGAGCTTGGCCAATTCACTCGCGGCCTCGCGACGCAATTTCATTGGCTGAGAAGGATCAAGCAGAATCGCACTCCAGTTCTGGCCCGTAACATCCCCAACAGCCTTGTGCCGCGTCAAATCCCTTCCGCTCCCCCTCGTTTCTGACGACGCGCCCGTGACAGAGCTTGTTGATCCATCGTCTCGAACCCCTTGTTTTGAGGAATTACGCAAGACTAAACCGGCTATGGCTGCGATGAGAATAACCGCGACGACCAACAAAGCCGGCATTAGCGCCTTGCCCTGATCGGATTTTGTCGCCATCGGTAGTGCGGCTTTTGGAGAAGGTCGCATGAAAAGTGCCCTCTAAGAACAACTTGGGGGCAGCCTCAACAGGACTGCCCCCAAGCCGTGTTAAATTTGTTTAGATAAACAACTCGTGATCAGTTATTCGATCAAACCGGCCGGCGCGTAAACCAGGTTATCCCACCAGGTGAAGTCGCCATCCGCGAGGTCGCCGTAGCTTTCCACAGACTGGCCACCGATCTTGCCGGTCAGCTTGTAACCGTAGAGGCACACATCGCATTCCTGGGTCACCCAGGAGCTGACGGTCAGCTTGCCATAGCAGCTGCTCACCGAGAACTTGAAGCCCTTCGTGGCGTCCCAAGATCCGGAACCGGTCACGATGTCTTTGATGCCGCTGTCGAAGGTCACGTAACCGATGATGTCATACTTCATCGACAACAGGGTGTCGCAGTTGTACTTCATCGAGGTCGGATAAACATCGATATTCAGGAAGGCTTTGCAAAGATTCTCGCCGCGGTCGCTCTCACCGTAGAACGCAACGTTCTCGTTGATCTTGGCGGTGTCCTTGTTGACCTTGATGGAACCACTCAGAACGCCTTCCATACGCACAACGTCAGAAGCGCCGGTCGGAGGTTCGCAGGGGCCGCCGCCAATCGAGCAGGTCGTCACCGTGTAGGTGCCCTTCACAGAGCCACCCACCGGGATGATGACGCAAGGCCCAACGGTGCAAGCGCCACCCGCGCCCACGCCGGTCAGGTTGGAGGAGATGGCCTTGTAGGTCAGTTTCACGGTCGCCGGCTTGCCCTTGATGGACGCGCCCCCACTGATTGAACCGGAAACGGAGAACTGAATATAGGCATCCTCATCATTGTCGAACAGCCAGAAAGCTATTCCACGAATCTTACCACCGGGGTCCTGAGCGAGGTATTGTTCAAAATCGGCCAATCCGTCGACATTCTCGACGTAATAGTAATCGGTGACATCGTGCACTTGCTCCGCAACAAATGTCATCGCGTCTTCAGCAACGGTCCCCATATCTTTGATTATGGAGTTCGCTTGAGCGTAGCTGGAGGTCGCGAAACCCATGAGGGTCAGTGCAGACACCAAACATGCTAATTTCTTCATATTCATTAATCCTTTGATTGTTCGTTTTAAATCGTTTGTGGCCCCAATTCTAAAAGCAGACCGCCACAATGCAAGCACTTTTTAACTTTTTTTTCAGCCCTCTAATGGATTCCAATCCAACAAATTGCCGCCACAAAACCGGGCTGATTACCTATCTTTTTTGCACGATTTCCCCCGAAGGAGTCAATCTTAATTCCTCGAAATCCGAGTCCCGGCAGATGATCGGTTTCACCGGAATAAATCCTTATCAGCCAATCAAAAACTCGTTTTCAATTAAGAATTTCCACTCAAATCCCCGTCCAAACCGGGAAACAGATTGGCTTGGATGGTGTCTAATGTCAGGTCTATGCACGGCTTAGCGAGGATAATTACAATGGCTTCGGCCTTATTGCCAAACGTTGGAATCCGATGGTTTGGGCGTTCGCTTCCGCTTTTGCTTTTCATCGCGGCTGGATGCGGTCGCGAGCATTACCGGCAATCCGCGGACAAGGAGGCTTATCGGGCCATTGCGCAGAAATCCTCGCAGTTTTCGGACATGGACCGGCAGTTTACGATTGATCAAACGAATCAGATTTCCCTCGAGAACCTGGAGTTGATCAAGGAACCCGATGAGGCGCTGGGTTCTGACGCCTCGACAGAGGTGGGAGCGGGGATCCTGACTCTCAACAAGGCCCTGGACTTGGCGGTTAAACACAGCCGCATCTACCAGAACAACAAAGAGCGGCTTTATTTGCAGGCCTTGTCTCTGACACTTGCCCGCCATCGCTACACCCCCATTTTCTCGGCGGGCGCCAGGGGCAATTACCAGGCCGAGGCCAGTGAAACACACGAGGTCATCGACCAAGTCACGGGACAGGGAACCCTCGGCGCCGAGTGGCTTGCGCGCACGGGTGCGCGTTTATCAGCCGCTTTTACCACGGATTTCCTCCGGGTCCTGGCGGGAGATCCCAAAACCGTCACGTCCTCTCAGATTGGGCTTGAGTTGATCCAACCCTTGCTGCGGGGGGCCGGTTACAAGGTGGCCATGGAAAACCTGACCCAAGCTGAGCGGGACTTGGTTTATCAATTGCGCGAGTTTATTTTGTTCCGGCGCGAGTTCAGCGTTCAGATCGCCACCACCTACTTTAATGTCCTGGAAAACCGGGATCGCGCGCGCAACAGCTATCGAGGACTGCTGAGCTTCCGCAAGAGCGCGGAGCGAACCCTGGCATTTGCCCGGGAAGGTAAAACCAAACAATCCGAAGTGGGCCGGATTGAGCAGGAGAAGCTTTCCAGCGAGGGCCAGTGGATCGATGCCATTCGCTCTTACCTTCAAAGCCTGGATCAATTTAAAATCCTGTTGGGCCTGTCGACCGAAGCTAAAATTGTCGTGGATGATCGCGAACTCCAGGGTCTTCAGATTGAACATCCCGACGTCAAAGTGGAGGATGCCATCCTGGTCGCCCTGGGCACGCGTCTGGATCTGGCCACCGTCCGGAATCAACTGGAAGACGCCCAGCGCCGTCTCTATGTGGCGGCCAACAGCCTCAAGCCCCAACTCGATGCCACGGCCTCCGCAACCCTCAACAGCCCCCAAAAAGAGGGCGGTCAGCTCGCCTTGCCCGAGGTGGATCGCTATCGGTGGAATGCTGGCTTGAACCTCGATCTGGGTCTGGATCGCAAGTCCGAACGCAACGCCTACCGCAGCGCCTTGATCGCCCAGGAACAGGCCAAACGACAGCTGGAACAGCGCGAGGACGAAATCCGCCTGCAGGTTCGCAATGGCTGGCGCGTTCTGGACCAGGCCAAGCGCACCTACGAAATCAGCGTCATCGGCGTGAAACTGAATGAACGACGCGTGGAAGAACAGGAGTTGCTGGCGGAACTGGGGCGGGCGGACACGAAGGACCTGGTGGACGCTCAAAACGATTTGATCTCATCCAAAAACCAACTCACTCAAGCGCTGGTCGGGCATACCATTGCCCGCCTGCAGTTCTGGAATAATCTCGGCATGTTATACATTAAAGACAGCGGACAGTGGGAAGAAAGGAAAATGGTCAGGTAAAATGAAAACGAGGTTTTGGCAGAAAAAACGGTGGTGGCTGACAGGAGCGCTCTTCCTGCTCGTTCTGCTCGGATTTCTGGTCCTGAAGCGGGAACCCACCGCGGGAAACGGAACGACCTTTGTCGTCCGACGAGGCCCCTTGAACATCTCCGTGCTGGAAGGCGGCAGCGTCCAGGCCCTGGAATCCCAGGAGATCAAGTGCGAGGTCCGCGTCGGTTATCAGGGCACCAAAATCCTCAAGATCGTTGAGGAAGGCTACCAGGTGACGGAGGACGATGTGCGTACCAACAGAATCCTGGTCGAGCTGGACTCATCGGAAATCAAGAATCGCATCACCCAGCAGGACATCACCTTCGAGTCCACCCGGGCATCCCTGGTCGAAGCGCAGCAGGCTTACGACATCCAAGTGATCCAGAACTTCGGTGAAATCAAGGCGGCCGAACAGAAAGTCCGGTTTGCCCGGCTGGATCTGGACCGATTGCTGGGGGATTCCACGACGACCGAAATCGTGGACAAGTTGGGACTGTCTCTGGACCTCTCCCACGATAGCGCCAACTCGGCGGAGGCGTTCTCACCGAGCCTGAGGATTCTGGCAAGCATGGCCACGAACACCGAGGCCCATTTGATCGCGAGCCGGGCCGGTTCCGCACCTGCCGAACCCGCCAACGGAGGCGCCCGCCCGGCCGGCATGCCGCCTGCAACGCTCGCCCAAGGCCCGGAAGCCAGCGTCCTCACTGTCATGGCTTCGCTCTCCAATGGCTCCGATGTCGCCTCGGACGCTCCAGGCCTTCCCCGTCGCAAAGCGGACATCGACTTCAGCCAGTATGCCAAAATTGACCGGCTTGGCGATGGCGAGGCCAAGCAGAAACTGCGCAAATTCGACGATGATTTCCAGCTGGCCCTGAAAGAGCTCGGCAAGGCCACCAGCGATTATGAGGGTACTCTGCGGCTCTTCGAAAAAGAATATGTGACCAAGACCGAGCTGACGAACAGCGCCCTGCTGCTCGAAAACAACCGGCTCAAGGTTCAGACCGCCGAGACGGCTCGGGCCCTCTATACCAAATACGAATTCCTCAAGGCCTGTGAGGAGGCCGTCTCCAAATTCGAGGATGCCTTGCGCGAACTGGACCGAACCCGAAAGAGCGCCGTTTCCAAGCTGGCCCAGGCCGAGGCCCGCCTCAAGTCCGCCCAGGGCCGATACAACCTCGAAGACCGGCAACGCAAAGAGCTCTACGAACAACTGGATAAGTGCATTATTCCCGCGGAAAAACAAGGCCTTGTCGTCTATGGCGGGGCCGACGAAGACCGTTATTGGGGCGGCGAGGAGCGCATCCGCGAAGGGGCCACCGTCCGCGAACGCCAGTCCATCATCACCATCCCCGATATGACGAAGATGGGAGTGCGCGTGAAAATCCACGAAACCTACATCAAGAGAATCAAGAAAGGTCAGAAGGCCACCATCACCGTCGATGCCTATGCCGATCAAGTGCTGAAAGGCGAGGTCACCAAAGTCGGGTTGCTTCCCGATTCCGGGAACCGCTGGATGAATCCTGACCTGAAAGTCTACCTCACCACCATCTCGGTCGAAGGAGTCCACGACTGGCTCAAACCCGGCATGAGCGCCAAAGTCGAAATCCAGGTCGATCACCTCGATGACGTCGTATTCGTCCCCATCCAGGCCGTCTTCCCCGAGGAAGGCCAACAGGTCTGCTACCTCGATCGCGGCGCCAAACGCGAACGCCGTGTGGTGAGCGTCGGCGAATCCAACGATGAATTCATCGAAATTAAAACCGGTCTGAAGGAAGGCGAGCGCATCTGCCTGCGAGCCCCGCCCTCCGTCGTAACCCCGGGAACCGAAAACGGAAAAAACCAGGATCGCAAAGAGGAAACACCGCCTCCCAGAACGCCGCAGCCGCCAGCCGAACATCCAACGGCCGTCCAGTCCGCACCGGCGACCAAACCCTCCTGATCTCCCCATGGCTGCTCCCTCGATCGTGCAATTGGACGACGTCCGCCAATGAAACCTTCACGCCCCAGCCTTCGCCTCCAGATCCAACGTCTCCGGCGCACCATTCGCCTCGGCATCAAAAGCATTTGGCTCCACCGTCTGCGGTCCCTCCTGACGGCGCTGGGCATCGTGTTTGGCGTCAGTTCGGTCATCGCGATGCTCGCCATCGGAGAGGGCGCCAGCCACGAAGCCCAGGAACAGATTAAGAACCTCGGCAGCCAGAATATTATCCTCCACAGCGTCAAGCCCCCCGAGGAACAAAAGGTCTCCGACCGGGCCAGCCAAAGTTACGTGCTGCAATACGGACTGACTTACCTCGACGTCCAACGCATCCGATCCACCATCCCGGGCGTCAGTGTCATTGTCCCGGGCCGGATCATTCGGGATTATGTCTGGAACATCAACCGGCGCGTCGATTGCGAACTGCTCGGAACAGTCCCCTGGTACCCGGACATGCGCAATCACCGGGTCGCCCGGGGCCGATTCTTCACCGAGGCCGAAATGGAGATCGGCGCCAATGTCTGCGTGCTGGGCGCTGAAATGGTCGACCGGCTTTTTCCCCTGGAAATCCCGTTGGGACGCGATGTTCGGGTTGGCAGCAGTTATTACCGCGTCATTGGCGTCATGGAACCGCGCGCCTTGATCGCCAAGGACAACGAAGTCCAAACGCCCGCCAAAGATCAGGCGGCGTTTCGCATGTTCATTCCCCTCGAAACCACCAAGAAACGCTTCGGCGAAACCCTTGTCCGCCGACGCAGCGGCAGCATTGAAGCCGAACGGGTTGAACTTCATGAAGTCACCGTCAAGGTGAACCAACAGGCGGAGGTCATGGATGTCGCCCAGGCCATCAAGGAGCTGATGCAGCGCAATCATAAAAAAATGGACTACGAAATGACAGTGCCTCTGGAATTGTTGAAACGCGCTGAGCGCACCAAGCAGATTTTTAATATCGTCCTGGGATCCATCGCCGCGATTTCCCTTCTGGTCGGCGGGATTGGCATTATGAACATCATGCTGGCCAGCGTCACCGAGCGGACACGCGAGATCGGCATTCGCCGCGCCCTCGGCGCCAAACGCCGCGACATCACCCTGCAATTCCTCGTGGAAACTGTCATGCTCGCGGGAGCGGGCGGTTTGCTGGGCGTGCTGCTCGGCATGGCCATCCCCTGGTTCGTCACCCGCTTCGCCGACATGGTCACGATCATCAAGTTCTGGTCTCCCCTCCTTGCCTTCTCCATTTCCGCTGCCGTGGGCGTCATTTTTGGCCTGTACCCCGCCCTCCGCGCCGCCCGCATGGATCCCGTCGAAGCCCTGCGCCACGAGTAATACTCGGGGGCAACGGCCTCCCGAATCCTGCGAGGGAAATTCGCGAATTGCGGATTGCGGATTGCGGATTGAATGGAAGCGAAAGCGATCACCCGCCGCGGAGAAGGGACGGATGGCTCAGGAACTTTCTCCTGCCCCCCACAAACCGAGATGTGCTTCCGCTAAACCGGAAGTGATTCCGGCAATGCCCCTAAATCATCGTGTTGTGGGGAATGATGCCGTTCTTTGGGATAATGACGATGCCGTCCCGGATGAAATACATGGGATGATCAAAGGACTCCGGCTTGCCCGTCGGCGTAATGGTGCAATTGTTGCCAATCCGGGCGTTCTTGTCGATAATGGTATTCTCGATCTGAGTGTTGCATCCCACCCCCATGCGCGGCCGGCCGGAGGCTTCATTTTGCAGAATGGAGTCCTCAGACTCGTAATAATCGCTCCCCATCAAAACCGTCCGGCTTAACCGGCTTCCCCGGTCCACCAGCGAACGCAGCCCGACAATGCTGTTCGAAATCGTGGCGTGATTGATGATGCACCCTTCGGAAATGATCGCATGATCGATCTGAGCGCCATTAATCTTGGAAGGCGGCAGAAAGCGGGGACGGGAGTAAATCGGGGCGGTCATGTCGAAGAAATTGAACCTCGGCAATTCCGCCGTCAAATCCAGGTTAGCCTCAAAAAAGTTACGGATCGTCCCGATATCCTCCCAATATCCCTGAAAAACGTAAGCCCCAACCCGGTAGGAGTTGATCGAGGCCGGAATAATGTGCTTCCCGAAATCCGCCATCGAACTATCCAGCAACGTTTTTAAGACTTCCCTGTTGAAGACATAGATGCCCATCGATGCCAGGTAATACTCGCCCTCGCCCTGGATGTTCAATTGCGGAAACCATTCCGCGTGAAGCCGCAAACTGTCCAGCACCGCCGGATCCTGCGGTTTCTCGACGAACCGGTTGATCCGCCGATCTTGATCAATCTGCATGATCCCCAATGCGCCTGTCTCCTCGCGGGTCACCGGTAACGTGGCCACCGTTAAGTCCGAGTAGGATTCCACATGCTGGGCCAAAATGCGGCGGTAATCCATCCGATACAATTGATCCCCGCAAAGGATAATGGCGTATTTGAAATCGTTATTGAGAAAATGGATCAGGTTCTTGCGCACGGCATCGGCTGTGCCTTGATACCACGAGGTGTTGGCCAGGGTCTGCTCGGCGGCCAGGATTTCCACAAAACCGCTCGTGAAATGGTCAAATTTGTAAGACTGGGATATGTGCCGATGCAGCGAGGCCGAATTAAACTGCGTCAGCAAATAGATCCGCTGGATCCCGGAGTTGATGCAGTTGGAAATCGGCACGTCCACCAGGCGGTACTTCCCCGCCAGCGGCACCGCGGGCTTGGCCCGTTCCGAGGTCAGGGGAAAAAGGCGGGTCCCTTGACCTCCGCCCAGAATGATGCCCAAGAGATGCTTGGGATCAGAGGTATATGGTTTTGCCAGCGACATAACCGATCTCTTTCTTCGTTTTTGCTCTGCCATACTTATACCCTCCCGCCGAAGGTGAGAGCAAGCGGCTTTCATGAGAAAAGTCCTCGGCAGGCTGCCGTCATCTTGGAAGGGAATTACAGGGGCCAGATTTCGTCGCGAAGTGATCAACCTCAAAACCGCACGTAAGATGCTCCAAAAAAAACAGAACCGCGAATGAAAGAGGAGGTGCCCGATGGGCTGAATCCCAGACATTCCATCGATGTTCCCCACCCTTAAGGTTCTTCGGTTTTGGCCTGCCATTACTGGCGTTGATTGGCGTCTATTCGCGGTTCAGTCGTTTGATTTGCGGTTCAAGGTCAACCAACTGATGTTGACGTCTCTGTTGCTTTGTCAACATAATCCGCTCTCAAGTGGATCCCATGTCCTTTCTAGCCGATAGCGAAGTTGTCACCCGGGCGCTGGCCGCCTACTGCCAGGAGTCTGTGGCAGGCCAAGGCCGGGTCATAAACCAGGAGCCTCTGGAACAAATCATCGAAAAACTCGATTTGAACCGCTATGCCCGGGACGGCGGTTTGACAGGTCCGGAGTTGGCCGCATTCCTGGACCGATATCTCACGTTCACGACTCGATTGCATCACCCGGCCTATATGGCGCATCAGGTGGCGGTTCCTTGCCCCACGGCGGCGCTGGGAAGCCTGATCGACGGCCTGACCAACAACGCCATGGCAATTTATGAGATGGGGCCGGGCGCGGCCAGCATCGAGTTTTGGGTGCTCAATTGGATGTTGCAGAAGGTAGGATGGCAGCCCGCGGCCTTCGACCGCCAGAAACGCGCGCGAGATCCATCCTATGCTGGAGGCGTGTTAACGCATGGCGGATCGCTGGCCAACTTGACGGCGATGCTCGCCGCGCGCCATCGAGCCGTGCCTGACGTGTGGGCTCACGGCATTCCGCAAAACCTGGTTTTGCTGGCTCCGGCTGGGGCTCATTATTCGATCGCACGCGCGGCGGGGATCCTGGGCCTGGGCCAAAACGCGGTGCGCCATCTCGAGGTGGATGCCCTTGGCAGAATCATTCCGGAGAAACTCGCGCTGACATACGATCGAATCCGCCAGGAAGACAAAAGACCCATGGCGCTCGTGGCCAGCGCCTGCAGCACGGCGGTGGGCATTTACGATCCGCTGGAAGAAATCGGAGAGTTTTGCCGTCAGCAACACCTGTGGTTGCACGTGGATGGAGCCCATGGCGCCAGCGCCCTGTTGTCGCCCAAGCATCAATACCGGTTAAAAGGCATTGAACTGGCGGACTCCCTGACCTGGGATGCCCATAAAATGCTTCAAACACCGGTCTTATGCGCCGCCCTGCTGGTCCGCGATCACCGCACTCTGGATCAGACCTTTGAACAGGACGCCAGCTATCTGTTTCACGACAAGGAGCGACCGGGCGTCGATTTTGCCCATCGCACGATCGAATGCACCAAGGCGGGTTTGGGATTGAAATTCTTCATGGTCCTGGGCGCGCTGGGCGAGGCCGGACTGGGGGCCTTTGTGGAACGTCAATATGAGTTGGCGGAACAGGCTTACGAATACATCCAACGGCAGCCCGGTTTTGAATGCGCCGTGCAGCCGCAAAGCAACATCCTCTGTTTTCGCCGGGCGGGCGACGACGACCTTCAACTTCGGATTCGCGATCGTTTGAATGCCCAAGGCAGTTTCTATCTGTCCTCCACCTTTTTCGGGGGCAAGCGTTACTTGCGCATGGCCCTCATGAATCCTCACACCCGGCTCGAGGATATTCAGAAGCTGCTGGTAACAATCCAATCGATGTAGCAAAACGGCACGAAACCGAGGCAGTCCGAATCCAGGCTTCAATTCGGCGGGCAAAAGGCGCAACTTGTGGGGATCAAACCATGAAAACCGAAAGCGCCTTTCTGCGATGGATCTTCGTTGTCATCATCACGGCTTCATCCTGGCTCGCCTGCCCAGCCGCCACGCCGCCGATCGTGACTCGTCCGAATCGGGCTCATTACGCGCGGCCCTTCGAGCCGCCCACGCGTCCGGCGTTTCTCCCGTTGCCTCCCGGCGCCGTCGAGCCCGCCGGCTGGTTGCGGGACTGGTGTCTCGCCGCCCGGGACGGATTCACCGGCCACATGGACGATTACGACGACGAGTTCAAGCGGGCCTGGGCTCAAGACCACAAGATGACCGGTGAAGGGCTCTTCTGGTACAAGGGTGGCTGGCCCTACGAAGGAGGGGGTTACTGGTTCGACGGCCTGGCCCGCCTGGGTTTCGCCTTGCACGATGAATCCTTGATTGGACAGGCGAAAAGACGCCTTTACGCGGTAGCCGATCACATGAACACCAACGGTTTTCTCTTTCTTTGGTGGCTGGATCGCAACTCTCCCGACGATCGGAAAGCGGTCCGGGCCGCCCTGGAAGGCTGGCCGCTTTGGGCCTGCGGATTGCTGGGACGCGCCATGTCCGGTTACTACGCCGGATCCGGCGACAGACACATCCTGGAAGCCCTCGAGAAAGCCTATGGCTCGGATCCGGAGGGTCTCCGATGGATCACGGGCAACCTGTCGAATCCCTGGCCCGCTTTTGATGCCTACTGCTGGAGCGGCAACACCGGAATCGCCGCCGCCTTGGACGCCATGTTCAAACAGGAAGGAGGCGCGCTTCTGCCGAATTTGAGCCGCTACCGCACGGCGCCCGACTTGAACCCGGGCTCCACCGTCGACAACGCACACGTCGTCGAATTCATCGAGAGCACTACGCCCTGGCTTGTCGGATACCTGTGGACAGGCGATGTGCGATACCTGAAGGCTGCCGTCGGCTGGCACGATCTGATCGAGCGGGTGGCGATGCAGCCTTACGGGGTGCCGGTCGCCGACGAGTGGTATGGTCCGACCGGAGCGTTTCGCGGCAGCGAAACCTGCGATGTCGCGGGTTACGTGTGGAGCCAGGTCTGCCTGCTTGCCGTGACCGGTGAAGGCCGGATGGGCGACCGCCTCGAACGAGCCTTCTTCAACGCGGGACCCGCAACCGTCTCACGGGATTTCAAAACCCACGTCTATTTCCAGAGCCCCAATCGGTTCACCAACCTTTCCCCAGACTTCCCTCACGGTCCGATGGCCTCTGGCGGCGCGTACCAGCGCAAACACAGCCCGCTCTGCTGCACCGCCGCTCTCAACCGCATTGTGCCCTGGTTCGTCACGCACATGTGGATGGGCACCTATGACAACGGCCTTGCGGCCGCCTGCTACGGCCCCTGCAAAATCACCGCGCTGGTGGCCGATCGCGTGCCGATTACCATCGACTGCAAGACCGACTATCCCTTCAACGAGACCATCGAGATGTCCGTACAACCCGCTCGCGAAGCAGCGTTCCCGATCGACTTCCGCATCCCAGGCTGGTGCACGGCTCCGTCTCTGAGCGTGAACACAACTCCTATCCCGGTCGGACATGGGCCTATGGGATTCGTCCGGGTCCACCGAACCTGGAAAGGAGGCGACAGGATTCTCTTGCGACTGCCGATGACTCCTCGGGTGCAAAAGGGACGCGACACCGCATCCGGCCCCCCTTACGACGGAACTCACCGCGTCACACGCGTCGCAATTCCCGACGAAACCAGCACTCGAGGGGCGCCTTATGCCTCCGTTTCATACGGTCCTTTGCTGTTCGCCCTCCCCATTCCCGACACGATCGATGCCAACACCCCTGATCCCAATGCCCGGTGGAACTACGCCCTCGACATCCAAGAGCCCGGATGGGCCGTCGAGCGAAATCCCATGCCCCCCCAATGGGATTGGCCATTGGCCTCCCCGCTGAAACTGCGCGTCAACGCATGCGAAACAGCGTGGCGCCCGAATCCCAAAAATCCCCGACTGCCCCTTCTGCCAGTCTCGCGATCGAAACCGATCAAGTCCGTCACTCTCATCCCGTATGGCTGCGCCAAGTTTCGAGTCTCCATGTTTCCCGTGACATCGGAGCCCGAAGTCCAATCCTCAGCCGTCCGCAAAATCCTGTTCCTCGGCAACAGCATCACCTTGCACGGCCCCAAAGCGGACATCGGCTGGACGGGGAACTGGGGCATGGCCGCCAGTTCCGAAGGCAACGATTATGTCCATCTCGTCGCATCGGCCGTCGCTCAGCATACCGGTTTCGAGCCTCGGATCCTGGTCAAGAACATTGCGGATTTCGAGCGTTCCTATGCAACCTATGATGTGGAGGAACAAATGAAGGATTTTTTCGCGTTCGATCCCGACCTCGTGATTTTGGCGATCGGTGAAAATGTGCCCGCGCTGGAATCCGAGGACGCAAGATCGCAATTCAAAACCGGCGTCCTGAGAATCTTGAGTGGATTGCTCGCCAAACGCCATCCCCTCATCGTAGTGCGCAGTTCATTCTGGGCGGATCCGGTGAAGGACGACGCGATCAAACAGGCCGCCCAGGAAGCGGACGTCATCTTTGTGAATGCCGGCCCGCTCGGGCGCGAGACCGCCAATATCGCTCGGTCGGAACGATCCTTCACCCATGCCGGGGTGGGCGCTCATCCAGGCGATCGGGGAATGAAAGCCATGGCCGATGCCATAATTCAGGCGATCGTGCAAAGAGATGCCGTCCCTCGATAAAAGGGATCGACTTTCGCGGGCTGGGATGCAACTTCGGAGACGTCCCCGCGCCTCGAGAAACCCCGAAACCCGATTTGACCGCGGCGTTACTGGGCCGGCCTCAGGATGACCTGGCGGAGGTTTACCACTCCGGATCCCGGCTTCGACTTCGCCTTCACTGCGATGGTAGTCGCCCCCGAGATCGTGATCTGAATGGTTCCCGGCTGTTCGGTTCTGAACTCGTTCCAGCCCCCCGTGGAAGGGACTGTCGTGATAAATTCCTCCGTCCCGACCACGAGCGCGCATTCACTGCCCGCTGAGCTGTCATCGCAGGCAAACTCCGCCTCGACATCATAGGCGCCAGCCTTCGCAATCAGGACAGGCCATTGAACATAATCGCTGACGTCAGTCCAAAATCCGATGTTCGACGGGCCATTGGCCTTGGATTCGAGCCGGATATGGCTCCCTACCAGTTCAGCATCGGCTGCCTTCAGCACGATCGCGCCATCCGCGTTAGGCTTGATATGGGTGCTTGTCGCGAGCACGTCCGGAGCGCCCGTGATCTCGAGAACCACCACAGTGGCGTTGGCATCCGGCATGGTCCGCGGCAGCTGCAAGACGAGACCGTCATCGGTCTTCTTGGAGGGCAGGGTCTGGTTGCGAGCCGCCAACAAGTAGGCCCGGTTGAGCGGATTGGCGATCGGCACCACGAGAGAACCCGACTCGGGCCAGTCGAAAACATGCAGGTAGAGCTTCCCCGGTTTCTGCGTTGCTTTTCCCCAGGTCAGTTTCTTGAAGGGACTCGCGGTGGTGCCGTAGATGGCTTCGCTATTGACCTTCATCCACGCTCCCATTTCGGTCAACCGTTGGACACTCGCCTCGGGGAACAACCCCTCGCTCGTCGGGCCAATGTTGAGAAGGTAATTGCCCCCTTTGCTGGCGCAGTCGATGAGATTGCGGAGCAGCGTCTGGGTCGGCTTCCAATTCTGATCATGTTTGTTGTAGCCCCAGTGGTTGTTCATCGTCATGCAGGACTCCCAATCCACGCCCGGACCAAAGCCTGTCGGCGGGATCTCCTGCTCTGGCGTCCCATAATCCCCGACGCCTTTGCCTTGGTCCATGCCTTGCATGCCGGAACGGCCTTTGCCCACCCGGTTGTTTACAATAATGTTCGGCTGAAGTCCCCGAACGTAATTATAAAGATCCACACCCCGCTCGTGAGTCCAGGGGCTCTCCCATTCGCCGTCAAACCACAGAATGCCCAAAGGCCCGTAACCGGTGATCAGTTCCTTCAACTGGCCTTTCATGAATTCAACATACCGGTCCATGTTCGGCGGCGTGGAGGGCGCTTGGTCGTGCCAGGCGCGGCGCGTCCCCCAGTCCGGGTGATGCCAGTCCATGATCGAATGATAAAAACAGAAGACGATGCCCTCGGCTTTGCAGGCCTCGGCAAGTTCCTTGAGCGGATCCCGCTGGAACGGGGTGCTTTTGATGCACCAGTCGGTCAACTGCGAGCGGAATAGCCCGAAGCCATCATGATGCTTGCTGGTAATCACCATGTATTTCATGCCCGCCTCCTTGGCCATGCGAGCCCAAGCCCGGGCGTCGAATTTCACCGGGTTGAATTGCGCCGCATACTTCTCATATTCACTGACAGGCATTTTGGTCTCTTCGAGGAACCACTCGCCATAATTGCGATTGGTTTTCCACTCGCCGGCCGGCACCGAATACACCCCCCAGTGAATGAACATCCCGAACCGGGCCTCGCGAAACCACGCCATGCGCGCATCGCGCTCCGCCGTGGTTTCCTGGGTGTAGTCCTTGGACTGAACGTCTGCCGAAGACAGGGCCCAAGCTGACAAACAGACGATCGCACTGATTTGGCCAATGATGGTTTTCATGGATTTGACCGCTGACGTACCACAGGGGCCCGGCTCCGTCAATTCCATACAATGCGACCATCCGAGTCACTTGATGAGGACGGGCACCAAGAGCAATGCGGATGCTGGCCCTCGTCACCTCCCCCCGCCTGCTGCTCCTTCATTTTGAGGATGATACCCGCCGAACGCAACCCATGCTGTTGCGGGGACAGTTGGAGCGTTCGGAAAAACTCAAGGTTGATGAACGAATTGTCATCTTCGGTTCAGAATCAAATCACGGTCCTCTGGTTTCATTGGAGTTGAATTGATGGCGAACGATCAATGTTCAAGAGTGAAAACCAGGAATATCCAGATGTCATGAACGACCGTGCAACGTATGTATTGCAGAATTTCCCTCGAGGCGCGAGGGAGGAACGTGGAGCCTCACCGGACCACCCCGCCCGCAACGAGCCGGGTATCGAAGAATATCGTTCGCGATTTGCGTCCAGGCTGAAAGCCGAACGTTACGCGCTGCGTTTTGAGCATGGCTCGCGCAAACGTATCAACACCTCCGAACGCAAAGCGCTGGCGGGGATCCTGTCGCGACTGGGACGCAGCGGCTCAATCCTGGATGTCCCCTGTGGGGCCGGCCGTTTTTTGGACCTCTTGGATCGGCACAGTGATGTGGTGATAGAGGCTGATGTCTCGGCGGAAATGATGGCCTATTCCCGCGAGCGCAATCGGCAACTCAGTGGAACGTGCCGATTCATCCAGGCGGACGCCTCGTCTCTGCCGCTGCAGGATAACTCGGTCGATCGGGTCTTCTGCAACCGGCTGCTTCATCATTTGGAGTCCGCGTCCGAAAGAGCGTTGGTCCTCAAGGAACTTTATCGAATCGTCCGGAAAGACCTGATCGTTTCCTTTTTCGATTATCGGTCTTTCGGGCCGCTGCGCCAGTGTCTGAAAAGACTCAAAGGACGCAAGTCCAACTACCGGAACCATCCCTCGCGCATCGAGTTCTTCCATGAGGCCGAACGGCAGGGGTTCCGGCTCCAGTATGTGGCTCCGGTTGGCCTTCCTTGGAACGCGGAAAAGTACGTCGTTCTAGCCAAGGATAAGCCAGGGAACTGAATCCGAAATTGTCCAAAGCTTTCGGATTCCGAATCATCTTCGGTCAAGCGTGAGCCGGCAAGCGCACGCGCACGGTCGTAAGCTGACCGGGTTGAGAGGCAAACTCAATGGTCCCGCCATGAGCTTCGACAACCCATTGAGCGATGGCCAACCCAAGACCGCAGCCTTCGACCGCACTCCCGTGGGCGGGATCTCCTCGAAAAAAACGGTCGAAAACATGCAGCAGTTTCTCGGAAGCGATCCCGGGGCCAGTATTCGCAATGGTCAGTTGTGCGGCATCGCCGTCGTGTCTCAGGGCTATGTCCACCCGCCCGCGCAGCTCGTTGTACTTAACCGCATTATCCATCAGGTTTAACAGCAGCTGCCGAAGCCGATGCCGATCGCCCCGGACACTCACTTCCTCGCAGGCCGTGAGGGCAACGGAGATCATTCTTGGGCGGGCAAGCACTTGGGCGTCGGCATAACTTTCCCGGACCAGTTCATCCAATCGCACCGGATCGCTGGCGAGGGGGAGCAAACCCGCGTCGGCCTTGGCCAGAAACGTTAGACTCTCGACAATGTGGGTCAGGCGCTGGACCTCGTCGAGCAGGCTGCCCAACGTTTCCCGCTGCGTCTTCGTCAGGGTATCGGAGGCCATGGCGGTTTCCAATTCCCCTTGCATGATGGTGAGCGGGGTTTTCAGTTCGTGCGAGGCATGCAGCGTGAAATCGCGGGCCTGTTCAAACGATGCCTGCAGGCGGGCCGTCATGGCATTGAAGACCTCGATGAGCCGGTCAATCTCGTCACCCGTTCCCACGGGTGGCAGACGCTGGTCCAGGCGATTGAGATGAAGGTTTTCGGCCACTTCGGTCAGGCGCAGGATGGGGCGTAAAGAACGCCGGAGCATCCACCCGCCCCCCAGCAGCAAAAGCAGCGAAGCCGGCAAACCATAGTAAAGCAGGAACTCGCCCGTCTCCTCCAAAGCGGAATCCAAGGGCAAGCCGCTGCGCATGCGTTGCCGGGTTTCCCGCAACTCGTAATGAAACACGGCGGCCATCAGCGCCAGGGAAAAGACCAGAATGGCCGAAAACCAAAGAATGATGCGGTTGCTGATGCTCATGGAGCCTTGATCAGATAACCCACGCCCCGGATCGTGTGCAGCAATTTCAGCTCGGACTTGGTGTCGATCTTCTCCCGCAGCCGCATGATATAAACGTCGACCAGGTTCGTTCCAGGATCGAAATCATAATCCCAAACGCTCTCGACAATCGCCATGCGTCCGCGGGGCCGGCCGGGCGATCGCATCAAAAACTCCAAGAGCCTGAACTCGCGGGACGACAGGTCGATTGCCCGATCGCCACGGCGAACTTCGCGGGAGACTGTATCCAGGGTGAGATCGCCCACTCGCAACACCACCGCTCTGGGTTCGCCGCTCCGCCGGGCCAGGGCGCGAATGCGGGCAATCAACTCCGCCAACGCGAACGGTTTGCCGAGGTAATCGTCCGCACCGGCGTTCAATCCTTCCACGCGTTCATTCACCGCGCCTCGAGCCGTTAACAGCAGCACCGGAGTATGCAGCCCGCGTTCACGCATCTGCCGCACGATGCTGATTCCATCCCGGCCCGGCAGCATGATGTCCAGCACCACGGCGTCGAAAGGGGTTTTCTCCACCGCGCTCAGCACCTCATCCCCATTCTTGAGCACGTCCACGGCGAAATCCTCCGCTTGAAGGGCCTTGCGGATGAACGCCGAGGTTTTCTGCTCATCCTCAACCACCAGCACACGCATACGTCCAGCATCCTACACGTACGCCAAGCCGCTCCAAGCGCAAACTGCCCCCCATCCCGCGCTTCCCAATAAGCCCCGCCATCCGCCGGAGTTCGCCAAGAACTCGACCCATGCCAACCCGGGCCTTGACGGCGCGGCTCCCCAGATTAGAGTGCGACATGGCTCTAACCCAACCATCCAAAGCTGGCTTTCTTTTTCGGTCCCTGATTCTCCTGGCGTTCATTAGCGCGCTGGCCCTCCCCTCCCCGGCGCCGGCACAAGAAAAACCTAAAGCCGTTGCGCCCCCCGAACCTCCGGGCATGACATCCATCTTTAATGGCCGCGATTTGTCCGGCTGGGAAGGCGATCTCCGGCTGTGGTCGGTCCAGAACCAGGTGATTCGGGGCGCCACAACCACGGAAAATCCCGCTAAAGGCAATACCTTTCTAATCTGGAAAGACGGCGTCGTTAAGGACTTCGATCTGCGTCTTTCTTTCCGATGCAGCACCGTCAACAACTCGGGAATCCAATACCGCAGCAAGCGCAAACCTTTCAAAAATAGCGATGCAAACCGATGGGGCGTCATGGGTTATCAGGCGGAAGTCCGAAACAGTATAAGCCTCCCCAACGTCGCCGGATTCATTTACGACGAAGGTGGCAAGCGCGGCCGCATGTGCCTGGTCGGAGAGAAGGTCGTCTGGGAAAATGGACAGAAGACGGTCGTCGGAACTCTTTGTTCTGCTGAAGACTACAAAACCGCATTTCAACTCGATGACTGGAACGAATACGTGATCATCGCCCAGGGCAACCATCTGAGGCATTTCATCAACGGTCTCCAGGTCATCGATTTTGTGGACAAACAGCCCGACCTCGCCCCAACCGAGGGCATCATCGGCCTGCAACTGCATGCCGGCCAACCCATGTGGTGCGAGTTTAAAAATATCCGGCTCAAGCCACTTCCGTAGCGCGTCGAATCCTCCGACAGCCATCAACAGTTCCGGCTTCTGATCGAGTGCTTGCCTCAAGACCATCCACAGCTGCAATCAATGTCTTTCGATCCACGGTTTCCCCCAGCTTATTGCTTTGCATGTTTCCGGAGTTCGTGTAGAAATGAACAACGCGTCGGCTTCCGACGGACTGACTTGCGGGCTTCTTCAGGCCAAATCCCGCGGTAGGTTCCTGACAATCCTGCCGCGTCGTCTTTGCGCGGGCGGTACAGCGCTGATCAGCCATATCATGTTGAACCCTCGGATCATACAGGGCGGAATGGGCGTGGCCGTATCCGGTTGGATGCTGGCGCGCGCGGTATCCCGGTTGGGCCAGCTTGGCGTTGTATCGGGAACAGCGCTGGCGGTGGTTTTGGCCCGCCGCCTCCAACAGGGGGATCCGGAGGGACATCTGCGTCGCGCCATCAGCCAATTCCCGTATCCGAGCATTTCCGATCGTATCCTGGCCGAATATTTCATCGAGGGAGGCAAGGCGCCGAACGTTCCTTTTAAGACGATTCCAATGCCGACGCTCCATCCCCGGTCGTCACTGGTGGATCTGACGGTTCTGGCCAATTTTGTCGAAGTGTTCCTGGCCAAGGAAGGTCACTCCGGTGTGGTGGGAATCAACTATCTGGAGAAGATCCAACTGCCCACCCTTTATTCCTTGTATGGCGCCATGTTGGCGGGGGTGGATTACGTGTTGATGGGAGCCGGCATTCCGCGGGCGATTCCTGGGGTGCTGGACCGGCTTGCCGAGGGCCTGCCCGCCGACCTGCCCATCGACGTCGCGGACGCGGCCAGTGGAGAGTTTACATCGAGCTTTGATCCCGTGGCCTTTGCCAGCGGCAAGCCGTCCCCGCTCAAGCGCCCCCTCTTCCTGGCCATCGTTTCCTCGGCCACGCTCGCCATTGCCTTGGCGCGCAAATCCAACGGACGCGTGGATGGCTTTGTGGTGGAAGGACCGTCGGCAGGCGGGCACAACGCCCCTCCCCGTGGCCCGTTGCATCTGAGTTCACTGGGTGAACCTGTCTACGGCGTTCGCGACGTGCCTGAACTCGATAAAATCCAGGCGTTAGGTTTGCCCTTCTGGCTGGCGGGTTCCTATGGCCGGCCGGGCAAACTGGCCGAAGCCCTCGCTCAGGGCGCCGCCGGCGTGCAAGTGGGAACCGCTTTCGCTTTCTGCGAGGAATCCGGCATTTCCCCGGAACTCAAACAGCAGGCCCTCAAACAAAGCCGATCCGGCCAGGCCCGATCGTTCGCCGATCCACTGGCATCCCCCGCGGGATTTCCATTCAAAATCGCCCCCCTCGAGAACACCCTTTCCGAGAAATCGGCCTATGACACCCGCCACCGGGTTTGCGATCTGGGATATTTGCGGCGCCTGTATCGCAAACCCGACGGAACTGTGGGTTATCGTTGCCCCGCCGAACCGGTCGATGTTTTCCTGCGCAAAGGCGGAATTCTCGAGGACACAGTCGGCCGCAAGTGCATTTGCAATGGCCTGCCCGCCACTGTCGGCCTGGGCCAACTCCGATCCGGATCAACACCCGAACTCCCTTTGCTGACGGCCGGGGACGACTGGGCCAGCGTCGCCGAGTTTCTCAAGCCGGGATGTGACACCTACACCGCGGCCGATGTCGTGGAACGTCTTCTGGCGCCCCCCTGAACTTCCAGCTCAGACCGTGTAATGGGCCGCGCTCCGTGGCGAGGATTTCGGCCGGAGCACAATCGAGGGAAAGCGCTTTGAGCCTTGGAGTGCAACCCACGGCCAATGAACATTATCGCTTCAATTCAATCCCCAATCCGTCTGTGCCGTCTTGCTTAGGAATTGAATGGCGGACAACGCCGGGTTGTTGCGCTATTCTAAATGGCGATTCATGAGTGCTGACTCCGACATCTCATCCGACCGACGCGAACGCGACCTTTTCCTGGGCGCCATAGAAAAAGCTCCCGCCGAGCGAACGGCCTTCCTGGATGCCATGTGCGGTGAGGATCGCGATCTCCGCCAGCGCATTGAGGATCTCCTGAGTGAACATCAAGGATTAGGCCAGTTTTTGGAAACGCCGGCTTTGGCCCATCCATCGTCTTCGACGCCGGCTCTGGAGAAAACGGTGCACGTTCCCGGCGGGATCATCTGCCCCTCGGAAATGCCGGGAGAAAAAATCGGGCGCTACAAGCTCCTTCAGAAAATCGGAGAAGGCGGTTGCGGTGTGGTTTACATGGCCGAACAGGAGGAACCGGTGCGCCGCCGGGTGGCCTTGAAAGTCATCAAGCTGGGGATGGACACCCGGAGCATCATTGCCCGTTTCGAGGCGGAGCGCCAGGCGCTGGCCCTGATGGATCATCCCCATATCGCCCGCGTCTTCGATGCCGGCGCCACGGAAACGGGCCGGCCGTTTTTTGTCATGGAACTGGTCCGCGGCATTCGGATCACGGATTACTGCGACCAGAACAATCTCTCGGCCGACCAGCGCCTGGATCTCTTTGTCCAGGTGTGCCATGCCATCCAGCACGCCCACCAAAAAGGGATCATCCATCGCGACATCAAGCCCTCCAATATCCTGGTCACCCTCCACGATGGCACGCCGGTGCCCAAAGTCATCGATTTCGGCATCGCCAAAGCCACTGAACAACGGCTGACGGATAAAACCCTCTTCACTGAATTCCAGGCTTTCATCGGAACCCCGGCTTACATGAGCCCCGAGCAGGCCGAAATGAGCGGATTGGACATCGACACCCGCAGCGATATTTACGCGCTGGGCGTCCTGTTATATGAACTATTGACCGGCCGGACTCCATTCGACGCCAGAGATCTCGCCCGCGCCGGCCTGGACGAATGCCGCCGCACAATCCGGGAACAGGAACCCGCGCGCCCTTCCACCCGCCTGGCGACATTGACCCATGCCGAGCTGAATACGACCGCGCAGCAGCGGCGGACCGATGCCGGACGCCTGATCCACCTGGTCCGGGGCGATCTGGATTGGATCGTGATGAAGTGTCTCGAAAAAGACCGGAGTCGCCGTTACGAGACCGCCAACGCCCTGGCCACCGATATCCAGCGTTACCTCAGTAACGAACCGGTCATGGCCCGGCCGCCCAGCAATCTCTATCGGCTCCAAAAACTGCTGCGACGCCATCGCGGCGCGTTTGCCGCCACCGCTGGAATCGCGGCCGTCCTGGTGGCGGGAGCGGGCATCAGTTCCTGGCAAGCAATCCTGGCCACACGGGCCGAGCAACGCGCCCTCATCGCCAAACAACAGGCGGAACAAGACAAGGCCTCCGCCCGACTCAACGAATACGTCGCGGACATCAACCTTGCCCAGCAATCGCTGGCCGCCGGCAACTACGGTCGCGCCGTCCAGTTGCTCCACAAACACCGGCCCCAGACTGGCGAACCCGATCTGCGGGGATTCGAGTGGCGCTATCTCTGGCAAGTCTCCCGAGGGGATGAACACACCGCCTTTCCCGACCAACGGGAACCGGTCCAATGCGTCGCCCTTTCGCCTGAGGGCGAGCTTTTGGCGGTGGGCTCACGGAATCAAACCCGAATCTACAAGGTCTCGAATCAGACACTGGTAACCACCCTGCCCCACGGAACCACCTCGGCCGCCTTTCTGCCCGATGGCGAAAAACTGGTCACCGCCGGCGGTCCGGTCGTTCGCGTTTGGAACACCGCCGATTGGACGGAACACACCACACTCGCTGGCGGCGCCGGGGCCATCGCCCTCTCAAGCGACGGCACTCTCCTCGCCACAGAGGCGCGCCGACGGGGGCCGGGCAGCGTCCGGATCTGGAATACCGGCGCCTGGAAAGAAGTGCGAGGGCTGGAAAGGGCTTTTGGGCCTCTGGCTTTTTCCCCCAACGGCCAAACCCTTGCAACGGGCACTGACGATGGCATCCGTCTCTGGTCCTTGAATCCGGCGCAAAATGATGTGTTGCTGGAGGGAAGCACCAACCTCTTTCCGGGAGGCCCGTGGTTCAGAGCCGATCGTGGACTGGCCTTTTCCCCGGACGGCCGATCAATCGTCGCCGCCCGAAACGCCCTATCGGAACGCGGCGTATTCGTGTTGAGCGTATGGGACACCTCCACCGGCCAGGAAATTGCCACCATCCCGGAAAGCCCCGATCAGATTGAACACACCGGGATCATCTCGAGCCTGACTTTCTCGCCGGACGGCCGCACCCTGGCGACCGCCAGTTTCGACTACTCAATCCGCTTGTGGAATTTCGCCGAACGCAAACGACGCGCCACTTTTCAGGGGCATTTGAACGAAGTCTGGACCACGGCCTTTTCCGCCGACGGTCAGAGCCTGGTCAGCGGCGCCAAGGATGGAGGTGTGAAATTATGGGCGATTGAGCGACCGCCCATGGACGATGTTTTGCCGGGGCATTGGGAACCGCTCGCCTTTTCCTCTGACAGCCGGGTCCTGGCCGCCATGAGTCGAACGGGCGGTGTGTCGTTGATTAACGTGGCCACTCGTGCCCCGGAAGCGCGGTTTGCCGCCGACGATCCCTCTTTCGGCTCCAGGCTATTCCCGCCTCCCGGAAGAGACCCGCGAGGCCCCGACCGCAGCCCTGGCCCCAGGGAACCGGGCCCGAGGGATTCGAAACCCCCGAATCAAGCCGGAGGCGGCTGGTGGTTCGGCCCCCCGACTCCGGCAAACATCAGCCACGACCTGAGCACACTGGCGTTCGGCCTAAACGATGGCAGCGTCAGGATTTGGAACACTCAGACGGGATCGTCCACGATCACCAAGATCATCGATGGTCATATCGACTCCCTGGCGCTCTCGCCCGATGGCCGGAACCTGATCGTTGGCCGGAGAGACCAGTTGCGATGGGTGCGCCTGGCCCCTGAGACCCACCAAGTGCTGAACCTGCAGGCCCAACGCCCGTTGTTTTCCGCCAACGGCCGCCTCCTGGCCGCCTGGTCCGGCACAAACGAGGTCCAATTCTGGGATGTGCCCAGCCGATCTTTAAAAACCAACTGGGCCCTGGGAACCACCGTCCTCGTGACGGCGCTCTCGCCCGATGGCGCCATCCTCGCCGGAACGGGCGATCTCAGCGATCCGGAGAATGCCATCCGACTTTACGATACCGCCACAGGCAAGCTGATCGGTTCGTGCATCGGCCACAAACAAACGGTTTGGTCCGTGGCTTTTTCCCCTGACGGCAAAACCCTCGCCAGCGCGAGTGACGACAGCACCCTGAAGCTCTGGAACGTCGCCACCCAGCAGGAATTGTTGACCGTGCGACGCCTGGGAGGCGGCCTGAGGAATCTCGTGTTCTCGCCGGACGGACAATTCCTCGCAGGAACCGGCAGCCCGTTTTCCTCGTTCGCCGGCGTCCGATTCTATCGCGCTCCGCTGATGCTCGACATCGATCGCTTTCCGATTGAAAAAACCTCCCAACACGCCGCCACCCCATGAGCCCCCCCGCCGGTTAACACTCGATCAACACATCCGGAATTGTTAACTCATATCATGTCGCATCCAGGACATCGCGCACCTTTTCCGCCAGGGTCTGCACAGTAAAGGGCTTTTGCAGAAAGAACACTCCATCGTCCAACACGCCGTGGTGGGCGATGACATTTGCGGTGTAGCCCGACATGAAAAGGCATTTCATGGCGGACGCCCTCGTGGCAACCATCTTTTCATGAAGCTCCTTGCCGTTCATCCCGGGCATGATGACGTCGGTGATCATCAGATCAATCGGCTCGGGATACTGTTCCACCAGCGAGAGCGCTTCCTCGGGCGAGTGAGCGGCGAGCACCTTGTAGCCCTGCTGGAGCAGAACCCGCTGGCCGAGTTTCAGGATCTGTTCCTCGTCCTCCACCAGCAGGACCGTTTCGGTCCCTCGAAGATCCCGTTGTTCTTTGTTCGGCGGGTAAACCACGGCTTCGGCCTCGATCCGGGGGAGGTAGACCTTGAACGTCGTCCCCCGACCGACCTCGCTATAGACACTGATCATGCCTCCATTCTGTTTTACCACTCCGTAAACCGTGGCCAAGCCAAGACCGGTTCCTCGCTTCACGCCCTTTGTGGTGAAAAACGGCTCGAACAAATGAGCCAGGACGTCCTTGTCCATCCCCGCCCCCGAATCGCTGATCGCCAACATGACGTAGTCTCCCGCCTGACAATCCGCATGGGTTTGAGCGTAAGCGCTGTCGAACGTCACATTGGCGGTCTGCATGGTCACCTTGCCCACGCCCGTTATGGCGTCGCGAGCGTTGACGATCAGATTGGCCAGAACCTGGTCGAGCTGGGTCGAGTCCATAAAAACAGGCCAGAGACCGGGTCCGGGACACCACACGAGTTCAATATTCTCGCCAATCAGACGTTGAAGCATCTTCAGAGTACCGGCAATGGTTTGGTTCAGATCCAGGATTTTGGGACTGGCGGTTTGTTTTCTGGCAAAGGCGAGCAGTTGGCGGGTCAGATCGGCAGATCGCTCGGCGGCTTTCTGGATCTCGATGAGGTCCTCGTGCAGCTGGCTGCCAGCCGGAACCTGTTCCATCGCAAGAGCCGCGTTGCCAAGAATTGCCTGCAGCATATTGTTAAAATCGTGGGCTACACCGCCCGCGAGCCGGCCGACAGACTCGATCTTCTGCGATTGCAGCAGCTGGGCTTGCAGCTTTTCCTTGTCCTGCTCGGCACGCTTGTGATCCGTGACGTCGTGAAAAACCATAATCCCCGCCGTGATGCAACCCTCGCGATCCCGGATCGGAGCGGCATTCGCTGTAAACCAACGGTTTTCACCCTGAGCGTTTCGAATGACAAACTCCTCGTTGCGCGTCACCTCACCCGTCCGAATCGCCCGGGCAAGCGGCACATCCGCGGCCGCGTAAGGCGACGCGTCAGACCGAAGGATTTGCCATTGGCTGATGTGACGGTCGAGTTTGTTTTCTGCGGGCGCCCCCCCCGACTCTCCCAGCATGGTCAGGGCGGCGGGATTGGCCCACCGGACGTGAACCCCGGGAGCATCCGCAATCAGCACGCCCGAAGGCGACTCGGCAATCGAAGTCTCCAGAAAGGCCAGTGCATTCTGTGTTTCCGCAGTGCGTTCGCGGACCTGGCGCCGAAGGGCCGCCACCCAGGCCAATGCGGCCAAAGACATCCCCACAGCTATCCCCAGGAGCCATAGAATTCGACCTGCGGTCCACCAGGATGGCCGCCTGAGCACCACCCAATCGTCGGGAGATCTCAATAGCAAACGGAATCCGCGCGGCTCGCCCAAAGTGTCCACTTCGGTCAGGCAAATTCCGGTCAGCTTCATCAGGAAACCTCGCGAAATATCCCGCCCGGACGACCCGGTCAGCGGACCCGCATGCCAGGCTTCGAACAATTGATCTCCGGATTGCAGGATGATCACCCGGCCCCCGTCTCGCGGATAATCGCTCACCACAACCCCTTCCACCTGGATGAGCTCAAAATCGTGATGTCCGCCCGCCGCCGACGCCGCCGATGTCCGCTTGGGGAGTGGAACAGCGGCTACCCTGAGTTTCCGAATCGTGGCATCCTCGATCCTCTCGGAGTAGTCTCCTCTGCCCGGAAAACCGACGACTTCCACTTCCTCACCTACGCTGATTCCCTTGGGGAACCGATCGGCCGTTTTCACGCAGATGCTGGCAGATTCATCCCGTATCAAAATCCCCAGCTCTTCCAAGACACCGGTCACCACTCCTCGCACGCGGAACCTATGCCCATACCGAGTGGTTTGAGCCGTTTCCATGAGTCCCTGAATCTTGCGTAAAGGCGGTTCAGTCGATGGCGAGGGACGCACGTTAGTGATCTGTTGTATCCCGGGAACCAGCAGTTGAAATCGAGCCGGTTGACGGCGGACGTTCGGCTCAACATCCAAGGTCCCCGTAATCCGGACCTTCGCATCGAGCCATCCAGCCGTGTCTCCCGAGGCTCGACCGCCGGGCATCCGCGCATCAACCCTCTTATCGCTGACCCCGAGTCTGATCCAAAGATAGTGGGGATCCTCCCAGACCCGCCGGACAATGCCTTCCACCGCGATCCACTGCCCGTCGTAAACTCCCGACAGCAAATCTCCATGGGTTAAAAAGATGGGGTCGGGAAGAACTCCTTGCCCCAAGACCTTGACACTCGTTTGGACCACGGCCGGTAAAAAGGTCCCCCGGCTTGTGAAGCCTTCCACCTCCACTTCCTGGCCCGCTGCGATCGCCGAATGCTCTCTCGGCAACACAATGAACCCCCCTCCGGAAGCATCCTGAAGACAAAACTGCTCCTCCGCGGGATCCACCACCGTCACGATGCCCCGAAGATACACCGGCCAGGCGCGTTCCGCCTCATCAGGCGGCAATGTCCTCAGGGTTTCCATATCGGTAATGACTTGAACTTCCTGGGCCGCGCCCCCCTCGAGAGTCGCATACTGGCGCAAGATGGCATCTTCCAGGACGGGACGCGACTCCAGCCACCCTAAAAAACCTGCCACCTCGGTTTCAAAGCCCATTCGCGCGCGATGCATCGCATTTGTGGCAACCAGGATCTGTCCCGTCGAGTCCGTCAGACGCCAGCACCCCTCTTCAAGGGCCGGTTCCAAACGGCCCCGAACGCAGACCGCGTGGTCCGGAAATTGATTGGTTCTGAGCGCCAGCAAACTGGCCACAGGTTGTCGGGACACTCGTGACAAGCGAGGTTCGGTGGGTTGCATTAAGATGGTTAGGTCGCGAAAATCGTTCGCCAGCAAGATCACCCCCTCCAGTTCTCCACTGGCCTGCATCGTAGTTGAACATACCGCCCGCACCCGGACTTCCGCATCTAATAGATTAACCGGCTTTAAATCAGGAGGAATCCGCGCAAAGCGGATTTCGACTTTCTGCCCGCTCGATCGCAACCAGCAGATGAGCGAGCCGCCTTCGACAACCGCCCATTGGATCACGCCATGGACCTCCAGCCATCGGGCGTCATCGCGTCCGCTCAGGATCTCGTCCAGTCCGGTGATTTTCGGCGACAAGGCGGCCTGGGATCGGGTTGATGTCCGAAACACCGGCCGCGAGATCACGCGGTTATAGGCCCCGGGCGAGGTGACACCCTCGATCTCCATCCATTCCCCCACCGCCACCGGCATGAGCGGCGTCAAGGCCGCCACAAAAATGCCGTCCGTCTCGTCCTGCACGAACAGATCAAGGGTCATCGGATTCCAGTGCGTGACCATGGCGTTCACACGCACAGGTTGCGACCGGATCGCCTGTTCCCGCGACAGTCTCTTGACCTCCGACACCGTGCGCAGGACACCGGCTTTGTCCTCCGGCTCAGCCCCCCATCCCACGGACATGAACCCCAGGATCGCCAGCAATCCCATGCCCAAAGCACTCAGGCCAACCCGCCACCACCGGGAGGTATCCCACTTTGAATCACAACAACAAACGGTCTTCAGGCATCCCCCATATTGAGTGCCAGCACTCAGACAAATTCGTGCTGCACAGGCCGGAGAACCAGCACCGGACAAGGCGCATGACGAACCACACGCTCCACCGTGCTGCCCAGCAAGATATGCGCCAGGCTCGAATGGCCATGAGCCGCAATCAGAATCATGTCGACTTCGCTTTCCTTCGCCGTGTCGATGATTTCAAGATAGGGCCGGCCACAGCGAACCATGGATTCGGCGCTCAAACCGGCTCCCACTTCCTCCTTGAGCCATTCGCCGATTCGTTGGGCGGCGCTTTCCCTCATGTCGGTCTCGACTTGTGACAACTCAACCAGCCCGAAATCTGATCCCACAAAGTTAAACTCGACCACATGCAGAAGAATCACGGACGCACGAAAGTGCGCGGCAAACGCGGTGGCGTACTTCAAGGCTTTGCGGGACGGATCAGAGAAGTCAACCGGGACCAGGATTTTTCCAAGCCGGATGGGAGCAAAGGCGGATTTTGGCGTCTCAGGCTCAACGGCTGCGGGCGGAACCGACTGTGGATTCTGCTCAGCTTCGGGAGAAGGGATGGTATTCATAGGATTACCTCATGGGTTTTCAGGATCATCGATGGCATCCTCGTCCTGAGGGTAAACGTTGGGATCCACCTGACCGCGGCGGATAAGTTCGAGCAAATCCCGGATGATCGTGCGTCGGGCCACGCGAAATTGCCGGGCCAGGGCGGAAATATTGGGGCGACCGGTGGTTCTCCGGAGGATTTTGAGGATTTCATTTTGCCGGCTGAGCCGGTCGGAAGACCGGCTGAAGAGGGCCTCGGCATCGACGCGCTTTGCCCGTTCCAGGGCTTCGAACTGGCGCACCACCTCCGCTTCTCCGCATTCCTGAAGCGCAATGGCCACCGTGCGGCGCAGGTCATCCATGTCAACCGGCTTGGTCAGGCAATAATGGGCGCGGCGCGGTCCTTGCAGCACCTCGATCTGTTGGTGGACCTCGAGCGCGCCTGAGACCACCACGACAGGCACAAACGGCAGGAGGTCGCGAAACAAGGGAAGATAATCCAAACCCAGTTCGCCTTTCGATAAGATATGATCCAGGATGATCAAATCGGGCGGTCTCTTGCTCAGTGAGGGCATGACCTCACCGCAAGTTTTCACTCGCGCCAAGTCGTATTCAGACAATGCCTCCTCATAGATCTCATACTGCCAGTCATCGTCCTCGATGATGAGAATGCGGGGTTTCCTGGCAGATTCGGTCATGCCTTAATAAAAACCCATAATCCCCGAGTAATCAAGTCGCTGGAATGGGGGATTATCGGGGCGCCACCCCGCCTTTCGCGGTTCGATATTCCTGCTGGGCCTGGGGGAGCCAGGTCTTGAGCTGTTGCACCCGGGTTTCATCGAGCGGATGCGTGCGGAGAAACCAGGGAGTCGCTCCGCCCGAGCGCCGGTTGAAATCCGCGAATCGTTCCCAGAACGCGATGGACTCCTGCGGATCATATCCGGCGCGGGCCATGTAGATCAGCCCGATCTGGTCGGCTTCGGATTCCTGCTTTCGGCTGTGCGGCAAGGCAATGCCCAATTGAGATCCCAATCCATACAAGGTGCTTGCCACAGCTTGCGCGCGTGAATCCGCGCCCGCCATTCCCACCCCCAAAACCTCTCCGCCCGACTGGAGCAGGACCGCCTGGCTCATGCGCTCCGCTCCATGATGAGCCGCCGCGTGCGCGACCTCGTGCCCGATCACGGTTGCCAATCCGGCCTCATTCTTCGCGATCGGCATGATTCCCGTGTGCACCCCCACTTTCCCCCCCGGCAAACAAAAGGCGTTCGGCTCTTTGTTTTCAAAGACCACGAACTCCCACTGGGCGTTGGGAAGATCGGGGCGCGCCACCGCCGCGATGCGTTTTCCCACCCGCTCCACCATCTGGATCAGGTTTTGATCCCGGCTGATCGGGGTTTCCTTCTTCATCTTCTCAAACTCGGTCAAGCCGAGTTTCATCTCCTCATCCGCGGAAACAAAATTGATCTGCTGCCGCCCCGTCACGGGAACTGTGCTGCAACCGGTCCCAATCCCCACGCATATGGCCATCGATAACAGCCATAAAACGAGTGTTCGCTTGTTTGTTGTCATGAGGTCAATGTAGTCATTCTTTCGTTTTCGACAAGCCAGGCCCTCCATGCCATAGTGCGGACGTCCTTTTCTCCGGCACCCGAATGCCGGGCCTCGGGAAAAGGCCAAGTCGTCGCATGCCAAAACGGATTGAGCTTTCTTACGGCCGAGGCAAGACCCAGTTGGATCTGCCCGAAAATTACGCCACCGTGATCGAACCCACGCCCCAAAAAGTCCTGAGAGACGAACATCAGGCCGTCCTTGACGCCTTGGATCATCCTGTCGGAGCCCCCCCTTTGCGGGAATGGATTCAACCTGGACACCAGGTCTGCATCGTCTTCACCGATATCACCCGCGCCACTCCCAATCATCGCCTGATCCCCTGGCTGCTGGATTACCTCTCTTTTGTGCCTCGAAATCAAGTCACCCTCTTGAACGCTGTCGGAACGCACCGTCCCAACACGCCGGATGAACTGGCCGTCCTGCTGAGTCCCGGCGTCGCCCAAAACTACCGGGTGATCAACCACCCTTGCGAAGATCCGGATCAACTGCTGAAGATCGGTCAGATGCGAGATGGGGCTCCGGCCCTGTTGAACCGCCATCTGGTGGAAGCCGACGTGCGGATTATCACCGGCTTTATTGAACCCCATTTTTTTGCCGGATTCAGCGGCGGTCCCAAGGGAATTCTCCCGGGCGTTGCCGGCCTCGAAAGTGTTCTCAGCAATCATGGACCTCACAACATCGGCCATCCGAAAGCCGCCTTTGGCATCACCACCGGTAATCCGCTGTGGGAAGAGATCCAAGAGATCGCTCTCCGGGTGGGCCCCAGTTTTTTGTTGAATGTGACCTTGGATCATGAACGGCGGCTCACGGGTGTGTTCGCGGGAGACTTGATCGAGGCGCACCGGGTTGGCTGCGAGTTCGTTCGTGAGTCGGCGATGCAACGGGTGGAAGAACCCTTTGACATTGTCGTGACAACCAACAGTGGTTACCCCCTGGACCTGAATCTATACCAGGGCGTCAAGGGCCTGTCGGCGGGCGCGCGCATTCTGAAACCGGGCGGATTGCTGATCCTGGCCTGCGAATGCAGCGAAGGCATCCCCGCAAACAGCCCCTATGACCGTCTCCTGAGGAGCGCGCGAAATCCAGCCGAACTCCTCGAGCGCATCCAGTCCCCGGGCTTTTCCTGGCCCGAGCAATGGCAGGTCCAAATCCAGGCCGGCATTCAGGCAAAGGCCCGGGTCCAACTGTTCAGCCGGTTAAGCGATGCCGACACGCGGGCCGCCCACTTCGAGCCTTGTCGCGACATCAGCCGGGCCGTCGAGGCGGAGTTGCATCACCTGGGCGCCACCGGCCGGGTCGCCATCCTGCCCCAAGGTCCGCTCACCATTCCCTACCTGGCAGATTAAAACGATCGCCCGGCAGGGATTTCGGAAAATCGGATTCCGCGATCCCCATCAAAATCACAAAGCGTTCTGTTCCTTTCAGGCCTGCTTACATCTCATCAACCGAGTAGGGCTGGACCGCCGGGCCGGCCGTTGTTCGCATGGCGCGCATGGCCGTCGCACCCTACCTGATGGCCTCAGGACAGGGCCTCCCCGTTGACCGGACGACTTCAGTGCCGTCGCTGAGCACATACCGCTCTTGCCGAAACGTGAACATCCGGCCGCCGATTTCTTCCTCGCGTTCTCCCCCGGAAACACCAAGGCCTGACTTGACCAAAGCCCGGTATTCCTCCCAATCGGATCCCGTCAAAGTGGTCTTCTGTCCTTTGGGCTGGCCATCGGCGAGAACCACCACAGTCCCGTCAGATAGCTGGTAACGATTCCTTTCAAAGGTGAACGTTGTTCCATAAATGAAGGTGTCCGTTTTGCCAAGGGACTCCCCTTGCTTCAAACCAACGAGCCGCCACAACTCCCGGCTCTGATCTTCACTGAGCCAGGCTGCGTTACCCACCAAAGCCGGGTCCGCATCCCCCTCCACCGTGACAATTCTGCCGTCAGACAAATGATAACGGCAGGTCAACATCCGTTGCAGAAAACTGTTGAATTCGGTATCAAGAACGTGAATCACTTCCCGACGGCTTTCGTTACGCAACACCGCAATTTGAGCCTCGTCCTCTGCCGACGGGCCCGGCGGTTCCGCGCCGCCTTCTCGGCTGGTGTGTATGCGACCGTCGGCAAGCCGGTACTGGTAAACAAATGTCCGAGATAAGGGATGACCATTCACCTCTTTATCGGAGACCTCCACCAACTCGCGGGCATTCTTCTGGCGCAGCAGATCCACTTCCGCCAGGTCGCGCTGCATTTGCTCGATCCCGCCCGGGGGCATCTCTTCGGGGGGTACCGTCACCACGGTCATCCGGGCCACGGTACGGTCTCCGACCCCGTCTGATTCTCCGGCACGCTTGCCGGTTCGATAATCTCCGGTCCTTTGAAAAAGTGATAGGATCCATCCGTGGCTTGCCCCTCGAAAAGAAAATCATAAAGCCGAACTCCCACCGATGAGCCCACCGTGGCAATACCAGCCAAGGCAACCAGCAGGACCCATAAACGCAACCGTTTCGTGGTTCGCCCCATCTGCTGTCTGCGGCAGGTTTCCTCAAGAATGCGCTGACGCAGTTCCTGGCGATGCTGCTCCGAAAAATCCACAGCGGGAACAACCCCCTGGAGATAATGTTCCATCGATTCCAAATCACGGTTCATAGCTTGTTTCCATTAATGCGGCACAATTCCTTGAGACCTCAGAATCTCCTGTAACCGGGCCAATCCCCGGTGCAGCTGGGACTTGATCGTGCCTTCTCTTTGACAGAGGATTTCGGCGAGCTCGGCAAGCGGCTTGTCTTCGAAATAACGCAGAATGATCACGGCGGGGTATTTGGATTGAAGCTCCCCCAGCGCCCAATGCAGCACCTGGTGATCTTCCGCCGTCGACATGTTGTCAAGAGCCGACGGCGCATCACAGGGCCTGTCGTTGTTGGATGCATCCAGAGGAGTCACTCGGGAACGTTTCCGCCGGCGGTAGTACATCCTGATTTCTTTCGTGGCGATTCGATACAGCCACGCCCGAAACGGAATCCGCCGCCAACGAAACCGTCCCAAATGACGAAACGCAACAAGAAACACATTCGATGTCAAATCTTCACTCCAGTCATGGTCGAGGGTGGAGTGGCAGATGTAGCTGAAGATTCCGCCGTAATATCGGTCATAAAGTCTTCCGGCGGCCTCAGGATCCTTCTGGGCCTGTGAAATCAGCACCTGCTCCTCATTCACTCCCTCGCCTTGGGATATCAAATCCAACGTTAGAGTCCCTGAACTCACGAATTTGTTATGCACAGATCAAGTTCGTTAGAGTGTCGATTGCTCTTCATCTCTATAATGCCGCAAACGGTTTTGGGTTGCACTGATTACTTGGAGCCTGTTTGAAAGTTGCGAGGAGTGCCGCGGCCAGGGATTTTTCCCGAGGGTAATTTGGCATTCAGGGATCACCAACTCAACCTTTCCAGGCTTCCAGGATCTGAGGCCTCGTTAGACGGCTTGAAAAATTCCAGAAGTCTGAGAGAGTCAAGACATCATGCATGCTCAAAACACGCTCCGAGTGTCCATTTTTCTGGGAGTTCTCCTGACGAGTTGCAGCCCCGTTCTGGCGACAGTCCACACCTATCTCACCCCCGCGGGGGAAACCTTGTCCACTGAATACACGGTAACCGCTGAAGGAAAAAGCGTGGATACCTATGCGGCCCGGGTGCTCGATCCGCCGTTTGCCGGGAAGGAATGGGACTTTGGCGGGCCCTATGCCTTCGCCAATTTTGACATGGAAGGTTCCACCACCGTTAAGATCCAGTCAAAACGATCGCTGCGAAATACCGTCGTCCGCCCACAGTATCCGGATGTGCAACTGAAAGTGGAGGATGACAACAATCTCACTTTGACTCTGGGCTCACCCCGCAAGATCAGCATCGAGCCCGAGGGTAAGAAGAGCCCCTTGCTGCTGTTCGCCAATCCCCTCGAAAAAAACGCGCCCAATCCCGAAACACCCGGGGTGATTTACTTCAAGCCAGGCGTCCATGCGGCAGGCAAAATCTCCGTCGGCGACAATCAAACCGTTTACCTGGCCGGCGGCGCCATCGTCAAAGGCGCCATCGACGCCCAAGGCGCCAACATTCGCATCCTGGGACGCGGCATCCTGGATGGATCCGACTACGAATGGCGCAAAGGCCCCTATCACGTGACGATCGGCATTACCGGCACCAACGTCGAGATCAACGGCATCACCATCCGCGGTTCCTCCCACTGGACCATCGTGCCCCGCAGCAGCCGCCAGGTGGTGGTGCGCAATGTGAAACTGTGCGGCTCGCGCGTCCAGAACGACGACGGCATCAATCCCTGCAACTCCCAGGACGTGTTTATCTCCGATTGCTTCATCCGCAGCGATGATGATTGCATCGCCATGAAAGGCCTGGACCTCAAAACGCCCAATAACAATGTCGAAAACATCGTCGTCGAAAATTGCACGCTCTGGTGCGATCGGGCGCGCATCTTCCTCCTCGGCCACGAAAGCCGGGCCGCCTTCATGCGCAATATCCGGCTCCATAACCTTGACATCATCCATTATACCATGACCCCCTTCCTCCTGGAGCCGGGCGAGGAAATGCGGATCGAGGATGTTTTGATTGAGAACATCCGCCTGCACGGCGAGGGTCAGGGAGAAATCGCGCGCCTGAAACCGGTCGTCAACCAGTATATGCACAACAAGGTCCCGGGACACATTCGAGGCGTGCATTTCAGGAACCTCGAGGTCTATGGCGCCCCCGGAGGATACGCCATGCAAATCGAGGGCGCCGATCCCCAGCACCAGGTCCGGGATGTGTTCCTCGAAAAGGTCAAAATCCTGGGACAAATGCTGAAGCCCGATTCCCCAAATCTTAAGGTCGGATCCCACGTCGAGAACGTGAAGTTCATCGAGTGATTGGACATTGACGACCAGACTTCAAACCCACATAGAAAGACCATGTCAAAAGCCCTTGTCCCCCTCCTGTTCCTGTCCGCGCTCTGCACCACCCCAGCGGCAACAATCGACCTCGCCAGTCCCAACGGTCATATCCGCCTCCAGGTGTCCACCGACACCGACAGGCATTTGGTCTATTCCGTGACTGCAAACGGACATGCGCGACTCCACAGCGCCCGGGCCGGAGTCTTGATCGATCAGGCCGACCTTGGATCCGCCGTCGAGCTGGGACAAGCCCGAACCCGGACCATCTCCGAAGTGTTCCCGTGGCGGGGCCATAAAAACCGCGCCACCAACCTGTGCCAGGCCACTGAGATTCCCATCCGTTCCGCCACCGCCGGCCTCGAGTGGACCCTTGAAACGCGGGTGTTCAACGACGGCGTCGCCTTCCGCTATCGCGTTCCAGGAACCGGCATGCGCCGAGTCCAGGGAGAATCGACGTGCTGGCAACTCCCCAAAGACACCACCGTCTGGTTCCAGACCGACACGGATGACTACGAAGGCGAATACCACGCCTGCCGGGCGGATCAAATCCCTCTCGAAGAACAGATCGATAATAAAACCCGCTCCACCCATCTGGGACCTCCGGCAACCGTCCTTTATCCCGATGGCGGCTTCGGCCTGCTGACCGAGGCCAGTCTCTACAAATACAGCGGACTCACCTTGCGGCCGCAAGGCGGCGCGAAGCTGCGCGCGGCCTTTGAAGACGATCCCAACGGCTGGTCCCACGAAGGCGCCCTTCTCTCTCCCTGGCGCGTCATCGTGCTGAGCTCCGATCTCAATGGACTCGTCAACAGCGATGTCATTCCCGCCCTCGGCGAGGCGCCCGATCCTCAACTTTTCCCCCAGGGCATGAACACCTCCTGGATCCGTCCCGGCAAAGCCCCCTGCACCTGGATGGTTTTCGGCAACGACGGCGCCCAGTGGGACCGGCAAAAATGGTTTGTTGACCTGTGCGCGGCCACAGGTTGTGAGTATCTCCTGGTCGATGCCGGCTGGCGAAGCGAACGCTGGGGCTGGCTCAAGAACGGCGGCGATCTCTGGGGCCGGGCTGCCGAGCTCTGCCAATACGCCGCCGAACGCAACGTAGGCATCGTCCTCTGGCACTCCTATCCCGAAGGCCGCGAAGATAGCCCGGGCCTGACCACCATCGAAGCCCGCGAAGAACTGTTCCGGAATTGCCATAAAGCCGGCGTCAAAGGCGTGAAAATCGATTTCTTCAACTCCGAAAGCAAGACTGTCATCGAGACTTACGAAGACCTGCTTCGACGCGCGGCCAAATACCAGCTCCTGGTGAATTTCCATGGCGCCAACAAACCCACCGGTGAGGCCCGGACCTGGCCCAACGAGATCACCCGCGAGGGTATTCGAGAACAGGAATATGTGCTGTGGGCCTCGTTGCCGCTCTCCCACTACGGCGCCCTACCCTTCACCCGGATGGCGGTCGGCCATGGCGATTTTCTGCCCGGCTACGTCCAACCCCGGTTTCTAAAAAACACCACTGTTATGTTCCAAATGGCGTCGGTCGTCGTGTTCAGTTCGCCGTTTCTTTGCTGGCCCGATAATCCCGAGGCCTACCTCGACAGCCCACTGCTCCACTATATCCGCACGGTCCCCGTTACTTGGGATGAAACCCGGATTCTACCAGGATCGGTCATCGGCGACACAGTCCTTGTAGCTCGTAAAAAAGGTGACGAATGCTATATTGCGGGCCTCAACTGCCAAACCCAACCCCGCGTCCTCGACCTCGACCTCACCTCCCTCGGTCTAACGGGAAAGAAATTCACCGTCTATCGCGATGGCGCAAACCGATCGTCCTGCCTCATCGAAGACAGCCTGGTATTCCCCGAGAGCGGCAAGTTCAAACTCTCCCTCCAGGCAGCAGGCGGATTCGTCATTCACGCCAAACCCGCCAAAGAATTCGCTGGTTGGTAGCGATCAACTTTCCAATCACCCGCGGTCCGAAGAAGAGGGATTTCTGAGACCGAACTCGATCGATGAAGGGCCTGATCTTCCGGCCCGCTGAAGCCTTTTTTTATGTTGGTGCCGATGGAGGGGATCGAACCCCCACTCCCTCACGGGAACCAGATTTTGAGTCTAGCGCGTCTGCCAATTCCGCCACATCGGCCCGAAAAACTGATTCGTGCCAGTCTTAAGGTCACCTTACCAAAGAGCTCTGGAGCCACGCAAGCGCTGAAATTCGGCCTAAAAGAAAATCCTGGCGCTTCAGTTAACCCTTGTTTTTCTAAAAGCAGCTTCTGGCTAAACATCCTGTTCGGCTCCGGGAACTTCACCACAGAACATCGAGAGCACAGAGACAGCAACGCGAGAGGATCCGTGCATGGGTCGAGTTATGGATCTTGCGATTGAGACAGACCGTTTTATCGAACCGCGGGTGTTGGTTCGGCGTATCCACAATGAATTGCTCACGAACTGCGCCTGAATGGCATTCCGTTTCGGCTGGACGATCCAATACCGGTCGAGTTCCAGGGAGTGTGCCTTGACTGCGGCTCCCGCACAACTTCGACCTCCAATGGCTGACAGACGGCCTTGAACGGTTCAAGCTGTGAACTCTCTGTGAACTCTGTGCTCTCGGTGGTGTGAAACCGAAAAGAGCTCGAACCTCCGTGAAGACCAGGAATTGCCCGCGTTGCGGCTTGCACCAAAATTCGCGGAATACGCCCAGGGATATTTGAGCTATTACGAGAAGGTGAAGGACGCCAAGAGCCCGCGCACCCTGGCGACGGCCTCGGCTTGAGGGCTTGCGTTGCGCCTGGATTGGAGCCATCATTAAAAGCCTATGAGCAAGATGCAGAGTGGACTTGCCAAGCCGGTGGAGTTAGGGCTCCACATCGTGGCCCATCCCGGGATCTGCGGAGGGCAACCGACGTTTAGAGGTTCCCGCATCCTGGTGTGGGTCGTATTGGAGCAACTGGAACGCGGTTTGACTTGGGACGAGATTGTGCAAGTCTGGAAAGGTCGGGTCAGCAAGACCGCAATCGCCGAAGCGGTGGCCGTGTCGCCTGTGGTGATCAAACATGAACCATTCCGGGGGTTCCATGCTCATACTCGACGAAAATCTGCCCGAAGATCAGAAGCAGTTGCTGCATAAGTGGGGAGTGCGTTTCCGCTCCGTCGGTGTCGATGTGGAAACCTATGGCGCATTGGATGAAAACCTTCTGGTCAGCTTGCGGCGACTGAGCCATCCCACATTCTTCAGCCTGGATAAGCACTTCTTCCGCGCCGACTGGGCGCACTCCGCTTACAGCCTAATCTGGCTCGACGTCTCAGACAACCAGTCGGCCGACTATATCCGAAGGTTTGTGAAACACCCCAACTTTGACACGCAGATCAAGCGGATGGGTGTTGTTGCCCGCCTCCACAGTGATGGCATCGTTTATCGGCGTTTACCGATTAAGGCTTTCCGATCGGTTCCTTGGATTTGACCACCTAAGACACCTTGCCAAACAGCTCCGGAACCACGCAAGCGCTGAAATTCGGCCTAAAAGAAAATCCTGGCGCTTCAGTTAACCCTTGTTTTTCTAAAAGCAGCTTCTGGCTAAACATCCTGTTCGGCTCCGGGAACTTCACCACAGAGTTCATGGAAAGCCTTGATGCAATATGGCTTGGCACGCATGGAGCCATGAACCAATCTTCAGCGCTTAATCGTAATCCTAATCGACTCGTTCCGAGCAGATTACGATTAGGATCAAGAGTAAAATCAGGGACAAGGTTCATGGACAGAATTGCTGGCAGATTTTATTTGACACTCTATGAGTATGATAAAATACTATACACTATGAAATGGCTGACACTCACCCAGCTGCCCTTTCGAATAAGAACTTCTGTCCAAACCCGCTGCTCGTTGGTGAATTTCTGCGCAAGGATTTGTTGGGAGAATTATCAAACTTAAAAAACAATACATGGGATAACAATGAGCATACTTTTCAGGATCGTCGGACTCGCACCCACAGTTCTCCTCGCCATCGCTCAGGCGGATGAGGCGCCCAAAGCGTTGGTGGTTGATCGCACCTCCCCGGAACTACGAGACACTTCGCCACGGCTTTGGGCCGCGGTGTTCTCACCGGACGGCCAGACGCTGGCGGTTACCGCTGGCTGGGACAATCCAAAGGAACCGGGGGAGCTGGTTCTCTGGGACGTGGCGAACCGGCAGCCGAAACTGATTTGGCGCCAGGACGCCACCATTCGCTGTGCCGCATTTTCCGCTGAGGGCAAAAGACTGGCGATCGCCGATTATGCGGGTGCCACGCGGATTCTCGATCCTCAGACCGCCGAGGTAACGCTCGAACTGCCAAAACAGGAGAAGCTGGTAAACTCGGTGGCCTTCATGCCGAACGATGGCACACTGGTCACGGGCGGCTTTGACGAGACCATCAAATTTTGGGATCCCGTGAGTGGAAAGCTTCAGAGGACCCTCAACACGTCTGGCGAAGGCATCACGTGCGTCGCTTTTTCCCCGAAGGGAAGCAGGCTGGCCGCTGCAACTTGGCCGGGAAAGATGCATGTCTGGGATAGTGCCAACCTGGCTGAGTCCTACGTTGTGGATGCGAACGATCATGGGCAGATCGCTGAAGTGGTCGCTTTTTCTCCCGACGGCAAGAGCCTCGTTACCGGGAGCTGGGATCGTTCACTCAAGATCTGGAATGCGGAGCAAGGAAAGCTCCTTCAGGATTTGCCAGGACATCTGGCGTCGGTCCAAAGCGCCACTTTCTCACCGGACGGGCGAATACTCGCGTCGAGCGATGCCAGGGGAAAGGTGAGGCTGTGGGATCCAGCGACCGGCACGGTCATTGCCGTTCTCGAAGGACACAGGGACCGCTGTTTTGGATTAGCCTTCAGCCCGGATGGGAAGCGCTTGGCATCAGCCGCCTGGGATCGCAAGGTCATCCTCTGGGACGTTGCGACGAGGCAACCGGTGACGACCCTCTTGCAGGAGAAAGAATAATCCTCTTGGCCGCGACTGCATTTTTGACTTCCGTCGTTCTCACGGTCCGGTGGACCTTCGAACACCATGGATCCGACTTGGTCGCATTGTGTTGTTTTCAGGGCGGCATTCGAGGAGGTTGGGACATCTCGGGATCGCCGATGAAATCTGGGATGAGAAGAGACTGTTTTTGCCACAGTGCGCACCGAGAGCACCAAGGAGTTTTCGACCGAGGCCGCTCGTCGTTGCGCCTATGAACCTCCTGCTGGGCAAGGCCATCTGCATTGAAATCTCAAAATCTCAAATTAAACGAAGCGTGGAGGTTCATGGACAGAATTGCTGTTGTTGCCGTTCGTCTCGATTTACATCCGGAAGGATGGATGTTATGAGGGACGCATGTTCGAGACTCAACGGGATCTCTGGAGGCGGCTCGAGGGCGGTTTCTTTCTGATCGCCGGGCCGTGCGTAATCGAAAGCGAGGCGCTTTGCCTGAAGATCGCCGAGCGTTTGAGGAAGGTCTGCGAGGGATACGATATCCCCTACGTATTCAAGGCGAGCTTTGACAAGGCCAACCGGACGTCGGCCCAATCCTTTCGGGGACCTGGGCTGACGGAAGGGCTTCGCATTCTGAGCCGGATCCGGGATCAAATCGGCGTCCCGGTGTTAACCGATATCCATACGGAGGAACAAACCGCCCGTGTGGCCGAGGCGGTCGATGTGCTCCAGATCCCCGCGTTTCTGTGCCGTCAAACCGATCTCATTGCGGCGGCGGTGCGAACCGGGCGGGTGATCAACCTGAAGAAAGGGCAATTCCTGGCGCCACAGGACATGGCGGAGGTCGTCAGGAAAGCCACAGCCGCCGGCGGAAAACGGCTGCTCCTGACCGAACGCGGCACCACCTTCGGATATCACAATCTGGTGACAGACATGCGGGCCTTTCCGATTCTGGGTCGGCTGGGATTCCCCGTGGTGTTTGACGCGACGCATTCGGTCCAGTTACCGGGCGGCGGCGGCTCCCGATCGGGTGGACAGCGCGAATTCGCTCCGCTTCTGGCCCGATGCGCCATGGCCGCCGGGGCCGACGGTCTCTTTGTGGAAACCCACCCCCATCCGGACCGGGCCTTGAGCGACGGGCCCAACATGATTCCTCTCGCTCAAATGGACCGAGTCGTGGCAGAATGCCTCGCCATTAAAAAGGCATGGAATCGGCATGGCTCGAAAAAGCGGCGTAAAATTGCGTGAGAGTTTCGCGAAAGTCAGATTGTTCCTGAGTGATGTGGACGGCATTCTGACGGATGCTTCTGTCTTTATGGATCAGGAGCGCGAGATCAAACGGTTCCATGTCATGGACGGCCTCGGCCTCAAGCTGCTACGTCGCGAAGGCATCAAAGTCGGTTGGATTTCAGGCCGCACTTCTCCTGCAACCTTGCGGCGAGCGCATGAGCTTCAGATCGATTTTCTTTTTCAAGATGGCGGACGAAAAGTCGATGCCGCCGAAAAAATTCTCAAGGAAACCGGTTTTGGATGGGATCAGGTCTGTTACATGGGCGATGATATCCTGGATTTGGGCATGCTTCGGCGCGCAGGCGTGGCGGTTGCCGTGCCGCAGGCCGTTCCTGAAGTCAAGGCCGCGGCCCACTTCATCACCCGCCGCCCCGGCGGCCACGGGGCCGTTCGCGAGGTGGTCGAACGCATCCTCAAGGCGCAAAACCGATGGGCCCGTCTGGTGGAGGAATACGCCGCATGACATTGACAGCCCGCATCAAAGCCTCCCTGGCCCGCTCGATCACGATTCTCGTCCTACTGGGTCTGGTTGCGAGCCTGCATCACGAGTTGTTCGGCCAAAAAACTTTGCCGGGGCGATTCAAGGGATTTCGAGTTCCCGCCTATTACAAAGCGGAACCGGGCCAGCCCAACCGACTGCAACTGATCCTCCAGGGAAAGGAAGCGTATCCGCTCGCCAACGGCCAGGTGCAAGTGCTGGGACTGCAATTGCACTACTTTGACAAAGACGACGGCGCCACGAATCTCATCGTGGAAGCCACTGAAGGTTTTTGGGATCAAATCACGAAAACGGCCTATTCTCCGAGCGATTTGAAGGTGGTGCTAGGCGGCGGACAGATTGAATTGCAGGGCCGGGGTTTCACCTGGAAACAGGATGATTCCATTCTGACCATCTCGAACGACGTTAAAACAACCCTGCTCCGACCCCCCCCCCTGAATCTGACGGCGGACCGTTTTGTTTTCAACGTCGGCACAAATCGGGTGAACTACTTCGGAAATGTTCAAGGAGAGGACACCAACATGATTTTGACCTGTGAGGCGCTGACCCTCACCCTCCCGAAGGCCGCCACGGGTCCTCTGGATCCCGGTTTGGCCATCGTCCGCGTGACGCCCCCGAGTGAACCCTCCCAAACCACCGCCCGGCCCGAAATTGATCGCATCCTCGCCGAAACCAATGTGACCGTTGTCAATCGGCGGGACGGCAGCCTGGTCAAAGGCGATCGGGCCGAGTACCTGCGGCTTAAGGAAGGCGAACAAATCGAGCTCACCGGACATCCCTCCTGGAAGCAGGGCGAACGGGAAGGGCGGGCCGATCTCCTGCGGTTCTATCAGGAAACCCGGCTGGTCAGCGCCATCGGCCAGGCTTACGTGAAGCTTCCCAAAAATGAGATGGCTCAACCCGGACTCCTGATGCCATCGTTGAGCGTCCAAACCAACCAGGGATCAGCCACCGGGTTTATGGAGGTCTTCGCCGATGAATTTCACATCTTGGCGGACGGGGCCCGGTTCGATGGGCATGTTCGAATCGAGGATCCCACTCTCGAGGCCGGAGGAGGCACTGTGCGCTGTGAAAAACTTCGCATCTTCACCGGCCCCGACAAACAGGTGAGTTCGGTCGTGATGGAACGAGACGTCGTTCTCACCCAGGGAGATCGGGCCAGGATCACGAGCGACCAATTGGTGTATGAAAAGGCCAAAGATACCGTCGAATTGACCGGAAACCCGGCCTGGTTCATGGAAGGCCGCCAAGGGAATGCGGATCGTCTCTCGTTCGACCTTGGCCATAAGAGACTTCTCGCCGAAGGGAACGCGCGGCTGAAAATGCCGCTCTACAACGCGAGCCTTCCCCTCTGGTCCTTCGACGAGTCAGCCAGCGAACTCGCCGCGGCCGGGGATGTTTTCCTCGAAGCCTCGGCGCGATATTATTCCCTCGACCAACAGGTGGTGCGATTCGAGGACGATGTCCGAGTGAAGGAGTGGCGCGGGGGCGTTGTGGACAACGAGTTGCGTTGCGGATTGCTGACCGTCCGTCTGGCCAACACCAACCAGGTGGAATCGGTCGAGGCGGAGCGCCAGGTCGTGCTCGAGCAATTCAAAGGCAACCGGGACGCCGCCGAATCCGATTCAACGTCGAGGCTCAAGTGCGAAAAAATGTTGCTTCGCGTCGAGAGGAAAGGGGTCAATTCCGTCACTGCCGACGGCGAGGTGTTTTTCGAGCAGGGAGACCGCCGGGTCCGGGGGGATCACGTGAACTATCTCGCCGAATCGGATCTCCTGGAATGGACCGGATCACCGGTGATTGTTGAATCTCCTGAGGGGCGCCTCGTGTCGGACCGGGTCCTGCTGGAGCGGAAAACCCACCGCCGGATTGCACGAGGCAACATTCAGATCAAGGTCAACCTGGACGAGGTGAAAAAGTCCGGTGGCACCAACCTGTTGTCCACCCCGCTGCCGGATCAGAAGCTGGGCAAATGAGTCTCATCAAGACAGAAAAACTGGTCAAGGAATACCGCCGTCGACAGGTGGTGTGCAACGTGTCTATTTCTGTGAGTGCCGGCGAAATCGTCGGTCTGCTAGGCCCCAATGGAGCCGGCAAGACGACCACCTTCAACATGGTGGTCGGCCTGATCCGTCCCGATAAAGGTCAAGTTTTGTTCGAAGACCGCGACATCACCCGCCTGCCCATGCACCGTCGAGCCCGGTTCGGCATCGGCTATCTCACCCAGGAACCGTCGGTCTTCCGCAAGCTGACGGTCGAACAAAACATCCTGGCTATCCTTGAAACCTGCCGCATGAGCCGGGCCGAACGACGCACCCGCCTGAAATACTTGCTCGACGAACTCGATCTCACCCCCCTGGCCAATAACATGGCCTACCAGCTCAGCGGCGGTGAAAAACGCCGGCTCGAGATCACCCGCGCGCTGGTCACCAGTCCAAAACTCCTCCTGCTCGACGAACCGTTCAGCGGCATTGATCCGATTGCCGTATACGAGGTGCAGAAGATCTTGCGCCGCTTGAAAGAACGCGGCCTCGCCATCCTGATTACCGACCATAACGTCCGAGAAACCCTCAAGCTGGTGGACCGGGCTTATCTGATCCATCGGGGCGAAGTGATTTTTGAAGGCACCGGCGAATTCCTGGTCAACGATCCCAAAGCCCGGGACGTTTACCTGGGACCTGAGTTTAACCTCTAGCACATTCCCCTATGGTACGCGATATCGTCACGGTCGAACATTTCTACACGCGTCATGCTCAAAGTCTCGGCCTGAGCCTGATCGCGGGCGCCGCCGGCCTCAAACGCATCATCCGGGAACCCACCGTCAACCGGCCGGGGCTGGCCTTGGCCGGATTCACCCGCTATTTCGCCAGCAAACGCGTGCAGGTGATCGGCAGCGCCGAAGCCAGTTTCCTCAAGTCACTTCCGATGCCCCAACGGGAAGTCCGTTACCGCAATTTGTTCAGCTTCAAAATTCCGTGCCTGGTCTTCAGCCGCGGCATCAACCCGGACAAGGCCTTTATTAAGACGGCCGAAGCCGTCGATGTGCCCATTTTCAAATCCCCCCTCATCACGATGAAGTTCATCAACCTCGCCACATTGGCCCTCGAGATGATGTTCGCCCCGCACGGCACCGAGATGGGCAGCATGGTCGATATCCTGGGCATTGGCGTCATCATCCGAGGCGAAAGCGGCATTGGAAAAAGCGAATGCGTCCTGGCCTTGATCGAACGCGGCTACAGCCTGGTCGCCGACGATATCACCCGTGTCACCGTGGTCGATGGCAAGGAAATCATCGGCGACAGCGCTGAACTGACCCGGAATCACATGGAGGTGCGGGGCATTGGAATCATCAACGTCGCAGCCATGTTCGGTGTAAAAAGCATTCGGACCCAGAAACGCGTCGATCTCATTGTCACCCTCAAGAATTGGGAAGAGGTCCGGGATGTGGATCGTCTCGGCATGGAAGAAGAACACATCAAAATCCTAGGGATCGACATCCCCCATGTCACTCTCCCGGTCCGACCCGGCCGAGACCTGGCCAGGTTGATCGAGGTCGCCGCCTTTCATACCAAGCTCAGAATCGCCGGCTATAATCCCGCCAAGGAACTGGACGAACGCCTGGTCGCCGCCATGACTAAAAATGATCGGACTTAGATTTTAATGGAATTTTTTCCAAAATTGCCTGATGATTTAGCTCCAGTGGATGAGTGCTGCCAAGAAAATCGTTGATAAAGACCTTGCCGTGACCCAGGACATGGTTGTTCAGAACAAGCTGGGGATCCATGCCCGTCCCGCAGCCATGTTTGTGAAGACGGCCAATCGGTTCTCCTGCAATGTGTTCGTCGAACGAGACGGCGAAAAAGTCAACGGTAAGAGCATCATGGGTCTGATGATGCTCGCCGCCGGTCCCGGCACGCATATCAAGGTCCGGGCCGAAGGCGCCGACGCTCATCAAGCCCTCAAAGAACTGGAGAGCCTCCTGCAGCGCAAGTTCGACGAGGAATAACCTCCCCGCCTCAGATCCGTCTGGCGCCTTTTCGTATCCCATCGTAAAGCCGCAAGGCGGGAGTCGTCACGCTTTGGGACCCTGAGCCTCGGACGAGCTTCGCAAATCCCAAATCGCAGTCTCCGGAGGGACGAGCTCCGCGAGTCCCCTTACTTCGACATCAGGGCCTCGTATAACTCGGCCTTCCGAAATGAGGGCATCGAACCACACTGAAAGCCACGCAACAAATCAGGAGAAACAGATGTTGGATCGAGTAGATCTGAAGGGGCAGATCATAGCAGGCATGCAGTAAACATCCTCCCAGAGAAATCCAGAGGGCGGCCACAAACAGTCCATCGGACGTAATGCCCCGGCCCCAGCGCCAATGCGTTGCCACCACGCCCAACGCCAGCAGGATAAAACTCAATCCCACCCGGCCAAAAGTAATCCGGGTCTCGAGCCAATCGTCGTGAACAAACGCCTGCCAAGACTGCGAACGATCCCCCCGGTAAAAATAATAAAGCCACATGAACGTTCCCGGCCCGCTTCCAAGCCAGGGAAAATCCTCCGCCATCGAGCGCGCGTTCTCGTAGATCTCAGACCGCCCGCTAAGATTCTCGGAAAGAACCGAGGCAAATCGAGGGCCGAGGTCTGTCCATCCCAGGAACAGGGCCAGTTCAATCGGAATGAGAAATAGCAGGACCACCCCCAACTTTTGAGTCCAACGCCCCCGGCGCAGACGTGCCAACGAGACCCCAGCCAGAGCTAAAACGCTGAAGCCCGCAACGATGGCCCCTCCACGCGTGGTCGCCACCACGGGGCTGATGGCCATCAGCCCAATAAAGGGTATCAACACAAGATATCGCCTGCTGGCCCGCAACCCGCGGGAACGCCGAATCTGTGCCCGCCGGCCAAGCCACCCGCAAAAGCCCGCGCTCACGGGCCAGACCAGATTAAGATACTGGGCGGCATTGCTTCGATAGGCATAAGGCCCAAATTGGCCTTCGGCAGTCCGGTTGATCTTCGGTTGGACAATCCACAGGAGCATGTCCGATCTGCTCCAGCGCTGGACCATCCCTTCGGCCGCCAACAATCCTCCGCTGATGGTCAGCACCCAGACCAGCCGGCCAAGGCGCTGGGACGGACCTCGCCCCATCGCTCCAATGCTCCCGTCCGATGAGCCCGAAAGGTCTTTATCCGCCCACGATGCCGACGGCATCTCTCTCCTTTCCGCTCGGGTCTTGCCCAGCAGCCAATCCCGGGCAGCCCAAAAAAAACAGGCGAGCGCCAAAGCACGCCAAAAAAACTGCCATGTTTGCGGACGATCATAACTGTGAGGCAGCCACCGAATAGCGTCATAATACTCAAACCGCAGCTCGTGCGGCAAATAGGTCGCCCGGGCATTCAGGGCGCTCGCCAGGCAATAGCCCAAAATAACGATCGTGAGAAGACCGAGACAAAGGGGAAGCCGGGATCGGCTCGTTCGCCCCAGCTCGCGATTTTTTCCGCCATCCACCGCGCCGGCCGATGAGGTCAGAACTGGACTCTCATCCCATCGGCAAGGACGGCAACCACTCCCCCACTGGATTAGTCCCTTGATGCAAAGCAGCAGCCCGAGAAGATAACCATTTGTGTTCAGTGTCCAGATCGCCCAGGGCTGGGTCGTCCCCAAGGCCCAGGGCGCTAAAAGCACCGCGAAATAAATTAATCCCTCGGATGCCCCGTCGCATACCCGGTAGATCCAGGGAGTCCGACGATCTGAACTCGATCGGCGGCCTGGGGCATCCGATAGTTGATCTGATCGCATACCTCTGGGTGTGACGCCGTCTCACTCGGCCGTCCTGAGATCGAACGGGAATCTTGCCGCAGAATGCATCGTCTTTCGCAAACACCACACTAGACGTAACTAGGATAAACCGGCTTGTACATGATCGACTTGATGGCGCTCGTCAGATCGGCCGGCCGGCGCTTTCGGGCCAGCTTCTTTTCATACGCCAGTTCAGCCACCGCCTTCGCAATAACAGCCGACACTTCCTGGATCCTGGTCAACGCCGGGAAGATCCGGCCCTGGGCCAAGTCCGACTCGAGAACTTGATTGGCCAGCGCCTTTGCCGCCAAGAAGAACATCTCATCGGTCACATGCTTCGCCTGGCAAGCGATCACCCCGAGACCGACCCCGGGGAAAATGTAAGCATTGTTCCCCTGGCCGGGCACATAGGTCTTGTTCTGGATCGTCACAGGCAGAAAAGGACTGCCGCTGGCAAAAATGGCCCGCTCCCCGCTCCACAAATAGGCCTCTTCAGCCGTGCACTCCGCCTTCGATGTCGGATTCGACAACGCAAAAATAACCGGTCGCTCGTTGATCCGGGCCATGGTTTCGACGATTTCCTTCGTAAACGCGCGCGGCATCCCGGAAACCCCGATCAAGGCCGTCGGTTTCAAACGGTTAATCGCCGTTTTGAGATCGGCGCACTGCTGGAAATCATGGGCAAAATGCAGTTTGTGCTCGGCCAGATTCTCCCGGCTTTTCACCACCAATCCCTTCGAGTCCACAAACCAGCACCGTCTCCGGGCCTCCTCGATTGACAACCCGTCATTCATCAAGGCCGATACGATCAGGTCCCCAATCCCGATCCCGGCCTCGCCCGCCCCCAGGAACAGAATGGTTTGGTCCTTCAAAGTTCCCCGCGAAATGCGCATGGCCGAATACAGGCCCGCCAGAGTCACCGCCGCCGTCCCCTGAATGTCATCGTTAAATGTGCAGATCTTGTTTCGATACTTCTCCAGCAGCCGGAACGCGTTGATGTTGGCAAAATCCTCAAACTGAAGCAGAGCCTTCGGGAAGACCTTCTGGACGGCCGTCACAAACTCGTCCACCAGCGCATCATAGGGCTCGCCCCGCAGCCGTTTCTGCCGCAGGCCAGTATAGAGCGGATCCTTCAATAACGATTCGTTGTCCGTCCCCACGTCCAGCGTCACCGGCAAACATGCCGATGGATGAATCCCCGCGCAGGCTGTGTAGAGCGAGAGTTTCCCCACCGGAATCCCCATCCCAAATGTCCCCAGATCCCCCAAACCCAAAATCCGCTCCCCATCCGTCACCACAATCACTCGCACATCCCGATAAGGCCAGTTCTTTAATAATCGAGCCACGCGCCCCTTGTCCCCCGCCGTAATGTAAATGCCCCGCGGCCGCCGGAATAAATGCCCATACTCCTGACATGCCTTGCCCACTGTCGGCGTGTAAATAATCGGCATCATCTCATCGAGATGATCCATCACCACCCGGTAAAACAAGGTCTCGTTCCGATCCTGCAACGCCACCAGTTGCACGTACTTCTCCAGGTCGCTCGGTTTCTTGCGGAAATTAGTCATCACCCGAAGCACCTGCTCGTCCTGTGTGTGAATGTGCGGCGGCAACAACCCCCGCAGATTCAGGGCGTCCCGTTCCGCCTCGGTAAATGCCGTCCCCTTGTTCAACATGGGATCGTGCAAAATGGATACTCCCTTCGGGTAGTCCCGTTTTGCGGCTGTCGATTTCGCTTCAGTCTTGATAGCGGCCATAGAGGAAATCCTTTGAGCCAATCCGTGGGCGGCGCTCCCTGAGCGAAACCCCGCCACGCGTTGGCTGTTTCAATTGCATAAGTCAATCTTATTCCGACTTGGACCCAGGCACACCTATGCGCTGAGCTGAAGTCCGGATTGTACGTTAACCCCGCTTATGGTCAAGCCCGGTCAACCACAGAAAAAGCCGCGCTCGCCAGATCGGTTCCTCTGGGATATTATAATGCCTGCCTATGAAATCTTTGGCTGGCTTTCAACAAACGACCCTGGTCAATGGATTGCGGAGTTGCCGCCTGTTTCAGGGGCTGCCTCTGGATGATCTCCGTCAGTTGGCGGACATCACCCTGCCGCGCCGGTTGGACAAGGGGGCGTACCTGTTTCATGAAGGTGAACCCTGCACCGGTTTCTTTATTGTTCAGGCGGGCGCGATCAATGTTCACCGCCTCAACGCCGCGGGGAAGGAACAGGTTATTCAGGTCTTTCGGCCGGGGGATTCCTTCGCCGAAGCGGCGGTCGTTTCCGAGACCGGTTTTCCCGCCCATGCACGGGCGCTGGAATCCGCCCTGGTCCTGCAAGTGAGGAAGGACGGCTTTCTTGCGGTTCTTCGGCGCAATCCCGAGCTGGCCTTGCGGATTCTGGGCTCGATGAGCCACCACTTGAAGGTGTTGGTCGCCCGAATCGAGGATCTCACGGCAAAAGACGTGGAAACCCGTCTGGCCAACTGGCTCCTGCAGCGTTGTCCTGAGCCGGAAGCCGTCAAACCCGTGATGATCGAATTGACCACGACCAAGCGGCTGCTGGCCTCGGAACTGGGAACGGTGAGCGAGACTTTTTCGCGAACGTTGGCCAAGTTCCGCGAGCAGAAACTGGTGTCGGTGAGCGGCAGGAAAGTGACGGTGCTCCAGCCTGCCCGGCTGCGGGCGCTGCTTCGGCGCAATTTGGGGGGGAGCGACATGGAATTGGATGGCTCAGCAAAAGGTTGGACATGCCGTGATTTTTCGGGATAATGGCATGGTCCTCAAAGCGTAATCCGAACCCGGAGGATGGGGGCTTTGGGCGCCTGACAGGCCCGTGCCGGGACGGGAGACAGGCGCAAGGGTGAACAAAAGCAATTCATAACGACCATGCGAGACCTGAAACTACTTTACACGGCCGTGTTGGAGGGTGATGCGCCCACGGCAAAAAGCATAACCGAGGAAGCCCTGCAGGCCGGCGTGAACCCGCAAACCCTGGTCAGCGAATACATGATTCCTGCCATGGACGAGGCTGGCCGTCGTTTCGAATGCAACGACTACTTTGTGCCTGAACTGCTCATTGCGGCTCGCGCCATGAAAGGGTCCCTTGAACTGATTCGTCCCCTCCTGGCCCAGCAGGGCGCGCAACCCACCGGCCGGGTGGTCATCGGGACGGTGAAAGGCGATCTGCATGACATCGGCAAAAACCTGGTCGCAGCCATGCTCGAGGGCGGCGGATTCGAGGTCGTGGACCTCGGAGTGGATGTCTCGCCGGAGAAGTTTGTGGCCGCCGTCCATGAGAAAAACGCAAACCTCGTCGCGCTTTCGGCTTTGCTGACCACGACCATGCCTTCCATGAAGGCCACCATCGAAGCCCTCAAGCAGGCCGGGGTCCGGGACAAGGTGAAAGTCATGGTGGGCGGCGCTCCCGTCACCCAAAAGTTTGCCGATGAAATCGGCGCCGACGGGTATAGCGATAACGCGGCATCCGCGGTGGCCCTGGCTCGAAAAGCCGTCGCCGCCTGATCCCGACGGAAACACGTCTAACGAATTCCCCCCAATATCTCTCCGCGGTCCAGACCGAGGGACCGTTGCGGATTGGTTTCGGGGGGGGGATTCAGCGTTCTTTGGGTCTGCGTTTGAATTGAGGAGACGACCGATGCACGCCAAAATAAATGTTCTGTTGGCCCGAACTCCCATCGTGACCGATGGCGCTTGGGGCACTCAACTGCAGGCTCGTGGATTATCGAGCGGTGAATGCCCCGATGCCTGGAACTTGACGCATCCTAGCCAAGTCGAGGCCGTGGCTCGATCCTACGTCGAGGCTGGCAGCCAGATCATCTTGACCAATACCTTTGGCGCCAACCGATTGAGCCTGGACAAACACGGTCTGGCGGATCAGGCGGTGGCCATCAACCAGGCGGGCGTCGTCATCTCCCGGCGGGCTGCAGCGGGATCGGCTCTGGTTTTTGCCTCGATCGGTCCCAGCGGCAAAGTGCTCATGATGGGCGATGTCACTGAAGCCGCCCTGACCGATGCCTTTACCGAGCAGGCGCGGGCTTTGGCCGATGCCGGCGCGGACGCCTTGGTGGTCGAGACCATGAGCGATCTGGCCGAAGCGCGATTGGCGATACAAGCCGCTAAAGCCACGGGTCTGCCTGTCGTGGCCAGCCTGGTCTTTGACTCCGGCAAGGACAAGGATCGAACCATGATGGGGATCACACCGGAAAAGGCCGCAACAGAATTGGAGGTCGCCGGAGCGGATGTCGTGGGCGCCAACTGCGGTCAGGGCATCGCGGGCTATATCAAGGTCTGTCAACGCATGCGATCGTCCACCAGCCTGCCGATTTGGATCAAGGCCAACGCCGGACTGCCTGTCCTGGTGGAGGGGCGGATCACCTACCAGATTGCGCCAAGCCAGTTCGCCGCCCATGTTCCCGACCTGGCACAGGCCGGCGCCAGCTTCATCGGCGGTTGCTGCGGCACTTCACCGGAGTTTATCCGCGAGATCTGTTCCGTGGTCAAACGGCTGCAGAACCCAGCCGGCCAAACTTGATTCGCCGACGGTTGCTTCTCCCCCCCTCTGCCTATGAACGGAAGACAACGCATCCTCGCCCATCTGGACGGCCAATCGGTGGACCGCCTGCCTCTAATGCCGATCACGATGATGTACGCGGCCGATCAGGTTGGCGCCAAATACGGCGCTTACGCCAAAGACCATCGAGTGCTCGTCGAAGCCCAACTCGCCACAGCCGAAAAGTTCGGGTTCGATTATGTCTCGGTGATTTCCGATCCGGCCAGAGAAGCCGCCGACTGCGGGGCTTCCATCCAATTCTTCGAAGACCAGCCGCCGGCTATCGATGAAGGCCGCGCCTTGCTGGCGGATAAAACCACGCTTGCCTCATTGAAGGCCCCGGATCCGTTGGGAGGCGGACGCATGACCGATCGGGTTCAAGGCGTGGCTCTGTTCCGGGAAAAACTCGAGGGAGACAAACTCATCGAAGGTTGGATTGAAGGGCCTTGCGCCGAAGCGGCCGATCTGCGCGGCATCAATAATCTCATGACCGATTTCTTCGATGATCCCGGCTTTGTTCGTGATCTGTTCGAGTTCATCGTGGCGATGGAGCTCCGCTTCGCGCGAGCCCAGATCGAGGCCGGAGCGGACCTGATCGGCGTCGGAGACGCCGCTGCCTCCCTCGTCGGCCCCCGGATCTACGAAGAGCACATCTGGCCTTACGAGAAAAGACTCGTCGATGGCTTGCATCAGATGGGGGGCCGCGTTCGGCTCCATATCTGTGGCAACACCCGTCGCATGCTCGGCGGCATGGGCCGCCTCGGCTGTGCCATGGTCGACCTGGACTATCCTTCCCCGGTCGTTGAAGGCCGCCAACAGATGGGCCCCCGCCAGGTGCTGTGCGGTAATCTCAATCCGGTGCTCATCATGAAGAATGGCACCTCCGCCGAAGTTTTGGCGGCCGTCGCCGAATGCCACCGGCAGGCCGGCGCACCCTATATCGTTGGGGCCGGCTGCGAAATCCCGCGCGGCACACCGGAAACCAACCTCTTTGTCCTGCGCGATTACGCCCAGCAACACCGCCCCGAAGATATCCCAAGTCCTGTTTGAAAATTCGAAGGGCGCCGCTCAACGGAATAATTCCGCCGGCAAATCATCCCGATTCGCCACCACCGGGTTGTTGAGCATTTCCCGCGTATACAGGTTTCGCGCCAGGCTCCACTTGGCATTCCAGGCCTTGAAAAAACAAGTCCGGGGAAAGTGCTTGCGGATGCCTTCAAGAAACCGGCGATAATCATAGTCCCCGGGAGGATTTTGGGGGCCGTGCGGACCGAACTCCGTAAAGCCAAACGGCTTGGGCAGGGCCGCCACTTCCGCATAACCCTTGATGTGTTCGGGATCAATGAAGTCCGTGTAAGCGTCCAAACCCACCAGGTCAACATACCGATCGCCCGCATAATAGGCAGCTGTTTTTTGACCGTGGTTCGGCCCGTAGACCCAGAGCAGATTGTCCAAACCTTTCTGGTCCGAAAAATACTCAAACATGTGGCGCCACACTTTGATAAAGGCCTCCGGCTCCTGGGCCCCCCACCAGAACCATCCCCCGTTCATCTCGTGAAACGGACGCCACAGCACCACCACCCCCGCGTCCTTGAGCTTCAGCAGGCCCTCCGCCAGCAAATCCAATTCCTGCATCCATCGCGCGTGGTTCTCCGTTCCTTCCTGCAGCAAGTCCTCAATCTTCACCCCCTTGTCCCTCAAACCGCCTCCCTTCGGATTAGTTGGATTGTACAGATGGGCACTGATGGTCACGAGTCCGCCCTGCCGCCAATAGGCAATCGCGGCCTCGTTCGGCGCGTCATAAGTCAGGCTGCCCCGCCGAAAATCCGCGTAGTCCACTCCAATGAAACCCGGCCACTGTCCCGTTTTCTGACGCACCTCTTCCAACAGTTGAAGCCGGGCTCCGGCCCCGAAATCCGCAAATTGCCCCGATAAAATCCGTTTCTCCGATCGCTTTTCCAAAGAATAAAAATAATCGAGGACAGCGCGTGTTTTCTTGTTGGCTTTCGGATTGGCGGGCTCCGCTCCCTGGAGCTCGGTCCATGGCCCTCCCATCACCAACATAATCTGTACCAGCCAGACCGTTGTCAGTCTGTAACGCCGAATCCAGGAACCCGGCCCGCCGGAGCCTCCAGACCGACTGCTGCCACACGATGATTGTTCCGTTGCCGCGCAAGATAACTGTTTCATTAGGACCGAAATCCCTGTTTGTTTGCGAGCTGAATTCATGATAGGCCATCATTCCTCGATTCACGTTCCAGTGTCCAGCCGATCATTTCAGGAACGGATTGACGGCCGGGGTCATGTGGCGCCCGCGAACATAGCGTCGGCATCGCAGCGCTGCCAAACGAAATCATAGATTCGCGCTGCCAGGAAGTCGGTTTCCTCATCCGAAAACGGCGGATGCGGGAGGGAGGCATACAGGTTGTCCAGGATAAATATCTCCACGTCGGCCTGAGTATGGGTGTTTTTGGTCCAGTTCGGCATGGACCGCAGATGGGCGTTGAGTGCAGCAAGCAGGCCTCGGATGTCTTGGAGGGTTGCGGCCTTTCGCCGCACCTTCTTAGCGAACTCATCGCGGAGCTTGGCGAAATCGATCTGGCTCAAGTCGAAAAATTTGGCATCCATCTGGTCGTCGCCTGGCTCCTGGGCGCGAATGGCTTCGTTCACTATCTTGTAGATCTCCTTGAGGACGTCGGAAGCGTATTGGGCCAGAGCTTCGCGCAGGATCTTGAGCATGCCGTTGTAGTCCACGATGACGCCACAATCCTTGCCGGGATAGACCCGCTTGGCACGGGCGATATCCGCAGCCAACAGGGCTTGCTTTCGCTTCCATAACCTCTTCACGCGCTTCCACATGCGGCCGAAGGTGACCTTGTCGATACAAACCAACATGGACTTGCCGCATTGCCAGCGAGCGACGCAGTGGTCCACGAAATCTATGGCCAGCTTGTTCAAGCGGTCGGGCGCCGTGATGACCTCGTAGTCCCGCCCAAGGAGCTTTTCGAGCGTCGCCTCCTGATCGGCATCCAGCCCGGCTTCCTCGCTATTTTCCGCAATACGATCATTCAAATCCAGACGGGCGATGCCGAGCTTCTCGCCGCGGTTTTCGTAAACGAGTTTTACGGTGCTGTTGTCTTCCTCCGAGCCCTTAAAATCGTAACTTTTGAGAATCTCCTTCAACTCGGCGCCCGAGCTGGCGCGCGGGGTGGTCTTGGGGTCCACCTTGCCGCAACCGACGAATGTCCTCCAAATCTGATCAGCATGCCGTTCAACAGGACCTCGACCTCGACGCTGCCCTTTTCCTTCTCATCATTGCGCTTCCACTCGAGACGAAGCAGACCAAGTCGGCGCGGCGGTTGTAGTGCGGCACACGAAGGCCCTGAGTCTTTAGCTCCCGCACCACCAGGAAGCGGTTGTTGGATTTCCCGTCCGGACCGGTGCCGCTCTTGAAGTCAATGACGCGGGCCCGGGCGTGGTGGCTCTGCCCGGATGCATCACGCCATTCGACGGGCACGCCGTTGCGGATGAAGTCGTAGAACTCGCGGTTGTGCTGGATCAGCGAGCGCGCAAAATCCACCCGCGTGAGTTTTTCGACCGCCTGATGATGAACGGCGGTGCGGAGATCGCGAACGAGCACCACGTCCCGCTCGTTGGCACGGCCAAGCGTGCCGTCTGGACCGAATGTCTCTTCGTTGTGCGCGTAGATACTTTCCCAACCGAGGACATCGTGGAGATGATCGGAAAACGTCTTTTGGACTAGCCGGTCTTCGCTGTTGATGTCGGTGATCATGGATCAGAGGAGTTGGCCCTGGCGTTCGTGTGGGATCGGAAACACGCCAATGATGACCCACGGGTTGGGTGCAACGAAATGAGACTGCTGGGTGGTACCAAGGAAGAAGTGCAGATCGGTCTGTAAAAATTGATCCCAGTGCCGATCCTCCTCCTCCCAGACAAATCCGATAATTTTGGTCGGCTTGAAGACCGCCAGCGATAGCGTATTGGTTTTCGCCCCGTCAATCAGCGATTGCAGTGAGGTGTGAACCCGGGCGGTTTGCAGCAAGAGGCGCCTTCGTTCCCTCCAATTGTCCGCTGTATCCATGTGAGCGACTGGCTGGAGTTGCTTCACATCCGCCGGGTGGCGGGTTTCCGGGCGCGGATCATGGCGGCCACGCACCAAGTCGCACTCGATCCAATCATATTTGCGATACTGCTCGGTTTCCTCCAACCGCCGGAAGGACACGGGATAAATTCGCACCCACGACCCATCCATCCGCACCCCGGCAGTGCAAACGGTCTCCCCATGTTTTCGAGACAGGGTCGGGTAAGTTTTTGCTGTGATGAGCACCTTCTCGCGCTCCATGCTTCCTCCATCCTATAGATTCACTGCCTGCATCTCCGTTCCATATTGTTGCGCCAAGGCTTCCGCGACGCAATGACGATGGCACTGTTGTGGCAGGGCCTCAAAGCAAGTCAACGCCACCCGGGCCCCAGCCTTCACCCAGGTATAAATTTGAGCCAGGGCTTCAGATTGCCGAGGTAGGTTTTCCCTCTTATATGCCGCGAACAACGCATCATAATCAGCCTGCGCATGCAGTTCGCGCCTCTCTTCGGACGCAATGCCCAACTGGGACGTATGTTCGTAACGAATGCCTACGCCTTCGCAAGCTTTGCTCAATGTCCCCTTGGAAAAACCGTATTTTCGGCTGAACGCGTTCCGGCGTACGTCGCACAGGTGCGTAACCCCGTCTTGAATTAGCCGGTTCAAGTAGCATTCCAGCGAGCGGCCCTCGTAGCCAATGGTGCATAAGCCGGGCTGGGTGGGTGCAGGGCGGACGGCATTGATCGCCAGCAGGGCCAGTTTGTCGCCTGCGAGCACGCGATCCGCCACTTCACTCCGGATGGCATAATAGGGATGACGGCGATAGCTTTCACCCACCAGGGCGTCTCCGCGCAAGGACGCATGACAACACGCAAAGTGGTTTTTATGTGTGACGGCGTGAGCGCGTCACTAAAGAGACTGGCTCCATTGAGTGATGCCGGAGAATGGCACTCCAGACTTAATCTCCACTAAAAGGCAGAATGTGATTCCCAAAGAAAGGCTCCAAGGCTCGTGGCTGCTCCGACAGCCAATCGTGCATGCCGAGTCTTCAGCCCAGGCTCGGTGGCCTCCTTTCCGTGCCCCGTTCCCTGGAGATTGCGCAGCTCAGCCAAACCATCAGAAACCGTCCCCAGGTTGGAAAGAAGGCGCTTGACTGTTGTGAAAGTCAGCGCACAGATTAATCCCGCCGCCTGAGGGCACGCGGCCTACACGATGGTGTGCCAGGCCTCCCGACCACGCTATTGGAAATGCGCAATTACTTGCGAAACGAGCGGTATTTCGCATAAACCGCAGTGTAAATCGGGATGAACGATTGCCAATAATAACAATGTGGAACAACCATTTACGGGGGCCATACAATCGTCCAAATAAGGCATGGTCCAAGGCTTGCCGGGTTGCACCCAGCGTCGTCGGGGCCGGGGATTGCCCTCTACACCGCATTCATCCGCGCCCAGGAACATCGGCCCTTGGGCTCAGGGCTTTTTTCCAGGAAGCGGCACGCTGTTTTCAACGGGTATCTCCACGGTCCCATTCTCAAAATCCTCGGCTGAAGGTCTCAAGGTGAGCTGATAGTGCTCCGGAACCATGTCCGAATCCTCCATGATCTCTTTCCAAGTGACCTGCTGGCCGGTGTACGCCGAGATACGTCCCAGGATCGCCGTGGCGGTGGATTCCGCGACAGCCCGGGCTTGATTCATCGGCTCCCCTTTATTGACGTAATACAGGGTGTCGATCTGTTCCTGGACCGCGCTGGTCGGGCCCTGCGGCAGGTCCGCCGGGATCGGCGAGGCTTGAGGTTTGGCATAATTGTCACCCGTCGTGCGTCCTCGTTCATACACGAAATCGTGTCCTGTCCAATTCCAGCATCCGTTGACTTGGCGGCACATCGAGTGAATATGGATGCCATCGCCATAATCATAGTCCACACTAAAAAAATCATACATGTCGCCCGCGCAACGCCTCGAGCGCCCTCCGAAACCGACCGCGCTCATCGGAGGACGGCCGCAGAACCAATTCGCGATGTCGATGTTGTGAACATGCTGTTCGACCAGGTGATCGCCCGAGAGCGCAATCCAGCTCTGCCAGGTCCGCACCAGGTCATCCGCATTCCTGGGCTGAATCGGCTTGGTCGAAAACATGCTCGGGATGCAGAACGAAACCCGGCCGCCATACAGCCTGCCCAAGGCCTTCTCGACCACGACGGCCTGGTGCGTCCGGCGATAGTCCCAGTCGTGACGCATCTCGGTGCCACTGATCACCACCAGCCCCTTGCGCTTCGCTTCCTCACCGGCCGCAATTACCCGCCGGCACCCCGGCGGATCCACCGCCACCGGCTTCTCAATGAACGCATGCTTTCCCGCCTTCACCGCGGCCTCAAAGTGACGCGGACGAAACAAAGGGGCGGTCGCCATCAGGACAATCTCCGCGTCGGTCTCCATCAGATCCAGGTAACCCTTGGGCCCACCAAAACAACGTTCCGCCGGGACCTGAAACTGACGGCCGGTCTGCAACGCGCGGTCTTTGAAGTAGTCGGCAATCGCGACAATCTGCACGTTAAAGCCGAGGATCTTTCCGGCCTCCAAGGCTTCCTGGGCCGCTCCTCGTCCCCGGCCGCCACAGCCGATCAGTCCCAGCTTGAAAACGCGTTTCGAGGCTTGGGCCTCGGCGCTCAAAACGGCCGGAGCTCCTATCAGGGCGCCAGCGCTTAAGGTAGTGCGAACGAAGTGACGTCGGGAAAAGCGTATCGGGGTGTTCATAATGGATTATACTCTGCCCCATTCGCCCTCCTTTTCCAAGCCGCGAATGCACTCCCCAATCCGCACGCCAGAGGCTCCGAAAAATCGAACCGCCCCCTTAATCCCGTGTGATCGCCCGCAATCGGCTCTCCAAAAGCTGGCGCAGCGTCTCGCGTTCGGCATCGCCAATCTCGCGAGGTATTTCCATGGACTCTCCCACAAACACAGTGCAACAGGCAAATGGCAATGGAATCTGAAAACCATCCCAGCTCTTCAAAACGATCTTCCAGTTCAGATGATAGGCAACCGGCAGAATCGGGCGGCCCGTCACCTGGGCCAGGGCAACGATGCCCTCCTGGATCTGGTATCGCGGGCCCCGAGGGCCGTCGGGTGTGATCGCCAAGTCTAATCCTTTATCCGCCCAGGAGGTCATCTCCAGCAGGGCCTGGGGCCCGCGGCGGCTGCTTGATCCTCGCACAGGTTCCACGTTGAAAAGCTCAAGCACCCGCGCCAGCATCCCTCCATCCCGGCTCGCGCTGACCATGGCCGCCATCCGTCTTCCGGCAAATCGGCGGGCCACATACTTTTCGTAGATCACCAAACACAGCGCCAGCCGGTTATGCCAGATGCAGAAAATGCCCGGCTGCGACAAGGTCGCCTCGAACGATGCCGGGCCGCCCTCGAATCGAAAGCGAATGGTCGAGGATACCAACCGGATCATCCCAAAGATGAGGAATGCCGCCAGCCGCCCGCGCCATCTGGCCCGATGGGGAATCACCCGCCCGGAACTTCGTTGGCGCGTTTCGCTCATCGTGCCCCCTGTTTCAGCGCGGCTCGCACCAAGTCCTCGACGGTGGCCGCCTCTCCCAAGACAGCCTGGGACGCCCGCACGGCCTCGTGGGCTTCGGGCTGTTTATACCCCAGCGCGAGCAAAGCCATCACGGCGTCATTGACCTTCTGGTCTTTGGGGGCAAGCCCGTGCTCGGCGCTGGCCGCCTCGAGGGCACCCGCCAATCCCACCTTGTCTCGCAACTCAACGACGATCCGTTCGGCCGTCTTCTTCCCCACCCCACTGATTCGCGATAGGGCCTTGACATCGCTGTTGGCCACCGCTCCGCGAAACGCGCTCACACTCATGCCGCTCAGAATATTCAACGCCGTGCGCGGCCCAATCCCGCTGACCGTGTTAATCAATAACCGGAACAAATCCCGCTCTCCACCCGTCACGAAACCGTATAAAACGTGCGCATCCTCCCGAACGGCCAAATGGGTGAGCAAATGCACTTCCTGGCCGGGGGCGGGGAGTCGGTCAAACGAAGACAAGGGGATGAGGATTTCGTAGCCAACACCGTTGACCTCGACCACCACCTGAGTCGGCAGCGCTTCGGTCAATCGACCTCGCAAAAAGGTAATCATCGTCGCAATCCGCTTTCTATATGCGCTTCAGAGGCACCAGAGAAACCCGGCCACATTCCTGGGCAAAAGCCAGCGTCAGCGCCAAGGCGTCGGCCGCATCAGGATCCGGAACAAATGTCAGACCCAGCATCCTTCGGACCATCTTGGCCACCGCCAGTTTCTGAGCCGCCCCATAACCCACGATCGCCTGCTTCACCTTGCGCGGCGCCAGCTCGTAAATCTCCAATCCCGCTTCGGCCGCCGCCACTAGGCTCGCCCCCCGCGCTTCGCCCATCAAAAGGGCCGTTTGCAGGTTCTGCGCAAAAAACAGGCCTTCCACAACACACACGGTCGGCTGATGCATCCGCACCACCTCACGCACAGTCTGCGTAATGCGCACCAGGCACCGCGATCGCTCCCATCCGGCCGGACAGGAAATCGTCCCTTGAACCAGTAAACGCGGCGAGGGCTTCTCCAACCGGATAATCCCATACCCCGTCCCCCGCAACGAAGGATCGATCCCGAGCAAAATCTGATGACGCTGCGCACTCGCGCTCAGGTTCAGCGCCGGATCTAAAACCGGCCGGGCGGTGCGACGGTTTTGTCGCACCCGGGTCTGCATCGACTCGAATTGCCGCGGAGAAATTCCCACCCCCCCAATTGTGCCAGAGGCATCCCCGATGCAAAGGGAAAAAACATGCGCACTCGTTTTTCCAAACCCTTCCGGGCCTTCGTATTTGCCCGGCCATGATTCGCATTGATTCGCGTCCATTCACGGCTCAGGTGTTTGATGTGCGGTTTTCGGCCGCCACAAATCCCTTGCGGGTCCCCCGCTTCGCTGGTTGAATAACTCTCCGCTGGATCGCGTCGATGGGTTTGTGACCCAACAAACGGTCCTCAAGAACTATGCGCAGTCATTTGGGTGTTAAAGGGCCGGTCTTCAGGACCGGGAATGTGTCAATTATGATTCCACGCATCAAAATGGCACTCGGATTGGCCTGCGTGGGGATATGGCTCCAGGCCCTTGCTGTCCACGCCGCCGGCAGGGAAACCTTGGCCCTTGCCCCGGCCAAAACCACCACCTCAGTTCTGGATTCCGCCGAAAAGGCAAACAAGAGAATCGAACTCACCCGCGTCGTCGAGGCCCTGGATATCCAATTAACCAGTCAGGTCAATTCCTCACGCAAATTTCAGGTCGTCAGCCGCAGTGATTTGGCTGAGGTCATGAAGGAACAGGAATTTGGCGCCTCGGGCAACGTGGATCCCGCCACCGCGGCACAACGCGCCAAAATGGTCGGCGCCCGCTATGTGCTGGTGCCGCTCATCGACGATTTCCAGGATCACCTCGAAACCGCCACCTTTGCGGGCACCGGTCGGAGCATGACCCGCCGCACACTACGCCTGTCCTGCGTCGCGAATATCTATGATTCCAGCACCGGCAAACTCCTCGAATCCCCTAACTTGCAGATCCGGCGCAATGATGTCCTCGAAAATCGCTCCTACACCCTCCAAGACGGCGATCTCAAGGACGAAATGCTCCAGAATCTGGCCCGCGATATGGCCGGTCAAATCACCGTCCGCCTCTCTGAAATCATCTTTCCCGCCAAAGTCGTCGCTCGACGCGATAAGCAGGTGACCATCAATCGCGGCGATGGCTCAGGCATTGCCGTCGGACAAGTCTGGAACGTCTACGCCGCCGGCGAAGAACTCATCGATCCCGATACTCAGGAATCCCTCGGCCGCGAAGAAATCCCTGCCGGCAAGGTCAGAATCGTTCAGGTCAATCCCAAGACCGCCATCGGCGAAATCCTTGAAGACAAGGGCATCGCCAAAGAATCCATCCTGCGCCTTCAATAACGACTGGCCTCCACCCTCCTGGCTGGTCTATGGCAACCGTGTTCCATCCCCCTCCCAACCGGCGCCACGCCGCTGGCCGCCCATCCCAAGCCTCTCTCTGGCTTTCGATGCTCTTGGTTCTTTTGGGGGTGATCGGTTCCGGATGCAAGACATACCAACAACAGAACCTTTCGGCATCGCAACACTGGCAACAAGGCCGATTTAGCGAGGCTGTTCAAGAATATAACGATAAAGCCAAGAAATCGAGCGATGGTAAAGATGCCTTGATCTGGCGACTCGAACAGGCCACCGCACTCCGCAGTTCCGGCCAGCTCGCTGAGAGTAATGCCGCGTTCGATGCGGCTGAGGCCTTGATTGAACGTTACGAAAAGGCTGCCCGCGTCAGAATTGGCCAGGAATCCCTGGCCATGGTTTCTAATCCCGCCAACCTCGCTTACGAGGGTCGGGCCTACGACAAGATCATGGTCAACACCTATAAGGCTCTTAATTACCTCCAGTTACATCAACCCGATAAAGCCCGCGTCGAGTTGATTAGGGCCTACAATCGCCAGCAGGACGCGGTTCAGGAAAACCGCCGGCGCTTGGAGCGCGCTGGAGCAGGGAGTGCTCCAGAACAACAGCAAGCGGCACGGGCACAACAGGATCCAAGATTTCAAGCCCAGCTTGCCTCGACCTACAACGACCTTAATCGGATGAAGGTTTACGCCGATTACGTGAATCCGTTCACCGTGTTTCTCGATGGGCTTTTTTTCATGTATCAAGCCACCGGCGGGGCAGACTTGGAGCGTGCCCGTAAATCCCTCGAACGCACCGCTAGTTTTGCGGCTTCGAACCCCTATATTCGACAGGATCAGGCCACCCTGGAACAGATGATTCGAGGCCAACGTCTTGCCCCAATAACCTATGTAATTTTTGAGACCGGTCTTGCACCAATTCGGGAACAAACTCGAATTGACATCCCCATCATTGTTACGGATGTCTCCTACATCGGCATGGCCTTTCCCAAACTCACGCCCCAATACACCTACATACCGCAATTGCAGGTCCATGCCTCGAACACCACTGCGACGACCTCGCTCGTGGCCAGTATGGACAGCATCATCGGACTGGATTTTAAGAATGAACTTCCCGGCGTGATCACAAAAACTTTGATCGCCGCGGCCGCAAAAGCCACTGCCAGCTATGCCATTAATCATTCATCCTACCAGGCCGACGATGCCTTGGGATGGATCGCACGACTCGTGACGGCGGGTTATCAAGCGGCGGTCAACATTGCGGATTTGCGCACCTGGACAACATTGCCGAAAGAACTTCAATACTGCCGTGTCCCCACCCCTCCCGATCGTAAAATCGAATTGATCGTCCCCCCGGCCAGTCAAAGAATCTTGGTGAACTTGCTGCCGGGAACAGTTAACATGGTTTATGTGAAGTCTGTGGGACCCAATAGCCCCACACTGGTCTCCCAGTTTCTCCTAAAATGAAAACAAACGCTCTGCTAGCTCTATGCCCCCTGGCGGTCTTCCTTCTGTCAGGCTGCCACACCACATCCGTCAATACCGTCGAACGGGCTCAACCCGTTGCCGCCCCTCAGGTCATGGCCGATCGGCGAGTCGTCACCGATCCCAGCCTCAGCCGACGCGTCCAAATCGTCGCCGTGAACGAAAGCGAGGAACCCAGCGGTCTCTTACGGATTCAAATTATGGTCCAAAACACCACCCGCAAAACCCAAAGCTTCACCTATCGCTTTGAATGGATCGATCACCGGGGCATGATTCTCGACACTCCCGCCTCGGCCTCCATTCCTCGTGTGATCGAGGGCGGTGAAAACCTCCTCATCACCGCTATCGCGCCACATCCCTCCGCCAAAGACTTTCGTATCAAACTCGTTGAAACTCATCGTTGATCCTGCCTGTAATCCATTGCCTATGAAAATCTTTTCCTTACCCGTTCTCCTATCGGTGCTTATCTCAGGACTCGCGGCCGGCTGCGCCTCGAAAACGGCCTACGTGGACCCCAAAGGCTCGCGCCTCATCACCACGGTGGATGAAATCAATATCCAGGACTTCACCCAGGCCGCAGAAGATGCCATCCAGTCGCTCCTGGTCTCTGGCGCGCTCGATCGAGTGCCCAATCCACCCGCCGTCCTCGTGATCAGCCGGATTGTCAACAATACCAGCCAGCACGTGGACACCGACATGTTGACCAAGAAAATCCGAGTCGCCCTTAACCAGAGCGGCAAGGCCTTGACCCGCACCACATTCGCCGTCGGCGGACAAGCGGAGGATCCTGTCGCGCAAGGCCTTCAACAAGAACGCGAATTCCTCGAAAACAAGAAAATCTCCCAGGCCCCAGCGGATTTCAGTCTTTCCGGCAAGATCATCGAAGACAAGACCCGTGCCGGTAATACCCGACAGTCGGCCTTCGTCTTCCAACTCTCACTGACGGACAACCGTGGCCTCGCAGTCTGGGAAGGCGAAAAACAGATTGTTAAACAAGGCAAACGTCCGAGCGTCGGATTCTAAACCGCCTGACGTTTCAGCTTGAACCCTTGACCCCGGGTTGCCCGTCACAGTTGACGGGTTGGCCCTCCGGGCTCATACTGGATTTGTGGAATTTGACATTTCATCATTGTTGGAACAGTGGGAATACCAGCCGGGACAGGTCATGGTTCGGAAATTCACGACCCCCGACGGCGTCGAAAAGATCCAGTTACGCCTCGATCTTGGTCTTCTTCAGATGAATGCCGAAGGCCGGCCCGACGGAAAACGCCCGCACGACATGGACTCGCTGCTTGACTACCATCAGGCGCGCCTGGGCGAATACCTCCGTGAACACGGCGGTCATGATGATGAATTTGAGCTCGATGACAGCACCTGCATGGACCTCCAACTCGAGGCCCTCCAATATCATCACCGGTTCCTTTGCCTCTTCCAACTTGAGGATTATGCGGGCGTAATCCGCGATGCCGACCGCAGTCTTGCCATTTTCGATTTCATCGCCGAATACGCCAAGTCCGATGAACTGGCGGGATCTGTCATCCAGTTCCGCCCCCAACTCCGCATGATGCTTGCCCGCGCTCAGGGCACCCTCGCCCTCCAGGCAGGCAATCACGCCGAAGCCGTCCGAATTATTCAGGCCGCCCTCGAGGATATCCGAGACCTGTTCGCAGAACACGATCGCGAAGATATGATCGAGGACAGTGATGAAATTGCCGCTCTGGAGGCCTGGATGGAAGAAATCGAGTCCCAACGACCGCGGTCACGCCGCGAACAACTCGAACGCGACCTGGCGGCGGCGATTCAACGCGAGGACTATGAAAAGGCCGCCCTTTATCGCGACGCCTTGAAACGCCTCAACGACAAGCCCCCCGCTTCGTAACACATTCTCAGAGGCGCGTAAGACAAGGCCCTGATTTCAGGTTACTTGCCTCCAATGCGCCGAAAAATGCCTCTCCAGGTCGAGGCGTTCACAAGCGGATTCCAGAATGGCTTTCCTCCGGCGCTTGCCAAAGCGTCCAAATCGTATTGCAGTAAAAAGGTCACCGTCTGTCCTCCCCAGTCGCCGTTGCGTATCGCCTCAAAACCATAACCGTAGGCGGTGCCGATTTGCCAGGCGCGGTTGCGAGATCGATAGAACACCCCACCGCCCAATCCCGCATGAAAATTGCCGTCTTGGGCCAGTCCGGGCAGGTAATCCACAACCGCCGCGGATCCGAAAAAGAATAGAGACCATGACCGTGACGCCCCCAATGGCAACAGCAGCGCACTGTTCAGAAGAATGAACTGGTCGGCGCTGATTTCCTGATTGTGATACCCCGGTATGGGAAGCGGGAACTCGGAGACGAACGGCAGACTCCCCCCCAGCCGATACGTGCTGAAACGGTCCGCTTCCAGGGTGGTTCCCGCGGTGAGACTCACTTCAAGGAAACGACCGCTGGTGTCCCACGTGTAAGCCAGTAATGTCCGCAGCCAAAACAGATGGCTGCTTTCTTCCACGCTGCGGTCTCCCTCAAAACCATACGGCGCATTTTCCCATCGATATTGGTTCTCATACCACAAGGAAACCTCGCCAGCCAGATGAGGCGTCAGATAGGGCTCCCGCCCCCCTAAACGCAAACCCGCTCGAACATGCCCCGTTGGACGGTTACGAGGCAGGGAAAAATCGTCGGCTGTGTCGCCATCCCGCTGGTAAAACGATCCATGCATCCCCGCCCGCAAGATGCCGTTCAATGGCATCAACTGATCCGGATTAAACAAGTGATACAAACTTAGATTCCCCTCGGCCGTATGTCCCAGAAACGATTCCTCAGGCAGATAATTCCCCTCCCGAATCTCGGCATAGCCATCGGCAAATCCACCCCCAGCCAAATTGATGCCCAGATCCGTGTCCGGACCCAAAGCATCCGTAATCCCGAGTTCCGTATCCAAAAAGACCGGGACCGCAGCCACCCGCAAGGTCAGGTTTGTCCGAATAAAGCCGGGTTGGTTGTAATAATAAAATCCATACGCCGCCATCGGCGCGTGTTCGTGCAAGGGATAGGCGTAAGCCGCCTGAAAAACCTGCCGCGGCATGGGATCAATCTGCCCCAGCAACCCGAGGCCACTCTCCATGGCCATCCAGAGCATCCACCACAACAGGATCAACCTTCTCCCGTCACGCATGGCGCGAATCCTATGCTGGCCCTCCCGAAAAATGCAACCATCCGCTTGACGATAGGGTTGCCCCAAAACCATAGGTTGCATATGATACTATCTCCAGGTAATGATGCTGGACGATTTAGGCAAACCGATGAGTGATGACGTAAAAGAAATGATGGTCAATCCGGAGGGAGCGGCCACCCCAAACGGGGTCCAGAAATCCCTCCCGACTGAAAATGTACCCACCCCCGAAGCCCAATCCGCCGATGGCGATGGAACGGTTGAGGCCAACCCGCCCCCTGTCATGCCCACCGTCGAAGACATCGCCGAACTCAAAGCCAGGGCCGATAAGGCAACTGAGTATTGGGATCGATTGCTGCGACAGGTGGCGGATTTCGATAATTTCAAGAAACGCGCCGCCCGAGACCGGCAGGAAGCGATCAAATACGCCAACGAAGCCTTGATCGAAAAACTCCTTCCAGTCCTCGATCACTTTGAAGCGGGATTAGCCGCTCCAAATGCCACTTCGGATCCCGCCGCTCAAGCGCTTCAGACCGGGATGTCCATGGTCTTTAATCAACTCAAATCCGTGCTCCAGGAGGCGGGTCTCGAGATCGTTGACGCCGCCGGCCAGGTGTTCGATCCCAACCTGCACGAGGCCATTTCCCAACTCGAAAGCACCGAGGTCGCCGAAGGCGTTGTCCTGCAGCAAATCAGAAAAGGCTTCAAACTGCGGGACCGATTGCTCCGCCCCGCCTCCGTCATCGTGGCCAAGAAGCCCGCCTCCTGATCCATTGACCCGATACACCGGCTGAACCATGGCCAAGCGAGATTATTACGAAGTCCTGGGCGTCGAGCGCAATGCGAGCGAAGACGATATCAAGAAAAGCTACCGCAAGCTCGCCCTCAAATATCATCCGGATCGCAATCCCGGCGATAAATCGGCCGAGGAAAAATTCAAAGAACTCGGCGAGGCCTACGAGGTGCTCAGCGATCCCCAAAAAAAATCCGCTTACGACCAATTCGGTCATGCCGCCTTCGATCCTCGATCCCGAGGATTCGGCGGCGCCCGCGGCGGCGCTCGCGGCGGCGGATTCCATGACCCGTTCGAGATCTTCCGCGAAGTCTTTGGCGGCGGCGGGATGGGGAGTATTTTCGATGATTTCTTTGGCGCCGAACAACGCGATCCCTCAGGGCCGCAGCGCGGATCGGATCTGCGCTACGATATGGAGATCACCTTTGAAGAGGCGGCCCTGGGCGCTGAAAAAGAGGTCTCCCTTAATAAACTCGCCCCCTGCGATAGCTGTCATGGATCAGGCGCCGAAGCCGGATCCAGCACGAAAACCTGCCCCACCTGCGGCGGCCGCGGCCAGGTCGTCACCTCCCGCAGCATCTTCAGTATCGCCTCGACCTGCCCTCGATGCGAAGGCTCCGGACGCGTAGTCGAAAAACCATGCCGCCATTGCCGTGGCGCCGGCCGAGTCGAAAAAACCTCCAAGGTCCGCATCAAAATCCCCCCCGGTGTCGATACAGGCACCCGCCTCCGCTCAACCGGCAACGGCGAAGGCGGTCAACGCGGCGGCCCAAACGGCGATCTCTACGTCGTCCTCCATGTCCAATCCCACGAAATCTTTCAGAGGGACGGCGACGATCTCCTCTGCGAACTCCCCGTCAGTTTCATCCAGGCCGCCTTGGGTGCCGAGATCGAAGTCCCAACCCTCGGCGGCAAGGCTCAAATCCGAATTCCCCCCGGCACCCAGCCCGGCACTGTCTTTCGCTTGAAAGGCAAAGGAGTCAAAAACCTGCAAGGCTACGGATACGGCGATCTTCATGTCCGAATCACCGTCGAAGTCCCCACTCATCTGACTGCAGCCCAACGAACCAAGCTCGAGGAATTCGCCGCCCTCTGCACTCCTGAAGCCAACCCCATCATCAAAGGATTCTGGGAAAAAGCTAAGAGCTACTTTCGTTGATGCATCGATTCTACTTGCGACCCGAACTTTGTCAGGACAACGTCCTCCTCCTCGAAGACGAAGAAGCCCATCACGCCTTTAACGTGCTTCGACTCCGGCCCGGAACTCCGGTCACGGTCCTCAATGGACTCGGCGGCGTGTGGTCATGCGCCATCCTCGATTGCTCCCGGCGCCAAGTCCACCTCGAAATCCACCAGTCGCGCCAAATCCCCCCTCCCCCTTTCCAAATCATCCTCTTCCAAGCCATCCTCAAAGGAAAAACCATGGAGTGGCTCCTCCAAAAAGCGACGGAGTTGGGTGTTCATCGCATTGTCCCTATCCTCACCGAACATACCGTCCCTCAACTCGACGGTAAACACGAAGACAAAAAGCATAAATGGCAAGCCATCGTCCGAGAAGCCCTCAAACAATCCGGTAATCCCTGGCTCCCCCTCATCGACTCCCCTCTCACTCTCCAGGATTGCCTCCGCAACAGCCTCACCCACGACATCAGCCTGCTGGCCGACCTGGGACCCGACGTGCCTGGTCTTAACCATTGGTTGATCGAATACCAGACCCGGAAACACCGCTCCCCCGCTACAATCGGCCTCTGGATCGGCCCCGAAGGCGACTTCACTCAGACCGAAAAATGCAATCTCCTCTCGGCAGGCGTTCATCCCATTACCCTTGGCCCAAGGACCTTGCGAAGTGAAACTGCCGCCATTTGCGGCCTCTCCATCCTCAACCACGAACTCGATAGGCCCTTCCACCCATCGTAGCTCCGCCCCATAAGGTCACACGGTCATTACTCTGAAAGCCGAATCCCCTGACCAAGCCCCCCCTGGTAAGCTCCCGAAACCGTGTTGCAGACTTAAGGTGGCACAATGAGCGAACGTTATCGATATCGTTTTACTCAGGAATTCGAATAGTCCTTAATCCTAACCTCCCACCGAATTCCGCCTCGTCTCCACCCGTTTCTCCTCGTCGCTGACCGATTCTCAAAAGCATGCGATTCCCACCGTACAAATTCAGTTGGCATCGATTATTCTAGTCAGTCATTGAAAAGATTCACTAATAATATTATAAGCTGCAAAGGCTTCCTCCTGTTTTCAATTTGTTATTAATATTTTATTATCATTTTATGCAATCGAATTTTGATTTTATTTTTTTCACATTTTATTTGTAATTAATGATTTATATATTTTTTGGTTCAGATGCCGCAATAGACCTTGCCGTTCGCGGCCCCCTCGTTTCATTTGCCAAAGATTCTGGTCTGTTTTTCTAGGATAATAGCCCTGATTTCTGAGGAGATATTCTGGTGTGGTTTTCGGAGGCAAATCGATCAAAATTTTGAAGAAAAAATCTCTCGGATGTAGTTGACACTAGCAGTATTCCGCTCAAACTAGAAAAGCCGTTTGTACGGCTAAGTCATGACTTAACTGAACGAGGCGAAATGCCATCAGGCATGTTCGTCTGAAAGACGTAAAAATGAGAAAAATGAAAATAAATAGCAAGATCAAGATTATTAGCAAAACTTGTATTGCGGCAGGCTTGTTGTGCGCCACTGGAGCGTATGCGGGGACTGCCGAATACGACTTCAACGACGACCCAATAGCCGCTGGATTGTTGACGTTCTACGGATCGGGAATGTGGCAGCCCTCTGGCGGTGCCAGTGGGGGTGACACCGACGGTTACCTCGTGGTCACGGCGGGCACAAGTCAATCCAGCCGTATTATATTCAATGACTTCGACGGTGGCAAACCTGTCAAGGCCTTTACGTTTGAGGCCGATTTCCGTGTCGGTAATGGATCAGAAAATCCAGCCGACGGTTTCTCGGTGAGTTACGCCCGCGTGGGCGATCCAGTTATCGATGCAGGCACCTGGGCTCAGGGCCAAAACTGCGAGGCCAGCTTGGCCGAAGAAGGCACGCAAACCGGTATCTCCATTGGGTTTGACGCGTGGAACAGCGGTGGCACGGCCGGTTCGTTGTGCGATGTGGCCGATCAATCGATCGGGGTTGACGTGGCTGCACTGACGGTTCGGGTGGACAAAATCCTGGTGGCGCAGTTCCCGTTACCGACTCGCAACGGCACCTGTGACGATGTAACCTCCCTGCAGACCGGTGCTTATGATGGCACGGGAGATCCATCAAATCTCTGCTGGGCCAAGCTCAAAGTCGAACTGACCGAAAACGCCCAGTTGAACGTGTGGTGGAAAGGCAAACAACTGCTGACCAACTACCAGACCGAATACTTCCCCAGTCCGGGTGTTCTGGTGTTTGGCGGCCGCTGCGGCGATGCCTGGCAAAACCAACACGTCGATAACATCAAGATCGCCACAGTCGTCGAAGAAGCCGACACTGAGAAACCGACGGTTCCCGCGAACCTGACGGCCACCTCGATCGGCGCTGGACGCGTGGCCCTCAGCTGGACCGCATCGACCGATAACTCGGGGCGGGTTGCCTACGAGGTCGAGCGAGACGGCACGGCCCTGACCACTGTCCTTCAAACGACCAGTTACGTCGATTTCCCAGGCCAGGCCAACAAACAATACACCTACCGGGTCCGGGCAAAAGACGTAACTCCCAATTACTCAGATTATGCCTCCATTCCAGTGACGACCGCCGCCGAAACGACTGCGGTTGGCACGGTGAAGGTGGAGATCTTTGACGGTATCAGCGGCACGGCCGTCGCCGACCTGACCGGCAATGCGAAGTTCACCGCGAACACCCCGGATCGGGCCGCCTATGTCTCGACCCTGCAGGCGGGCAGCGCCAGCAGCACCTCTGGATGGAACGGAAGCTTCGGAGATAACCTCGGCGTGCGGATGACCGGAACGATCACTCCGCTGGAAACAGCGCAGTACGACTTCTTCATTCGCAGCGATGATGCCTCGGCGTTTTATCTGAACCAAAGCGGTTCGGCATTGCCCGATCCGCTGGTCGAACTGCCCTTGATCGAGGAAACCGGTTGCTGCGCAACCTTCTTTGAACCGATCGACGGCGATGCTTCCACAACGGTAACCCCTGTCTCTTTGACAGCCGGTCAGAGCTACGGCTTTGTCGTCCTCATGAAGGAAGGCGGTGGCGGTGACGGCGTGGCGGTTGCCATGCGTAAAGTCGGCGACACCACAGCGGCGGCCAATCTGCCCCCTGTCGGGACCGCCAGCGGGACCATCCTCAAAGGCACCGCCGATCCAATCGGCGCTACCCTGGGCTTCTCGAGCTCGCCCGCCAATAAAACAACCTTCGCCAACGAACCCGTGACGTTCAAGGGTGTGGTGACCAACTCCAGTTTCTACACCACCAGCGTCTGGTATCAATGGTTGCGCGATAACAAACCCATCGTTGGCGCCACCACAGCCACGTATTCCATCCCGGCTGTGACCGCTGCGGATAACAACGCGAAGTTCGCCCTGGTTGCCGGCACGTTGGGCATCTGCAAGACCAGTGCCGTGGCAACGCTGACGGTAAACGCCGACACCCGCAAGCCTCTCATTGCAAAGGTCTCTAGCAGTGAATCTCTGACAGCTGTGGACGTCCTATTCTCCGAGCCGGTGACGGCCCCCTCGGCCACCACCGCGGCAAACTACACGTTCAGTGGCGGTCTCACCGCCTCGGCTGCCACCCTCTTGGACCAGTTCACTGTTCGCGTCACGACCTCCAAACAGACCGAAGGCGCCCTCTATACGGTGACCGTCAATAACGTGGCGGACAAAGCCGGAAACGTGATCGCTGCCAACAGCGCATACGATTGGAAGTCCTTCAGCCTGATCCCCTCCCGCGCCAGAATGGAAGTCTGGACAGACATCACGGGCACCGCGATGAGCGTTCTCTATGACGATCCGAAATACGCCGAGGCCCCCAATGCCGTCGTCTACGTCCCTGGCATGAATAGCACCAGTGGTTATGCCGATAACTACGGAGCCCGAGTCACCGGCTACCTGATCCCGAAAGAAAGCGGAAGCTATCACTTCTTCCTCTACAGTGACGACGCCTCCGAGCTGTATCTCAGCAACAACGACGTGATCCCGACCATCCCAGGCGCCACGCCCATCGCGCAGGAAACCGACTGCTGCGACGTGTTTGCCGAACCCGGCACCATGAACGATGACGCAACGACCTCCCCCACAACGGCCAGCCCCATCTCGCTGACCGCAGGCTCTCGTTACGCCATGGTCGCAATGCTCAAAGAAGGCGGCGGCGGCGATTACGTCCAGGTTGCCATGCGCAAAGTGGGCGATACCAACGCAGCCAATACCCTATCACCTCTCTCGGACCTCATCTACTGGTACGGGCCGGAAGTGAACGTCTTGGCGGCCGGTAATACCATCGCGGCGACGTCGACTAATTCGCCGGCGGCCGAACAGGCTCCGAATGCGATCGATGGCGATCCGTCGACCAAGTACCTCAACTTCGATAAACTCAATGCCGGCTTTACAGTCACCCCTGCCAAGGCCAGCACAATCCGCGGCATCGCCTTGACGTCGGCCAACGACGCTCCTGAACGCGATCCCGCCAGCTTCGAAGTCTGGGGATCGGTGAACGGCACCACCTTTACCAAGATTGCCGCAGGCACCGTGCCGGCCTTCCCCGAACGGTTCATTCGTCGCGAGATCTACTTCGACAATGCGACCGCTTATACCACCTACAAGGTGATCTTCCCGACCGTTGCCAATGCAGCGAGCGCTAACAGCATGCAAGTTGCCGACGTGGAACTGCTCGGCTACTTCGGCGGCACCCTGGCCGTGGTGGAAGAAGTTCCGACGCTCACCTTCACTCGAGCCGCCAATGGCGACCTGGTGATCACTTACGAAGGCACTCTCGAAGAGAGCGACAGCCTCGTGGGCGGCACCTGGACAACCGTCTCCGGCGCAAGCCCGGTGACGATTACTCCCACCGGCTCCATGAAGTTCTACCGCGCCGCCAAACGGTAATCGACCGTCCAACATCCTAAACACTGAGGCCAGGAATCTTCCTGGCCTCTTTTTTTGTCGATGTCGTGTTAACGGATCTCCCCGCTCAATAGAATTCCAGGACCGCCCCTACCGCAATCTTATCCGCACCAGGGGCGTTCCCGCTGGAGTCCATCGAGGGTCTTCCGCAATGCCTGTACGTCGTCATTCACCTCGAAGTCGAACATCCCGACCGCCACAAAGTCCACTCCGTTTTCGAAGGCATACTGGAATGCGGACGCCGGCGGAATCGCTCCCGCGGCCAAGACCTTGAACGCAATCCAAGGGACGGTCTGTTCGAGCATAAACTCCGCGGTTCCCTCCGGATCGAGACAAAAGATGTTGTCATGAAATTCGTTGTGATCGAGTGATCGGGGACCGTCCACACAGAAAGGCTTCCGGCGATCCCGGGGCGTGGCCGACCAATAACCGTCGTGATGGAAGGTCTTCACGAAGAAATCCGGTTTAATGGCGTCCTTGTCACAGGCCCGCAACACTTCCAGGGCGTGAGCGCCCACTCCGGCGCTGAATCCCTGTTCCCGCATGTAGGCCAGCGCCTTGGCCATGATCTCCATGCTGCCTGGCTTGGCGCGCTGCACCAACCGATCCGAATAACCACCGTGGAGATAGAGTAAGTCCGGCCCTTTGTCGATGGTTTGACGGATTTGAGTTTGCAGCGCCTTCCAGGATGGATTATCCCAATCCCCCCAGTCTTCGCGCACCGATACCACCGCGCGAATTTTGCCTCCCCGCTCTTTCTTGTAGCGATTGAGGATGTCCAACTGCATCAGATCGATCACGATGCTGTTGATGCCAACCTCCTCGAATAACTGGAGAGTGTCAAACTGCTTCCGCTCGGTCAAATAAGCGGCTGCGAGCTTGGCCACAAACAACAGGTCCCGCTGATGGCACCAGCCACTCAACAGGTTCCCCCCGGCAATGAGCCGGCTCAGGGTGGTCTTGCCGATTTTCCCAACAGGCAGCGAGCCCCTGTGGTTTGGGATCACGGGCGAGAGCGGGGCTTGTTCTTTGGCGGGTGTCGCGCCGAGTGTGTCCGCCACAGTCATGGAATAAAAACCCGCCGAGGCCACGGCTCCCCGGGCCAGGAATGTCCGACGATTGATCGATGGTTTCATATCGCGCCTATCAGGGCCTCAACAGATCAGACTTTAGCTGGTCAAAAGGCATTGGCGATGACAAAGTGATCGCATGAAACGTCTCGCGATCCTCCTGGCGCCGGTTTTCGTTTGCCTCTCGTTAAAAGCCGAACTCGCACTCAAGGAAATCCGGACAGCGTCGGACACCATGCTGATCGCTTATTTCAAGAGCACGATCATTCAGTCGAATGAAGTGAACATCAGCGATCCGTCCCTGTGGAAACTCAACGGCCAACCCGTTGCTGTGGCCGGAAGATTCATGACCGAAGCGGATGCCGCCGATCACCATATTTACCTTCAAACACCCCAGCTGACCAATGCCGCGGCCTACAGATTGGAAACACCTCACGGCACGACGAACTTCGTATTCGACGACCGGCAAATCTTCTGTGAGTCAATCAAGGTCAACCAAAATGCCTACAGTGCCTTGTCCCAAGTCCGATACGCTAACTTTGCCATCTGGCTGGGCGACGCCGGGGTCAGGCAAATCACCGGAGCCCTCCCAGCTTACACGGTCTTCAAAGCGCTTACGGAAGAAAAAGTCGCTCAGGGAACACTGAAAGAAATCGGAAAAGACGAGTCTTCGGGCGATTTTGTCTATCGGATCGACCTGTCGGCTGTGCCCGAAGGCGGACCCTACAAAATTTCGGTGAAAGGGTATGGCTGTTCCTACCCCTTTGGTGTCGGCGGCGATTTTTCACGGCGCCTGGCCCACGTTTCCTTTCGGGCCTTGTATCATCAGCGATGCGGGTGTCCCGTCCAGGAACCCTACGCATGGAATATCCGGATGAAGCCTTGTCATACCACCGTCTACGATACCGCCGCGCCCATCGGAGAAGCGCGCCTCAAGGTTCAGGGAAACGAACCCACCTTCAACGCCCACGGGGGATATCATGATGCCGGCGATGCGGACCGCCGGACGTATCACATGGATGTCCCCTGCACCCTGCTGACAACCTATGAGATGTTTCCCCGCCTCTTTTCCGATCGGCAATACAATATTCCCGATCAGTTCGACGCGAATTTCAACATCCTCGGCGCAGGCAACAAAATCCCCGATATCATCGACGAGGCGGAATGGGGCGCCATGTTCTGGGAATACATGCAGAAGCCTTCCGGCGAAATCCATTGGGGCACCGAGACCGATCGCTATTCTCCATTCACCACCTACGACAAAGAAACCAAGCTCTTCGGCACTGAAGTGCTGGATTCCCGGAGCGCGGGATTCGCCTCGGGAATGTTCATGCACCTGGCCCGAATCCAGATCTCCTGACATAGGAGGACTCGATTTCATTTTTTCCTGAGGATATT
>ERZ795054.208-NODE-208-length-91972-cov-8.044856_pt1 | contig 91972 bp, 72 predicted proteins | sample MGYA00375138_ERZ795054 | MGnify/ENA primary metagenome ERZ795054 (study PRJEB30183, sample SAMN05720215) | anaerobic digester metagenome | isolation source: active sludge of municipal wastewater-treating anaerobic digesters | place: USA | collected 2014-12-23 ... | reverse complement strand
CTTCCCTCGTCGAGCCTCGCCAGCGAGCCAAATCCTCAGCAGCAAAATCGGAATTGATTTTTGCACGGACCCTTAGCCCGCGGAAGCCTCTTGTTCGCCCGTAGATCCATCGCGGGGGGAGTGGAACGAGGCGGGCTGTAAAGGGGAATCAGGACTCGGAGATTGGAGCGGAGAGAGCTTGATGAAGGGTCTCGAGGAGGGTTTCGGCTGTAAAAGGTTTGGCCAGGATGGCGGCGACCCCCAACTCTTTGCATTCGTTCAGCCGGGTTTGAGAGCTCAAGCCGGTGGCGATGATGAAGTTCATCTTGGGGCTCATGCGTCGCAGGGCGCGAATGACAGCCATGCCATCCATGAAGGGCATCATGACATCGGTTAGCACCAGATGGATGTCCTTCTGGTTTGAGGCAAACACGGCGACAGCCTCCGTACCGTCGGCCGCCGTCAGCACCTGGTAGCCGTGCCGTTCCAGGATTTGCCGAGTGACCACCCTCACGTTCTCCTCGTCTTCCACCAGGAGGATGGTTTCGCCGCGGCCGGAGGGGAGGTGGCTGGATTGTTGATCGGGACTGGGAGGTTCGGCACCGACCGTCATGGCGGGAAGGTAGATTCGAAATCGACTGCCCTGGTTGACCTGACTGTCGACGAGAATGAATCCGTTGTGGCTTTTGACGATCCCCAGAGAAGTGGACAGGCCAAGACCGGTTCCTTTATCGGATTCCTTGGTCGTAAAAAATGGATCAAAGATCTTATCCAGGAGGTCGCTGGAAATCCCCGTGCCGGTGTCAGCGATCTGAATCAGAACAAAAGGTCCGGGCTGGGGCTGGGAAGACTGGCGGGCCATGGATTCATCGAGCCACAGGTTTTCCGCCATCAGTGTCAGGATTCCGCCATTGGGCATGGCATCGCGGGCGTTAACGGCGAGGTTGAGCAAGACCTGTTGCAGCTGGGTGGGATCGCCACTGACCATCCAAAGATCGTCCGGGGCATTGACCTGAAGCTGAATGGATTTGGGAAAGGTCTCCTGGATGAGGTGCTGCAAGCCCACGAGGAGTTGCTGGGGAGAAACCGAGGTCTTTCGGCTGACAACGCCTCGGGCAAAAGTCAGGAGTTGTCGGATGATATTCGAGCCTCGTCTCGCGCTGGATTCGAGGGTGTCGAGCAGGTGGGCGGTGGCATCGGTGAGTCCTTCTTCGCGCAGGAGTTGGACGGACATGAGAATGGGGGCCAGGACATTGTTCAAGTCGTGTGCGATGCCTCCCGCCAGGGTGCCAATGCTCTCGAGCCGCTGGGCGCGCAGCAGTTGAGCCTCGATGGTTTTTTTATCGGTAATATCCGTGTCGACGATCAGGATGGCATGCGGAACATTCTCGGAATCCCGCATCAAGGTCCACCGGCTTTGGAGGATCAGGCGGGTCTCGGATCGGTCTCGTTTTTCCAGTTCGCCATCCCATTCGCCATGGTTCAGAACTTGGGTGAGGCAATGATGGAACTGGGCTGGGTTGTGGGAGTGGAGGAGACTGGCAACCTCCTTGCCCATGATCTCGGCGGCGGGCCATGCGTAGAGGCGTTCAGCCCCTTTGTTCCACAGAAGGACATGGCCCGAGAGATCGGTGACAATAAAACCGTCCTGGGTTAAGTCCAGGAGGGCGGCTTGTTCCCGAAGCCGTTGTTCGGCTTCGCGTCGGGCGCGCTGGTCGGCGGCCTGGCGCAAGGCCTGTTGGATGCTGGAAATCAGCCGGGTGCAGTGTTCCTTGGCGACGTAGTCCGAAGCGCCGATCTTGAGCAGTTCGATGGCCGATTCTTCTCCAATGGCTCTCGAGACAAAGATGAAAGGGACTCCGGGAAGCCTTTTCTTCACTTCCTCCAGAGCCCACCGGCTGCTGAAACCGCGCAACTGGTAGTCCGAGAGGACGAGGTCAAACGCTTGGGTGTCCAGGGCCCGCAAGAAATCGCTCTGGCTTTCGACTCGCGTCAGGTCGCCCAGCAGGCCGTGATGGCGCAACACGGCGGAAATCCGCTCGAAATCGAGTGGATCATTCTCGAGATAAAGAATTTTAATGCGAGAATTCATTCCTCTTCTTGGGCATCCAGGAAACGACTTCCAACAGGCGATGAAACACACTAGTGAGTCGTTCCATAATATTCAATACTTTCCTGGTGTTCATCTCGACTGGAGGAACCGATGGCGGCCTGGATCAGCTCGGATGTTCAGCGGGAGATTTCGAAGCCAAAAGCGACGCGGCAAGCCGGTTACGGGGAGGGGGGGCTGGGTTTGGCGTCCTTGGCCGGATCGGGCACAAAGATCTCTTTCACAGTGCGCAAGGGGTGCAGGGGCATCAGGAGCATCCGGGGGATCAGGTAGAACGGTTCGCTCTTCGGTTGGGTCAGGGTTCCGGTGACCCGGTATTCAAAGACCTTGGTCAGGGGATATAGAGCGAGGCTGAACACCCGCCCCACCAACCAGGTGTCACGGAGAATCATGGCCTCGACCCGGGCATTGACATTGCCATCGAAGTCCACTGTGCCTTCGTATTGCAGTCGGACGGGTGGGGCGCGAATATCGAGATTCTGGGTTCGGATAACGCTATTCGTAATGATGAAGTTGGCTGAGCCGTCGCTGGCGCGATTGTTGCCCATGCCCGGCCGAATGGTGTTGAGGATCGGAGAAAACAGACCGACGAGCGGGATGTCCCAGATCAGACCATCCTGAAGCTGGGCGTGACCCGAGCCGAACCAGCTGCGCCAATCGGTAGTGTTTGCCCGTGTAATCTCCAGACGGCCGTTGAGGAGGCCTTCGAGGCGGTTGGTTTTGGAGCGAACGTCCGCCATCAAAGGGCTCAGTTGCGCATCTCCGATTTGAGCCAGGAAATGGAAGTCAGCCCCTGAGGCGGCGGTAAAGTCGAAGAACGCATTTCCTTGCAGGCGGCCGCCATAGAAGCCGGCTTGGATATTGGTTAGCATTAGGGTGTCATTCCTCCAGAGGACCTGGCTTTCGATTTTCGGCAAATGAAAGCGAAAGAAACTGAACGGTCCTCCGGACACATCGAATCGCAGATCCGGACGGATCGCTTTATCAATCGGAATGGTGCCATTGACAAGGACATGCGGCGTGCGGCCAAACTGATAGGGTTTGAGCGCCTCGGTCGTTCGCGGTCCAATGACGCGGGTGACAACGAACGGATCCAAATGGCAGTTGGCGTTGGAAAGAGTGACCAGTCGGCGGTTTCCATCATACTCGACCCAGGGACAGTCTGCGAACTCTCCAAGACGCTCGATTCGAATATTCTCCGCTCTGAGGATCTTGTTGGTCAAACTGAGGCGGGCCGATACGGCCTGGCTGGTTTCGCCCCGGAAGGTTAGATTGGTGGCGAGGATCTGCCCTTCGAATGCTGTGCGATCCGGGGCCTTCCATCGGCCCCAGACAGTTCCCGTAATCCGCGGTGTTGAACCAAAATCAAAGTCCTTGAGCACACGAATCTCGGCAGGCTTGAGCATCGGATGTGTGGCCTGGGGATCAATGTGGCTTTGAATTTGGAATCGGTAATCCTGGTTTCGGGTATCATTCCAGTAATCCAGGAGCAGGTCGCCTTCGGGCCGGGTTACATGCAGGTCGGGCAATCTCCACACCCGATTGGAGAAGCTGAAGTGTGTTGTCGCCCGGGACATTGGGATTGTGCGAAAGGCCGCTTGGGTGACTTCGATCTGGCCCTGAAGGACTACGGTGGGCAGGAATTCCTCCCGCCAATGCGGTTGGGCATTAGTCCAGGCTGGGAGGATCGCATGGGCTTGGGCCCTGGCTACCGGGGGATGCTCCCACGAGTATTGGCTGAGCCAAATCTGGCTGTTAGGGCGAAGCAAGGGACGGATGATGTGCAGATCAAAATCGGTATCGACCTGAGCCTGGACCCTTCGAGAGTCGACATCCAATGCCAGTGTGCCTCGAAGACCTCCCTCAGGCAGATGCGCAACAATCTCATCCGCATGGATTCGAGGCGGATTCCAATTGCCCTTCAGGCTCATTCCGGGAAGGATCAGGTTTTTGGTCTGCAGATTCGATCCCTGGATTTGCCAGGTCAGCTGGAATGGGGCGGCGTTGGTCCAGAACCCCCAGGCTTGAGGCGCGGTGCTGGTGGCGGTGGGTGACGTCACACCGCCATTCAGGGCGAGTTGGAGGGAGTCGGCTTTCCCCCACAGACTGGCGGGCGATTGCATGGTTATTTCGACGTGGGCTTGGCCTGGAATACGGTTTGTGAGAGTGTGTTCGGCGTTTGCCCGAATGCTTGCCTGATCGAAGGTGAAATGGGGTGAGGAAAACTGATTGATACGACCGATAAATCTGTTTGTGAGCCAGGAGGGCTTGTCGATCAGCGGCTGGGCTTGTCCTTGCAGTTCGAGGTGGGCTCCTGATCCCCATTGGCTATTGACCCGGATGGCGGTGGCATGCCAATGGGCAAACACGGGCATGCGGTTGGTAAAACTTTGCTGCAGTTGAGTTTCCATCCAGAACGCTTCGATTCGGATTTTTTCGGCCTTCACCTCGTCAGCATGCACGGTTAGATGGGCCTCGACGACGCCCGGGTTTTGGTCAGGCTGAATGAACGTGGAGTTCATTCGGAACCCGCGCAACTCACCCCAGGGAGACAGGGCATGGGGAATCAGGAAGGTCATTTGAGCGCGGGAATGGGTGATATCAAGGGCGTCGGCGTTGAGCTGGAGAGTCAGTTGTGGGTTTTGGATGAAATTAAGCTGTCTGACGGCGGCGATGGATTGCCGGATGATGTTTTGCCAGGCGGCCCGATTTGCCGGCGACGGGCTGGGGGGGGCTGAGGACGATCGGGGACGCCGGAGACGGGAGGCGTTGGTGAGTGAGCCGAGCATGTGGAAATCGGTTCCCAACCAGGAGGCGCGAAACTGGTCCAACTGCCACTCATCTCCGGGCAGAAGACGGAGATCCGTCTCCATGTTGTCGATCTCCAGGAGTTCCGGGGGTTGGCCGGGTGCGGTGAGCGGCCAGACCAGTCGTCCTTGTCGCAAGCGCAGCGACTCGATTTTAATTTTCATGCCGCGCAGTGCGGCATAGTTCAGTTTGAGTTCCGCGGATTCGGCGAACAGTTGAGGGCCTTCGGTCGTGCTGCTTTCTCCGATATTGATGTTTTCGGCGACAATGCCCCGATGGAATCTGAGGCGGATGCGTTTGAAGTCCAAATCCAAGCCATGGGCGCGGAGTTCTTCGATGAGGGGTTGCTTGATGAATTCCGGCAATCCGACTTTGTTCAAATAAACCAGAGAAGCGGTCAGCAGCAGCAAGAGTAACCAGCCGCTGATTCGCAGCCAGCGAAACGCCTTCCAGCTGAGTGCGCGATAACGATGGAAGCGTGAGGCTCTATCCATTCAAAGCGATGATTATCGGGCGGGCGGCAGATCGGCCAACTGGCGCCTGATTTCGAGCTCCAGGGAGCCTAGGCTGGGATCCGTTTCGAACACCAGCCGTTGACGATCCAACAAGACCGCCGCATATCGGCCTTGCCGGGGGGTTAGATCCCCAAATTCAAGGATCAAGGGTTCTGAAGCCTGCGACAGGACGATTTCCACAGTCAGGTGTTCGGGCTTCAGAAAACCGAACGGTTTCATCTTATCTTCGCCTCTGGCCACCCACGGGTTGGCCCGGAGAGAGACCAGGCGCGTGCCCAGTTCTTCGAGCATGATCGGCAGCGGATCGGGCAACGTTGCCGCGGATGATCCGAAGCTCCACACGCCGTTGGTCGACCGACTGAGTTTAAGGGTTTGCCCCCCTGTGGTCAGGTTGATCTGGACGATATTGCTCACCGTCGAATCCCATATCTGCCGATCCCGGAGGTGGTGCAGCATGGTGGGGAGCCGCTCGAAATCGGTCAGGCGCACGGCGTAGACCGAGCTTTCGTCTCCTCGGCGAGCGAGCACACGATCGACCTGGTTGGTGCCGAAATCCACCTCGTTTGTTCGTGTGGGGGCTGCTTCCAGGTTTGGAGACACCGGAATGGTTTTCAGACTGTAATGGCGGGCGGCGGGGGCCAGCCCGTATATGGCGAAGTCCGTCACGACATCCTTGGTGAATTCGAGAATCTCCATTTGCCCCAGCCTCAGCAAAAACTCCCGCACCATCGCCTTATCCGCTGGCATGTTGACAGGTGAGGTCATCCGCCAGGATTCATTGGTGAGCTTCTGAAGGGTGAAGGTTTCCTCCGCCCGGATCTCGATCAGATTGGCGTGCTCCAGGGATTCCGAAAAGAGATGGCGATCCCGCAGGTCGGTATAGGAAACCCGGAGTTTGTCGACCAATTCTTTGGGGATCCCGCATACATTGGAGTATTGAAGATTCAAGGCGAGGACTTCCGGCGGGGTGTTGGTGGTCGCGTGGCCGAAGTAAATGGTCGCCAGATCATTGGTGCCTTGGCCCAGGACCAGTTCCAGTTGGGGAGGCTGCAGACCCAGCGTGTCGAGGCGAGTTCGTGCCGAATCCGGGAGGAACCGCAGGGCGGTGGCCTGACGGAGTTCGTGGAGAAGAAGGTCGATCCTGGCCGTGTCGGCCCGGGCGCTCATGGGTTTCTGGAGATGCCATTTGCGTTCCGAATCGCGTTGCAGACTGAAGCCGAAAGGAGGAGCCATTCGCACCTCGAGTCGATTGCAGTCCTGGCTTTTCAACCGCAGGAGGTAAGGATCACGCCAGTAGTCAGCCGCAGGCGCCAAGGCTTCGAGAAGATCGTCGTTCACGACGAACAATCCGTCCATTCCGACGATCTGAAGATAGACCTGCGAGCCCAGCGGCGTGCGATGCCCGACCCGGAACTCGATCCGGTCCTGGCTGTGACGCAGGATGACCATGGCTTGAGGGACGTCCAGTCCGAAGGCGCCGAGCTGGTTGCTGACCGATAAAACCTCGAGGGCGGAGACGCGGGTGGTACTGGTCAGATCCCGGATGGTATCCAGGAACTGCCGCACCCGTTCCGGATACGCGGGAAATGAAAACGGTTGGTTCAGAAACCACTGTTCGTTGGTGCGATCCAAGCGAATCAAAGGCGATTGATTTGGCACAATCTCGACGCGGCTGACCTGCCCCGGGCTGAATGCCGGAAACAGCCTGACCGTTCGCTCCTGGATTTCTGCTGTGTCCGGAATCCGCCGTTCCAGCACCAGGATGAAAGCCAGCAGCAGCAAGGCGACGAGGAAGAGATAGACTGTGCCTTTGGAATTCATAATCGCCTGCGCAGCCAAACCAGGGATCCGGTCAGCAATACCCCGCCGGGCAGAACCGCCAGAAGAAACCAACGCAGGGCCAGCACCTGTTGGCGGCTCATGACCACTCGGTATTCTTTGACCGGCCGGGGTTGGATACCCCCCATGAACTGGGGACGGTCCAACAGCCAGTTGGCGGTCTGAACGGCGAAATCCAGGTTGGCCTTGGAGTAGATGATCTGGTTGGCCAGAAATTGCGCTTCACCAGCCACCACCAGGCGGGTGGCTCCCCGATCGGCGCTAACTCCCTGCAAGCCGCCTCTTTCCACGGCCACAATGAAGGGAATGCTCCCGCGCCGATCCTGGGGCGTGGGATAGGCCACCGCGTTGCGAATATCTGTGACCGCCACCCCTTGCTCGCCCGTGGCCACAAGAGGTTCTACCTTGGGGGTGTCCACGTTCTGCCGCCCCGATGAACTGGAGGCAATCGATCGCGGAGGATTGGCGATGTGCAACTCGGCTTGAAACAGAGGACGGGTGATCGCATGATTGAAAAAATTGGAGGTGATGAGATCAAAACCGTTCAGCGTGTTGGCCCGGTCGAATAGGAGATCCTTTCCCACCTCGACTCCCCATCTCGCCAGGACCGTTTCCAGTCCGGTCGCTGCGAGCGGATGCAGCAAGGCCAGCATTCGGCCGCCCTGCTGGAGATAGGAATCGATACGTTCCAGTTCTTCCGCAAGAAACCGATCTTGAGCTCCGGCCACGACTAGCAGCTGGCAGTTGGTTGGGACCTGGGTGGTGCCCCGCAACGACAGGGTGCTCACTTCGATGTTGTTCTGACGCAACACGGAGGCCAGTTGGGCGTATCCCGCCTGGTTGTCCTTGACCTCCGGGCTGTATTCCCGATGGCCTGTCAAAAAATAGGCATGGCGGATCGCAGGATCGCTGACGCTCACGATCGCGGAAGTGAACAACATTTCCCCCAGAAATGCCGAGCGCTTCACCTCCCGGCTCTTGCCGGAAACCAGTCCGCTGAGATCATAATCGGACAACTGGCGTTCATAACAGACCCGCACCCGCCCCTGGCTCTCGAATAACACGACATTGCGGAACAGGACGTCGTTCTTCACCTCCGGGAACAGGAGGGAATACTTGGTCTTGATGCGGTTCGCCTCGGCCGGATTCCGCTGGAAGTCCACGTGACTCAGCCGAATGTGCGGCGTGACCTGCTGATACCTCCGCAGGAGCTCGGTTACCGGCTCGAAAAGGTCCTCATCCGCATCGAAAAAAACGACCACTTCGATATCGTTAGTCAGGCTTTTCAGGACCTGGATCGTCTGGGGGGCAAGATCGCCCCTTTCCTGCGGGGCCAACTGCCATCGTTGGTAGTGACGATTCGCCAGGTAATTGACCATGACACACAGGGCGAAGACGCAACTCACGGCGGCCATCACATTCAGGCCGATGCCAAGACGCCGGATGCGTGAGAAACTGGTAGGGGGCGAGCTCATATCATTTCCAGCGCCGGCTTTCCACCACCTTGAAGGTCAGGAACAAAAAGAGAAACGTCGTGCTCAGGTAAAACACCAAATGACGCGTGTCGATAATTCCCCGGACGAAATCATGCATATGATCGATGATCGAGACATGCCGCAGGATCTCCATGAAACCGTCGTTGTCGAGGGGAGAAACAAACGATCGATAACTCATCAGAAACAGGAGCATGCCCATCGCCAGGCTGGTGATGGAAGCGACGATCTGGCTGCGGGTGAGCGAGGAGGTAAAAGTGCCCAGCGACATAAAGAACGCCCCAAGCATCAGAATGCCCAGATAGGTGCCGGCCAGGGTGCCCGGATGAAACACAGACTGGTCATCGGTGTAGTGGCGGACGATCAGAATAATGCCGCCCAAAGGCAGCCACAGCGCGCAAAAGAAAAGGAGAGCGCCCGCAAACTTGGACAACACCACCTGCAAATCGCTGATGGGGGTGGTCATCAGGGTTTCGAACGTTCCCGAGGCCTTTTCCTGGGCGAAGGATCGCATCGTGATCAAGGGCGATGCCAGCAGCATCACCAGCCAGAAATACCAGGTGGTGTAAAAGCCCTCCGTGATGGGGATGTCCGTGGGTTCAGCCATCAGACCATCCACCAGTTGAACAAAACTGATGCCGACGAGAAACAGAACGGCGCTAATCAAGACGTAGCCGCTGGGTGAGATGAAATAAATGGCCAGTTCACGGCGGACCAGGGTGAGAAAAGCCCTCATCAGCGTTCCTCCTCATCGATCTTCGGGCGTGTCATATGCACAAAAACGTCCTCCAGACTGGGCTGCGATCGTGTTAATTCCCTTAACTTCCAATCGTTTGAGCGCGCGGCCTCATAGACGATCGGACGCAAATCGACGCCGGCCCGGGCCGTGAAGTTGCATCGCAGATAATCGCCCTCGCTCGTGGAGATGTCGTAATGAAGAACGTCCGGCAGGCTGGCGCACCATTCGGCCAGTTCGGTGGCAGGCGCCAAAAGTTCGGCCACGACCTGCGAACCCTCATTCGGGATGCTCTGCAGATTATGCGGGCTGTCGGAGGCCAGGATCCGCCCCTCGTGGAGAATCAGCACTTGATCGCAGGTCATCTCGACTTCCGGAAGGATGTGGGTTGAGATCAGAACGGTGTGGGTTCCTCCCAGGCTCTTAATCAGCTGACGGACCTGTCGGATCTGATTGGGATCCAGCCCCAACGTCGGCTCATCGAGGATGATCAGGTCCGGTTCATGAACCAAGGCGTCCGCCAGACCGACCCGCTGGCGGTATCCCATGGACAGTTGACCGATGATTTTTCGATTGACCTCGCCCAGACCGCATTGATCCATGACGAGACTCACCCGTTCGCGATTCCGCGTGCCGTGAAGCCCCTTGAGTCGTGCCCGAAATTTCAGGTAATCCTGAACCCGCATGTCGGTATGAAGCGGATTGTTCTCGGGCATGTAGCCAATCCGGCGGCGAACCTCCATCGATTGGGAGAACACATCCAGGCCTGCGATCCGAGCCGACCCTGAAGTGGCCGGCATATAGCAGGCCAGAATCCGCATCGTCGTGCTCTTGCCGGCGCCGTTGGGTCCGAGCAATCCCACAATTTCTCCGCGGCGGACTTGGAACGAGAGCCTGCTGATCGCCGTGTGACCGGCGTAGCGCTTGGTCAGGTTGTTCACCTCGATCATCAGCCCGTTTTCAGCCTGTTCGCTCATGTCCCGTCAACCCTCCGTGGGGATTCAAGAGACCACCACGGTAATGCTCACTCGCCGCACCTGCACCAGCGGACCGCGGCGTTGCGGGGCCAGGACCGTCAATCGCACCGGGTCCCCCCGCTGTTTCCCATACAAAAACTCAGCCAGCGCCGTGATGTCCCCGGGGGATTGACCATCTACCGCCAGGACCACCTGGCCCGCTGCCAATCCCGCCCGCGCACCACCGCTATTGCGATCCACCGTGACTATGACAAAGCCCTCGGCAAGATCCAGTCCCAGTTGACCGGCCTGTTCGGCCGTCATCGGTTGCAGCGCCAAGCCCAATTTTTGCCGGACTAAGGCCGCGTTGAAAACGGTTTTCTTCGGAATCAGCCCGATTTCTCGCGCCATCGACTCCCGATCCCGGCGGATCCCGAACCGGACCGGTCCTCTCCCCCCGCTCTCCGCCACCATGCCCATCAGCCCAAATAACGACTCGGGAACCTGTCCGTTCACACTCAGAATTCTGTCTCCGCAACGCAGATCGCCCTTCTCGGCGGGACTTCCCGCTTGGACCTCCACAATCTCAAAACCATCTTCCCCGGCCCGGACACGGGCTCCCCACCACAAATCACTGAGCGATTCCGGGGTGAAAATTGACGAAAGCGCCTCCGAAACCTGCTTCACCGGAATCGCAAATCCGATCCCCTGGCCCTGCCGAAAGACCGCCACGTTGATGCCGATCAATTCGCCCCGCAAGTTGATGAGGGGTCCTCCGCTGTTGCCCGGATTAATGGCCGCATCCGTCTGAAGCCAGTCCGGGATCTCCAAGGCGTCCTCGGATGATGCTGTGGCCCGTCGGCTCTTTGCGCTGAGAATTCCGCGGCTCACCGATCCCCCCAATCCAAACGGATTCCCAAGGGCCAACACGGTCTCGCCCAACAACAGATCATCGTCGCGCGCAAACTTCACCGCCTGATACCGTCGGCCCGGCTCCCCCTGGATTCGCAGCAACGCCACATCGGTGTTCCGGGCGCCGGCCACAGGCACGGCTCTCAGCGGAGGACTGTTATCCATGAGCTTGATCCAGATTTCATCCGCTCCCTCGACCACGTGCACATTTGTCAAAATATAGCCATTGGCGTCGATGATCACCCCGGAGCCGGCGCTGGTTTGCGGGGGGAGTTGCTGAACAAACGGCGACCAGTTGTCCCGCCACCAGTCAAAAAAATATCCACGCCGTTCGACGCGCGTTTTGGTCACAATATTCACCACGCTCGGCATCACCCGTTCAATGGCCGTCACGGCCGCATCCCGCCGGATATCGGGCTCGGTCGACGCGGAAAGCCGCACGGTCATTCCCAGCGTGGTCGCCCAAACCGCAAGCCAATACCCGGCGCGGTGCGGGCGTCGGCGGCAGCGGCGCCCCGTTTCCGCCGCCCCGCCATGAAAAATTCCAGGGGACTGGCTTGGAGGATTTCCCCGCCGCCAGCCGTTGCGCCGAAATGCGATGTCTGCCGGGTTGTTGTCCATATCAGCCTGACGATCGGTTGAAACGCGCCAGAAAGCTACTCTAAGGGAATCGGCCCGCGGTGTAAATAGCCGGTCCGATCCAAGTCAACATAAAAATATTGACATAAGTTCAATAAAAATAATATAAATCATATGGAAAGATCCCGGTCTATGACAACCGATCCTTACAGTCAGTGGCGGCAATGGCGTTTGAGGGGGGGGTGCTTGGAGGAAAGCGGCCGAGCCGTGCCTCCCGAGCGTTTGGCGCAGGCGATTTGGCGGCATCAGCGGTTGTTGCGGGACCGGATGTCGACGTTGACGGGGGAGCCGTTGCGGGTGTTGCATCCGGGCTTTTGGAATCGGGGTGCGGGGCCGGATTTTCGCCGGGCGGTGATTCGGATTGGGGAGGGATTGCCGGTTACGGGGGATGTGGAAGTGGACGCGAGCCGGGCGCAATGGGCGGCGCACGGGCACGATCGGAATCCGGCCTATCGGGGGGTGGTGTTGCATGTGGTGTGGACGGCGGGGGGAGAGGAGGCAGGCCCGGTGCCGGTGATGGCACTTCGGCCTTTTCTGGACGCCTCGGTGGAGGAGTTGGAGGTCTGGCTTTGCAGTGATGCGGCCATGGAGCCGCCGTTGACGAGTTTGGGGCAATGCGCCCCGTGTCTGCGTCAGGTAGCTCCGTCAGTGACAGCCGCCGTATTGCGACAGGCTGCGCTGGTGCGATTTCAGGGCAAGGCAAGGGAATTGCAGGCTCGAGCCCGGCAAGTGGGATGGGAGCAGTCCTTATGGGAGGGATTGTTTCGCGGATTAGGTTACAGGCACAACCTCTGGCCTATGCAGGCGTTGGCTGAACTGATCCCCGGACTGCGGGAACGATGCCCGGAGAGCGGGAATTTGGTGTTGTATTGGCAGGCGAGCCTTTTAGGGCTGGCGGGTTTTTTGCCGGACGATCTGACGGGGCGCCGGCGGGGGGCGGACAGTTATTTGCGGCAGGTTTGGGACTATTGGTGGCGCGAGCGTTCGGCCTGGGAAAGGCATCTCATGCCATCCGGCAGCTGGTGTCGACAGGGATTGAGGCCGGCGAATCATCCGCATCGCCGTTTGGCTTTAGCGGCTCACTGGCTGGCCCGGAAAACTTTCATTGGATCGCTCGAGCGCTGGTTTGGTTCCGGGGAGAACGATCATCGAGGTTCAAGGGAATTGCTCGCCCTGCTGCAGGCGCCCGAGGATGATTTCTGGTCGAGGCATTGGACCCTTGGATCGGAGCCGATGCCCCGCCCCCGGCCCTTGCTGGGGGAGCAGCGGCTGACCGATCTGGCGGTGAACAGTCTGTTGCCCTGGTTCTGGGTGCGGGCAGTGGCGGCGAACAATCCTGATCTGGCCCTGCGGGCCGAGCGCGCTTTTTTAGGGTGGCCGGAAAGCCAGGACAATGCGGTGCTGCGTCTTTGCCGTCAGCGTTTGATGGGAGGGCAGCGCCAGAGGCATCTGCGGGGTGCCGCCGGGCAGCAGGGCTTGCTGCAGATCGTCCATGATTTCTGCGAAAATGCGAATGCCCTCTGCACAGGTTGTCCTTTTCCGGAGTTCCTGCGCCGCCAGGACGGATCCTGACGCCGCTTCAGGCTGGGGCGACTTTCCGCAGATATCGAATGCGGTCTTCGGCGAGAAGCGAAGATCGGGGATAAGGCGCGTGTTTCAGCCAAAGAACGGGTTGTAGTCCTTCTGTTCTCCGACCGTTGTCAGGGGGCCGTGTCCCGGGCACAGGAGCGTGTTGTTGGGGAGGCTGAAGATCTGTGCGCGGATGCTCGTTTTCAAAAGGTCGGCGGACTGAAAACCACGACCGATGGAACCCGCAAAAAGGGTGTCTCCGACGACGGCAACCGGCGGGGCGTTCTCGGGGAAGTTCTCGATCAGGTAGATCATGCTGTCGGCCGAGTGTCCCGGGGTGGGGCGAGGGCAGACATGGAGGTTGCCGATGGGAACCATGTCACCCGGTGAGATTCGGGTCTTGGAAGAGTTGGATTTGAGGCCAGAGTGAAACTGAACGGAGGGGGCGTGTCGGCGCAAGGCGTCCAAGGCGGCCACGTGATCGTGGTGATGATGGGTGACAAAGATGTGATCCAAGCGGAGCCGGTATTTTTGCAGCAGTTCCACCACGGGGGCCTCCATCCATCCGGTGTCGAAAAGAGCCGCCTGTCGGGTGGCGGGATCCCAGGCCAGGTAGCAGTTGACAGTATTGCCCTCCTGAGTGGTGATGATTTGGCGGAGCTCCTGCCAAGTTGCGAGGTCAACACGAGCCGGCGACCAACCGGAGGCTAGAAGGGCCAGTTTGCGGCCGTGCAAGCCCACGAGGGCGGCCAATCGATCCCAATCGACCGGTTTTTCGATTTGGCCTGTGGCCTCGAGATTGGCCAGATCGTTGACCGAGATGCCCGCGGTTTTCGAGGCGAGTTCCTCCGGGACGTTAGCGGTTCTTCGGGCTTTATGAATCACGTCTCCGACATGGTCTTCTAGCATCATGCCTACACAGTAGACACAAACCGGCGGCTCGTCCAGACGCCAAGGACTTTGGTCAGAGGGATTCGAGCGCGGTTGGATCCTGGTAACGCTTGACGTTCTGCTTTCAATTCATTACCAATCACGACCGGAAGCCATATGAATTTTACACCCCTGATAGCTGCCATTGGCGGTGGTGGATCCGCCATGCTTCAAATGACGCCGGTGGATCTGGTCATCATTGTCATTTATTTCATCGTGGTCTTGGCGATCGGATTCTATCTGAAGAAATATGCCAGCACGGGGGAGGATTTCTTTATGGCAGGCCGGAAGATGACCGCGTGGGTGGCGGGGCTGAGCTTCATCTCCGCCAACCTGAGTTCCCTGGAAACCATGGGATGGAGCGCGATGGCCTACCAGTATGGAATGTTGGGGGCGCATGCTTATCTGATCGGCGCCATTCCCGCCATCCTGTTTCTGGCGATCGTTATGATGCCCTTTTACTACATCTGCAAGACGCATTCCGTGCCAGGTTACTTAAAACTGCGGTATGGGGAGGGGGCGCGTTGTGTGGCGGGGCTTTCGTTTACTTTTCTGACGGTGATGGTCAGCGGGGCCAGCATGTTTGCCATGGCGAAGATCTTGCACTTGCTGCTGGGATGGAACATGGACGTCAGCATATGGGTTTCATCGCTGACTGTGGCTGTTTACGTGACCTTGGGCGGCTTGCTTTCGGCTGTGTTTAACGAGGTCCTGCAGTTCTTCTTGATCTGGTTGGGATCGTTGTTGATCCCCATCTTGGGCATCATCCATGCCGGCGGATGGTCTAAGATGATGGCGACGATTCAACAGAATGCGAAGGTGATTCATCCCACGGTTGAAAACGCCGATTTTACGAGTCTGTGGCGCAATCTGGGATCCTTTGACACCAATCCGATGGGGATCGATTGGTTTGGAATGGTGTTCGGCTTGGGATTGGCTGTGTCTTTTGGATATTGGTGCACCGACTTTCTTCAGGTTCAACGCGTGATTGTCGCCAAAAACCTGCGCGCCGCTCAGAATGGGACCATCATTGGTGCGGTGTTGAAAATGCTCGTTCCCATCGTGGTGACGATTCCGGGATTATTGGGATTGGCCGTGCTCACGAATCCCGACGGATCGCCGTTGGTGCTTGTTCCCGAGAGCGATCCGCGCGCCGGCATCACCCATCAGACCTTTAACGATGTGATGCCATTGCTGATGGGGCAATACCTGGGGCCGGGATTGTTGGGGTTGGGGGTGACGGCCATGATTGCGGGTTTCATGTCTGGGATGGCCGGTAACGTCAGCGCGTTTGCCACGGTTTGGACCTACGATGTTTATCGACCTCTGATCAACAAGGGCGCATCCGACCAGCATTATGTGACCATGGGACGGTGGTGTTCGATCCTTGGCGTCTTGATCTCCATTGCGACGGCTTACGCGTTGTTTTTCTTCTCCAACATTCTGGAATTTCTTCAGGTCCTGGTGTTTTTCTTCATTGTGCCACTATTTGGGACCGTGATCCTGGGCATGTTATGGAAGCGGGCCACCCCGGCGGGGGGCTTCTGGGGCTTTCTGGTGGCCATTGTGGTCTCGATGGGGATGTGGGTTTACGTGCATACTTTTCCCGACGGATACCAGCCCCAGCCGAAGGTGACGATAGGCTCGGGATCCGCGGTCTTGCTGGAAAAGGCGGTCAGCGGCAAGAGCGAGCGCATTACCCGGGTTACCGTGGAAAGCGGATCGGTGGATCTCGTGAATGTCCCGGTGGTTGAGCAGACGGGGCAACCTGCGGTGACGAGTGGTGAATTTGCGGTGAAAGAGACACCGATTGTCCTGCCGGTGTCAACGCAGCTCAAGGGGGCGGCCGTGCGAGTGCAGGTGTTGGCTCCGGAGGTTGTCCTGTTCGACTCGAAGCAGACCGGCAAGTTTGGAGTCGAGGGGATTGAGGTTGTTTTAAAAAGCGGAGTGCAAGTGCGTGCGAAGGCGATTTCGGATCGGTTTGCGCCGGCGGCCTTCAATCCGGATCACACCCGGTATATTGCGCGTTCGACCCAGGCCAAGCCGATGGCTGTAAACATGTATAGCGGTTGGTGGTCTTTGGTGGTGTGCGTCCTGGTGACGGTGGGAGTCAGCTTGTTTACGAAGCCCAAACCGGAGGCTGAACTTAGAAACCTGGTCATGGGTCTGACCCCGTTGCCCGATGAAGGGCCGTGTCCATGGTATCAGAAGCCGGTTTTATGGGCCACGCTGGTGGCGGTGGTTTTGGTGGCGGTCAACATCCTATTCTGGTGAGGATCTGATTATGGAACACGAACATCAAGTGCCCATTTGGTTTTTCATTGGCGCGTTGCTCGCGGTTTATGGGGTGGTGGTCTTCGGCACGGGGCTCTACGGCTACTTCAATCCCCCCGAACACAAGGTGGCTTTATGGCATCTGCACGCGGACATCTGGTGGGGGATTCTTCTTATCCTGGTGGGATCGGGCTATACGATTCGGTTTTGGCCGAGGCGCTCCCGCTAATCCCAGAACCAGTTCAGGACGTCATGCCTGCCGACTTTGAGGCTTTGAGCGATGGCCTGGGTGATATACTCCTTGGCCTTTGAGACTGCCAGGGGCAGGTTGCTCCCCAAGGCCAGGTAAGCTGCAATGGCAGCGGAATAAGTGCAGCCGGTTCCGTGGCTCGATGCTCCGCGGATGCGTGGGGCGCTCAAGAGCAGTTCCTGCTGTCCATCGTAATAAAAGTCGATTGCCTGGGGTCCATTTCCGAGATGGCCTCCCTTGACCAGCGCGGCGCAGCCGAAGCGTTTATGAATTTCGCGCGCGGCCGCTCGCAACTGCTCCACAGTCCGGATGGGATGCCCCAGGAGGATTTCCGCCTCGGGCAGGTTGGGGGTGACGAGCGTAGCGAGAGGCAGGAGACTCTTCTGGAGCAAACGCGCGGCAGAAGGGCGCAGCAGTGCGGCTCCGCTGGTGGCTACCATGACAGGATCCACGATCAGCGCTGGCGTTCTATTCCCGGAGAAGAAATCCACGACGACACGAATCAGGGAGGACGAATAGAGCATTCCCGTTTTGACGGCGACGGGCGGCAGTTCGGCAAAAACGGCCTCGATTTGCTGCCGCAAAAGAGGGGGGTGAACGGCCTGGATTCCTTTGACTTCTTTGGGATTTTGCGCCGTCAGACAGGTGATAACGCTTGTCCCATGCACCTCGAGCGAGGCGAAGACTTTCAGGTCGGCCTGAATTCCAGCCCCTCCCCCACTATCGGAACCGGCGATCGTCAGAGCCACCGGTAATCGAGATCGTTTGTTCATTGCCTCAGTGTATCATGAGCTTCGGTTGGATCCGAAGTTATTTTTAAGCAGATCCTTAGGCCACTCGGCCGGAGCGTTTTTTCGAGGACCATGGAAATCCATGGCACGGAGTGGCAGGCTGTCTCATCGTCTGGGCCGCCCAATCGCTGAATCTGAGTTTCCTGAGGGCCTCATTTCCGGTACATTGTCAACATGGATAAAGAAAACGTGGCGGAGATATTGCAGGAAATTGGCGTTCTTCTCGAACTGAAAGGTGAGAATCCTTTTAAAACCAGGGCTTATGCCAGTGCTGCTCGGACTATCGAGGGCCTAAGCGAGTCTCTGGAAAAACTGATTTCCGAAAACCGTTTGGGTGAGATCAAGGGGATAGGGGATGCCCTCCAGAAGAAGATTACCGAATTGGTCACCACTGGCGAACTGGCTTATTACGAAGAGCTCAAGGCATCGCTGCCGGCCGGATTGTTGGACATGCTCAAGATCCCCGGTATGGGACCGAAAAAGGTCAAAGCCGTCTATGATCGTTTGGGGGTTGAAACCGTCGATCAACTCGAGCAGGCCTGTCGATCGGGGCGTGTTGCGATGTTGGACGGGTTTGGGGAGAAGTCCCAGGCCAAGATTCTCGAGGGGATTCAGTTCCGGCGACAATACGCGACACGGCATCTTCTCGTTCAGGCCCTGGCTTGGGCGGAACCGATTCTGGATGAATTACGCGCCCACCCGGATGTCCTGCGCTGCAGCACCGCGGGGAGTGTTCGTCGATTCAAGGAAGTCATTGGCGACGTCGATTTCCTGGTTTCATCGAAAGCGCCGGCGGCGGTTCTGGACTTTTTCACCGGCCGAGAAGGCGTGATGAAGGTCTTGGCCAAAGGGGACACCAAGTCCTCTGTGATTCTGGAAGGCGGGATCCAAGCCGATTTGCGGGTGGTGAGTGATGTTGAGTATCCCTATGCGCTGGCCTATTTCACAGGGAGCAAGGAACACAACATTGCCATGCGCCAGCGTGCCATTCAAAGAGGCTTGCGGCTCAATGAATACGGTCTGTTTCGTTCCAAGGAAGAGACTCGGGACCCGGAGCTTCGAGTCGCTTGTGCGACTGAGGATGAGATTTTTTCTCAGCTGGGATTGGCCTATATTCCCCCCGAACTTCGGGAGGATCATGGCGAGTTTTTGGTGGCGGAGACCGGAACGATGCCTCGTTTGGTGGAGTGGACCGATCTGAAGGGATCCTTGCACAACCATTCGAACTGGAGCGATGGACGGGGGACGGTCGCTGAGATCGCCGAATTTGCCAGGGAAAACGGATTTGCCTACTGGGCCATCAACGATCACTCGCGGGCATCCTTTCAAGCTCACGGCTTGGATGCAGACCGGTTGCGCAAGCAGGTCCTCGAAATCCGGGAGGTGAACAGGAGACTGAGCGAGGAAGGCTGCGAGTTTCGTCTGTTGACCGGTGTTGAGGTGGATATCCTGGGGGATGGTCGGCTGGATTTGCCGGACGATGTATTGGAGGATTTGGACGTCGTGGTGGCCAGCCTGCATCAGGGATTTTCCAGGCAGGAACCCGAGAATACCCGGCGGCTGATTCGGGCTGCCGAGAACCGGCAGGTTCACATGCTGGGGCATTTGACAGGCCGGTTGCTCCTGGAGCGCGAGCCCTATCCCGTCAATCCCCAAGCGGTGATTGACGTCTGTGCCGAGACAGGGACCTGGATTGAGCTGAATGCGCACCCGGCCCGTTTTGATCTGGACTGGCGATTGTGGCCTTACGCCAAATCCATGGGGGTGAAATGCGTGATTAACTGCGATGCGCACCGGAATGAGCATGCGGGTTTTCTCCGTTTGGGCGCGGGAATTGCGCGCAAGGGAGGGTTGCAGCGCGAGGATGTGATCAATACGTTGTCTCTGCGGTCGCTGATGAAGGCGCTGCAGGGGAAACGCGAGGGAGGTCGCAGGTCATAAGTTTGGCAGGCTCACCGGAGGGGCGATCCGGTCCGGAAGAATCGGGGTATTATCGAGCGCAGGCAGGACGGCCGTTATGAGGATCGCACCGAGGATGCGGGGCGGGAGGGAGGAGCCGAATCGGTGGCTCGCTGCACAATGGCCAAAAGCGCCTGTTGCAGCACCAGGGCGGGATCGGTGCTGGTGGAGATCAGCCGCGCGTTGCATTCCAGGAGACGTTCCATCGCCGCGATGAGTTCGTCGGTGGAATAACGAGCGGTCTGAGGAAGGGCCTTAAACAGCACAAAGGGGTGCATGGCCTGGGGATTGATTCGTTTGTCAGCAGGCATCCAATCCACCGGGATCTTCTCCAACTGGGCTTTAAATCGGCCGTAATCGGATTGGGCCTTGATCCATCCTTTGCGGATCATTTCCTTGAGCAAAAGCAACACGCGGATTTTGGCTATGAGACCATACAGCAGGCCAATTTCGGATCGCTGGCTGTCGGTGCGAATTTCCCACAGTTCGTCATCGAGGGCTTGGAGGAGCCGTGGCAGATCACGATCTCCCAGGGCCTCCCCCAAAGCGAAGGCCTGCGCCTGCTTTTGGCGCGTGACAACCGCATCGATATCGCTGACCTCGATGCGGGGGCGATCTCCGGAAAAAACCACGACTTTCTCAATTTCCTGGGCCAGGAGTCGCAGGTTGGGGCCCACGTCGGTGACCAGGCGCGACAGCGCTTCGTCGGAGATGTCCTTTTCCTGGGATTGGATTCGCTTGAGCGCCCAAGTCTCAGCCTGCGCCACCCAGTCCCGATCGGAGATCGACAGGCCGCTGAATAATTCCACCCGGCCAATTTTTTCAATCGTTTTGTAGAACGTCTTTCGCTTGTCGACTTTGCCCGCGCTAATCAGGAGTCTTACCCCGGCAAAATCGAACTTTTTCAATTCGGCGGCCAGTGCGGCCAGGTTCTCGGTGACGGCCTGGGATTCCGCGGTGCGGTCATCCCCGAGGAAACTGCAGTCTTTGAACCAAAGGAGCTTGGGGCCGCCAAAGAAAGGGAGAGACTGCAGCCCGTTCCAGAGGCGATTCAGGGTTTTGAGGGCGTCGCCACTGTTACTGACGGCGGCATCGATGATCTCCTGGTCCATGCTGCCGGTCCGTCGGCACCAGTCGGAAAACAACGCCTTCGCGTGTTGTTTCACGCTGAAATCGTCTTCACCGCAGAGAAGAACCAAGGGGGAGTCTGATTGCCCGCTCTCCGTTGTGGCCATCAGGCAACCTCGCCGGTTTCGCCGCCGTTTTGATCGATCTGTTCCAGAACCTTGGACATGTCTTCGACCTGCTGGAACAGGCTCGAGGTGACGTAGATGGGCTTCTTTTGGGAAGTGGCCAGGGCGATGCAATCGCTGGGGCGGGCATCGATCTCGACGAGCTTGCGGCCCAGTTCGTTCTTCATTTGGAGAACCAGGCGCGCAAAATAGATCGTGTTGACCAGTTCCGTGATGATGACCCGCTCCACTGTAATCCCGAAGCCCTTGAAAATGTTGACCATCAGGTCGTGAGTGAGCGGGCGTTCTTTGGGAGTTTGACGCAGGAACATGCCGATAATCGCCCCCATGTTGTGCTCGACTTGGATGACAAACACCTTCTTTTCGTTGCCCAAAAAAATGGCGCAACCGCTGTTGGCGGGCAGGATCCCTCGAATCTCGACCAGCACCACGTCATTGTTCATAAAGGCAGTGTAGGTCTCCTCCGGCCAAAAAACAAGCTCTACCCCGCGGTCATCCGGAAGTCGGTCACGGAGAACGATCGCCCAAGCCGGCGGATCAGCGGATAAACCGGGATCTGGGATAGTGGATTCGTGCCTGGGCTTTCCAGAGATCCCCACTCATGGTTGTCTGCCGGCGCCCGCCAGCCTGGTATCCCGCCAAAACAATCCCACACATTTTCCTCGATTGCGGATGGGATCCTGTCCTAAGCTCAGCGCTCTTAACAATGGATCGAGAGCGATTGGACAAGTGGTTGGAGTGGGGCATTCTCGGATTGGTGCTGGCCATACTGGTCTATGGACCCCTGGTCTGTGGAATGGTGCGCCCCCACGAACTTATCATTGTTTACGGCCTGATTTTGGGGGTATTGGGATTATCGGTTCTACGGCTCTGGCTGGCGCCATCGATGCGTATCCTGTGGACGCCCCTCTGCTGGGGAGTGCTCGCTTTTGTCACCTACGCCATCATTCGGTACTGGGAGGCAGACATCGAATATGCTGCCCGTCAGGAATTCATCAAGATCCTGATCTACGCCACACTTTTCTTTACGGTCCTCCATCATTTTCATCGTCAGGAAACGGCCAATATTATCGCCCTGGTATTGGTTTTTCTGGCGTTGGGCATTTCGGCGTATGCGATTTACCAATTTGCCACCGATTCGAAGTATGTCTGGCATCTGGTGAAGCCGGTAGACTATATGAAACGCGCCAGCGGGACGTATATTTGTCCAAATCACCTGGCTGGATTCCTGGAGATGATCCTTCCGATCGGTTTGGCCTATACGTTGATGGGTAGGATCAAGCCGCTGACTCGCATTCTGGTCGGTTATGCTTCCCTGGTCATTCTGGCCGGGATTGGTGTGTCGGTTTCCCGTGGGGGTTGGATTGCCACAGGTGTGGCGTTGATAGTTTTCTTCGCCACTCTGATCAAGTACCGCGCCTACCGCCTGCCCGCCATACTCGCCCTGGTTGTGCTTCTCGGTTTGGCCAGTGTTTTTGTGGTGAAGGCCCATCAAAGCCGCAAGCGTTTCGGGGAGATCTTCGTCAGTGGAAAGATTGAAAACATCCGATTTCGTTTGTGGCGACCCGCGATTGAGCTCTGGAAGGAGAACCGATGGTGGGGGGCCGGGCCGGCACATTTTGACTATCGTTTTCGGCAATTCCGTCCTGGAGATGTCCAGCTAAGGCCCGATCGTGTGCATAATGATTATCTGAATACCCTGGCGGATTGGGGGATTGTCGGGACAGTTCTGGTGGGGGCCGCCTGGGTATTGCTCTATGCGGGAGTCGCCAAAACCTGGAAGTTTGTTCACCACCAATCCAACGACCTGTCCTCGCGATCGAGCAACCGATTTACCTTCATTCTGGGAGCGTCAACAGGACTGCTGGCCATCCTTTTGCATTCGGTGGTCGATTTCAATATGCATATCCCGGCCAACGCCGTTCTGGCTGTGATCCTGATGGCCCTCCTTTCCACGCACTTGCGTTACGCGTCGAACCGTTATTGGATATCCCTGCGGTGGTGGGGGCGCGGATTGACGTCGCTGGTGCTGGCCGTCATGACGGGTTATCTGGGTTACCAGACCTATCGTTTGAATCGGGAACTCGAATGGATCAAAAAAGCCGAGAAAGAGCCTGAGTATTCGTTGGATAGAGCGGCCTTTTTGGAGAAGGCCTTTGCGATTGAACCGATGAACTTTACTTCGGCCTATGAAATCGGTGAAGCGCTCCGCTTGCAGAGTTGGACGGGAGAGGAAGGTTACGAGAAGGTTGCGACGGTCGCCATGGAGTGGTTTCAACGCGCCATGCGCTTGAATCCGTATGATTCCTACAGCTACTTGCGCTATGGGATGTGCCTCGATTGGCTTGGAAAACATGAGGATGCGGAGCCCTATTACCAGCAGGCACTGAAGCTCGATCCCAACAGCTATTACGTGTCCGCCCACCAAGGTTGGCATTTGATTCAAAAGGGCGATTATGCGGGCGCCAAGCGATGGTTTGAGCGTTCTCTGGAACTTAAGCCGGCCGACAACCGCATTGCCAGTTCCTATCTCAGCATCATCAGCCGAAGACTCGCGGAACCCGCAGGCAGGCAGCCCTGAAATCGGCAGGCCCCCAATCGAGGTCTGCCGAGACCTGGATCGATCATTGAACAAAAGATCGGAAATTTGTGTCGTTATAAAGATTAAGCGAAGGGGCATGGCGGAGGGGTTTTGCATCGGGAAAAGCCATGTCGGGACTGTTGTTTCAGGTTTTTGCGGGAAAAGGTGTTGGGCAAAAACAAAAAGTGCCTGAATCTGAAAATATGCGATTGACAACGGGCGCTGAAAACATACACTGAGTTTGATCTTAGGAAAATCGATAAATTTTGGAGCAAATTATGAAACACGTTGGCAGCTTTCTGTCTAAAGTGGCGGCAGCGGGTGTCGCCCTGTCGATCATGTCACTGGCCATAACTGCTCAGGCCCAAACTCAGCAGGGGCAAGCCAAAGTGGTGGCCATCAAGGGCTCTGCGCAGTATTCTCAAGGCGGAGCATGGATGCCTCTGAAGGTGGGCGACGTTCTCAAAGCGGGAGCGCTTGTTCAGACTGCGGCAGCATCACAAGTAGACCTCTATTTGGCCAATAATGGACCGAGTGTCCGAGTGACCGAAGAGACCACTCTGGGTTTGGCAGCGTTGACTTTCGACAATACGGGTGCCGACGTCGTGGTTGACACGGAGCTTAATCTGACCACGGGCAGAATTCTGGGGACCGTCAAGAAGACTTCGGATGCCTCCCGCTACGAAGTCAAGATTCCCACAGGAACAGTGAGCATCCGCGGCACCCAATATGACGTCAGCGCCAACGGATTGACCCGCATCATCAAGGGCTCGGCCATTATGAATTTCAAGGCGCCGAGTGGTGTCGTTTCGACCCACCAGGTGAGCGCAGGCCAGACGTTCAATCCTGATACCCAGACCGTCATTCCAACTCCGTCCGATTACCAGCCCGGAATGGGGCCGATGGCCGGCATGGAGGAGGGGGTTCCGCCTTGGGGCCAGAACGTTTCGGGCTTAAACCTCCCGATCGCATCTCCGGGACATACGATTTCGGCCGAGCAGGAAGGGGAAGGCATCATTGCTCCCAACGTGTTGAACCCACTGCCGAACTATGATGGTGGTTATATGCCGCCCGTGTCACCAACATGGCCCAGGGTGACGCCCTATTGATTCTTTGATCGATTCTCCTAATCGAACCCAGAGTGGTTTAACAGCCACTCTGGGTTTTTTCATGATGAAACTGCAGTGAAGTGGCGTTGCCATAAATGGACTCCCCTGTTGATCACGGCCGGAGTAGTGATTGGGATAGGGGGGATCAAGCTGGTTTGCTCCGTTTTTCCTGCCTTGGACCTGTTGGACCGGCTGGAATGTATGACCTACGATTGCAGGATACGGTGTGGACGCGCATTTACAGCTCCCTGCAGTACAAATCTGGCGGCAGTCTTTATCGACAATGAAACTGTGGATGAACTCGCGCGTGGTGTCTTGGTCAAGCCCAGGATAGCTTGGCCATTTCCCCGCCACATTCATGCGGGAGTCATTCGGGAGCTTTCGGCACAGGGCGCGAGGATCGTGGGGATGGATATCCTTTTTGACCAGCTGCGTAGTCAGGACGCGGCGGTCGTCCTTACAAAGACCGCCGCAATGAAGCTGGGATTTACGGAAGACTATCTCGCTGCGGTTCCCTCATTTCCCATTGAACCTGGCAATGGAGATACGAATACCCCTGCGGAACAAGGAGTTCTGATTGAATCCGATGCGCTTTTTGCGCACCATCTGCAGCAATGCAGCAATGTGGTTCTTGCGGCCATCCCGGAACTCATGCCGCACGCATCCTTCCTGACTAATGCTCTGGCTGTCGGGAACGTCGAAGGTTCAAAACCTGAATCCGAAGAAAAAGACAGCGATGGTATCCTGCGTCGATTCAAGGCGTTTGTCCTTCATCGGCAGTGGCATCCTGCAGTTTTGTCTTATGCAACTCGGGAGTCAATAGACCTGCAAACCTTTCAAACGCAAGAGAATCAGATTCTTTTCGCTCGGGCGGATGGCAAAAAAGACTCGATTCGGTTGACAGGGGACGAAATTCACTTTCCCGAGGGAAAAGGTCCTGGTTATACGGTAAAAGTCGGATTGGCGGAGTTTCCCTTTGTGGACAAGCGTTTGTGGCATTTCGGCTTGGTTCTGGGGGCCCAATATTTGAAGCTGGACCTGGAGGGGGCGGAGGTCGATTTGGCTGGCGGTCGGATAATCCTTGCCGGTCCTGGCGGAGTGCGCCGAACCATACCAGTCGATAATCAGGGGAGATTTCTGATTGACTGGGAGTTGACCTGGAATGATTCGCGCCTCATGACCTTAAGTTATGGGGCATTGGTGGCGTTGGACCAAATCCGGCACGGAGGGGGCGCCCCTGAGAAACTCCGCAACCAGTACTTGGAGCGGTTGCGTCAGTTGACGGGCAAGACCAACCTGATTGGTGACGCGCCTTTTCGTGATTGTCTGGTCGTGATTGGTTCGACCATGACTGGCAATAACCTGTCGGATATGGGGCCGTCCCCGTTGAGCAAGCAGACTTACCTGGTGAGTTCGCACTGGAATGCCGCCAATTCGTTGATCAAGGGACGCTTTATTCAAACAGTACCGTTTTGGGGCGAGTTAATGCTGGTGCTGGTCATGGCTGGGATCGCCTTCTGGCTTACCCAGAGGCACCGCACTATTCGAACATTATTCGGGGTTGCAGTTGTGGGTGTGGGCTACGTTGGGATCAGCCTGATATTGCATGTTTGCGGACGCCTGTGGTTGCCGGTCGTCCTGCCGCTTGTGGCTTTATTGCTGGTGTTTGCGTGTTTGGAGATTTACGAGCTGCTTTTCACCCAAAGCGAGCAGCGCCGGATCAAGGCGATCTTTTCACGGTTGGTATCTCCCGATGTCGTGGAGGAATTGTTACAGGAAGAACGGCTGTCTTTGGGAGGAGCGCGGCGACCGGTCACGATCTACTTTGCCGATGCGCGTGGATTCACTGAATTCGCCGAGACGAGCCACGCCCATGCGGTTGAGGAAGCCACTCAACGGGGGTATCTCGAAGCCGAAAGAGAGGCCTACCTGGACTCCAAAACGCGCGAGGTTCTCGAGACCATCAACCTTTATCTGAGCGGTATTGCGCGGGCCGTGAAGAAGCATCATGGAACACTCGACAAATACATCGGAGATTGCGTGATGGCCTTTTGGGGGGCGCCCACCGCCAACAGCCGACATGCGGCGGACTGCGTGCGCGCTGCGATCGATGCCCAACTGGAGATCCACCGCTTGAACTGTGAACGACAAGCTGAAAACCAGCGCAGATCCGCCGAGAATGCCCGTCGTCAACAGGAGGGCCAACCATTATTGACGATGCTGCCCGTGGTGTCTTTCGGCACCGGGATCAGCAGCGGAGTCGTGACGGTTGGACTGATGGGATCCGATGAACACATTCTTAACTACACCGTGTTTGGGCGCGAAGTGAATCTGGCCAGCCGGATGGAAGCTGTTTCAGGTCGCGGCCGCATCCTGATCACGGCGGCGACTTACGCCGAGTTGGTCCGGGACGATCCCGATTTGGCCTCTAAATGCGTTAAACAACCGCCCGTGTTGGTCAAGGGATTTCATGGGGCAATCGAGGTCTATGAAGTGCCCTGGAAATCTCTGAGTTCTGATTCGGCGATCTGCGGGACTTTGAATGAATCCTCCTGAGGGCTGGATCGCCATCCCCGAGGAGATTTCGAATGGCGGGGATGTTTTGCTCGAGGCCCGTCTGGAGGAGTGATCCCTCGTGAATGGAAGTCCGGTTAGCAAAGGCATGGCTATTTGGGATCGAATGCTGTAGGATACTGACAATGATCAGGTGGAAAGCACGTCGTCTTTTCCTGGACCGGTCAAGCGAGCCGCTGCTTCGGTGGGCATGCAGACCTCAGAGAGGCGGTCTCGGACTCGGTTGCTCGCACCCCGTTTCGGTGAACTGGACGAGGGATGCATGAACAGGATTCGTCTTCTTCCGGAAGCCGTGGCCAATCAGATCGCCGCTGGCGAGGTCGTAGAACGTCCGGCGAGCGTGGTCAAGGAGCTTGTCGAGAACGCTCTGGATGCCCGAGCCCGTCAGATCAGCGTGGAGATCGAGGGGGGCGGACGGCAGCTGGTACGGGTTACGGACGATGGATGGGGCATGAGCCGGGATGATGCGCTGTTGTCCCTGGAGCGTCATGGAACCAGCAAAATCCGAAGCGCGGAAGACCTTCATCAGATTCGAACACTAGGATTTAGGGGAGAGGCCTTGCCGAGCATTGCCAGTGTGAGTCGTTTCATCCTGACAACCCGCGAGAGGGAAGGGGAAGGATTGGCTGCAACTCAGATTGTTGTTCATGGAGGACGTATTGTTACAGTTCAGGAGGCCGGAGCTCCTCCCGGAACTTGCCTTGAGGTCAGGCAGCTTTTCTTTAACCTGCCCGCCCGGCGCAAGTTTTTGCGTTCGGAGGAGACGGAGCGAGCCCATATTCAGCACTATCTGTCCTTGGTCGCCTTGGCATATCCGGAGTTGTCGCTGACCTTCATTCAGGATCGTCGTGTCGTTTGGCAATTGCCCGGTATCGTCCGTTCCGCCACCGTTCCGAAGACCGAGCCATTGCGGGAACGATTGAGGGTAGTGCACGGTTCGGATGATGCGTTGATCGATGTGGATTACACTGCCGAGCTTCCGGCCATCGGAACAGAGAGACCGTCTGAAGATGGGCGAGGATTGTCGCTCTGGGGATTATTGGGCGCTCCAGGTGTTTCGAGAGCCACCCGCGAGCACCAGCATCTGTTTGTCAATCATCGGCCCGTTGAAAATCGCACTTTGAACTATGCGCTCCTGGAAGGTTACCACACCGCCCTTATGAAGGGCCGATATCCGGTGTGCTGTCTGTTTCTCGAGTTGGATCCGGCGGAAGTGGATGTGAATATTCATCCTGCCAAACGAGAAGTCAGGTTTCACCAGGAACGATCGGTGCGTCGTTTGGTAACCGACGCCATCCGCGAGTCCCTCCTGCGATTCCACTCAGGCTCTCCGCCCCATCCCGAATCTGGAATCCCCCCTGAGCCCCAGCCAATCCTCTCTCGTGGGAAGATTTCATCCCGGGATGACGAGAGGGAGACTCATATCGCAACAGCGCCTCCGGCAGCAGGTCCGACGACGCAGCCAGCGGGGAATTTATTCTCTTTGAACGGCTCCTCGATGCCATCAGAAGGGGCTACAAGCCCTGCGAGTCCTCCGATTTCGGCGGAGCTGGCAACACGCCCGTTGACCGCAGTGGCCATTCTCCCAAGGTCAGCGCCAAGTGCGGGCAGGGAATCCCCAGAGGCATTGGGACTGTCCGCGACAAATCCCCAATCCCATCTGAGTGTGCCCATGAGGATTCTGGGCGTGATTGGGCGATTGTATGTGGTCCTGGAGTCGGATCGGGGCTTGGTGCTACTCGATCAGCACGCAGCTCACGAGCGGGTGTTGTACGAGCGGATGATTCGCGAACTGGAAACCGGCCGAGCTCCAGGACAACGACTGCTCCTGGCCGAGACCATTGAATTAGCTCCCCGAGACGCCCAATTTGTCCGCGATAACTTGGACATCTTCACGCGCTTGGGATTGGGACTCAGTGAATTCGGCGATCGCACCTTTCTTTTGGACGCGGTTCCACCTTTTGTTCAAATCAATCGTCCCCAGGATTTTATTCTGGATGTTATTGCGGAACTGAAGGTGGCCGGAGACGGGATCAACAGCCTGAGACTGGGGGAGCATATGGTGGCAAAAACCGTGTGTCGTCACGCAGTCAAGGCTCGAGATCCCTTGAAGATGGAAGAGCTGGAGACATTGATCACCCAACTCCGTGGGTGTGACATGCCTTATACTTGTCCTCATGGGCGTCCCACACTGATTGAATTCAGCTTCAGGGAATTAGAGAAGAAATTCGGCCGGATCCAACCTGGCTGGCAAGCGAGTTAAGCCTATCGGTCAAAGCTAATTGGCAGGGATTGTGCTTCCTTGGAAACATGAGCGCTATGAAAACAAGCTCGAAGCACGGTGGATTTACGCTGATTGAATTGCTGGTGGTGATATCCATCATCGGCATTCTTGCCAGCATGATCATGCCCTCGCTCAGCAGAGCCAAGGAAAAGGCGAAAGTCACCACTTGCCTGAATAACTTGAGGCAATTGGGGATTTCGATCAATCTCTACATGGACGATCACGGGGGTCGGTTTCCGCCGCTTGAAGTCGATGACTTGGGCGATCCCAATCGCCGGAATCAGCCTTTGATGAAGGATGTGACCTCGGCCCTGGGTGGTTTTGATCCCGAACCCTCACATCTGCGCAATGTGCCGACGGCGAAGATGCGGCCCTTGTTCAACTACTTGCCGCCTTCGGAAGTTTTCAAATGTCCCCAAGACAAGGGACAGCATGAACGGCCATGCGCGGGCATGGACCCCATCAAACCTTCGAATTGGAAGAAGCTGGGTAACAGTTATCAATACAATGCAGGGCCGTTGGCGGTGCTGGTGGGGGGCGGATTTCGCCAAAAGCCGGCTGATCCGGTCATGGGCTTGGCAGAAAAGCCCGAGAGCTGGGTGGCCAATCCATCACTCCATATTCTGATGCACGAACCTCCTGCCCGTTTATATGGATGTTTAACGATTGGTCCCCGATGGTACCAATGGCATTTTGTGCGAGGTCCGGTCGATATCCTGGATCCCACTCGGGCGCGGGCGCAGTTTATTTCGCCGATCCTGTTTGTGGATGGACATACCGCCGAACATAATTTCTCGCAATCGTTGATGATCGATCCCTACTATCCTTACGAACCCACTCGGCAGTGGATTTGGTACAAACCTGCCGACCAGGCGATCCCATGAGCGAAGGACAAACCCTAAGTCGTCAGGTGAGAATCGAGGAGCTTGCCTCGGATTACCAAAAAATCAGTCAATCCTTGCAGGAATCGGGTCTGGTGGCAGGCCAGGCGGATGAACTGCTGGGACAATCCTTGCAAGCGGTCTGCGTGCAATGCGGGCTGGCCTTGTCGGGATCGGAGCTTTACCAACTTGCCCGGTCCAGCGAGCCAAACGCCCTGCCGTTGGCAAGCCCGAAACTCCAGCGAGTCAAGCAGGGCTATTGCGGACGAGAGGGCTGCAATTCGTTCTATTATGAGATCCGGCTACCCCTGGGCAGCGACGTGGATTGGACCGGCATCCTGGAAAGCATCGCGTCACGAGATTCTGACGGCGCCAGCAAAGGGGTTCCCGGAGAGTCCGCTTCGGTTCGTTCCCAAACAGCCTTGGGGCACAAGAAACGAAAAGTTCTGCTGTTTGCAGGATTGGCGTTCGTGGTCATCCTGCTGGCTTTGAAATACATGATGTCGACCGGCGGGCTCCCCGGTTTCCAGCAGGAGCAAAAATTCCAGATCGATCCCAACTCGATTCCATCGCATCGGCGTTAAGCCTCCAGCGATGCTTCGGATCGTGGCTGTGTCCGAAGGACCCGCCGCAGCGTCTCAGCCCATTTTGAAATGGCCATGAGCTGCAGATTGGGGCTCCGCCCCATTCCCGCGCTCTGATTCGAAGCGGAAGTGTCGCTGGAGTGTTAAGCGGAAAGAGGCCTCGGGCGGTTGCTTCGACGAAGCGCCGATCGACCGTCGGCAGGTTTGAAGACTCGCTAGACCAAGCCCTCGAGGATGGTGGGCAATCGTTCGAGGCTGCGTTTGAATGAAGCGTGGGCGATGGCTTTTTCCGGCTCTCTCTGATGGGGAAAAAGGATATCCCAGCCCGAAGCATGGAGCCACACTTCCTGGCTGATTTCACGGCTGTTCCCGCTGTTGCCGATGCCCGCGTGGCGGACGAGCAGATCGGCGATCTGGACGGCGGCGACGATTTGAGCGTGGTGGTTGGCCCGCTGAGGTTCGTGATGATACTGGGCGGTCTCAACCATGATATCGGGCAGGTTATGGTTTTTCAGATAGATAGCTCCCAGCTCTGCGTGATTGAGCCCCAGAATTTCCGATTCCACCTCGCAAAGCTCAAAGTCCCCGGCGGCGATCTGTTGGTGAATCGCCGCAAAATGCTGGGGGAATGCCGCGGCCATAACAATCTTGCCCACATCGTGGACGAGACCTGCGACATAGTCCACCTCGTCTGAGGGAACCATAATGGTGCTGATCACCTCCCGAGCCATGATCGCGGTGCCGATGCAATGCTGCCAGAATTCCCTCCAGCGAAAGGCCGTGTTGCCCGCCAGGCGCTGGAAATCCTCAATCACAGGGGTGACCATGGCCAATTGGCGAATCTGACGGACGCCCAAATAGAACACCGCCTCCTCAATGCTGTTCACCGGCGTGGTCAATCCGTAATAAACCGAATTGACCAGCCGCAACAAGCGGGCGGTCAGACTGGGATCGCGCCGGATGACCTCCGAGATTTGCGAAGTGTATCGCTGATCTGCGTTCAACAGTTCGCGCAGCGCACTATTAATACTGCTTAATGAAGGCAGCCGGGCGCAGCTCTTCAACCTGATTTCAATCTGTTCTCTGTCCAAACGCTCCAGTTTGACCTCGTGTTCCATGGTGGCGAATTGAGTCATCACCCAGACATATCGGCTATCGCCGACAAAAGTTGATGCAAAACATCACACAATTCCGCCAAAAAAGGTCCGAATGGCGCTAAAGTGCCGGCAGAATCTGCCGATCTAGGGAGCATGATGGCTGTCAATGATCTTGCCGAACTTCTGAAATGCGCCGTTCCCGAGGTGTTTTCAACCATGCTCAGCATGGAAGCCAGTCCGCAACCTGCCGATGCGCCCAAGCCGGTGTTCGACGCCCAGGTTGCTGGAGCGGTCGGTTTTACCGGAAAACTGGATGGGGTGGTGTATCTGTTCACACCGGTCTCTTTCGCCCGATTAATCACTGGCCGGTTGCTCGGATTAAGCGATAACGAGATCGATGGGGATGACATGGTTAATGACGCGATTGGCGAGTTGACCAATATGGTCGTGGGCCATGTCAAATCCCGAATGTGCGACCGCGGCGCCGCCTGTGTGATGACCATTCCTTCCGTTGTCCGCGGCAGTCACTTCAGTATTACGCCGGTGAGTCCCACGGATTCACGCACGCTTCATTTTGTCTGTCAGGATCAACATCTGCTCGTGCAGGTGTTGGTTAAACCGTAAACCAGGAAGCCTAATCTCAGCATATGGGTGTAAAAATATTAACCGTCGACGACAGCAAAACGATTCGTCTCATCGTGGCGCGAGCCTTCAAGACTTTCGACACGGAGATCCTCGAAGCTTCCAATGGCGTGGAAGGCCTGGCTGTGGCTTCCCGGGAGAAACCCGACATCATTCTCCTGGATTTTACCATGCCTGTCATGGATGGCATGGAGATGCTCGGCAAACTCAAGAGTAATACGGATCTCAAGAGCATTCCGGTGGTCATGCTGACCGCCGAAGCCGGACGCGAAAACGTCACCAAAATCGCCAAGATGGGAGTTCGGGATTATATCGTCAAGCCCTTCAAGGAAGAGCTGGTCGTCGAACGTGTGGGACGCATCGTGGAATTAATGCCGCGTGGCGCCACCGTGGCCAAGATTCGGAGGTATGACGATCCTCTCAATCTCCTGCTGGTAGACGATAAACCCGCGATTCTGGAACAACTGCGGACCGGTTTGGCCGATACGCCCTGGACGATTACCAGCGCCGAACAGGTCAACTTGTCCCTCATTGAGCGCATCACCCAGAATCCACCCGACTTGATCCTGGCCAGCCTCTCCCTTCCTTCCGATGCGGCCTGCACCCTTTTCCAGAAAATCCGCAACACCATCAAAACACAAAGCCTTCCCATTTTTGGTCTGAGCGTCAAAACGGAGACCGACGAGCAGGTGCGCGCGCAGCAATTGGGCTTCACCGGCATTGTAACCAAGCCGATCGATTTTAACGATCTAAAGGCCAAGATTACCCGGGCCCTGAATCTGGATACCACCTACAAGTACTTTGAACGCCAGGCAAACGTGCTCGTGATCAAGGTTCCCACCGTGTGCACCTCTGTGGCCACCAACGAGATTGCGGCTAATTTGCGTCTCCAGGCCAAGGAGGCCGTTGATGCGGGCATTGATAAACTGGTCATGGATATCAGCCGGCCCAAGTCGGTCGATGTCACGATGATCGAATTGGGATTGCGAGTCGTTCGTCTGTGCCAGGAATTGTCCCTGAAGTACATTTTTGTCGGGTCAGAACCGATATGCAGGGAGTGCATCAACTTTGCCGAAACGAAGGATTGGCGATTTGCCAACAGCATCGAAGAGGCGGTTGGCCAACTGGGAGGTGGAACCAGGGTGTCACCTCCCAAAGAACCCGTGGCCGGATAGGACACCTTACTCCACTGACAGATCATGGCGCCCGGAAGATCATACTTCGAAAAAGGCCTGACGATGGTTGCCCTGGGAACTCTGATCTCGACCCTGTCGGCCGCTCCCAAGGCCGGTTATTTGCCTCGGATTGGGCCCACTCCACTCCGCTTTCAATTGCCGCCGGATCCGACGGCCATTGTGGTCCGACTGGCTCCTCTGACTCCATTGATCAAGGAAACGACCAATCTCGTCCAAAACATCAATAATCTGTCAGCAACCAACCCGCCGGTTCCGATATCCCCTCCCCCGGTTCCAGTGATTCCCGGTCCTGATTCCAGCCCTGAGGTCACTCCGGGACCGCCGCCTGTGGTTGTCAATGTCACCAACACGGTCATTACACCGGTCGTCGGAGGGGCGAGCCTGACTCCCCAAATGCTCGTGCCGTTTTTTATGCCCCAATCAGGGCAAGGCGATGGAAGTCTGGCCCCCACCGTGACGGTCCCCATTGGCTTTGATCCTCCGCCGGCAAATGCCGTGCCCTCCAGTTCGGCCACCTATCGGACGCCGTCCAATTCGCCGTGATCGCGGATGAGGTTTCATGAATGCCAAACCAGCATCATCAACATCCCGTCGGACATTCGGTGAAAACCGATTGTCCTTGTGGTGCTGGATCATGGTTATTGCGATGGGGGCTGTTTCCGCCCGGCCCGCGACGCCCGTTGCTGATTTTTCCACAGTCACCGCCAGTCCAACTAATCCGCCTCCGCCGGTTGGGCTTGAGCTCGTGGTGACCAACCGCCAGTTGCCGGTTCTTACCCAGAAGCTCCTCACCGACCTGGATGCCTTGCTGCTGGGGCCGGAGGCGGCATCGCAGCCGGCCGATCCTCATTCCAGGATTCCCGAGGCGCCTCCCCCGAGCCCTGTGGCCCACGAAAAACCTCCGCCCGAAAATACCCGCTCGGTTCAAGGCACGAATGAAACTGCCAAGATCATCGAATCCGGCCTTTTTACCGAAGCCCAGTTGTATGCGCGGAAACTGACCGAGGCCCGCAGGTTTCGTCTGGAAAACCAGCCCTCATCAGCCAGTCCGATCCTGCTTTCCTTGATTCAAGAGCCGGTGCCGGATCCAATCGCGCGGGCATCCTTGCTGGAATTGGCCTTGGTGGCCCAACAGGAGGATCAGCTTTTAAGAGCTTTGACGTTGTTTTCCAGTTTTATCGAGAAATATCCCGACGATATCCGGGTTCCGGAAGTGCTGTTGCGCCAGGGACTGATTTATCGCCGGATGGGAGCCCATCAATCGGCGCTGAACAAGTTTTACACCGTTATGACACGCGCCCTCAACATGGGCGCCGAGCGCCTGGACTATTACCAGCGCCTGGTTCTCCAAGCCCAAGTGGAGATTGCGGAAACCCATTATGCTCAGGAGAATTACCGGGAATCCGCCGATTTTTTAGCCCGGCTATTGAAGCTGGATGATCCCGGCCTGCATCGAAGTTCGCTCCACCTCAAACTGATTCGCAGTCTCGTCGCCCAGTCGAAAACGGCCGAAATGATCGCTTCGGCGCGCGACTTTCTGGTCCGTTATGAAAAAAGCAACGAAGCCCCCGAGGTTCGTTTTCTGCTGGCCAAGGCCCTGAAACAAACCGGTCAGACTCAGGAGGCCCTGCATCAGGTCTTGTTGTTGCTTGAATCCCAGCGTCAATCCACAGGCCAAAGCGCGGAGATTTGGATCCACTGGCAACAGCGCACGGGTAATGAAATTGCCAACGAACTCTATAAAGAAGGGGATTTCATGAACGCCCTTCTCATTTACGAACACCTGGCCAAACTCAATCAAACGCCGGGCTGGCAGCTGCCGCTGCTTTATCAGATCGGCCTGGTCTACGAACGGTTGAACCAACCCCAGAAAGCCGCTCAGATGTATACCCAAATCATCGACCGGGAGGCCGCTTCCGGGACCAACGCGCCCAATCCCAGCCTCCGCACGGTGCATGAAATGGCTCAATGGCGGAAGAATTTTCTCGCTTGGCACATTCAGGCCGAACAGAATTCCCGGGACTTGGCTCCATGGGTATCGTCCGGCACTGATGCCGCCGCGGCGCCCTAGCCGGTCGGTCGGGTTATGAGTTCGAACCAGCCATCGGATTTCCCGCCACAGGGCGGGCCAGCGGGGGGAATATTGGATGTCGCCAGACTCAGAGTCGAGCTGGAACGACACGGGGCCCTATGCCAGGAGCTGCTGAGTATTGTCGAGCAGGAAGGCCAGGCCTTGCGAAGCGGGGCCGAAGGCCTGCCCGATGACTGCCGTGATGCCAAAAAGAGACTGCTCCCCATGCTAAGCGAATCCCTCGCGCACCTGCGGCAATCGCGCCTGGCCTGGCAGCAGTTGGACGCGGATGAACGCGCCAGGCATCCCGCGATCAAATCCTTGCTCCAGAAGCTCCAGGATCTTATCATGAAGATCGTGATCCTGGATCGTGAAAACGAACAGAATCTGCTTCGGCGAGGATTGGTGCCGGCCCGGCACCTGCCCCCGGCGCGATCGCAGCAACCCCATTTTGTCGCCGATCTGTATCGGCGTCAAGGATCCCGCTAGGATAACACCCATGCCGATCGAGAAAATCATCGTCCTGGAAGATGACCTGATTGTTCGAAAGAACCTTGAGCAGCAGTTGCGGCAGCGGCGTTACGACGTCGCCGCCGTGGCCAACCTCGCCGCCGCCTACGAATTGCTGTCCAAGGATACCTTCGACTTGATGTTCGTCGACGTCCGCCTCCCCGATGGCGACGGCACCGAGTTGCTCCAGCAACTGCAATTGCGGGCCCAACGCCCCCTGGTGGTCATCATGACCGGTTTCGGTTCCGTCGAATCCGCCGTCGACTGCATGCGGAACGGCGCCTTCGATTACCTGATCAAACCCTTTTCCAATGATCAAATCGAAGTCACCCTGCGCAAGGCCGAGGGCTTTACCCAACTTGTCAAGGTCAACCAATACCTCAGCCACGAGGAAGACGATGACGCGGGCTACGAGCTGTTGGGCAAGAGCGTTCCAATGGAGCAGCTGCGGCAATTGATTCGCAAGGTGGCCCGCACCGAGGCCACCGTGCTCATCCAGGGGGAGAGCGGCACCGGCAAAGAACTGGTCGCTCGAGCTCTTTACCGCCAAAGCCCGCGCGCCAACGCCCCGTTCATCCGTGTCAACTGCGCCGCCATTCCCGAGAACCTTATCGAAAGCGAGTTTTTTGGTCACGAAAAAGGGGCATTCACCGGCGCCATCAATAAACGGGAAGGCCGCTTCGAGCTGGCTCATAACGGCACCATTCTCCTGGACGAAATCAGCGAAATTTCTCCCTCGGTCCAGGCCAAGCTCCTCCGAGTCCTGCAGGAACGCGAACTGGAGCGCGTGGGCGGCACCCGGACCATCAAGGTCGACGTCCGAGTCATCGCCACCACCAATCGCCGCCTCGAACAAAGCGTCGAGCGCAAAGAGTTCCGTCAGGATCTCTTTTTCCGCCTCAATGTCGTGCCGATTCAGGTGCCGCCGCTTCGCGACCGGCATGAGGACGTTGTCTTTCTGGCCGAGCATTTCATGCGACGCTACGCCCGCAAACACGGCATCAAGGTCCAGGGCATTTCCCCCGCCTGCCTTCGCGCCCTCTCCAGTCACCACTGGCCCGGCAATGTGCGCGAACTCCAAAATGTCATCGAACGCGCTGTCATCCTCAGCAGTGACGACGATTTCCTTGGTGTCGAGCACCTCGGTTTTGTCGCAACGGCCTCAAACCTCCCGGTTCCCTCCGCTGAACCGGTTGGCCCGGGTGAATCCCCTGGCGCCGCTTCCCCCGCCGAAGAATCGTTGCCCAGCCTCAGCGACATCGAAAAACGACATATCCTCCGCGTGCTGGAACAATGCCGTGGCAATCGCACTCACGCCGCAAAAATCCTGGATATCAGCATTCGAACCTTGCGCAACAAGCTCAACGATTATCGGAAAGAGCCTGGGTCGCAGATCCCCTTTGTCGACGACGATGCCGCTGAATCGGCCGCGAATGATTAGCCCATGAAAAAGGGGCGGCACTTGCCGCCCCGGGGAATTGAAAGGCCGCCAGGAATTGTCCCGTGACCCCATGGAGTCGCGGATGGCTAGATCTTCTTGGGCATCGCCGTCCAGGCGCCTTTCTTGGCGCTGCTCTTGAGGCATGTCTCGATAAAGGCAATGCCCATCCACCCATCCTCCACATTGGCGTACTTCGAGCCGTCGCAGGCGAATTTCTCACCCGCCTGCCACTTGCGAATATCCGCCTCGAAACAGCGATGGAGCCGGGCAAAGGCATCGTGGAACGCCTCCGGATGTCCGCTGGGAATCGTCGGTTCGGCCATGAGGTCTGCCGGCATCTCTTTTGGCAGGAAACCGTCGCCGGGTGTGACGGCGCCACGCCAGTAAACCAGATCCGGTTTGCCGGGCAGATGGATAATCAGGCATTCGGGATCCTCTTGGCGCCATCGAAGGGTTCCCTTGGTGCCCACGATTTCGATGCCAAGGTCATTCTTATGGCCATGGCAGATTTGAGAGGCCCGGACCATCGCTTTGGCGCCATTGTTCAGTTCGCAATACACCGTGAAATGATCATCGAGCACCCGGCCAGGAACAAACGTTTCCATCTGGGCCGACACTTTCTTGAGTTCGAGCCCGGTGACAAACCGCAGCTGCATCAAGGCATGGGTGCCGATGTCGCCGCCGCAGCAACTGCCGCCCGCCAGCTTGGGATTGGTCCGCCACGAAGCCTGCATTTGGCCTGTGTCTTCCAGCTTCGTCGCCAGCCAGCCCTGGATGTAGTAGGAATCCACCCAGCGCACTTCGCCCAGCAAACCGCTTCGGACGATATAACGTGAAAAACGGCTGGTCCAGTGTCCCAGATACGTGTGGGCGACGCCAAACGGGATATTGTTCTTGCGTACCGTTTTGACCAGGTCGCTCGCTTCTTTCAGGGTCACGGTTAGCGGTTTCTCGCAGAATACCGGAATGCCCGCCTTGATGGCCTTCAGCGCCGGATCATAGTGAACATGATTGGGGGTGACAATCAGCACATAGTCCAGGCGTTGGTCTTCGGGCAGCCCGGCTTGCGTGGCGATCATTTCATCATAAGAGCCGTAGCCCTTAATGGGATAAGGCCACTTCTCGGCTTCCTCCATCGCAATCTTGGCGTCGGGAAACAGAGCGCCCGCCACGACTCGCCGGGTGCCATCGAAGTGAATTGCCTTTTGATGCGGCTGCACGATAAACGCGCCTTTGCCGCCACCGATCAAACCAACATTCAGGGGTCTCTTGGCCATAACTACTAATCCTTTGTTCGTTTGTAATCAAAAAATATTCCTCAATGGAAACCTTCTCCGGCTTCATCGAACGGAATAGAATACTCGACTCCTCAGAGTAAACGCCCGCCCGGCTCATTCAAGGCTTTTGTTGGAGAAATCGGCCGAAGCCCGCCTTTCCTCGCCCAGCAGCAACCCGGCTCCCCAAGCGGCCCATGACAGGTTGCAGACCAAAGTGAGCAGGCTTGCCGCTATGGCTTCCGCTGCCGGCACCCCAAACCAGCCCAGCAACAGCACCGCCGAGCTCTCCCGAACGCCCAAGCCGGCCACGGAGATCGGCAATGCGGTCAGCAACGAGATCACTGGAAATGTCCAGAAGAGCTTGATCCACTCCAGGTCCGTCTCTGTGATCGCGCGCAAGTTCAACATCAAGACCGCGCTCAGCAACACTTGCACCAGAACACCCAGAGCAACTCCCCCCCCTGCCACCCCCGGGCTCAAGCACAGTTGCTTCAGCCCGGTTTGCAGCGAATACAAGGGGTGCAGCAGAGACGACTTTCTTTGGGCCGACCGCCCTGCCCAGAATGCCAGGATAACCAAAACCATCCCCATCCCGACGAAGATCGATACATGGCTTGGCGGTGATTTCCAGGCTAACCGCGGCAGGCTTCCCGGATCCATCAAGATGAGCACACCAACGGCGAATATCAGGCTGCCGATTCCCGCCACCAGTCGGTCCAGCCAGGAGGCGGCCAGGATATCTGCCAGGGGCAACCGATGCCATCGCCCGAAGAGAAAAGATTTCACCAGGTCCCCCCCCGCAGGCCCAAACAAAAGCGTGTTACAGAAATGACCGGCCAGCGTCGCCCGCAGACAGGGCGGATACCCCGTCGACAAACCCTTGATTCTCAACATTAAACGCCATCGGATCGCTCCCAGAGCACAGGCGGCTCCGAAAGCCACAAAGGCCATCAGCACTCCCCCCACTCGCACCCTTCGCAAACACTCAGCCAGGCTTTCCAGGTTCACCCGACGAAGCACCACCAGGAGCAATCCCGTCGATACTCCCGCGCACAGAATCCAGAAAAAAGGCCTGCGATTCTTTAAACGGACCGGGATGATCTGGCTCGGTTTCACGTCAAGCTTCCGGTTCGAGGAATAGCCGGAGTTTGATGTTCGCCTCTCCGCGATTCATGGCTGGGATTCTCCAAGGCAATACAGCGCCGCGGCGGTCCGGATATACAAGCGTCGGCCGGCAACCGCAATCGAGGAATAGCACGGCCGTTCTCCCATTGGAATCCTATCCAGGACCTCAAACCGATCGCCGGCCGATAGCACCACAGCAGTCCCATCCTCGCTCAGCAGATAGATCTTGCCATCTGCGCCCGTCGGCGAAGCGCTGAAGATCTCGCGGACATCGAGCTTGCCCCGCCAGATTTTTCTGCCCGTGACCGGCTCATAACAGGTCAGGATTTGTTGGTCGCCGTCCAGGACATAAAGCCTTCCTTGGTAGACCAACGGAGTGCAGACATCCGGAATGTCGTCGGTGCTCTTCCAAGCCACGCATTCCTCGCCAAGCGTTCCCGAAGGCCCGCCACGAAAGGCTACCAACAGTTCACGCTTCGGACCACAAGCATAGATCAGGTTCGAGACTACCACCGCGGAGGGCACAATTCGGCCATCCGATCGTTTTTTTAGGTTCACTCCCGGATATGTCCATGCTTCCTTTCCTGTCTGCGGATCGTGGGCCGTGATGGCATTGGCCCCGACAACCAAAACATGGGTTGGATTAAACTCGGGATAGGGCAGGGGAGTCGTGTAACACTCCATCGATTCGCCACGGGCATCGGTCTTGCGGACATGACGCCACAATGTGGAGCCGGTGGCGGGATCCAGGCAGAGCAGGTAGGAATCGCGCTCGGGCTTGTCATCACGCACGTAAGAATAGGTCGGAGGATTTCGCTGGATCACCTGCACATACAGCCGGTTCTCCCAAAGCAACGGACTGCTCCCATAGAGAAACATAAAGGCAAACCGCCCAAATTCACTCGACAAATCCCGTCCCCAAATCTTCCTGCCCGAGAAATCGAATGCGGCCAGGTCGCCCGTTCCCAAAAGACAAATCACCCGCTGGCCGTCCGTGACAGCGGAAGGCGAAGCCAGATTGTTTTTTCCCTGGGTCCGGTTGCCCGAACCCACCTGCGCCCGCCATTTTACCTCCCCGTTCCTTGCGTCTAAACAAAAAAACCAGAGGTTCTTGTCCTGGTCAGGCGAGGAGACAAACACCGAGTTCCCCCAGACAACCGGCGTTGCTCCGCTGGAACCCGGCAAAGGAGCCCTCCAAAGCACCTTTTCCGTCTTGCTCCAGCGGGCGGGCAGGACAGTCTCCGGTGTGGAACCGTTCAGCAAGGGTCCACGCCATTGAGGCCAGTCCGCCGCGCGAGAATCCGCAACCATTGCCATCATGCTCAGGAGCATCCAAACCACTCGGCCTTGTTTATGCCAATTCATCCTCATCTTACATTCAACCATATACTCAGATTTCTTGCCAATGGCATATAACCGATTCCTGGTGGCCAGGTAAAGCGTGCGGTTCGCCTCCCATGTCGTTGCTCGCACCTTCCAGACCGCTACGGATATGCCCTGGACTCGATCCCGCTGCGCAAAAAATGCGCGGCATGATGGCAATCCTGCGCAAATGATGCGCAGAAGTCTCGCCTATCCGGCTGGAATTGAGGGGTTTAACTTTGGCACTCCGGCTGCTGATGTTCGGAAGACACGGTCGTCACACAACGGTGTGGTTCGATCGATTCAGTCAAATAACCAATGAGATCCTGTCACAGGACAGGATGGAGAATGGGAGAAAGTCATGAAGCGAATGATGCGGCGGATAATGTGGGTGGGAGCGATTGTTCTGATGGGAATGGGCGTGCAACAGCTGACGGCCCAGGAGCAACAGCAACGGCAGCGGCCGGACCGGCAGAATTTTGATCCTGCCCAGATGCAGCAACGCATGATGGAACGTTACAAGGAATCTCTCGAAGTCACCAGCGAAGACGAATGGAAGATCATCCAGGAAAGGATTCAGAAGGTGAATGAAGCTCGCCGGGACGTGGGATTCGGTGGCGGGCGAGGGATGTTTGGCGGGATGCGTCCGGGCGGAAACAATCCTCCGGGGGATCAAGGCCAGGGTGGGGGACGCCGGGGTTTTGGCGGCGAGCCGAATGCGGCGATGCAGGAACTGCAGCAGGCGGTTGAATCGAAGGCCACGGCCGAACAGCTGAAGGCCAAGCTCGCCAAAGTCCGCGACGATCGCAAACAGAAACAGGCCAAGCTCGAGCAAGCCCAGGAAGAACTGAAGAAAGTTCTGAACGTGCGCCGCGAGGCCATTGCGGTCACGATGGGTTTGTTGAACTAGCGACCCTTGTTGTTTTCAGTTGTGAGCAGTAACGTCCCGTTGACCTTAACCGCCGTTCAGAATGCTGACGGCCGATTAACTATGAAGGAACCTGCCTCGGAGAATCCGGCCCTGGACGAGTTGCTGGCCAGGATGGTCACCGCCAGGCAGTTATCGGCCAGCGACGCCCGAAAACTGGCGCGGCATCCGCGCCATGCCGATGGCGCGCCGATCCAGAGCGAGGACGATGTCCTTCGCTGGCTGGCACGGGAATATGACGTCTCCTACACGTCCCTCGAGGATCTGGAGCCGGACAAGCAAGTGCTGTCTCTGTTTCCGGCGCGAATCCTACTGAAGGACGAACTCCTGCCGTTGCGTCGGATCAATGGCTGCATCGAAGTGGCCACCAGCCGATTGTTTGCCACCCAGGGCGTGGACACCTTGCGGGCGATGACGGGTTTGGCGCTCAAACCCGTCCTCGCTCCGCGCGAGGCCATCCAGCGGGAGATGAAGAAGCGCCTGGGGGTGGGCGCCGATACGATCGACACCCTCGATGAAGAGGCGCCGTTCCAAGTGGTGGATGAGGCGAAAGAGGACGATACCGATCTCGATCATGCCGCCGAAGACGCATCCATCATCCGGTTTGTCAACCAAGTCCTCCGCGATGCCATCGAGTTGCGGGCATCGGACGTTCACCTGGAGCCGTTCGAGGACGAACTCCGGATTCGTTACCGCATTGACGGTGTGCTCCAGGAGGTCCCGGTGCCGGCGCAGGTGAAGCGGTTTCAGCCTGCGATCGTGTCACGGGTCAAAATCCTCAGCCATTTGAACATCGCCGAGAAACGACTGCCTCAAGACGGCCGCATCAAGATCCGGATCGATGAAAGCGAGGTCGACATTCGTGTTTCGGTGATCCCGATGTTGCATGGGGAGGCGGTGGTGCTGCGTTTGCTCCGGCAAAACGCCACTTTGCGCGGCATGTCCGATCTGGGGATGGATCAGAAGGAATACCGGTCGTTTCGCCGGATCCTGGGATTGCCTCACGGGATTGTGCTGGTGACCGGACCCACGGGAAGCGGCAAGACCTCGACGCTCTACACGGCGTTGAACGAGATCAACGATTCGGTTCGAAAAATCATCACCATCGAAGATCCTATCGAGTACCAATTGAAGGGCGTCAACCAGATTCAGGTCTCGGAAAAGGCCGGTCTGACTTTCGCGCGCGGCCTCAGGTCCATACTCCGCCACGATCCTGATGTGATTCTCATCGGTGAAATCCGGGATCACGAGACCGCCCAGATCGCGGTGCAGGCCTCGTTGACCGGTCACCTGGTTTTTTCGACGCTTCATACCAACGATGCGCCGGGCGCCGTCACGCGGTTGGTGGACATGGGGGTCGAACCTTACCTGGTTGCTTCCTCCCTGGAAGCGGTGCTGGCCCAGCGCCTGGTCCGGGTCCTGTGCAATCACTGCAAACAGGAGGATCATTCGCCGACGGCGCAAGCCTTTAAGAACCATTTGGAGTTTCCGCCCGACACGCCCATTTACTGTTCGGTGGGTTGCCGCGAATGCCGGCAGACGGGGTATCATGGCCGGCGGGCCATCTTTGAGTGGATGGACACGGACAACGAAATCCGGCAGTTGGTTTTAAAGAACACGTCCGGCGATGTGATCCGGCAGGCCGCGCAACGGGCGGGCATGCGCACGCTGGCCGAGGATGGCTGGCGCCTGGTCCGACTGGGGGTGACCACGGCCGAGGAGGTGCTGCGTGTGACCAAAGATCAGTCCCTGACCAGCGGCCTGGAAGACAACGCCATTGAACGCATGGCCTTTCAATAATCGCCGCTAAGGACATCCCTTCATGCCTTCGTTTCAATATAAAGCCTTGCAGAGCGATGGCACCGTCACCGAAGGCCAAATGGAGGCTGGCGGCCGGCCTGAGGTCTTTCGGCAGATGGAAAGTCAGGGATGGAAGCTCATCAGTCTTTCCGAACGTAAGAATGGCAAGCCATCGGTCCCCAAAGATTCGACCGGCAGCCCGTCCTCCGGTTGGAACCTTTCCCTGGGGAGCTCGAAGAAGATCTCGGCGCGCACGCTCGAGAACTTCACGCGGCTCCTCTCCAGCTTGCTGGCTGCCGGCGTGCCGCTGAGCCGCGCCCTGGTTATTTTGCACAAGGAAGCCTCCACGCCTGCCGCCGGCGCCAAATGGAAGGAAATCCACGGATTAGTGGTGGACGGCATGTCGCTGGCCGACGCCATGGCGAAGTCCCCCGATACCTTTCCCCGGGTTTATGTGGCCATGGTCGAGGCGGGCGAGACCGGCGGTTTCTTGGATGTTGTCCTCAGCCAGATTGCCGATTTCCAGTCCCGGGAGAAAGAGATGCGGGCCAAGGTCATGACGGCGCTTCTGTATCCGAGCATTCTGTTGGTGCTGGCGTTGGGGGTGTTGACGTTTTTGCTGGTGTTTTTCATTCCGCGGTTTCAATCCATTTTTACGGGCTTCGGCGCTTCGTTGCCGTGGCTGACTCAGCTCATCGTCTCGACGAGCGAGATCCTCCGTTCTTACGGTCTGATTCTGGTTCTTGGACTGGGAATCACCGGTTTTCTGGTGCGGAGCTGGCTGGTGTCGCCCATCGGGCGCCGGACATGGGAAGGGATCATCTTGCGGATTCCCTCGGTGGGGCGGCTGGTCGCCCAGTATGCCATGGCGCGCTTTTGCCGGATGTTGGGCACCCTGTTGGGCGCGGGTGTTCCGCTGATCAATGGATTGAATGTGGCCCGACGTTCCATTGGCAACCAAATCCTGGTCGATGCCGTGGCCAATTCCATCGACCGCGTCAAGGAGGGTAAGCCGCTGGGCCCGAGTTTGGCCGAGTGCCGAACGTTGTTCAACGGATCGGTTCTCGAAATGATCTCGGTGGCGGAGGAGAGCGGGCGTTTGGATCAGGAGTTGGTGCGCATTGCCAACGTCACCGAAAACGACCTGGATCGACAGTTAAAAACCGCGGTTGCGCTGGCCGAGCCCTTGATGTTGTTCCTCATCGCCGGTTTTATTGGCACGATTTTTATCGGCATGGTGATCCCCATTTTCACCCTGCAGGATTATATCAAGTAATGAATAATACAAACCGACAATCTGTGTGGCCATGAAAATCAACCTATCGAACATATACTCTCGCCGTTCTTTGGCTCGGCGGGGCTTCACCTTGATTGAATTGCTGCTGGTGCTGGTTATCCTCGGCATCCTCGCAGCCATCGTCGTGCCCAAGTTTTCCGGCCGGACCGAACAAGCGCGCGTCACCGCCGCCCAGGCGCAGATCGCGACCTTTGGCACGGCGCTTGATGCCTTCGAGGTCGATACCGGTTCCTATCCCAAGGGCCGCAATGGCCTGCTGGATCTGGTGGAGCAGCCCCGCGATACCCAGAACTGGAGAGGGCCCTATCTGAAAAACGAGATTCCCCTCGATCCTTGGGGAAACGCTTACATTTACGAATGTCCCGGCAAACGCAACCCCAGCTCCTACGATCTCATGTCCATGGGCCCCGACGGACGCGAGGGGGGCGATGATGACATAACGAATTATCAGCAACAGCCGTCGCGTCGTTAAAGCCCATCCGGCATGGCGCGCTCAACCGCGCGAACCCCGAAGGGTTTCCCGAGGAATTGACCGTGAACACCCAGCCTGAATTCAGGATGAGCCACCCGCAACATCGTCTCTCTCCGGGAGGTGATCGGCGGGGTTTTACGTTGATCGAACTCATCCTGGTCATGGCCATGTTGCTGATTGTGTTGTCGGTATCGGCTCCGTCCTTGTCACGGTTTTTCCGCGGACGCACCCTAGACTCCGAGGCGCGGCGTTTCCTGGCGCTGACGCATTATGGCCAGAGCCGGGCGATTTCCGAAGGGATACCAATGCGGCTGTGGATCGATATCGAGAATCGACGCTACGGCCTCGAGGCCGAGGAAGGTTTCGTCGAGGAGGACGAGAAGGCCACCGAGTTCGAGTTGGATCGGGACATCGACATCGAGATTGAAGAATCGACTGTTCCGGTGCGGGAAAGCCTTTTTCGGCAGACTGCGGCCCAATCCGAGACGGGAAACGAACATCGCATTCATTTTACTCCCGATGGTTTCATCGATATCAGCAGCCCCGAAACCGTGTTGTTCCTCGAAAAAGAGAGGGCAGGGGAAGATGCGACCACACGGAACGGAATTCAAATCGGCCAAAGCCGAAACCGTCTGCATTATGAAATTCAAACCAACTGGCTGCAAACAGCGCGCCGTTAAAGGCTTTACGCTGGCCGAAGTTTTGGCCGCGCTAATGTTTCTGGCCATCGTGGTGCCGGTGGCCGTGCAAGGCCTGCGGATCGCAAGCCAGGCCGGTCAAATGGGCTTGCGCAAACAGATCGCCATCCGCCTGGCGGAAAACATCCTTCAAGAGTGGCTTTTGTCCACTCCGGACTTGGGCATTGCCCGAAGCGGCAGTTATCCCAAGAATTCCACGCAATACCGATGGAACATCCGCACCGAATCCTGGGGCCGGGAATCGCTCAGCCTGGTGACCGTCCAAGTCCTGTTTGCCGTCCAAAACCAGGAGCATGAAATCGCACTCAGCACGTTGGCCGACTTAAGCTCCCAATGAAACCGATTTCCCAACGCCACGACCTGCGATCGAGCCGGGGATTCACCCTGATCGAAGTGCTTTTGGCCGTGGTGATTTTTGGGTTGGTCATTGCCGCGGCCCACTCGGTTTTTTACGGCGCCGTGAGTTTGCGCAACAAGACCGTTCGCATGTTTGAGCAGACTTTGCCCGTTGAACAATCCTTGACCATCCTCAAACGCGATCTCGCGGGCATGGTTCTCCCCGGGGGAACGCTCTCCGGCGAATTCTCCACCGGCACCGTCATCTCCACGAACTCCACCATGAATAGCGCCATCTGGAGCCTCGGAGACCTAATCCTGCCGGAGTTCACCACCACCACCGGATCCTTGGATGACTGGGAACCTTGGGGCAATCTGCAACGGGTTTCCTATTACCTGACCGAATCCACAAACCAGGTTCTTGGTCGCGACCTGGTCCGAATGGTCAACCGCAATCTGCTGCCCACCTTGGATGAACAACCGGTCCAACAATGGCTGATGAGCGGCGTGGAAGACATGGTGTGCTCCTTCTATGATGGCGTCGAATGGCTCGACACCTGGGATCCCACTGCGACCGAAATGACGCTGCCGCTCGCTGTCAAAGTCCAAATTCTGCTCGCAGTCGAGAACGAGGACGACCGGAATCCCATCACGGACATTTTGGAGTTCGTGGTGCCGATTCCCGTGCAACCGAGCACTAATCAGGTCGCTCAATCCAGCGGAGGCGAGCCATGACCCCGAGCCAACGTCAGCACGGCTCCGTCCTGATTATCGTGCTTTGGATCGCTTTTGGGCTGGTGTCCATGGCGCTTTATTTTGCGCAATCGATGTCGTTCGAACTCCGATCGGCGGACAACCGGGTAGCCCGCGTGGAAGCGGAACAGGCCATCGCAGGCGCCGCGCGCTACGCCAGCAACCTGCTGGCCACCGTCGAGGAGCCCGGCCTTTGGCTCGATCCCCTCACGTATTACTATGAATGCGAGGCGGTCCCTGTCGGGACCGGCCTTTTCTGGTTCCTTGGGCGGGAAGATCGGCAGGATTCTACAGATCAACCCTACTTCAGCCTGGTCGATGAGGCATCCAAGCTCAACCTCAATACGGCCACGCTCGAAATGCTCGAACTGCTACCTCGCATGACTCCCGAGTTGGCCGCGGCCATTATCGATTGGCGTGACTCCGACAGTGACGTTTCCGAAGGCGGCGCCGAAGACGAGTCTTACCAGCGCCTCAATCCCTCCTATGTCTGCAAGAACGGCAAGTTCGAATCGATCGACGAGCTGCGCCTGGTCTATGGCATGGATTTGGAGATCCTTTATGGCGAGGATACCAATCTCAATGGCATTCTCGATCCCCAGGAGAACGATGGAGATCTTTCGCCGCCCTTCGATGATCGGGACGGACAGCTGGAACCTGGTTTGCTCGAATATGTCACCGTTTACACCCGCGAACCAGCCACGACCAGCGACGGATCAACCCGGATTAATGTGACCAGCACGAACCAGCAGGAACTCGCCACGCTGCTCTCTGAAAAGCTGGGATCGGACCGGGCCAACCAGGTCCTTCAGCAAGTCACCCCCACCCAGACACCGGTCAGAAGCGTTCTGGAGTTTTACCTGAAGAGCGGCATGACGGCCGAGGAATTCATCCTGGTTGAAACGAATTTGACCGTTTCCACCAATACTGTTGAAGGCCTGATCAACGTCAACACCGCCGGTGAAGTCGTCCTCGCCTGCGTGCCGGGGATCGGTTTCGATTTAGCTCCGTCGGTGGTGAGCTATCGTCAATCCAATCCGGACAAACTGCAGTCCATCACTTGGGTGACCCAGGTCCTGGAGAGCACCAATGCGATTGCTGCGGGGCCCTATCTGACGACCCGAACCTACCAGGTGACGGCTGACATTGTGGCCTTGGGCCACCAGGATCGGGGATTCAGCCGGGCCAAGTATGTTCTCGATAGCAGTGAAGGAACGCCACGGGTGGTGTTTCGTCAGGATCTCACCGGCTTGGGATGGGCCCTCGGAGCTGAATACCGTCGAAACCAGTTGTTAGCGAGAAAGAACCGATGAGCGATACGCCTCAATCAAAAGCAATCAGACCCCAGATGGGATCGTCCTTGCTGGGACTTTCGTTGGAGGGCAGCCGGCTGGAAGGCGCCGTTTTGCGTCGTTCCAATGGGAGTGTCGAGATCAGCCAGGCTTTTTCGACTGCCCTGTCGCTCGAACCGCTCACCAACGCCCCCGAACTGGTGGGGCGCGAGATTCGAAAACAACTGGACGCCGCCAATATTCGGGAGCGCCGATGTGTCGTGTGTCTGCCCCTGAACTGGATTCTCACTCTGACCACTAAATTGCCCGATCTCCCCGAGCAGGACGCGGCCAGTTTCTTGCAGATGGAGGCGGAACGTAATTTTCCCTATGGCCCCGAGGCCCTGATGCTGGCGCATTCCCGGCATCGCAGCCCGGGGGGGGATTCCTACGCCACACTCGTGGCAGTGCCTCGGGAGCATGTGACCCGGCTGGAAACAATCCTGCGGGCGGCCAATCTGAAGCCTGTCAGCTTTACGCTCGGTATTGTGTCCTTCCCGCTTCCTTCGGCCGATGCCAATGAAAGCCTTGTGGTTCTGGCCCCAGGCGACAATAGCGTGGGATTGGAGGTCCACACCGGTGGGGGACCGGCCGCGTTGCGCGCCATCGAAGGGGCCTACGAAATCGCCGGGGGCGATAAACGAATTCTTGCCGACCATGTGGCGCGTGAACTGAGAATCACCCTCGGCCAGCTGCCCTCGGATGTCCGGGATTCCATCCGCCGCTTATCCATTCTGGGTCCGAGCGATGCCGCCGAAGAACTGACTGAAACGCTAGGGCCGTTGATCGAATCGCTGGATCTCGATATCCAGCACACCAAGACTCTGCCGGCGCGCGTCTTCAATGTGCAGGTGCCTTCGGGCACGCCCGTATCGCCGGCGATCAGTCTGGGCTTGCGGTGGCTGACCGGCCAGGCCCCCGAGCTGGAATTCCTGCCGCCGCGCGTCAGCGCCTGGAAACAACTGGCTGGCCGTTATTCTTCACGTCGTCTGGTCTATACGGGCGCTGCAGTGGGCGTGTTGGCGGCTTTGGTTGCCTTGGCATTCCTGGTCCAGCAATGGCAGCTTTTGCGCTGGCAATCCCAATGGAAACAGATGGCCCCGAGGGTGACGGCTCTCGAGAAAATGCAGCAGGAGATTCGCCTGTATCGTCCCTGGTTTGATGATTCCTATCGTTCCCTGGGAGTATTGCGGCGGTTGAGCGAGGCCTTTCCGGAAGATGGCGCCGTCTCGGCCAAGACAGTCGAAATTCGGGAATCCTCGGTCATCACCTGTTCGGGGACAGCCCGGGATAATCCAGCCCTGCTGCGCACCCTTGACAAGCTGCGCGGAATCCCCGAAGTGACCGCCCTGCAGGTTGACCAGATCCGCGGTCGTTCTCCTCTGCAGTTTACCTTTAACTTCCGATGGGCGGAACGAGGTGCCCAATGAATCTTGGGAATCGACAACAATTGTTAAGTGTCGTGGCCATTGCGGCGGTGGTGTTGCTCGCCGGGGATCGACTGGTGTTTTCTCCCCTGACCAAAATGTGGAAAGAGCGAACCTCTCGCATCCAACAACTGAAGAAATCGGTCAGCCAGGGTACGGCTCTCCTCGATCGGGAATCCGCCATCCGGGATCGTTGGGAGAGCATGCGCACCAACGCTTTAGCCGGCGAAGCTTCCGTCGCCCAAAACCAGTTGATCAAGGCCTTTGACCGATGGTCGCAGGAAAGCCGGACCAGCATCAGCAGTATCAAGCCACAATGGAAACACACGCCCGAGGATCTCCTGCTGCTCGAGTGCCGCGTCGATGCCTTGGGGAGTCTTTCGGCCCTGACCCGCTTTCTTCATCAGATTGAAAAAGATCCCCTTGGCCTCAGACTGGATACCGTTGAACTCAATACCCGCGACGATAACGGCCAACAAATTGCCCTCGCCCTCCAAGTCAGTGGTATATTGCTTAACACGACGAGTAAACCATGATCTTCACATACGCCCATAAACCCACTCAAAGCCCGGTTGCCCGTCCGGCCGGTTCTCGAGGGAACTCGGCGGGTCGGATTCTTGTCGTCGTGGCCCTTTCGATGATCGCCGCAGGGATCCTGTCGCGCCCCTTTGTCGTTGTTGCCCAGGAAACCAATCGGACCTCCCGCACGGATCTAACGTCCTTCAAGATCATTGAGGACCGCAACATTTTTAACGCCAACCGCTCCGCACGTCAGAACCGATCCAATTCCAGGGAACGCAAGGAGGTCAAAATCGATGCCTTCAAACTGGTCGGCTCCATGACCCATGACGATGGCGCCCACGCCTTCTTTGATGGATCAAGCCCCGCTTATCGCAAGGCAATCAAGGCCAACGAGAAAATCGCCGGATTCAAGGTTTTCGGCATCACATTGAACAGTGTTCAACTGGAAAACGGAGATCAGAAAATCGAGCTCCGCATGGGGGCTGAAATGCGCCGGGAAGAGGAGGGAGAATGGAAGCTGATCAGCGCCAGCGACTCCACCTCCACTTTCAACCCTGGCAGCTCCTCCTCCCCCTCGGGCGCATCGGAAAGTAGTTCCAGTGGTGAATCCAGCGATATTCTAAAACGATTAATGCAGCAACGTGAACAGGAGTTAAAATGAAAACGCCATTTTTATACAGGCTCGTCGTCGGCCTGATCTTGGGAATTTGGACCACGGTCGCCGGCCTCTCGGCTGAACCTCAGCCCGACGATCCTCCGCCCTCCGAGAATCCGGCCCAGCCTGCCGACCAGCAGAATGAGCCGGCTCCGACGCCGGATCAGGCCGCTCCTCCGGCCGATGCGGCTCCTCCCTCCGATGCCCCGCCTCCGGACCAGGTTCCGCCGGCCGACGAGACGCCTGGGCCCGACAATCCCACGCCGCCGCCCGCAGAACAATCCCAGACCTCCAGGGAATTGCCTTCGCCAGCGGCTCGGTCCCAAATGGCGCCCCCGGCCAAGCCTTCGACGGATTCTCCCGTGTCTTCGGGTGTCGTGCCCGATGGCGTGAAGGGGCTTCGACTGAATTTCCGCGGCGCCCCGCTGGAATTGGTCCTGAATTACCTCAGCGAAGCCGCGGGCTTCATTATCGTTCCGGAGACGGATATCAAAGGAAAAGTGGATGTCTGGAGCAACCAGCCTCTCACCAAAGACGAGGCCGTCGAGGTGTTGAACACCGTCCTGAACAAGAATGGCTACGCGGCGATTCGCAGCGGCCGGACCTTGAAGATTGTCACCAAGGAAGACGCCAAAAAACAAGATCTTCCCGTCAAAACAGGCAATGATCCCGCCGGAATTCCCAAGAACGACGACATTGTGACGCAGATTATTCCAGTCCGGTTTGTCAACGCCGTTCAATTAAGCCGCGATCTAACCCCGTTGATGCCTCCCCAAGCCACGGTCGTGGCCAATGAAGGCGGGAATGCGATCGTGATCACCGATTCCCAAGTGCACATCCGTCGTATGACCGAGATCATCCGGGCGTTGGATACGAGCATCGCCAGCGTTTCAGCGGTCCGGGTGTTTCCTCTCACCTACGCCGATGCCAAAGCCGTCGCCACCGTCATCCGCGACCTGTTCCAGGATACCACCCAGCGGGGCGGCGGCGGGAACAATCAGATGCAACAGTTCTTCCGCGGGATGCGAGGCGGCGGCAACTTCCCCGGCGCGCCCGGAGGCGGAGGGCAAATGGGCGGTTCCTCCGGCAGCGGCAACGCCCGGGTGACAACACCGCGTGTCGTTGCTGTGGCCGATGAACGTAGCAATTCTGTCGTCGTCAGCGCGCCCGATGACCAGATGCCCATGATCGAGGATCTCATCCTCCAGATTGACACCAATGTCGAGGACGTCACCGAACTGCGCGTATTTCGCCTGAGATACGCCGATCCTCAGGAGACAGCCGACCTGTTAACCAGCCTGTTCCCCGACACCACCAATCAGCAAGGCAGCCGGTCCCAGGTGCGTTTTGGCGGAGGTCCCTTTGGTGGTGGCGCGTTCGGAGCAGCCCGGATGGGAAGCTCGAGCACAACCAGCGACCGGTTGTTGAAGCAAAGCCGGGTGATTGCCGTCCCCGATCTTCGAACCGGATCCATCGTGGTCAGCGCCGCCCGGGATTTAATGCATCAAATCGGCCAGATGCTCGAGCAGTTGGATTCAGATCCCGCCAAGAAACAAAAGGTCTTTGTCTACTCGGTGGAGAACACCGATCCCCAGGAAGTCGAAGATATTCTTCGGGGGCTGTTTGAAAGCCAGAACAGCCGAACCAGCAGATCTAACACGCGGAATTCCAACAGTCAGGTGGGCAACCAATTGAACAATCGCGCCACCACCCGGCAGCAGAACCAGCGCAATACCGGCAGCAGCGGTTTTGGCAACAGTTTTGGCGGCTCCTCTGGCCGGATAGGACAATGATCATACAACCATCCATCGATCGCCTTTTTTTCATCATGAATTGGCAGAATAAGGAATCTCAATGAATACAGGTTTACGACGACATTTCATCTGCGGTTTGGTGTTTCTCGCGCTCTGTGCCGGCGATTATCTCCTGGCCCAACAGTTTGGCGGCACAGGGATGCGTCGCACTACCGGCAGCGGGACCACTCGGAGTTACCTGAACAGCACGATGGTGGGCGACGCCACCATCACCAGTGATCCCGAAACGCGCAAGATTATCGTGGTCACCGACGACGAAACCGCCCTGCACATCGGCCAGGTCATCACTAATTTGGATCGTCCTGCACCCCAGGTGCTGATCAAGGTGGTCTTCCTGGAAGTGACCTATCGCAAAGGCTCTGACATCGGTCTGGAAGGCACCTACAGCGGCAATTTTGACACCAACACTACCGGCATTATCAATCAGGTGTTTGGGTTGGCCGCCCAGGGGGCCAATCCTGTGCCTCCGGGGGCCGGCATTTACCAGATCCTCGGTAGTGATTTTCAGGCCACCTTGCGCGCGATCGCCGAAGCCGGCAGGACCGAGGTCTTGTCGCGGCCATCCATCCTGGCTCGCCACAACCAGGAGGCCACCATCATGGTGGGCCAGCAGGTTCCTCTCATTACCAACGTCCGATACGATTCCTTCGGCAACCAGATCAACGGCGTCAGTTATACCGATGTCGGCATTATTCTCCGCGTCACGCCATTCATCACATCCAACGGCATGGTCGAGATGATCGTTGCCCCCGAAATCTCGAATCTCTCCGACGAAAAGGTCTCGATTTCGCTCGGAGTGACGGCGCCGGTGATCAACTCCCGATCGGCCGACACCGTCGTCGTTACGCCCGACGGACAGACTGTGGTGATCGGAGGCTTGATGCAAAACACCAAAACCAAATCCGACTACAAGATTCCGCTCCTGGGCGACATTCCCTTGCTGGGCGCCGCGTTCAAGCGGTCTGTCAAAGCGGATGCCAAGACCGAGCTGTTGATTTTTCTCACGCCCCATGTGGTGAAGCAGCCCAGCCAACTGGCCGCCATCGCCGCCGGTGAAAGGGCGAATACTCAACTCATTCCTAAATCTTTTTCAGACCAGGAGTTGGATCGTTTTCTCGATAAGTTGCCTTCAGAGAATCCAGTTCCGGCCAAAAAGAAAAGAAAGTAGACTGTGCCAGCCGAACAGAGGCGCATCGAGGTGAACGGATGAAAGGGATCAGGTTTGTTTACGGAGTTCTGCTGGCGGTCTGGGCCATGATTGTTATCTGGCAGATTGCCGACCATTACCGTGTCCGGGAATCCGCGCGTGCGGCCCTCATCAATCGGTCCAAAGACATTTCCAGCACCCTGGGATTGGTATTGCGATCGCAGCGCCCCTTCGGCGGGGTGATCTCCCGCGAACGCCTCGAGTCCGCCCTCAATTCCCTGGTCAAACCCGGCGATCTGAATGCCGTCGCTTTGTTGAGCGATGCCGGTGAAGTCGTGGCTTCTGCGGGAGCCCCCATTGATTTCGAGCACAAAACCTTGGTGCCAACCGGGGAATATTGGGCCGATCGAACGGTCACGCTCATGAATCTCGTCGACCTGGAAACCAATGTGACTGCCGAGGTCGAAAATCGGAACCCCACCATCGTGCTGCCCCGCAGCAACCTGTTCAATTCCTTTGCCACCAACCGCCCGCCCCCTCCGCCCCCCGATCGAGGCCCGCCCGAACAGATGTCCGGGATCAACTCCAATTCCTTATCCATTTCCAATGCGCAGGCGCCTCGAAGAAACTGGTTTCGGCGCCGGGATGGCGACGACCGCCGGCCGCCCTTTGGCCGGCCTCATTGGATGAACGAGGAGGATTATCGGGCTCTGATTCAGAAGCAAGGAGTTCACAGTTTCGTCGTGGTGCTTTCTACTCAATCCATGCAAACGGTCACCAGCCGGGATTTTTGGCTCCGATTGCTCATTAGCGCTCTGGCCTCGGTCTCGGTCGTCGGACTCGGAATGGCTTGGCATAATTTGGCTAAGACCTCGGAACTGGAAGTGCGTTTGGTCCGGGCGGCTGAACTCAACACCCGGCTCAAGGAAATGAACCTCGCCGCCGCCGGATTGGCCCATGAAACCCGGAATCCCTTGAATATTATTCGCGGCCTGGCCCAAATGATTTCCCGGCACGAGGAGATTCCCCAGCAAATTCGCGCCAAGTCGCGTGAAATCGTCGATGAAACCGACCGGGTCACCGCCCAGCTCAATGAGTTCATCAATTATTCGAGACCTCGGGAGGTGCGCCGAGCCACGGTGGCCCTGAACGCGGTTGTGGGCGAAGTGGCGCGCGCCCTCGGAAATGATCTCGAGGAAAAAGCCGCAAAGCTCGATATCCAGGAATCGCTCCCTGCCATTGTGGCGGACGAACAGTTGCTCCGCCAGGCCCTGTTTAACCTGGTCATGAACGCCATCCAAGCTGTGCCTTCTCAGGGCGAAATTCAGATTCGCGCCGGCCGCACCGGGGTTAACGGCGTTTATCTTGAAATCCGCGATAATGGCTTGGGGGTCCCGCCCGAGCAACGCCAGGAGATCTTTAAACCTTACTTCACCACGCATCAGAAAGGAACCGGGCTGGGATTGGCCGTCGTTCAACAAATCGTGCTGGCCCATGGATGGGAAATCGAGTGCCTTCCCAATGATCCCCAAGGCGCGGTGTTTCGCCTGACCCACCTGCAACCCGCCTCTCCAGCCTGAGATCATGACGGTTGATCCTCGCCAAAATTCCTCCAGAAATTCTCGCATCCTGATTGTCGATGATGACCCAGGACAGCGCAGCCTGCTTGAATCGTTCCTCCGCAGCCAAGGTTTTCACACTTTGATGGCATCGTCCGGAGAACAGGCGCTTCAGTTGCTCGATCAGGAAGATGATGTCGTGATGATGATCTCGGATGTCCGCATGCCAGGCATCTCAGGCCTGGAAATCCTGCGCCGCACTCGGCAGCAACACTCGGTTCTGCCCGTCCTCCTCGTGACCGCCTATACCGATATTCGTGATGCCGTCCATGCCATGCGCGATGGAGCCGTCGATTATCTCGCCAAACCGATTGACCTGGATGAGCTCCTCTCGCTGGTTCAGCAAGCCACAGGGGTCGCCACCACAAAGGGAGTTCGCTTCGACGCAAACCGGCAGTTGCCCCCCCATGTCGTGGCCGAAAGTCCCCGCCTGCAGGCCGTTTTCCGGGATGCTTCCCTGGTCGCACCCTCGGAAAGCCGCGTCCTGATCACCGGCGAAAGCGGCGTCGGAAAAGAAGTGTTGGCCGAGGTGATCCACCTCTGGAGCGCTCGCGCAGAGGGTCCTCTCGTCAAGGTGAACTGCGCCGCGATCCCCGAGACTCTCCTTGAAAGCGAATTGTTCGGTCACGAGAAAGGGGCCTTTACCGGTGCCCATGCCCAACGGATCGGCCGCTTCGAAATTGCCAGCGCCGGGACCCTGTTCCTGGACGAGATCGCCGAAATGTCCCCGGCCCTCCAGGCCAAACTGCTGCGCGTCACCCAGGATGGCTGCTTCCAGCGCGTCGGTTCCAACGAGGAGATCCAGACCAAGGTCAGACTTCTCGCCGCTTCCAATCGAAACCTCGAAGAGGAGGTCAAGAAAGGTCGATTCCGCGAAGACCTCTATTATCGCCTCAATGTTGTCGAGTTCAATATTCCTCCTTTGCGGGAACGGCCCGAAGATATCCTGCCCCTGGCCAACCGGTTTATTACCCAGTTGACCGATGGGCGGGCGCGGCTTTCCTCCGCCGTTATCGATTGCCTCCGCCTCTATACCTGGCCGGGCAATGTGCGCGAGCTTCGGAATGCCATGGAACGCGCCGCCTTGTTGTCCCGCGGCGAACTCATTCTCGTTGAACACCTGCCTAATCGCGTACAGCTCCCCCTTTCTCCCCAGACCTCCCCACAATCCCCCGAAACCCCACGCCTGGAAGAAATCGAACGTCATGCTATCGTTCAAGCCCTCCAAAGAAATCGCTTCAACCGAACTGAAACAGCCAAAGAACTCGGAATCAGCCGCCGCGCCCTCGTGTATAAGCTCCAACAGTTGCGCCAACTCGGTTATGAAATTGATCCGCCTTGATTCGCGATATCTCTCGTTTTTCGTCGGTTGGATGGCGTTTGCCGTTCTTGGCGCCCTGCCGGCTCTCGCCGCCGGCATCGTAACCAATGCCTCTTTCAGCAGCCTCGCCTTCGCCATGGAAGGCGGCGGCCTTGTCCAACTCAAAACCGATGGCACGTTCACATTCGAATATCCTCTGATTGTCTCTCAGGATACTTTGCTGGATGCCAGCGGACACAAAGTCACCCTCAGCGGTAACAACGCTCAACGTCTTTTCTCTGTCGCAAAAAACACCGAGTTTTTGCTCAACCAACTTACCCTGACCAGCGGCTCCAACACGATGGGAGCCGCTATCCTGAACCTGGGCGGGACCCTCATCGCCTCGAACTGTGTGTTTTCCCGGAATACTGCCGCCGGCGCCCCCGGATCCTCAGGCCCGGATGGCGCCGACAGCAATGGCGCCGGCGAGGATGGTGCGAATGGAACGGATGGCACTGAAGGCCGCGGGGGGGCCATCTACAATCAGGGAATCCTCCGGTTGCTGCGCTGCGATTTCCTCAGCAACCAGGCGATTGGCGGCGCGGGCGGGGCGGGCGGCGCGGGAGGCAATGGTTCCTGGCGCGGTGGCAACGGCGGTCACGGCGGTCACGGCGCGGCCAGCTATGGAGGCGCCATCTTCAATGCGGGCGAGCTCTGGTTGAGCAATTGCACCTTCTCCGCCAATACCAGCAAGGCAGGAGTGGGCGGTGAAGGCGGCACCAATGGCACCGGCACCGCCGTTCGTTACCCGGGAGGGGGAGGCGGCGGTGGATTGGCCGCCGGCGGCGCCATCTATAACCTCGGTCAACTCACGGCTATCAACAGCACCTTCACCACGAACGCGGCCACAGCTGGCAATGCCGCCAGCAAAGGCGGCTTCATCAATAACGGCGCCGCAGCCGAGCCCGGTCCCAGTGGCGGCACCGCTTACGGGGGGGCCATCGAAAACCTCGGCGAGGTTATCCTCCTCCAAAATACGTTCTTCACCAATTCCGTCCGCGGCGGCACGGGCGGGGATGGCGGGAAAGGCGCCATGGGAGGCGCCATCGGCGGTAACGGCGGGCACGCATACGGCGGCAGTCTCGATAACGCCGGAACAGCCTCGATCACTAATTGCACTTTTTCCACAGGAACTGCCACCGGCGGACAACCCGGAGATACTACCCGAACCCAACTAATCTACGACGATACCGGCGAACCCGGTGAAGGCCGTGGCGGCAACATCGCCCTTCGATCCGGGTTCGGGCGCATTAAAAACACAATCCTCACCACGACCAGTTCCAGTGGAAACGCCTATGGTTCCTGGTACGATTCCGGCAACAACATCAGCTCCGATAAAACGTGTCGATTCTCCGCAAGCACCAGCCGCAATTCCACCGATCCCAAACTGGGTCCCCTCGCCAATAACGGCGGTTCAACCTCCACGATGGCACTTCAAACCGGCAGCCCCGCCATCGATAAGGCCGCCGAAGTCGTCGGGTTGACAACAGATCAACGCGGACAATCCCGACCCTCCGGTCCCGCCAGCGATATCGGCGCTTATGAAGTCGCCTCTTATCTCATTCAAGGCCGCGCAATCGCGGGCGCTTCCACCCTGGCTGACCTTAAAATCACTCTCACCTACAGTAACTTTACTCGTGTGACCTACACCGATGCCCAAGGGGCATACTCCTTCGATCGCGTGCCTCCCGGCTTGTATGTGGTTTTCCCCCCCACAAACGGGGTCGGTTTCGCTCCCTCTTCCTACATCCTCAGACTGGGATCTCTGGGAACCAATGCGATGGGCCAGGACTTCCTCGCCAACTCCAGCCGTATCACTAATCTCCAGTTCTTAGAACATCATCGTGTCCTTTCCGCCATCGGTCTTCCCACGCTGACTTATCAGGCCCTGCGCTCTCCGGACTTGGTTCACTGGCTTTCTTTTGCCACCAATTCAGCCGATGCGAACGGATTCCTGGAATTCATCGATCCATCTCCACTGCTCAACTCCCAAGAATTCTACCAGCTGCAATTGCCCTGAGGAGGAACTGCTGTTGCCAAGGCAAATGATTCTTAATCAAAAACATCATTTGGCGACAGCGACGTTCACTTAATTGTTCGGCCAGGAAGCCCAGATGCTATAGAAGGCGGCCGTGTCCGTCCCGCTCAGTTCCCGTTGCGGATAGACATATCCCGCGTTCATGACAGCTTCCGGCGACCAATGGAGTTTGCCATTCGGGGTTCTGGTAAGCTTGCCAAAATGCCCGAGGCTTAGGCCATGGCCGTTCTCATGCAACACAATGGATTCCACATCGATTTTTTGGGACCATCCCTCAAGATCGATCGCCCAAGTGAAAAAGTTGTTGTAATAGACTTCACGGAAAGCAACATCCTGCTTCCTGTTGTTGTCCATGTCCGTGGGCAATCCTGTCTCGCTATCAATCCAGATTAACGTGAACGTCACGCCGAGAATGTATTCAGATTCTTCCTCGCCGAACCAGGCCGTGAAGAATTCTCGAGGCAGCCATCCGGCTTGCGTGATGTCGGCGTACCAGCCAGGAAAACCCCCAAAATCCATGAGCGATTGCACGTATCCCCAATCCATACCGTAATCGGGCCATTCCACCAAAGGAATCGTCGCCCCCTTGACGTTGTTCCAGGTCGTCATCGCCCTGGAGACCGCAGCCTGGGTTTCAGCCAAAGTGCAACCATTGGCCGCACCGTCAATCTGATCCGACAACCAGGTAATGATCTTGTCGCCTCCCCGGTTCGGATCAAAGGGAACCCAATGACTTCCCATTTTTTTGGCCCGGTCGTTAAAGTAGATGATCTGACCTGCTTCACCTCCTTGCAGGCTGGTGTGGATTTCCACTTCTGAGATCTGAACGGTCTCATCCATGGCCGTTAGCTTTTAATTTATCTGGTTCATGAAGGTCCTGACTGAGCCTTCGGAAACCGCAGGCTTGACGGTTGGAACCATGAACATGACTGAGGCGGTAACCGCAATCAGCACAGACGCTTTTGTTTGATGCATAGAATGACCTCCCATTTGTTTGACGACTTTATAAGGTACGTCCAAGAGGGCGGGACTCAAGGGGATATCTGAACGCTTTGACCGTGTGCCACGGGTTCAAATTTGGCAGGATTGTCAAATGCAATTCGAGAGTTCAGAATGATGAACCATGAAATGCTTCAATCATCCCGCGGTCGACGCCGTGGCTCTGTGCAAGTCCTGCAGTCGCGCCCTCTGCCGAGACTGTGTGGCCGAGGTGGGATTAAGCTGCAGTTGCCGCAACCGTTGTGAGGCCGACGTCGCCCTCTTGAACGATCTGATTGAACGGGGCCGCACCGCGTATCAAAAGACCAGTGCGACCTATTTTCGTTCGGGTTTTTTCACCTGCCTGCTCGGGGTTGTTTTTCTGGTGCTGGGAATAGCCGGCAAGGCCAGCAGCACTCGTTCGGAATGGCTGGTTTTTCTTTGGATTACCGGTTTTCTTTTTGTTGGTTGGGGGGTGTCCCAACTGATTTCAGCCCGGCGATTCAAGCAGAAGTAGGCGCCCGTTTTTTTTTGCCGTCGCTAGATATCTTCGACCATGGGATTATGACGCCACGCGGGGCTGCTTTTGCCGTCGACAAAGGCATGCATCAATCCTACTCTGGCATATCGGGCATTCAGAAAAGCCTCGACTCAGGAGCGACACTGTTCATGCGCCAGCTCCATGGAGGAGGCATCTGCCGATTGAACGTATGATTTTGCGCCGATATCTTGGGCAGATTATCCCGTTGTTTTACGCGCTGTGGAGTGTCGTATTGCCAGGATTCGCGCAGTACGGTTCAGGAGCTTCGAGCAACACAGGGATCTTCCCCTGGCCTCAAGGAAAACGCGCGGCACTGAGCCTGACCTTCGATGATGCCCGGCCGAGCCAAATAGACGCCGGGCTTCCTCTGTTTGAAAGGCAACGGGCGCGTGTCACTTTTTACGTTTCTCCCAGGAACCTGTTTCAACGGCTTCCGCAATGGCGCCAAGCCGTGCTGGCGGGACATGAAATCGGAAACCACAGCCTCACCCATCCCTGCACCGGCAATTTCGACTTTTCACGCACCAACGCGCTCGAAGACTACACCCTCGGCCGGATATCGAAGGACATTGAGGAGGCGGACACGATCCTTTTTACGCAGTTGGGGGTTCAGACCTCGGGATTCGCCTATCCCTGTGGTCAGACGTTTGTTGGCGAAGGGGCCCTTGTGAAGAGTTACGTTCCCATCATCGCCCGCCGGTTTCGCAGCGGGCGCCTGTGGCTGAGCGAGGATGCCAACAATCCGATGCGGTGTGATCTCGCGCAACTGCTCGGCGTGGAGATGGACGGAAAATCTTTTGGCGACCTGCGTCCCATGCTGGACCATGCGATTCGTCGCGGATATTGGCTGGTGTTGGCCGGGCACGAAATTGGTGGCACAGGCCGACAAACTACCTCAACCAACACCTTGAACGCTCTATGCGAGTATGCCGCAAATCCGACCAACGGGCTTTGGCTGGACACGGTGGACGCGATTGCCCGACACATCATTGAAAATCGTCCGAAATTACATTCGAAGTAACAACCGCCGCGTCAATGAGTGCGATCTTCCTCGGACTTTCCCATGCCACACGAGCCTTTCCAGATGCCGAAACGCTTTGCGTTGTGGAACCTTGCATTTCAAAGGGCAGGATGATATCTCGTGGAACAGAATGATTGCATTTTCTGTGAGTCATCGCTGCCGTCCAAGCCTTGAGAAGGCAATAAAGTGAAACGCCTCGATGGCAGGATCGGCGTTTTGCGGGTCGGTTGAATCCAAGCCCAATAGAAACTTTTCATGAAGCCGGTTCATTTTAAAGGTATGCTTTATCCAGCTCGCAAGGCCTTCGCGATCCTGATCGCCATCACGCTGGCGTTGTCTGTTTCGTGTTCTCGCTCAGGGAATGACGGAAACAAAGGCCGTCAACGCGGGGCGATTCCCGTGCTGGTGGCCCCTGTGAGGGCCAAAGACATGCCGGTGCAAATTGAAGCGATTGGCAACGTGGAGGCTTTTTCCATGGTAGCCGTGCGCCCGCAGATCACCGGCCCAATCACGCAGGTGCATTTCGAGGAAGGACGCGAGGTCAGAGCGGGCGATCTGCTGTTCTCAATCGACTCGCGTCCCCTGGAATCGGCTTCAAATCAAATGCGGGCCAACTTGAAGCGGGCCGAGGCGCAAATGGCGAGCGCCCGTCTCGATTACGAACGTGTCAGCAATTTGTTTGCGAATAAAATCGCCTCGCAGCAGGCCTATGATACCACCAAAGCCACCTTTGATTCGGCGGTGGCCACGGTGCTTGCCGATTCGGCGGCGGTGTCGAATGCCCAGGTGAGCCTGGGGTACACCGAGATTCGTTCGCCGATTGACGGGCGAACAGGCGGTTTGGCCTTAAAGGCCGGCAATGTCGTCAAAGCCTCCGATGACGTGCTGGTCACCATCGCCCAGATTCGCCCGATTTACGCGGCTTTTTCAGTGCCCGAGCAACATCTTTCCGCGATTCAAAGCCGCATGACCACGGCCTCCTTGCCGGTGACCGCCAGTGTTCCCGGCGTGGATACCCGTCCCGTGGGCCGGCTGGCCTTTGTCAACAACACCGTCGATACGAACACCGGCACGATCTTGCTGAAGGCGGTCTTTCCCAATGACGACAACCTTCTGTGGCCCGGCCAGTTCATTCGCTTGACCATGACCTTGAGCAACCTCACCCAAGCCATCGTGGTTCCCAGTCAGGCGATCCAGTCCGGACAAAATGGCGAATACGTTTTTGTGGTTCAACCGGACCAGACCGCTGAGATGCGCTCGGTGAACTCCGGGGTCACCTACAACGGGGAAACCGTCCTTGAGGGCGAGTTGAAGACTGGCGAAACCGTGGTGACCGATGGTCAGCTGAACCTGGTGTCGGGCAGGGCGGTGATCGTGAAGACCGCCGGGGCCGGAGACTCGAGCGATGCCGAAAAGCCACAAGGACCGGGAAAATGAAGGCCCACGGATATCGATGGCGTGCCGGCGGAGAATTGCCCGGAAACGCAAGACGATCGGCGGGCCTTGTCTTCGGGGAAGACGTGCCTGCGATGGAGACGGTTTCGCGTTCACCGTTTGACAGGGGCGTTCCTGCATGAATCTGTCCGAGCTATTCATTCGTCGTCCGGTGATGACGACGCTGGTCATGACGGGCATCCTGCTCTTTGGCTTTATCAGTTATCGTCAGCTGCCGGTCAGCGATCTGCCCAATGTGGATTATCCCACGATCCAGGTTTCGGCGAGTCTGCCCGGAGCAAGTCCCGAGACGATGGCCTCGTCCGTTGCCACCCCGCTGGAAAAGCAGTTTTCCACCATCGCGGGCGTGGATTCAATGTCGTCGGTCAGCGGGCTGGGCAGCACACGGATCACGATCCAATTCGCGCTGGAACGCGATATCGACGGGGCGGCGCAGGATGTGCAGGCGGCTATCTCCCGGGCGTCGCGACAGTTGCCTCCCGAGATGCCGACTCCTCCCACTTACTACAAGGTCAACCCCGCCGACTCGCCCATTCTGTTTCTTGCGTTGTCGTCGCCCACGCTGCCGTTATCGGAGGTCAGTGAATACGCCGAGACCATGCTGGCGCAGCGGATTTCGATGGTGAAAGGCGTGGCGCAGGTCTCGGTCTATGGATCGCAACAGTACGCCGTGCGTGTTCAGCTGGATCCAAACAAGCTGGCAGCACGCGGGATTGGGATTGACGAGGTGGCCAGCGCGTTGCAGGCCGGGAACGTGAATCTGCCCACCGGCACGCTTTATGGCCGGCACCAGGCCTTCACCGTGCGGGCCAGCGGGCAGTTGCAGCGCGCGGTGGATTACGGTCCGTTGATCGTGGCCTATCGCAATGGCAGTCCGGTGCGCTTGCACGATTTGGGGCGCGTGATCGACAGCGTGCAGAACGACAAGGTCGCCGCCTGGTTCAATAACACGCGGGCCATCATGCTGGCCATCCAGCGGCAGCCGGGTGTCAATACCGTCGCCACCGTCGACGCCATCAAGGATATCCTGCCACAGTTCCGCGCCACCATGCCCGCCTCCATCAATCTGGAAATCCATTACGACCGTTCGGAATCCATCCGGGAGTCTGTTGCGGACGTCAAGTTCACCCTGAAGCTGACGGTTGGCCTGGTTGTGCTGGTGATCTTTTTGTTTCTCAGGAATCTCTCGGCCACGATCATCCCGAGTCTGGCCCTGCCGATGTCGATTATTGGCACCTTTGCGGCGATGGGCCTGTTCGGCTACAGTCTCGACAACCTTTCGCTGATGGCGCTCACGTTGTCGGTCGGCTTCGTGGTGGACGACGCCATCGTGATGCTCGAAAACATCGTGCGACACATCGAGAATGGCGAACCGCCCATGCAAGCGGCCCTCAAAGGTTCGCGCGAAATCGGTTTTACGATTATTTCGATGACCCTCTCGCTGGCGGCCGTCTTCATCCCGGTGCTGTTCATGGGCGGATTGCTGGGACGCCTGCTGCATGAATTCGCCGTGACGATTGTCTGCGCCGTCCTGATCTCCGGTCTCGTCTCCCTGACGTTGACTCCCATGATGTGCAGCCGGTTTGTACGTTCGATGCACGATCGAAAACACAGCTCCCTCTACCAGGCGTTCGAGCGGTTCTTTGACGGGATGCGAGCCACCTACGATCGAACCCTGCACGTGGCCATGCGGCATCATCGGATCACGTTCGGCCTCTCGATGATTGTGCTGGCGGCCACCGTCGTTCTGTTTGTCAAAATCCCCAAGGGCTTCTTCCCGAGCGAGGATACAGGGCAGATTTCTGCCAACACCGAGGCCGTCCAAGGCATCTCCTTTGAGGCCATGCGCGAACATCAAATGGCCGTGGCCAAGATCGTCGCCCAGGAGACCAACGTGGCGGGCTTCATGTCTTCCATGGGCGCCGGCGGACCTTCCGCCAGTGGAAACAGCGGCCGGATGTTTATGCGCCTGAAACCGCGTGACGAACGGCATTTCAGTGCCGATGAAATAATCCAGCGTTTGCGCCCAAAACTGGCGACGGTGCCGGGAATCAACGTTTTCCTCCAGAACCCTCCCCTCATCCGCATCGGCGGCATGATCAGCAAGGGGCTTTACCAGTTCAGCCTGCAGGACACCGACACCGAGGAGCTTTATCATTGGGCCCCGATTTTGATGGCCGCCCTGGCCGAAAAACCCGGGTTTCAGGATGTAACCAGCGATCTGCTGATCGCAAATCCGCAGGTCACCGTCGAGATCGATCGCGATAAGGCCTCGGCACTCGGGGTCACGGCGGCACAAATTGAAGGCGCCCTCAACAACGCCTACGGGAGCCGGCAGGTGTCCACGATCTATACCGACATCAACCAATACTGGGTGATCATGGAACTCGAGCCCAAGTATCAACGGGATCCGTCGGCGCTTTCGCAGCTTTATGTTCGTTCGTCCAAGGGCAGGCTCGTGCCTTTGAGTGCAGTGGCAAAACTGACCCGGGGCGTGGGGCCGACCTCCATTACGCATGTCGGCCAATTGCCCGCCGTAACGATCTCGTTCAACCTCGCGCCTGGCAAATCCCTCGGCACCGCCGTCGATGAGGTTCTTCAACTCCAGTCCGAACTGCGGATGCCGGCGACCATCAGCGCGAGTTTCCAGGGCTCGGCCCAGGTGTTTCAGTCATCCGTCAAAGGTCTCGGAATTCTGCTCGTCATGTCCATCTTGGTGATTTACCTGATTCTTGGCATTCTCTATGAGAGTTTCATTCATCCGATTACCATACTCTCCGGGCTGCCGTCAGCCGGTTTCGGCGCGCTGGTGACTCTGCTGTTGTTCGGCTTGGACCTGAACATCTACGGCTTCGTGGGCCTGATCATGCTCGTCGGAATCGTGAAAAAGAATGCCATCATGATGATTGACTTCGCCCTGGATGCGCAGCGGCAGGGCAGGAATCCGAAGGAGGCGATTGTCCAGGGTTGTCTGTTGAGGTTTCGTCCGATCATGATGACCACCATGGCGGCGCTGATGGGCACGCTGCCGATCGCGCTGGGCATGGGTGCGGGCGGAGAATCACGCCAACCGCTGGGACTGGCCGTTGTCGGCGGGCTGATCGTTTCGCAGATGCTAACCCTCTACATCACCCCGGTGATTTATCTGTATCTCGACTCCTTTCCGAGGTGGATCCGCCAACGGTTCCATCGCGCCTAACGCCGTCCCTGCAAGGCCTCGGAACCGCAACGCCCTTTTTCGTTGCCGCCCGGGCTTGACTTCCCATTCCTGCAACGTGAGTATTCTCTTGAATAAAGACCAGCTGTGCGGGGATTTGCAGGCGCCGTTTTCCTGCCGGGAACGCGGCCTGGTGGCCCATCCAGATGCGCGAACGCGAAAATACATAAAGGAAGTTTATGAATAAACATACAGTCAAGTTCACAGTGGGGTTTTTCCTGGTCGCCGGTCTTCTGGCGGCCGGTGGCATCGGCCATGCCGGTGAAGTGGTGGTCAGCAACTTTGACAATGCGGATGATGCCGCGCTTTGGTCGTGGGAATCATGGTCCGATCCTGCCGAGGTCGCATTCGATGAGACCTTGAATGCGGGAGGGGGAGCTGCCGGCTCCGGGTCCTTGCGAGTGGCCAACCTGTTCACGAAAGGGGCCAACGAATACAGTCAGGCTGTGGTCACGATCGCCACGGGCGGCGATATCGACGCCGAAACCCTCTACACCAAAATCAGTCTCGACATCAAAGTGGATCCCAGCTCCGCTCCGCGCGCCAACAGCTCCGATTATGGTGGATTCGAGGTGATTTTCCGCAATGGATCGGATTGGGTTTGGCACAGCCTGGGAAACGTGGCTTTGACAAATACTTCGGAATGGGCGCATCTGGAGTTCCCCGTCGCGGCGCCCGGTGACAAAGTCCATCACTTGACCCTCAAGCTGGGAGGGAACGGCTTGACAAATACGATCATTTACAACATCGACAACATCCGATGGACCGAGGCCTCAAACCAAGTGCCGCCGCCAACCCTGGCCATTGAAGAGGCATCCAAGGGGCTCAACCTCACCGCCGGAACCACCGGCCAGTATGACCGGCAGAACATTAAGTCGGTTCCCCTCGGGCTCGGCTGGGTCGGTGTCAGTGAACCGGTTGCCTATTCGATTACTCTCAACAGCTTTCCGGCGACCAACTACGCCGGTTTCCAAACGCACATGTATCTCGTGCCCGGCACTCCAGGAACGGAGAGTTCACCCGACTGGAATGAGCCGGCCGCGATCATCATTGGAATCCAGGGCACGGCCGAGGGGGGTGGCACCGTCGCGTTCCGATACAAGACCGACGCGCCCGGCAGCAATGGCGGGTATTTTAACACCGATCCTGCCGCGGGACAGGTCGGGTTTCTCGGCAGCCTAACAGCTTCGAACATTCTGGGGACCTGGACAGTGACCTTCAGCCAGGATAACCAAATCGCCTTGACAGCACCCGATGGCACCAGCACCAACCTGGTGATGCCGATCGAAGATGCTCAGAAATTTGCCGGAGATATCACCTTTTATTGCGGGATTATGCCGAATCAAGCCGCCAATATTGGTCAAACCGCCATCCTCAGTGCCGCCAGGATCACCTCCGGCACCACGGTCCTGCTGAACGATAATTTCAGCACCAATGTTTTGAACAGCGAGCTCTGGACCGTCAACGCCAGTTCGGCCTCTTGTGTGGCGGTCGTGGGTCAAAAAGATCTGTTCTGGATCAGTTGGACCACCCCGGCCTCCGGTTTTGTCCTTCAGACCAACACGGATGCCAACCCAACGACGTGGGTCACTCCTGATCCTGTCATTCCCGACGCCCTGCTCGGCAATCGAAAACGCGCCTTGATCACCGAGTCAGTCATGTCAGATCCGAAGAGCGGCTTCTTCCGCCTGATCAAGTCCCAATAATCCCCAGCGAGGAACCCCGTTAAAAATTGGTTTCGCAGAGAGGCCGGTAAATCAATTCATGGACCACGACATCGTCGGGGGCCGTGATGCATTGAGTTATCATGCGAGCGGCCGACTCGGGCCGCATGTAATCGGGCCGCACGTTCGATCGAAAGGTGGTATTCACGCCGCCGGGATAGATGCCCGTCACCTTAACCCCGACCAATCGGGCTTCCTTGGTCAGGCAGCCTGTGAACCCATGCAGGGCATGTTTCATGGTCGTATACACGGAATAATTTTCCATTCTGGCGTGGACGATGCTGCTAATTACATTGACAATATGACCAGACCGACGCGTGGCCATCTCTTGGAGCGCCTCACGCGCGAGGAGGATTGGAGCGCGCACGTTGACCGCATACGAGTCATCCAGTTCCCTGGCGCTGATTCGAGCGATCGGGTTTTTCGCCCGGTTGAACCCGGCATTGTTCACGAGGACATCCACCTGACCGAGTTTCTGTCGGGCCGCTGCAAAAAGTCCGATTGCGGCGTCCGCCTCAGCCAGGTCAACGACCAGGCCCGGGCAATCCAACTCCGCTTGGAGTGTTTTGAGCAGCGTGGCATCTCGGCCACTGATGAATACCTGGAATCCCGCGGCCTTGAGCTGGCGGGCGACCTCGCGGCCTATTCCCCGGGTGGCGCCTGTGATGAATGCCGTTCGCATATAGCTCCGGACTCTTATTCAATGCGATAGAGATGGGTTTTCGTCCTGAGAAAAAGGGCTTTGCCGGAAACCGCTGGCGAGGCCATGAATCCCGTATCCAGCGTGTTGGTGGCCAGGATTTCACAAGTGTTACCCGGCTTCAGGACCGTCGTCTTGCCTTGTTGGTTGAAGAAGTAGATTCGGCCATCGGCGTAAAGAGGCGAAGCCGCGTAATTGCCCCCAATACGGTTTCGCCACACTTGCTTGCCGGTGGCGGATTCCAGACACGTGACCATGCCGTCGTCGCTGACCATGTAAAGCAGGCTGTCGACAAGAATGGGCGAGGCAGTCTTGGCCACCATGGTGTCGTATTTCCAGGCAATATGGCTATCGGTAACGTCGCCTTGTCCATCGACTCGCACACCCCAGAGTTCCGTCTTGCCGCCGAATCCGGTGATGATGAAGGCCAAGCCGTCGCGATAAAGGGGGCGTGCGGAGGCCGACCAGGCGGGATACTGGACTCGCCACAGTTCCTTGCCGGTGCGCGGATCATAAGCATAAGCCGCTTTGGCGCCGGCGCTCAGCATCTGATGCTTGCCGTCGACGGTCACAATCAATGGAGTGCTGTGGGCTTTGCGCAGGTCACCATCTCGCGCCATTTGTCCGGGAACATCTTCATCGTTCCATGCCACTGACCGGTCGGTTTTCCATACGTTCTTACCCGTCATTTTATCGAGCGCGACATGATATTGGACATCGACGCCGTCCATGGTCAGTATCAGAAGGTTCTCAAACAGGATCAGCGAGGAGGCGGGCCCGCGATAATGGCGGCAAGGCAGATCGGTTCGTTTCCACAGGACTTTGAATGTGCGGGTATCCATGCATGCCGTGCCGTAACTGCCGAAATGAATGTAAACCCGACCGGGCTCGATGGTGGGCGAGGGCGTGCCATAACAGTTGACCGTGTTGCCCAGCGGTTCCGGGGAGGCGGATTCAAACAGTCTTTCGTTGAACAAAATCCGGCCGGTTTTCTCATCCAGGCAGATGGCGAAAAATTCGCGGCCATCCACCGTTGCGGTGGTCAGCCACACCTGCCCCCCCATGACCACGGGGGTTGACCACCCGCGATGGGGAATCTCGGTTTTCCATTGGACATTTTCCGCCTCGCTCCAACGGAGCGGAATTCCGATGGGTTTCGATTCGCCAGGCGCCGAGGCATATCCATTTCCCCAAGGCCCCCGAAACTCCGGCCAGTCGGCGTGAACCATCGAGAAGGCTCCGCAGGCAAGGAGCAGCAGCCACACGATGGGTTGAATTCGATGTCTCCAGGAAATTAAGCTTCTGCGAGCGCCATCCAGTCGGTGATTCTCATGATGCATGGGCCTACGCTGCCTTGGCGGCGAAGACCTGTCAATCGCGCGTGCAGGAGAACGATACCGGGATCGCGATTCTAATGGGTTCCGCAACAACCGACGCATGCGGAGGCGGCGCTCATTTTCTCGGGATCTGGTGGAAAACTTTGGACCAATTCCTGAGCGGTTTCCTTGAGTTGACGGATTTTGTCGATTCCGATCGTCTTTTGATCGAAATCAAGACACGCCGCATCCAGTTGATCGAATTCGGCGGGTGGGATGGATTGTTGGGCCGTGGGATAGAGGATATGGTCTTCCTTTTGGATATGAGCGCGGAGCAAGGGGATGAAACTCGCGCCGTGGTGGATGATCTGGTTTGTCTCCTCCGTCGAACAGGGGCCGGAGGCCCCCCCGATATCAGCCAGAACTCCGACGTGGTTGCGTCCTTCCTCATGTTCCGCGAGCATAACGGCGATCGGCCCGTATTCCTTGGGGAAACCGCATTGATTCATTTTGACAAACAATCGGTCTTCTTCTTTGCCATGGTGGCACTGGTCGGCAAACTGCCTGAAGAAGGTCGCAAATTGTGTCACGGTATTGCGGGAAGCTGCCTGGCCGGACTTCAGGCGGTCAATATAGGTTTCGAGAGCTCCGAGCACCTGCTCGATTAGCCGGTGTTCATCCATCATGTTCTTAATGCTGTTGTTCATGGTTACGGTCCTTTCAATGTTGGCCGCAACCTAGGACATGTGGAGCAGAAATTCTTTGATACAGGTCAAGAGATGACATCCCTGGTTTGGGGAGCTTCAGGCATCAGCAGGGCGGCCCCGGCTGCCGCAGCCAGGAGAAAGCTGGCGAGAAACAGGGCAGGCCGGAAATCGCCGACTTGGGCGAATATGCCGAAAAAGACCGTTCCGAAGGCGGCGGCCACGCGTCCGATATTGAAGCTGAATCCGGCGCCGGTTGTTCGCAGCAGGGTGGGAAAGAGGGGGGGAAGATACATGGTAAAGAGTCCAAAAACACCCGAAAAAAAGCCGACCCACGGCATCCACCAGAGCAGTTGGGTATGATCGCGCGGGACCCAATAGGCTCCGGCCATGCTCAGGAAAAAGCAGGCGAACAAAAGCGATATGGCCCGGCGATATCCGGCGCGCAAGGCCAGCCAGCCGGCAAAAAAATTGCCGGCTATGGACGAGGCAATGACAAGAAAGAAGACCGCGCTGACCAGGCGTTCTCGATCGGCAGGGATCCAGGAGGCGAGGGCGGGCAGGTTCCGAAGGTGTTGTTGGTTCCAAAATAGAAAGGCCCACCACGCGGTTAAGGAGAGGGCGCACAGCAAAACGGCTCTCAGCGTCAAGGAACGGACAGGCCCGCGGAAGAGTTCCGTCCAGCCGGGTGAAGATTTCGGGTCACGGGCGCGCGCCTCCTGCCATTCTGTGGGTTCGGGGACGGATCGCCGGATCCAGAAGACGATCAGGGCCGGGAGGATTCCGACGAGAAAGACATATCGCGGATTAGCATCCGCCATGAGGAAGACCGCCAGGCAAGCGAGCAGGATTCCCAGATTGACGCCTGTTTGCAGAACAGCCGCAATCCAAGGCCGCCAGGATTTGGGCCAGGTCTCGGAGAGCAACGAGGCGCCCACGGCCCATTCACCTCCGATTCCCAACGCCGCTAGAAAGCGAAAAATCAGGAGATGCCACCAGGTTTGGGCAAAACAAGAGAGCCCGGTGAACAGCGCATAAGTCAGGATGGTCAAGCTCAGGGCCCAGCTGCGGCCAAAGCGATCCCCGATCCGGCCAAAAAATCCGCCACCTAACGCCCATCCAAGCAGAAACGCCGCCTGGATCCAGGCGCTGGTGCGTTTGACCATCGGATCGGCCGGGCTGCTGACTTGCAGGAGCTGGGCCACAAAAGGAGCGGCGACCAGTGTGTAGAGATGCATGTCCAGGCCGTCAAACAACCAGCCCAACCACGCTGCAGTTCCCGATTTCCACTGGCCAGAGGTAATGTCGCGAAGACGCGGGCCAGGACTGGAAGCGTCTTTTGGGTTTGTGGAGGAGATCATCCGTTCCGGTTCTAACAGAAACGGAGGGAGATTCAATGCTGAGCACGACTCAACATACGCCGGTAAACTTCCTCAACCTGCCGGCTCATTCTTTGGACGGTGTATTGTTCCCGGACGGCGTGGCGGCCTGCGCTGGCGAGCTGTCGGGCCCGATCGGGATGAGTGAGAAGTTTCACCAGGGCCTCGTCCAAGGCCTGTGGACGGTCCGGGTCGTACAAGAGGCCGCCTCCGGTCGTTTCGATCACCTCGGGAAACGCTCCCACCCGGGGTTGCACCAGGGGAATTCCCGCCGCCAAGGCTTCGATCTGAAACGCGCCGAACGCTTCTCCTCGAGGGATGGGAACCGAGAGTACTGAGAGCTGTCGCAGCCACGCTCGCCGTTGGCTGGGCTCATAGGCCAGAGAAAACTCGACGTCATGGGCCAGATTCAACTCGCTGAGACGTTGTTTGAGTCTGTTGAGGAACGGACGGTCATCCGGTGTGAATCCTCCCATGGCTTTCAGCTTCAGATCATGCAACCGCGGATGCTGTTTTAAACGGATGAATGCATCGACCAGTATCCCGAGGCCAAGAGACTCGCACATTCGAGACAAGTAGCCAAGGACAGGAGGATTGAAAAGGAGGGGAGCCGGGGGATCCGGATCCGGATCAATTCCGATCGGAATGACCTCAATCCGGTCGGATTTTAACTTCAAACGATCCTCCATCAGACGGGCATAATAGCGGCTGGGGGCAATGAAACCATTGGCATCCAAGGCTCGTTCAGACATCAGCCGCCAAGTGGCCGCGGCGCCATGAGGCGACTGGGCGTCGATCCATTGGTCTTCATCCTGGAGCGAGCAAACGACGACACAATTCAGTCTTTGCTTTAATTGGCGCGCCAAGCCAAGGAGCAAGCCGTTGGAGAGATGGACAATGTCGGGCTTGCCTTCTTTCTCGAGCCATTGAACCAAGGTGTCGAGCTCGGATGCCTGCTGGCCTGATTCGCCTCGGAGCATCGATATCGTCATGTCCTCCAATCCTCGGGCGCGGGTTGAACCAGCCCGTTTGGCCGCCCACTTCAGCAAGAAAGGCGAATCCAGCCAGGCGAGCATGGACTGAGGAAAACGCTTCAGCCAGGGATAAAGTTGCTCGAGATAGATCCGTATGGCGCCATAGAACACGGGCGTCGGGGCAGGCGATGTGACTTCGGGATCGGAGGTTGCCGGCAGATAAAGGGGGAGAGAGATCGCATCGACGCCCTGAACTCGCAGGGCCTTAATCAACGCCAGATCCCGCAGGCAATTCTGACAATAAAAAGAACCTCCGGATCCGGGGACCAGATAAATGACTTTCATTTTTTCAAGCCAAACGCGAAGACCCGGCCATCCTCGGCAGCTATAATCACCCGCGAATCCGCTATCGCGGGTGAGGTTGAGATCGGCGAACCCGCTTCGTAGTTCCACACCAAAGAGCCATCCTTCAGATTAACCAGATAGATTCGCCCATCATTCGAACCGAAGACAACCTTGTCATTGCAGATTACGGGTGAACTGTCCACATCCCCGCGGGTTCGAAACTTCCAAAGACCCTTGCCGCTCGCGCGATCAATGCAATGCAGAAAACCGTCGCGTCCTCCTATCACCACTCGGTCCGCACCCAGGGCGGGCGAGGAGAAGAATGGCGAACCCCCATCGTTCTCGCCGTAGCTCCAGAGGACGGTCTTTTTCTGGAGGTCAACGCATAGAACCTTATTGCCGTAATGCCCAAAAAACGCCAGTTGACCCGCGATTGCGGCTGATCCGGCGATATAGGATCCGGCCTCAACCTGGCCCAAGTCTGCGCCGGTCTTTCCATCCACGATATGCAGGAGACCGTCGCACCCGCCGAATACCAACCGATTGTCTGAAACCGCCGGCGTTCCGTTGATGTAATTCTGCGTGTCAAAGGTCCATCGGGGTTTCCCTGTCGCGAGATCGAGGCAATGAACTTTGTTGTCGTAACTGCCAAAAACAATCGCTGGCCCCGTTCCTTCCGCGCCAGGAAGCCAGTTGGCTGAACCCAGGATCTGTCCGGAGTTGGTGTATTGCCATTTTAAGGTGCCCTGTCGCGGATCGAGGGCATAAAAAGTCCCCTTCGCGTTGCCGATCAGAAGTAGTCCGCCTGCATGCAAAGGCGAAGCCTCTACTCCGTCATCGGTTTTAAATTCCCAGATCTTTTTTCCGTCCGCCACACTTAAGCACCGGACCATGCCTCCCGCCGACCCTAGGTATACACGATTACTGACAACGATAGGAGACGATTTCTGGCCATCTTCACCCTTAAAGGTCCATAATAGAGCCGGTGAGTCTGGGAGTCTTTGCGAGGTAAAACCAGCAAGGTTGGCATCTTTTCTGTAGATGGCCCAGTCATTGGCTGCCGCTTCTGCCGACACGGACAGGGCCATATAAATGACCACTGTTAACAGACTGTGAAATGATCTTACCCGTCTAATGGGATCTGGACTGCAGCGAGACTTCAGAGATCGGCTGAGTCCGAGGGACCAGCCGCAGTGCCGAAGTACATCTTGAAATAGCGATTGCCAGCGGCGGGTAGGGGCTCCGCTCCATACCCGCGCCCCGATTCGTGCCAGAAGCGTCGGTGTAGTGTTATTCGCGGAATAGATTTGTTTATGGCTCCGAATTCCGTCTGTGGGCGGTGGAAGTGTCAATGTCATATTGCGTCACCTGCCATTAGATAATGTCGAAACCCCCTCGCGTCAACGGCCTCTTTCCAGACAAAAAAAAACGCGGGCCGAAGCCCGCGCTTTGACAAAGATTAAACGAGCAATCAATGTTTGGAGGAAAACTTACGCCGCAGGAAGGCGATGAGCCCGGTAATGCCAGCCAGTAATCCATACTGAATTACCGTCGGCTCCGGAACCACTGCAGTCACTTTAGCGCTGAAATTAGCCACGGTCTCAGGGAGAGTCTTGGTGCCCCATACCCCACCTGCCTTCTCCCAGAAATCGTTGTAGCTGGAACCGACTGTCGGCGGATCATAAAGGAGCAATCCCATGTCTTCATTCAGTTGCACCCCGGTAAACTGAACCGTCCACGTAAACGAATCTGGAACGTTTACGTCAAGACCATCTAAGGTGACCGTGTTGTAGCCGGATTTGATGGAGAACTGACCGCTATCATACAGAACGTTACCGGGCGAACCTTCAATGCCAGTATTATCATATAACTTGACTTGGAGTTTCTCATCACCGCTGATACCGTGAGATGTCCAATACTCGAACTTGAACTGGGTGACGAGACGCTCGATACCATCAATCAACCGGATCTGGTCGCCAAACTCATTTGTCGATCCGAAGTACTGAGCCAAGTAGTTGGTGGTGTTATCATAAACCACCGTTGCCATCGTACTTACTGCCATGGACGAGGCCGCCACAAGAACCGCAACGAATCCAATCAATCGTTTCATATTTAATATTCCTTGTGGAAATGATTCAAAAATAGCCGATTTGCACCGCTCGTTAATCTTTTACTTTCGTGAGTTAATTTCTAAGGTTTGTATCCGGTCAAGTCAAGTGCATAATTGTTTTTTTTTGAACATTTTTTATGTCGGCCATTTCAGGCTTCCATTATAGAATCTCCTTCCAGCAGATGCCTTTGTAAAAAGGTTCTCTCAGCACTGTCCGGCAGGATTTCATGGGGAGGTTGCCGACATTGACTTTAACGATGTTTTTCAGGCATTTCCTGAATGAAATTTAAAGATCGCCCCTGCACGAATCGACGGTTTTATTCCGGACAGCACTGGGGGGATCCTAAAGATTCGATGGATTGGGATTCCGTAACTGATCCTGAGGGGAAGCGTCGGAATCGATCGATTGGGGATGAATGAACTCCGCATTTTGTTTCTGCAAATAGGCTTCCAGGCGATCGAGAAAAGCGCATTGGGCGGCTTTTAGCTTTCGGCGGGCCTCTGGAATGGGCATGAACCGGGCCAGATCGATTTCGGGGAACTCGCGAATTCTGCGGGAACCTGGGGGCCATTCAAGTCGGAAAGTATTGCAGCGAAATTCATTGGGAGGGTTTTCCTCTCCGTGCAACGCCCAGCCATGGACGATCTTGCCGCTTTTTTGGCGAATAGTACCGAGTTCGATCAGCATGCCTCGGGCTTCAAGGCCGACCTCCTCCATGAACTCGCGTTTGGCGGTTTGGAGAAGGTCCTCTCCAGGTTGGATTTCGCCTTTGGGGATGCTCCAATGATCTTCGTCTTTTCCGGAGGAGAAAGGGCCACCGGGGTGAACCAGGAGGACCTCCAATTGTTCTGATCGGTATCGATACATCAACAGGCCGGCGCTGATTTTATTTCGCATGCAATGATGTCGCTCTCAGCCGCCGCTTTCGTTGGTCTTCCTGAAGACGTCGGGTGTCTTGGCAGGAGTTGGGCGGTCTTGGCGATCCTGCGAATCACCTGATGTCATGCTGGGACGTCCCTGAACCCCCAGGGCACCCTTAACGCCGAAGCATTCCCGGGGGTGGAACCCCCATTTTTCCCATCATTTTCTGGAACTTGCCCAGGCGTTTCATCATCTGCTGCATCTGGTTGAACCGATTCAACATATTGTTCAGTTCAGCCACAGTCACCCCGCTGCCTTTCGCGATGCGCAATCGACGGCGGGCATTCAGGATCTGGGGATTACGCCGTTCCTGGTGCGTCATGGCGCAGATCATGGCCTCCATATGCCGAAAATCCTTCTCGCTCTTGCTCAGATCCGCTCCCTTGATCATGTCCGTTCCCCCGGGCAGCAATCGAACGATGTTTTCCAAGGAACCGAGTTTCTTCATCTGTCGCAATTGATCAAGAAAATCCTCCAGGGTGAAGAGCCCTTTGCGCATTTTTTCCTCCATGCGGCGGGCATCGTCCAGATCGACGGCCTCGGCGGCCTTCTCGACCAAGCTGACGACATCACCCATGCCCAGGATCCGCGAAGCCATGCGTTCGGGGTGGAAGGGCTCGAAATCATCCAATTTCTCTCCGATACCGGCGAACTTGATCGGCTTGCCGGTGACTGTTTTCAGGCTTAAGGCGGCGCCGCCTCTGGCATCGCCGTCCAGTTTGGTCAGGATGGCGCCGGTGATATTGAGGGCCTGGTCGAAGTGGGTGGCGACGTTGACGGCCTCCTGGCCTGTGGCGGCGTCAAGCACGAGCAGGATTTCCTCGGGGTGAACCAAGTCCCGGAGGCGCACCAACTCCTGAACCAGCGGTTCGTCGATCTGGAGCCGGCCTGCGGTGTCGAAGATCAAGGTGTTCCGTTGGTTTGTTCGGGCGTAATCCAAGGCCTCTCGAGCGATGCGTAACACGTCGGTTTCGCCCTTGCGCACCCAGACGGGCAACTCGATCTGGCGTCCCAGGGTCTCGAGCTGGTCCATGGCTGCGGGACGATACACGTCGGCAGCGACCAGTAATGGCGTGCGTCCCTGCTTCTGGAGCAGCCTCGCCAGCTTGCCGCTGGATGTCGTCTTGCCGGACCCGTGCAATCCCACCATCAGGATGCAGCAAGGATCCTGGGTGGTCTGGATCGCCGCGTTCTGCGATCCCAGTAACGCGACCAGTTCGTCGTGAATGATCTTGATGACCTGTTGCCCGGGTTGGATGCTCTGAATGACCTCCTGCCCAATGGCTTTCTGGCGAACACCCTCGATGAAATCCCTGGCAACCTTGAAGTTCACATCCGCGTCCAAAAGGGCAAGGCGGACTTCCCTCAGCGAATCACTGATGTTGGAATCCGAGATCTTGCCCAGCCCGCGGAGATTGCGGAAAACGTTCTGCAGCTTGCTGCTCAGCGCGTCAAACATGTTTTCAGGTTATTCGAATAACCCCGGGTTGACAAGCGTCCGCGTGTTTGGCTAAATGTGCGCTCCGTGACCGAACGGGTGGTAGGATACTCAAGCGGTCAACGAGGGCAGACTGTAAATCTGCTGGCTCCGGCCTACGAAGGTTCGAATCCTTCTCCTACCACCATCTTTCTTGTGCTCCAACATTTCCTATCTCCTTCCCGGATGGTTGTAAACGGCCATGCTTCGCTTGAATGATGTGAACCGTTATTGGGTATCGGCGATTCAATCCAAGGCGGCAAAGAACCGGTGCGGCGCAAAGGGATGTTGGCCTCGAACACCCTGAAGGGCATACACCCTGTCGTTGGACAGCCGCAATCGGTTCGGTGTCCCAGCTTTAGCCGGTCCGAAAGCTCCGACCCTCTGAAAACAAGACTTCGAACCACGGATTTCGGAGATCCGTGATTTTGGATTACGGGGCCGGGATCGTGATATCAATGTCTTTGACCGGTCCCAGCGTGGAGAGTTTTTGGTCGAATTGATCGGCTTTGCCCAGGACGAGGACGGCGAGTTGGTCGGGCTGCAAATGCTTGCGGGCGACACGCAGAATGTCGGCGCGTGTGACCTTATCGATGTTGTCACGGTAGCGCTGCAGGTAATCTCGCGGATACCCGTAATACTCGTAGGTGATCAGACGTTGAATGATCTTGCCCGTGGAATCGAATTCGAAGGCGAATCCCTTGAGGATTCCGTCCTTGGCCCGGGCCAGTTCGTCTTCGTCAACCTCGGCTTCTCGGAGGCGCTGGATTTCCTGTCGGATGGCCCCGAGGATCTTGGTTGTGTTTTCAGACTTCGTGCGACCACTGGCGACGAAAAGGCCGGGACGGTCCCAGCCCGCACTCCAGGATGAACTGACGGTGTAGGCCAAGCCTTGCTCGGTGCGGACGTGGATGAACAGGCGCGAAGCGAAGCCTCCTCCGAGAATCCGGTTCATCAGGTTCAGCGCATAGAAATCGGGGTCCTTGCGTTGTCCGCCCAGGTGGCCGAGCACCACGGTGGACTGGTTGACATCCTCTTTGTTGATGAGGTAGTAGCCGGCCCGTTCCTGGGCGGCAGCATCCACCGGGGGGATGGTAGGTTTCGGCTTGCCCCCCCGAGCCCAGCCCGCAAAGGCCTTTTCAATCCTGCTTTTCATTTCGCCGGCGGAGAAGTCGCCCCACACGGCCAGGATCACGTTTTCAGGCTGGAAAAAGTCGCGATGGAACTTGACGAAGTCCTCCCGCGCGATGGCGTTGAGGGTGGCATATTCGGGTTGCCGGGCATAGGGACTGTTTTTGCCGTAGATTACGCGGTCGAACTCGCGATAGGCGATGCCGCCGGGATCGTCGTTGCGCCGGGCGATGGCGTCACGTTGGGCAATCTTCGCCAGTTCGATCTTGTCCTCCGGGAACGCCGGATGTTGCAGGACATCAGCCAGGATGTTCAGTCCGGTCTCGATATCTTCCTTCAAGACAGAGACCAATGCCCCGCCTGAATCTTCACTGATCCAGGTTTCAACGGAGGCGCCCAATTGATCCAATTCGTCATCGAGTTGGTCTCCATTGCGGGTGGGGGTGCCGCCGGTTCTCATGACGCTGCCGACCATGGAGGCCAGGCCGGCCTGATCCGAGGGCTCCCACCGGCTGCCCACGCGGATGAGCGCGGTGAGATTGATCAACGGCAACTCGTGATCTTCCAGGATATGGAGGACCATCCCGTTGGGAAGTTCCACCCGCTCGGGTTCGGGCACCTGGATGGAATTCAGAGGCGGAAGCTTCAGGTCTTTGTGAGAGGAGACGGGTTCAACGGCGGTGGCGGCCAGGGCGAAGACAAGGAATGGACCCAGTCCGACCAGACGCAAAAAGGAGGAGGGGCACATAGGCTTATTCGGATGGAGCGAGGTTGATGTCGGCCGTTTCAATCGGTTCGATGATGCCAATGGTTCGGTTCTTTTCGGTAAAGGTGGCCTTGGCCACGCGTTGGATATCTTCTGGAGTGACCGCATTGATCTTGTCGAGCTGTCGGAACAGATTGCGCCAATCGCCCGTCAGCCCGTGGTAAGTGGCGAGGTTGGACGCCAAGCCCATGTTGTCGTCCAATTGGCGGATCAGGTTGGCCCGTGCCCGGCGTTTGACTCCATCCAGTTCGGCCTTGCTGACGGGTTCTTTCTGCAGGCGCTCAATCTCCTTCAGGAGGGCTGTTTCGACTTCCGCATTGGAATGGCCGGGGGCGGTAAAGGCATAGAAAAGAAACAGGCCCGGATATTTCTGACCCGGAAAACCGGGAAAACCGCCGATGTCAACCGCCAGTTTCTGGTCGCGGACCAGGTTGCGTTGCAGCCGTGATGACCGGCCTTCGCTCAACAAGCTTCCGAGAGCGTCGTAGACGGCATTATCCGGATGCAGGATGCCCGGCTTGTGAAAGCCCATCAGAATGAGACGCTGGGCTTGAAGCCGCAACGTGAGCCTGCGTTCGCCTTCCTGGGGCGGTTCCTCGGTGCGAACGGGATCAGGTTTGGGTCTGGCTGGCAGGCGCGCGAAATACGCCTCCGCAAGTTCCCGGATGCGTTTCGGATCCACGTCACCCACCACGGCGGCTGTCAGGTTGCTGGGGACATAGTGTTTGTTGAAAAACGCCTCGGCATCCTCCCGCCTGATATGGACCAGGTCGCTCATATGGCCGATCGTGGGTTCCCCGTAAGGATGGGCCTTGTAGGCAACCGACAAATAATCCTCGATCAGTTTGCCAATCGGATTGCTCTCGGTCCGCATCCGGCGTTCCTCCATGACGACATCGCGCTCGCGATAGAATTCGCGCAGCACTGGATCCCGGAATCGCTCGGATTCGAGGTAAAACCAGAGTTCGGCCGCATTCGAGGGCAGGCTGAAGAAATAGTCGGTGCGATCGGTTGCGGTGGAGGCGTTCAGACCGCGTCCACCGGCCCGCTCGATGATGTCGCCGAACTCATTTTTCACGACATACTTGGCGGCCTCCTGTTGGGCCGATTGAAATTCAGCCGTCAGTTGTTTCAATCGTTCCGGGTTGGCTTGGTCGCCTTTCCGCCGTTCCTGCTGGAGCATCGCAAATGCCTGGTCGATCTTCGCCATGGCGATTTTTTCGGCCTGAGCATCCCGGGTGCCGATCGTTTGGGTTCCCTTGAACGCCATATGTTCGAAGATGTGAGCCAGCCCAGTGATTCCCTTGGTTTCCTGGGCGGATCCCACATCCGCATAGGTGTAAAATGAGGCCACCGGCGCTTGGGGGCGGGCCAGGACCAGGAACTTGAGTCCGTTGCCCAGGGTGAACTCCTGAATTCGCGATTGGATCTCCCCGAACTCGGCCTGCGCCGCAATCCCGAGATTGATCCAAAAGCCTAAGACCATGGCCCACATCATCGGAGCTCGAAAGAACCCTCTCCGAATCCTGGCCACGTTGACTGCAATCATAGTTTCGCTCATAAACAAACGGCAAGGACCGCTCCATTTAGCGCGGCTGAACCTCAGATCGGCCTGCGGTTTTCCAGCTTCCCGCCAAACCCCCGGTCCGAGGTTGCCCCGCTCAGCCAAACTATCGCGCGGTTTGGCTGGAATACGCTTCATCTGTTCGCAACACATAAGGCAGTGCCAACCGACTCATGCGGTTCTCCGGATAATCCAAGAATTCCGGAAGCTCCCGTTATCTCCAAACACAAGTTCAACTCTAAAGCTTTCACCCTCCTTTTACAAGAGCATCCCAGGGACTACGGGCTTGTCATCCTTCTCCGGACCTGCCGGGTTTTTCCAGAAGACAATCGAATTGACCTTTGGTAGTCTCGGCTCCCAATATGAACCTGGCCACTGCTTTTCAACAGTCAGCTGAGTCTCATGCGGGCAAGACCGCCGTGTTTTGGGGAGAACAGGAGATATCGTACCAGGCCATGCTGGCCGAATCCCGCCGTGTGGCGACACGTCTCCAACGGGACATGGGCATTCGGCCGGGGGACCGAGTGGTGGTCCTGCTGAAGAACTGTCCGGAATTCATCTCGGTGCTTTTTGGCATCTGGCAGGCCGGAGGCATCGCCGTTCCGGTCAACAACTTCCTGAAGCCGCCCGAACTGGGCTACATCCTGGACGACTCGGCCGCCAGCCTGTTGGTGACGGAGCCTGACTTTTGGGAAACCGCCGGCAAACTGCTGCGAACCCACCGGCAAATGCGGATCGTGCTCGTTGACGAGGCGGTATCCGAAGGGCAGGGGAACAATGGGGAACTGTCGCCCGCGGCCCTTTCCGAGAAGGATGTGGCCTTGATCATTTACACCTCCGGCACCACCGGCCGTTCCAAGGGCGCCATGCTGACTCACGGAAACCTCCTCCACAATGTCGATAGCTGCCGGGTCGTGTTGTCGGCGGTCGAGTTCGATCGGTTTGCATTGTTGCTGCCCATGTTCCACAGCTTCATGCTTTGTGTGTGCATCATGCTTCCGCTCATGGTGGGCGGTTCGATTGTGCTCATCAAGTCGCTGCATCCCCTCAAAAACGTTGTTCAGGAGATTCTGATGCGTCACGCGACGATCTTGCCGGCGATTCCGCAGTTCTTCCGAACCATGGTCGACGCGCCGCTGCCCGAATTACCGCTGCGCCTCTGCGTCAGCGGCGCCGCCCCGCTCCCGGTCAAGGTGCTCAAAGATTTCAACGCCAAGTTTCCCTTTCCTTTACTCGAAGGCTACGGTTTGAGCGAAGCCAGCCCCGTCGTCAGTCTGAACCCGATCCGGGGTCCTTGGAAGATCGGCTCGATCGGAGTGCCGATTCCGAATGTCGAGGTCAGCATCCAGAATGATTCCGGTGAGTTTTTGTCGGACGGCCAGGTTGGCGAAGTGTGCGTGCGGGGAGGCAACGTCATGCAAGGTTATTGGAATCAGCCCGAGGCAACAGCCAGCGCATTACGAAATGGCTGGCTGCTGACCGGCGATGTCGGATACCGCGATTCGGACGGCTATCTCTACATCACCGACCGCAAGAAAGATATGATCCTGGTCAACGGGATTAACGTTTATCCCCGTGAGATTGAAGAGGTGATCTATCAGTTTCCCGGCGTCCAGGAGACTGCCGTCGTGGGTGAACCCGACCGGCGCAAGGGCGAACAACCGGTCGCCTTTGTCGTGCCCCGCGATGGAGAACAGGTCCACGAGCACGAATTGCTCCATTTCCTGCGCCAGAACCTGGCCGATTACAAGGTCCCACGACGTGTGCTCTTCCTGACCACTATGCCCCGTAACGAAACCGGCAAAATCCTTAAAACGGCCTTGCGCGCCGGATTCATCTCGCCCAACGGCTAACAACGCCGCGCGGTCTGGATCCGGAATCCCGCTCCCCGGTTGACAGCCCCCGAAATCAACCCGATGATAGCGCCATGGAACTGATCTATCCGCGCAGCCCCCGTGAGGTCATGGCCGGTTGGGTGCACCTCGGACGGTTTGTCGATAAAATCCGGCTTCATCTCGCCGGCCAACTTCACCCCGATTACCAGAATAATTTCACCAAAGGCTTCGATGCCCTCTGGCTCCAGGCCGCCGGCTTGACCGCCGAACATTTCATTGACGTCGTCCGCCAAACCCTCACCGATGGTCAGGTGGTGGATTGGGTCCGGATTAATATCAAGAAAACCGACGCCGAAAAGGCCCTGTTCCGGGATACACTACTGAACTACGGCCGTCAGGACGATGATCACCGGGCCCGGTTGAAGCAGCGCAAGGAAGAGGCCCGCTTGGGATACCGCGACGATATCCAGACCTTTGTCGATCTGATCGATGCCGACGAAAAACGATTGCCCGATCCCAAGGCTTCTTCCATGGTCATCAATATCCCCTTGCCCAATTTCGCCAAGGGTAAATACGCGGAACAATGAGTCCATGAAGGCCCTGGTTTTAGGACTGTTATTGGCCTTGGGGTTCGGCATGGGTATTTGGCCATGTTCGGCTGCCGCCTCCCGCCAACAACCCCTGACCTGGCGGCTCAAGGAAGATCGCGTGGACGCCCGGATTGACGGCTGGCCCCTGGACCGTTTTCTCGAACACCTCGTTCGGGCGACCGGATGGAAGGTCTACCTCGAGCCCGATACCGAACACACTGTCGGGGCCACCTTCACCAACCTGCCGGCCTCCGAGGCCCTTCGTCGCTTGCTCGGCACGATCAACTACGCGTTGCTCCCGCAGACCAACGGCCCGGCCAAGTTCTTCGTGTTCCGCACCTCGGTTCAGGAAGCCACCCGCCTGATCCAACCTCTGCCCCTTTCGCTCCAAGTCGAGGGCCTCGCCGAAAAGGGGCGTCTCGATAACGAACTCCTCGTCAGCCTCAAACCCGGCAGCAAGACCACGATCGATAAACTCGCCCGCGAACTCGGCGCAAAAATCATCGGGCGCGCCGACAGTCTGAATACCTACCGTTTGGAGTTCGATGACGCCGCCGCCGCCGATGCCGCCCGAACCGCCTTGGAATCCAGTCCCGATGTCGCCGAAGTTGGCAACAACTACCAGATGTCCCCCCCGACCCGCACCGATTCCATCCCGCTGAGCTCGGGTTTCCCCCTGAACCTGAAGCCCGCAAAGACCGGAGATCATGTCGTGGTCGGATTGATCGATACCGCCGTCCAAACCCAAGGCTCGCCGGCCAACGCGTTCCTGTTGCCCGCCATTTCAGTGGCAGGCATCGCCGAAACCCCGACGGCCCAGCCCACCCACGGCACCTCGATGGCCGAGACCATCCTCCGCGGGCTTTCCCAGCTTTCGCCGGGCACAGCGGAAACGCCCGTCAAGATTCTCCCGGTCGATGTCTACGGCGATACCCCCACCACATCAACCTTCGAGGTCGCCAAAGGCATCGCCGCCGCCGTCCAATCCGGTGCAACCGTCATCAACCTCAGCCTCGGGGGCGAAGGCGACAGCGATTTCCTTCACCAGGTCATCCAAGAATCCCATAAACAAGGCGTGGTTTTCCTGGCTGGCGCCGGAAACGATGCCAGCACTCAAACTTACTACCCGGCCGCTTATCCCGAGGTTGTCGCGGTTACCGCGGGCGATCGCCGCGGTAATCTGGCTTCCTACGCCAACCACGGAAGCTTCGTGGATGTCATCGCTCCCGGCACCAGCCTCGTTGAGTTCAAGGACCAGACCTACCTGATCACCGGCACCTCAGCCGCCACAGCCTATCTGTCCGGTGTGGCTTCCGGCCTGGCCTCGGACAAGACCAAGACCGCAGCCCAGGTCGAGCAGCAGATCCGGACTACTTTTTCCACCAAAACCCCGAGCCCCTGACGAATCGGGCATCAGGCCCTCCAGGGGAATATCCTCGATCGAGAGCACTCGGCCCTGAACCCTTTGTCATCTCTGAACCGGCGTCGGAATCGGTATCGGAACCAGGGTCGGGATCGGAGTCGGTATCGGGATCGGGGTCGGTATCGGAATCGGGGTCGGTATCGGAATCGGAAATGAAATCGCATTGGCTGCCGGTAGGGTCTCCACCCGATATTCGCGCTCCGATTCGTTCCAGAAGTGTCGCTGAAGTGCTTGAAGAGGGTGTTATTCACGAGGACCCGGGTGAGGATCGAGTGGGTTGGCACGATCCCGATACCGATACCAACCCCGATACCGATGGGAACCGCCGAAGTCTATCCACGCCGAAAATCTCTGTCTTGACCTTGTTGCGGAAGGGCCTAACTTGGCTCTGGCACTGGGGGCGTACTGGTTTCGACTGAATGGGTGCGTCAGCAGCGGCATGTCGAGGATGGTTCGTTGGCCTCGTTAATCATCGGACCAAACATTAAGTGCTAACGAAGAATTAGCTCTCGCGGCCTAAGTCCGCGACGTCCGGCCCTGGACACCTGCTAAGGGGACCGGGCGACTATAGCAGGAGTAGGCTGCAACCGGGGACAGCGCGGCAGTGGCCGAAACTATTTCATGCTGACTAAGCGGCGGGATTCGAGTCAGAACGTTATTCCGTCGCTGAAACTCTCTTCTGACTAAACATGTAGTCGTGGCTGGTTTACCGGTTCAGGACGCGGGTTCAACTCCCGCCGCCTCCACCAGCCTTCGCCCGGGCATAGCGAGGGAGAAGGCGGGCGACCATTACGATCTGGACACGAGCATCGGCTCGGCTAGCCAGGAAGGCACTATGGCATTTTATTACGTCTATCTACTCCAAAGCGAAGATCGGCAGCATCATTACACCGGTTCCACATCCGACCTTCACAAGCGCCTTCGTAAACACAACGACGGATCGGGCGTTTGCCAGGAATCATCTCTGATGCTGGCAGCTTCTTATTCAACCACAGAAGCAGGAGGAACATCACCGCAAGGTGACGTTTCAGGACGAGTTCCGGAAATTCCTGGAGCGATACAAGGTCGCGTATGACGAACGGTATGTGTGGGATTGAAGTCATGACGATGCGTGCAGCCATATCGGTCCGGCGAGTGTTGGCAGGGCGTGAAAAGGAATTGCGGCCGATGCAATTGGTGGACCGCGTTCTGCCCCTTCAGGGCGGAGGCGATCGGTATGGGCCGGGTTCCCAGGGCGTTGCCCTGGGCTGGAGAGTCGTTGCGCCTTTGGCGCGAAGCGCAGGCACGCCGCAACCATTTGGCCGACGCAACAACGACATGCTGCAATCTATCTCCCAGCCCGAAGGGCTTCAACTCGTCAGCCCAGGGCAACGCCCTGGGAACTCGTCCGCCCACACATTCATTCGCCCTGAACGGGCGATACCCGATCTGCCTCAATCTCTCGAAAGTGCTGGTTCAACGGGCTGTTCACCACTTCGAACGGCTCCGACAACATTATCGGCGAGGTGGAGGATTTTGACCTACGGCCCAGAGGTGACGGGGAACATCGAGATCCGGAACTTGGTGCATCCGTAGGGGACGAGCGTGATGGGTTGTGTTGGTTTTGATCGATCAGCGGGCTCGAGAGGCAACTGGGGGGCTTTAGGATCGGGAGTCCAAGTGACCTCGATCGCATTCGCCCGCAGTTTCAGCGGCGCCGCCAGCGGCCAATCCCATCGGGGGGGCATTGGGCCGCGTTCAACCGTCAAGCCGGGTTGCTGCACGTCCAAGGCATAGTTCCACTTGGCGGCCGCATCGGGTGTGTTGCCGTCGGCACCGTCCGGGATGGGCAAGGCGAACAGCAGTGGGCCATAGGAGACGGAGGCGTAGGGGGCGTCTTGCGCATTACGGTCGCGGCCTGTGATCACACTTGCAGACATTGGCAGTCGTAAGCGAATCGTGTCACCCGGCACCCAGAGTCGCTCGACACGCACGAAGCCCTTTGCGTCTGGCATTGCATTGAGCGCGGTCCCGTTCACGCTTAGCATGGGATGCTTGCACCAGCCGGGAATACGGAATGTGAGCGGGAATGTTGCCCCGCGCTCCGGCTTTACGCTCATGCTGATCAAGTCGTCGAAGGGGTAATCGGTCCGGCAAACAATCTCGACCGGCACACGGTCGGCGACCAGGGCGGAGACTTTGCAGGGACTGTAGTGTGTGGCGGCCAGGCCGTTTTCATAGGTGGCCATCCAAAGGTGCGAGACATACCACGGCACAATGCGGTTGAGCGCAGCGGTGCAGCACAGCGGGTAATGAGTCCGCTTGTAGGAGTTCCCTTCGGCTTGTGGGCCGTGCGGATGTGGAGGGGACTTATCCACGAACCGGTTGGGACACTGGAAATAGACGTGCGTCTTAAAGTCGCGCGCCACGGTGGCCGGGCCGGCGTTGAAGAAGGCCCTCTCAGCCCGGTCTGCCAAGCGCCCCTGGCCGCTGACCGTCAGCAACGCGATCTGGCTCCATAGGTAGGCGGCCACGTCGCACGTCTCGGTTCCTCGAAATGCGCCGGTTGGGCCGTAATACTCGTCGGCGACGGGTACTCCCGAGGGCTGCATGGCCTCGCGTTCGAGGAGGTCGTGCCACGCGAGGGTTGCATCGAGAAACTCGCGATTGCCCGTCCACAGGTAACCCAGCGCCCACGGGGTTGTGCTTTCGAGGAAATGCACGACATGATCTTTCTTCTCGGCGCTCGGTTTTTCGTCGGGCCGCTGCCGGTAGCGGTTCCAGGAGGTCCCGCCGGGATTCATGCCGCCGCCGTCCTTCGAGAAAAGCGCCGTGAGCGCCGCGGCGATCTCCGGGTTTCCCGTCCACGTGTAAGTGTCAAACGCCGGCCAGGGATTGGACATGGCCCATCCGAGCCGCAGCCAATCGCGGTCGCCGCTGTAACTCGATTCCAGCGTCCGCAGCACGCGTAGATCCCGGGAAGCATCGTAGTAGCCTGCCAGGGCACGTCCCAAAAGACCATTCGCCCACATCGGCCACGCTTCGCTGACGATGCTTCCTTGGCGGTCCTCGGGTTTGTTTCGGTTGAGCCACCACAGAAACAGGATGGCGTCGGAGTTCATGTTGGTCACAACGACATCGAGGCGCCGCTTCGCTTGTTGAATGAGGGTTTCGTCCCGCAGCATGTAGCCCAGGCGCACGAGGCCGTCGAACCAGTAACCCCCGCCTTCATACGGCCATCCGCCCTTGGGCCAGTCGAGGCGCTCACCGGTCATTTTGTGGTCGGGCGACCAGGCTCGCTTGAACTCGGCGTCATACTCGTCCATGTGGCCGGTGAAACCGTCCCGGGCCGCCAGGCACCAGTCGCGCAGCCAGCCTGCGGGTTCGACTGCACCGGCAGGCAGCGGAATGAACGCTCGACGGGTTGTCGACTCGAAAGGCCGCGCGTAGTTGACCTGGGCTGGCGCGGCTGGGGCTGCTGACAGATCGGCTGGCCACGCGCACAACGCTGCCATCGAGCCGAATGTAATGAGTGCCGAGTTCAGATAGGAGGTCTTCATTTCCATCTCTTTTACTTTGCGTGGCCCTGGCAGCAAGCCCCAATCGCCGTCGAGTGTAGTGCCGGCCCACTGTCGCCTAAGCAAGTGTCATGGGGAGAAATAGATCCGTAAAAAACAGCTCCCTATTGAGCCGTCACGGCCGTTTTTAAGGCCTGTTATTTGACTGTAATAGACCGGACACGCCGGGAGGATTTGGGTAGTGCATGCGCCAACCAATCACTGCTTTTGTCCCGCAAACAAAGCGAGATGGTGGAGTCTGCTGGCGACGGCGTGTGGTCGTGACAGGAAGAACCGGTGGCATACGGGCAAAAAAGGGGCATGAAAACAGGCGCTGAGGCCTATTAATGAACTGATTATTTACGCATCCATCTGCCATGAAATCAGTTGTCTTGGCGACAGTTGGCTATGTTGTCCACAAAGTTACCGAAGAAATCCCTGAGGCCCGTGCGGTCTTGAGAATCGGGGGCGAAACTCAAGTGTAATGAAATAAAAAAATAATAATACAATAATAAAATAATAATCAATATTGATAATAATAAATAAATCTACCTTGGCAATCGCATCAGGATTAAGTAGGCTACAGCTCATGATCACGCCCGTATCGTCCCCGTCTACAACTCGCCGCTTTCACGTCTGTTTGGGAGAAACACCTTATGTCTGAGCACACTCATGTTCCCCAGTGCCATGCTCGATGTTGTCCTTGTGGCGATGCTGAGCTCGGCGAAATCGACGGCATCTCGCGCCGCAGTTTTTTGGGCGGCGTCGCGCTTGGCGGTATTGCGCTCACCTGGATGTCCTGGGCTGAGGCAGCCGGGGCGGAAAACCAGTTGCCGGGCCCGGCCGCCCGAAAGCCGATCGTGGTCAAGCCAGTCTTGACGTATGCCGTGCCGCAGCGCGCGCGGCAGACCAGCTGGCGTTCGTGGGGTGGCATTCAGACCGAGCAGGACGCCAAAGCGGAAACGGCGCGCATCGAGGAGGAGGTGAAGCAGGTGCAGGCGATGGCCGACTTTCCACTCCAATTCCTCCCCGTAACGGCCATCCGGGACGCAAAACAACTGGAGGGAGCCAACGATCTGGCCAGCGCCGACGTTGTCCTGCTGTATGCGGCGGGCGGGCCGGCAGACGTGTTCCAGCGATTTCGCGACCAGGGCAAGGATGTCATCTACTTCGTGCGGCACAAGTCCGGCCCGGTGTCCTTGTGGTATGAGATTGTCAGTCCTATCCACTTGCGGGGGGGGCAGTCGGACCAGCGCGTCACGAAGGCCTTCGACGAGGAGGACGTGGTGGTGGACGACCTGAAGGCTGTGCTCTGGCGGTTGCGGGCGTTGTGCGGTCTGAAGAACACGATGAACAGCCGCATTGTCGCCGTCGGTGGCGCCAGCGGATGGGGACAGCCGAAGGCGCCGGAGTTGGCGAAGGAACGATTCAAACTCGACATCCAACCGCTCTCGTATCCGGAGCTGGGGGAGTTGATCAAAGCGGCCCGAGCCGACCAGGCCGCCGTGGCTTTGGCGCGGAGGCGCGCCGAGGCTTACCTGAAACTGCCCGGCACCTCGTTGGAGACCGACGCCAAGTTCGTCGAGAACGCCATGCTGCTGGACCAGATCTTCCGCGCCATCATGCTCAAGGCCGAGTGCCGCGCGATCACCGTCAACGGTTGCATGGCCACCATCATGCCGATGGCCGAGACCACCGCCTGCTTGACGCTAAGCACGCTCAACGACGACGGCTACCTGGCTTTCTGCGAATCGGATTTCGTCGTCGTTCCGTCCGGCATCCTCCTCTCCAACATCTCCGGCCTCCCGATGTTCTTGAACGATCCGACTTACCCCCATGACGGCGTGATCACATTGGCCCACTGCACCGGCCCCCGGAAGATGGACGGCAAGACCCTCGAACCGGCGCGAATTCTGACACATTTCGAGTCCGACTACGGCGCGGCTCCGAAGGTCGAAATGCGCAAAGGTCAGATGACCACGAACATCCTGCCCGACTTCAAGGCGGAACGGTGGGTGGGCGTGTTGGGTGAGATCGTCGATGCCCCGTTTCTCGACATCTGCCGCGACCAGATCGATGTCCGCTTCACCTGCGACAGCCTGCGGTTGGCCCAACGCATGCCCGGCTTCCACTGGATGACCGGCTATGGTGATTACTCGAAGGAACTCGGCTACGCGCTCAAACGCGTCGGTATCCAGTGGGAATGGCTCACGTAGCGGGCGGCACGAGCCTGCTGCTACGGTTTTCCTGGAAAGCGATGGAGCGGTGTTCGTTCCGACCGTGGAAGGATTGCTTGGCGACAAGCTAACCGCCTTTGCGC
>ERZ795054.206-NODE-206-length-92649-cov-6.866449_pt1 | contig 92649 bp, 82 predicted proteins | sample MGYA00375138_ERZ795054 | MGnify/ENA primary metagenome ERZ795054 (study PRJEB30183, sample SAMN05720215) | anaerobic digester metagenome | isolation source: active sludge of municipal wastewater-treating anaerobic digesters | place: USA | collected 2014-12-23 ... | reverse complement strand
GGAGCTACCGATATTACGCTCCTACGGAGCTACCGATATTACGCTCCTACGGAGCTACCGAAATCGAAATTTCGCTGCTTCGCTGCTACCGATATTATGCTCCTACGGAGCTGCCGAAATTACGCTGCTACCGATATTACGCTCCTTCGGAGCTACAAACGCCCTGAACATTTGAACCTCTTGAACCTCTTGAACATTGATCTTTGATCATTGAACCGCGCTCGCGCCAGCGAGCGTCCTGAACCTCTTCAACCTTAAAAATCCCGTCAGAAAAAAAAACTCCACCGGATTCAAAAAAAATCATCAAATGTTTCTAAATATGGAAACATTCATTACCTTTGTCCCGTTAAACAATCTGGTAGTAGATGAAATATTTTGAAACGAAATTCCTGGATGAAGCGAAAGAGTTCATTGCAAGTCTTGATCCCAAAACAATAAAAAAAATGTTATACAATATTGATCTTGCGGAGCAAACGAATGACCCTAAGCTTTTTAAGAAACTGCAAAGTGAGATTTGGGAGTTTAGGACAAAATATGCAGGGCTTCGGGTTAGACTCCTGGCATTTTGGGACAAAACTGATAGCAAAGAAACTTTGGTGATAGCAACACATGGATTTATCAAGAAGGTTGACAAAGTTCCTGCAAATGAAATAAACCGGGCAATAAGACTTAGAGAAGAGTATTTTAAGAAAATTTAAAGAAGAGAATCATATGGCAACTAAAGGACTGAGAACGTATTCACTTGCCGAAATGAAAGACAAGTATATTGGCAATGTAGGGACAAAAGAACGGGATGAATACGAATATGAACTCCAGATGGAAGTTTTGGGCAGAATGATTAAAGCTGCAAGACAAGAACGAAATCTGACACAAGAAGAACTCGGACAACTTGTTGGGGTTCAGAAAGCTCAAATCTCAAAACTTGAAAGCAGCGCAAACAGTGCAACAATAGATACCATAATTAAAGTTTTCAAAGCATTGAAGGCAGAGATTAATTTTAATGTGAAACTTGAAAATAACTTTGTGAAACTCGCATGACAGAAAATCCGGGCACACAATAAATTGGACTCTGAGCGGTACCTGAACTTTACCCGGACCTGTTCAACCCGTTACCAATATTGCGCTCCCTTCAGCAAGCTCAGGGCATCGTCTTCGGGGCTACAAATGGTACGCTGCTACGCAGCTGATGGTTCGGTGGTGCTCCTTCGATGCTACAAATAGGACGCTGCTCTGCAGCTTTTGGATTTGTCGGGATGCCTGATGCTACCGAAATTACGCTCCTATGGAGCTTTTAAATTTGTATGTGTCCTTCCTGAGGAATTTTTTGCAACCGGTAATGATATTGCTGATGAAGAGCAAAAAAAGACCCTATCAGTAGCTGCGGAGCGACCTAGGCTGGAGCGGTCACGCCGCAGGCGTGATCATTCCTGAGCCGAAGGCGCAAGGAATGAAGCTCCAGGCGCAGTCGCGGAGCAGCTACGCGGCCTCACGGCCGTGGAGAAAAAAAAGAGAGCATGACGAAAAAGAATCGCCCCTGAGGGCGCTCGGGGGGCAAGTTCTCCCCGGATGCGATAAAAAGTTGCTTTTTAAACCGCAACCCGAAAAAGGTTTTTTTACCCTATCTTTGGTGCAGCAGCTCCTGATGATGGCAATTGAAAAAAGTGGTAATGATCCGGTTCAGCGGTGCATCCCCCTGGTTCAATGACCTTCATCGGGCATCATTCGGATATTCCAAACGAAAAGCGCTGGCTATGAAGAGGTATGAGATTTTTGTTTTTCCCGTTGCGATTGCGATAGCTTTATTATCAAGCGCATGCAGTATGATTGAGAAGGCCTCCCTCCATGGTTTCAACAGTGGATATTATACAATGAACTATGAAGGTAAGGTCCAAAAAGTGTATGTGGATATGAAAGAGGATTCGATTGACGTGTACCACCAAACGGGAACCACGCCTTACACCGTCAAATTCCTCTCAATCCCTTCCAGACCTGCCGATAGTCCGTTGAAAACCCCGCTGGTATTTGGAAAACAGAGTCTTGACATAGACATTACCTCGGTTCTGTTGAAATATCGTCCGTCTGTCAATGGGTTGCCTCCTCAGTTGACCTCAGAATTCAATGCCGCGCTGTATGCCGGATGGAGACACGACCGGTATAAAATCGTAACCGAAACAGACCCGTTGGGCAAGATGTACAACAGAACCAACCGCCATGGATATGATCTTGGTGTATTTGCAGGCCCCGGGGTTACCCTGATCAGTCCGTTCTCTACCAATTACCTGAGTGCGGATGAATACAGCGGAATGACGATTCAGACGGGTATTGCAGGTTTCCTGGAGACCGATATGGCCAGTTTTGGATTGGTCGTCGGATTTGATTATCTCCTGAATCGCGACAGAGACATCTGGATCTACCAGAATAAACCCTGGATCGGATTCATGGTGGGGATTGCATTGAATTAAATGCTACAAAAGGTACGCTGCTACGCAGCTGATGGTTAGGTGGTACTCCTTCGTTGCTACAAATAGGACGCTGCTACGCAGCTGTTGAAACCTGGAACCTGGATCCTGAAGCTTTGAACATTGATCGTTGATCATTGAACCGCGCTCGCGCCAGCGAGCGCCCTGAACATTTGAACCTCTTGAACCTCTTGAACCTTGATCCTTGATCTTTGATCTTTGAACTTTTCCCACGCTCAGATGTACGCAGTGAAAAAACACCTCGCCATGAATACGAAAAAATTTGCTATTGTGTGGGTTGTCGCCCTGCTGCTACCGGCCGGACAGATGCATGCCCAGTTTGCCCTTACCTCCGAATCGTGGGACCGCGCCGAGAATGCCCGCACCGGCCGCCCTGCTCCTCCCGCTAATGCCATCTACCAGGTTACCGAGCTGGCAGTACATGCCGCCATCCACAACCAGGTGGCTACCGTAAATGTGTCGCAAACCCTGCATAACATCGCCGGGCGCGATGTGGAGGTGGAGCTGCTGTTTCCCCTCCCCGCCGGCGCCGCCGTACAGAACTTTGTGCTGATGGTGGATGGCAGTGAGGTGCCGGGACAGCTCCTGAGCCGTGAGGAGGCACGCACCATTTACGAAGGGATCGTACGCAGAAAACAGGATCCGGCCCTGATGGAGTATGCCGGCTACGGCCTCTATAAAACTTCGGTGTTCCCGGTACCCGCCGGAAGAAATCGCACCATCTCGCTGAAATACACGGTGATGTGCACCCGCAAGGATGGAAACGTGCAGTTCATCTACCCCTTCGGCACCCAGAAGTTCTCGGGCGACCGCATCAGCACCGTGAAGTTCACGGGCACCATCACCTCCGATAAAGACGTTCGCAATGTGTTCAGCCCTACCCATACCGTGGCCATCGACAGCCGCCAGCCGAAGCGGGTGGGGGTGAGCTGGACCGAGAACAACACCCTGCAGGTGCAGGACTTCAAACTGTACTTCACCCCCAGCGACGCCGAAGTGAGCGTAACCGCCATGAGCCACATGGTCCCTGATGAGAACCAGGGCTCCTTTCTGCTGCTGATCAACCCGGCCATCAAAGCCCAGCAGTCGAAGCGGGTGGCAAAGGACGTGATCCTCGTGCTCGACAAGTCGGGATCGATGTCGGGACAGAAGATCGAACAGGCGAAAAATGCAGCAGAATTTGTGCTGAACAACCTCAACGAGGGCGACCGCTTTACCATGGTGGTGTATGAGAGCACCCTTTCGTGCTACAGCGCCGCCCTGCTGCCCGCTACCGGCAAGGAGATAAGCGACGCGCTGGGGTATGTTAACAACATCACCTCCTCCGGAGGTACCAACATCAACGATGCCCTCACCAAAGCACTCTCCTACACCTCGCAGTCGGAGAGGCCGCAATACATCCTCTTCATCACCGACGGAATGCCCACCGTGGGCATCACCGACGAGGCTGCCATCGCCGCCAATGCCCTGCGGGCCAATAAACACGGGGTACGCATCCATTCCTTCGGGGTGGGGTACGACGTAAACGCCCGGTTGCTCGACCGCATCGCCGAGCAACATGGAGGAACCGTAACCTACGTGAAGCCGGGTGAAAACCTGGAAGTGGCCGTTTCGGAATTTTACAAAAGCATCCAGACGCCGGTGCTTACCGATATCAGCATTACCTTCGAAGGCGGACAAGTGACCGAAGTGTACCCGGTCAGGATTCCCGATTTCTTCGAAGGGAGCCGCATCGATGTGGCCGGGCGTTACGGCAAGCCCGGTAAAACCAAAGTGGTGCTGAAGGGGAAATCGTACGGCGAGACCCGGACCTTTGAATACGAGGTGACGCTGGGGGCAAAAGGGGAAAATCCCGAATATGCCCACATCGGCACCATCTGGGCCACCCGGAAAATCGGGTACCTCATCGACCAGATCGACCTGCACGGGCAAAATCCCGAACTGGTGGCATCGCTCACAGAACTGAGTAAAAAATACGGCATCATCACCCCGTACACCTCCTTCCTGGCCCGCGAGGATGTGAACCTCTACGATACCCACATCAACGTGCAGCAAACCTCACAGCAGCTTATGCAGCTCGATGAGGTGAGTGGCAGCGCCGCAGTGAACCAGCGGGCCAGCAAGTCGGTGATGAAGTCCAGCAGCAAGGCCGTGGCCGCAGGCAAGGCAGAATATGCCGATGCCGAAGGGGTGGTTACAAAGGTGGAAACGGTGAAAAATGTGGGCGGACAGGCGTTCTTCTACAAAGAAAACCGCTGGGTGGATGCCACCCTGAACGAAGGGGAAGTGAAAAATGCCACCTCCGTGAAGCAGTTCTCAGACACCTGGTTCGAGCTCTCGCGCTCCAATGAGGCCGGGATGAACCAGCTGCTCACCTTCGACAGTGAGGTGGTGGTAAGGATGAACGGCCAGGTGTACCGGATTGTCAAATAGGGGATCGAATAACTGCAAAAATGCCATAATGGCACGAGTGTAATGCCCGTACTGACATAATGGCAATCCTGAAAAATCGGTTGTTGTAAATCAAAATATTGAAAATCAATAGTATAATAAAATCCGGAAGAAATCATCGAAAAACTGGAATACAGATTGCCGGCAAGGGTTCAACCAACACAAAATGTCAAACTAAAAACCAATAGGAGGACCAAGCCATGTTACCAGTAATGCACAGAAGAGTGAACCCCAGCCTGTTCAACAGTATGCTCGACGACGATTTCTTCACCGGATTTTTCGGTGACACCAACCAGGGCACCATGCCGGCCGTAAACATCTCGGAAACCAACGATGAGTTCAATATCGAGCTGGCCGCACCCGGGTACAAAAAGGATGATTTCAGGATCAACCTCGACAAGAACGTACTGACCGTTTCGGTTGAGCACAGGGAGAAGAAAGAGGAGAAGGAGGACAAAAAGATGCTCCGCTGCGAGTACCGTTACAATGCCTTCTCGAGGGCTTTTACCCTGCCCGACAGCGCCAACAGCGACAAGATCAGCGCAGCCTACAACGAAGGGGTGTTAACGGTTGTGATTCCCAAGCACGACACAGCCAAAACAAAACCTGCAAGGGAAATATCGATTAAATAACGAAAGGGGCCGGCTGCATGCCGGCCTTTTTATTTGAACCCTTTTGCCACAAATCTGTTTACTTTGCGCAATCTTTCGGGTTTTTGGTTGTCAAAAGCCCTGTACAATTTCAAGGATCAGGATGAAGAAGTTTCTTTTTACAACCTGCCTGATAGCAGGTTTCTCTTTTTTAGCCGGTGCCCAGCCTGTGAACCAGGCATCCGGGAGTGTGAGTGGTAAAGTACTGGACCACAGGACCCAGCTGCCGGTTGAATATGCCAACGTGGTGCTGTACCAGGTATCTGATTCGGGCCTGGTGAATGGCAGCGTTACCAACAACGAAGGGGTATTCTACCTGAACCAGGTCCCTTTTGGCGATTACAGGCTCAGGGTGAGTTTCATCGGATACAAAGACCTTTGGATCGATACCGTTTTCATCAACCCGCGCAGCCGCAACCTGCAGTTTGAACGGATCTTGCTGCAGGAATCAGCCTCGGTGCTGGGAAAGGTGGAGGTGACGGCAAAACAGGGGGTGATGGAGATGCATATCGACAAAAGGGTGTTCAATGTCGACCAGAGTATCGTAAGCCAGGGACAGACGGCCACCGAGGTGCTCGAAACGGTCCCTTCGGTGGAGGTGGACATGGATGGCAACGTAAGTCTGAGGGGGAGCGGCAACGTCACCATCCTGATCGACGGAAGGCCATCGGCCATGCTGAGCGGCGACATTGCCACTGCCCTGAAACAGATCCCGGCGAATATCGTTGAAAGCATTGAGATTATCACCAATCCCTCGGCCAAATACGACCCGGAAGGGATGTCGGGGATTGTAAACATCAAGCTTAAGAAAGACCGCAGGGGCGGCATCAACGGTGTGGTGTCGGCAGGATATGGCACCTGGGGCAAATACAATGGCTCCCTGAACCTGAACTACCGGACGCAGAAATTCAATGTGTTTGGCAGTTACAGCCTCAACCGGGGCAGCATGTACCATTTCGGAACTACCAACACGGTGAACAGCCAAAACCCCGACTCTCTGTTCTATACCGATCAGGAGCTGAATATGGTGGGACAAAGAAGGTCGCAGATGGTCCGTGTCGGGGCTGACTGGTTCATCAACAAAAAGAACACTCTGTCGGGCACTTTTTCAACGAACCTCAGCAAACACACCGACGACGATACCGTTTTCACGGTGTTCAGGGATGTAAACCGGCTGATTTCAGACCGGAGTAACCGGATATCGGGCAGCACCGAAGATGAGACCGGATATTCGGCTGGCCTCACCTGGCAGCGCCAGTTCGGGCGTCAGGGGCAGGAGCTTCTGGTGGATGCAAACCTATCGGTGCGGGATGAAACGGAGGAAACATCATATACAGATGAAATTCTCTATGCCGGTTATTCCGATGTTTCATTTTACGACTACAGCAACAGGCGCACTTTTGATGTGAACCGGGTGGCCTCCCTGCAGGCCGACTACACCCATCCGATCAACTCCCGGTCGAAGATTGAGGCCGGGGCCAGGATCGGCTACCGGATGCTCGACGACGACCAGTACACCAACAATTTCGATACAGCCACCGGATTGTGGATCCCGGATACCAACCGGACCTATCAGTACATATTCTCTGAAATGATCCCCGCCCTCTATGCCACCTGGTCGGGCAGCCTCAGCAAGCTCAGCTACAAGGCAGGCCTCAGGTTGGAACACACCCTCATTCACGGGGACCTCCCTGAAGATGCAGAGGATTTCAGCCGGAATTACCCCTCCCTTTTCCCCAGCATCCATCTGTCGTATAAACAGGATAAGAGTACGGAATACCTCATCAGCTACTCACGCAGGATCTCACGCCCCCGGTCGGGAATGCTCAATCCGTTCACCGATTACTCCGATCCCATGAATATCCGTACCGGAAACCCCTATCTCGATCCCGAATTCACCCATTCGATAGAAGTAGGGTATTCAAGGTTTTTCAAAAAATTCAGCATCATCAGCAGCATTTTCTACCGGCAGTCGAACGATCAGATTGAGCGGTTCAAGGAGATTGACTCCACCGGGGTTACCATCATGACCTTCAGGAACCTCAGCAGCGGCATCTCCTACGGATATGAGTTCATCGGCACCTACCACCCGGCGAAATGGTGGAGTATCAACGGCAACTTCAACCTCAACCAGCGCATCATCAATGCCGACAAAATCCAGGAGGGGTTGCGCAACAGCGGGCTGATGTGGTCGGTGAAACTGATGTCGACCATGAACCTCTCCACCGGAACCTCCATTCAGATTACCGGAAACTATACTTCTCCGAGAATCCTTACGCTTGGCACCTCTGCCCCACGCTATGTGGTCGATCTCGGGGTCCGGCAGTCGGTGCTGAAGAACCGCGGCACCCTGAGCCTGCGGGTAAGCGACGTATTCTATACCTCGAACTGGATCCAGAGTCTGGAAGGCGCAGGTTTCAGCCAGGAGATTGAGCGTTATTTCGACTCGAGGGTCGCCTTCCTTACCTTCACCTGGCAATTTGGGAAACAGCAGAAAGAAAACGGAAATAAAAAGCGGAACGTCCGCGAGCAGGGCGACGAAGGTGAAGGGGGCGGGGAAATGATGTTCTGACGCTTTTGTAAAATCCCCCTGAATATTCACAAAGGCCGGGGATCACTATTACGAAGGCGAGGTCTCAGCTGCCTGATGCCAGGTACATCTCATCAGGCCTGAGGACATGGAGGATTGGCCCCAGAAAATATTCGAGGGCAATCACTTTTTTCAGCACCGGATCACTGAACTGCTGCTCATCCACAGACTTGATGAACTCCCTGGCCAGCACCTCAGGGGAAACGGAGTGCTGCGGCATGATCTCCCGGAACCGGTGCATCATCCAGTCGTTGGGGTAGGAGAGTTCAAGCACGCAATGCGTAATCTCTTCACGGTACATCATTTCAGCGAAATTGAGTTGTTCCATCCGGGTAAGAAGAGACTCCAGTTCGTTCACGCGAAATTTCCAGGTACTGTCCATCCCTTTCCCTTCCAGCAGGAAACCCAGCCAGTTTTTATAACCCTTAAGCAGCTCCTTATCGCTGCGGCAGAATCTGTTGTCAATCAGAAAGACCCCAAAAGCCTCCGTCAACTGGTCCAGCGTTTCATTGTAATCGTTTCCGATGCAGCTGTCGAGCTGCTGGTCCCTGGCCACCAGGTCTTTGTGGCTTTGGTTACGGCACCCTGTGCCTGCCTGCAGCAACAGCAGCAGAACGACCGGAAAAAGAACGGTACTGAATTTACGCATGGGGGGGACATTTGAGTTTGAATCCTATGCCGTGTATATTTTCGATGGTAACCGAAGGGTCTTCACGCAGGTATTTCCTGAGTCGGGACACGAACACATCCAGGCTCCTGCTGATGAAAAAATCGCTGTTTTTCCAGACGGCATCCAGGATATCCTCCCTCTCAAGCACCTGATTGGGGTGGCGGGCAAAAAAGGCCAGCAGTTCAGCCTCCCTGAGGGTGAGCGATTGCTCTTTCTTCTGGATTTTAAGGAGCTGGTTGGGCAGATCAAGCGAGTATTTTCCCAGGGTAAACACCTGAGGCAGTTCCTGTGGGGTGGCTTTTTTGGGCCTGTTCAGGAAAATGTTGATTTTGAGCTGCAGCTCTTCGATCGAAAAAGGTTTGGTAAGGTAATCATCCGCCCCGATCTTCAGTCCGTGGATCCGGTCTTCCTTCATCGAGCGTGCCGTAAGGAAGATAATGGGAATGTGGGTATTTATCTTTCTGATCTTCCGGGCCAGGTCAAAGCCGTCTGAGCCGGGCAGCATCACATCCAGGATGCACAGATCGAAAGTATCACGGTGAAAAGCCTTCCAGCCCTCCAGCCCGTCGGAGCACCAGGTGATCGAAAATCCGAACATCTCCAGGTTGTCGCGGGTCACAAAACTCAGGGCTTCATCATCCTCCACATACAGTATTCTGGGTCTCTTTTCGTTCATCAGGATAGGATAAGGTTTATTGCAGGATTGCTACAGGGTTTGTGATGCAGGGCTTATGAGGCTGCCGGACGGAATCTTGATGGTAAATTCCGAACCTGAGCCGGGCTGGCTTTTCAGCAGGATTTTCCAGCCATGGACCCTCACCACATGATACACATAGTGAAGCCCGAGGCCAAATCCTTTTACGTTGTATATATCTCCGGCAGGGACCCTGAAAAACCGGTCGAAGATCCTTTTCTGGTACCTTTTTTCGATGCCGATGCCCTGGTCGGCCACTGCCAGGTAAACCGTTTTACCCTCCTTCCGGAGCGTAAGGGTGATATGTGGAGCCCCCCGGCTGTATTTCATGGCGTTATCGATCAGATTGACAAGAATATTGGTGAGGTGCACGGGGTCTGCCATCACCTGTGGGATACCGGTTCCCAACTCTACCTTAAGAGCGCCGTTTTGTTCCCTGATCCGGGTCTCGAAGGTCTCAGCCACGGTTTTCAGCAGCTCCACCAAATCCACAGGTTCCTTTTCCAGCACCGGCTTTTTCCTTTCAGTGCCTGCTGCCTGCAGCACCTTATCCACCTGTTCGCGAAGGCGCTGGTTTTGCTCGGCGATGATCCGGGCATAGTTGTGAATACGTGTTACATCGGTGCCCGAGGGTTCTTTCTGGATGACCTCAGCACTGATAGCAATGGTGGATATCGGAGTGCGAAACTCATGGGTCATGTTGTTGACGAAATCCCGCTGGATCTCCGATAGGCGTTTCTGCCGGAACACCAGCCAGAGCGACCAGCCAAAAAAGGCAACAGCCGATAACATAATGAACGACGAGATGAACCATTCGTTCATATTGCTGATCAGGTAATTACGTTTGCCGGGGAAGTGAATCCCGAAATAGTAGGTGCAGGTGGGGCATTTGGCAAACACATGGCCGGTGGCAATGGTATCTGCCGGGTCACCCGTGTTTACGTACCTCCCGTACACCATCTCGTTGGCGTGGCAATCGTATATGGCATATTCATAGTCCAGTTTCAGGTTCCTGCGGTCAAATTCCCTTCGGAGCAGCAGCTCCAGGATGTCCTTGTCCAGCACATCGTTCACCTCAACAATAAAATAATTTGATGATACCTGATTTACCGGGGCTTTCACCTGCAATACCGATTTGTTGAAATCGGCAATTTTGGATGCCACATCAAACAGGGCGACACTCATCGTCTGGTTAAACTGGTGATCTCCTGTGTCGTAGGCTTTCTTTACCCAGTATACCTGAAAGAAAAGGATCCCTGATAAGGTAATGATCCCAAAGATGATTAATAGTCTGATGCCGTGGCTTTTCATAAATCAGTCCGGAATAACTGCGTAAATTGTGGTGTAAAGGTAGTAATTCCTGAGCACCTGCCGGCGGACCGGTATGCTGATCAGATCAATGTTTTACATTTTGTTTACAACTTTTTAGGGGTGATTAACAGGATCCCGACCCTGGAAGGCTACCTTTACCCCGCAACAGGCAACCTTTTTGCAGCCTGGATTGTTATGGATCAAACACCATTTGGATATGAAGCAGAAATTCTTTCAGATCAACCGTGTTCCGATGCTCCTGGCAGCGTTGTTTTTCCTTATTGCAGGTTTCGTGCAGGCTCCCCGCAATTCTGACGACGGGTTGATAAAATGGCAGAAAGTAACCCACGATTTTGGGACCATCCAGCACAATAAGCCGGTGATGGCTGAATTCAGGTTTACCAATATCAGCAAGGATCCGGTTGTGATTACCAGGGTTGTGGCCTCCTGCGGATGCACGGTGCCAAAGTATGATGAACTTCCGATCCTCCCCGGAAAGGAAGGGGTGATCAGGACCAGCTTCGATGCCGAGACCAGAGGGGTGTTTCACAAGAAGATCACCGTGCTGATGGACGTGGGAACCTATGAGATCTTCATCAAGGGGGTTGTTGCCGATTAACCCCTCCGGGCCCGAAAGGGCTTTTTTTTCACAGTTCCATCACCCCAAGTCAAGGTAAAGTGGCGTATCTTTGCAGTCAGGCAAGCCCGTCACATGTATCCGATACACTTTTTCTTTCATCTCGGCCGTTACCTGATGCTCATGCGGAAAACCTTCGTCCGTAGCGAAAAACGGGCGATTTTCTGGCAACAGGTGAGGGATGAATTCATGCATCTGGGGATCGGCTCACTCTGGATTGTGCTCATCATTTCGGTGTTTATGGGTGCGGTGGTTGCCATCCAGATCTCCTTTAACATGGGCAATCCATTGCTTCCGAGATATACGGTAGGCTATATTACAGCCCAGAGCATCATCCTGGAATTCAGCCCAACCATTATGGCCCTGATCCTGGCAGGTAAGGTAGGAAGCAGGATTGCTTCTGAGATCGGAACCATGCGTGTTACCGAACAGATTGATGCACTGGATATTATGGGAATCAATTCGGCCAACTTCCTCATCCTTCCGAAGATTGTGGCTGCCTTGTTTGCCAACCCCATGCTGATTGTAATTTCCATGTTTCTGGGGGTATTCGGAGGCTGGGGCGCTGTAGCTGCCACAGGACTGTACAGTTCCGGTGATTATATCTTTGGGATCCAGTCGTTTTTCGAAACCATACAGGTTATCTATGCCCTTACCAAAACGGTGGTATTTGGTTTTCTCATAACCTCCATTTCCGGGTACCACGGATACTACACCTCCGGAGGTGCCCTTGAGGTGGGACGTGCCAGCACCAGGGCCGTGGTGGCAAGCTGCATTATGATCATCTGCTTCAACCTGATACTTACACAACTTTTCCTCGGATGATCAGGGCGGTAAACATATCAAAGCGTTTCGACGGTCACCAGGTACTGGATGGTATAAGCATTCAGTTTGAACCCGGTCTCACCAACCTGATCATCGGAGAGAGCGGCTCAGGAAAAACCGTGCTGATGAAATGCATCGTCGGGCTGTTTAAAGTGGACTCAGGTACCGTGTATTACGATAACAGGGATTTCACTGCCATGAAGCACCATGAGATGAAGTTGCTGCGGAAGGAGATCGGGATGCTTTTTCAGGGAGCTGCGCTGTTTGATTCCATGACCGTGCTGGACAATGTGATGTTCCCGCTGAAGATGCTTACCAACCTCACGTATAAGCAAAGGGTAAAAAGGGCTATTGAATGCCTCGACAGGGTGAATCTGCATGGGAGCAACCGGTTGCTTCCTGCCGAGATCAGCGGGGGTATGAAGAAACGGGTGGCCATTGCCCGTGCCATCGCCATCAATCCCAGGTACCTCTTCTGCGACGAGCCCAACTCGGGCCTGGACCCCAGAACGGCTACCCTGATCGATAACCTGATTGCCGAAATCACAAAAGAGTATGGCATGACCACCATCGTGAATACCCACGATATGAACTCGGTGATCGGCATAGGGGATAAGATCAGTTTTATCCACGAGGGCAAACTCTGGTGGGATGGCGACCGCCATTCAGTGCTGGAAGCTTCCAACCCCGAGATCCGCAAATTCCTCTATACCAATCAGATCCTGAAACATTTCCGTCCCGAACCACCGGAAAATCCCGATTCACCACCTATGTATTCCGTATGAATTTTCTTGATATTTTATTTGTCATTCCCCTGCTCTGGTTTGCCTGGAAAGGATTTTCCAAAGGGCTTATTGTCGAAATCGCAAGTCTGGCTGCACTGATTGCAGGCATTTACCTCGCCATGAACTTCTCGTGGTATGTGGGAGGCTATCTCGGGAACCTCTTCGATGGAAATCCGAAGTACATCACCCTTGCCGCCTTTGCCATTACCTTCCTGGGGGTGGTAATCCTGGTGCAGCTTGTGGGGCGCCTGGTAAGCAGGAGCGTGGAGAAGATGGCGATGGGTTTTCTGAACAAGCTGGGAGGCGCAGCCTTTAGTGTACTGAAGGTAGCCTTCATTCTCAGCATCCTGATCAATTACTATGGCATGATCGACACCCGTCAGAAGCTCATCCCGCCGAAGATGCGGGAAGAATCGCTGTTGTACAAACCGCTGGAAAAGGTATCTCCGCTGATTGCCCCCAGGCTGAAGGCCATTGGCAGCGAAATTCAGGAATCCCGGGAGAAGGAAACACAGATCTGAGGCAGAACAGGATCCCGCTATGTATTCAGTAAACAACCTCTCCATCCATTTCACCGGCGAAGACCTGTTCAGGGATGTGTCGTTTTTAATCCAGCCGCGAGACCGGATCGGGCTGGTGGGGCGCAATGGTGCCGGAAAAACCACCCTGCTGAGAATGATCAGTGGTGAGCAGTTGCCTGATTCTGGTGAGGTGGTGATACCCGGAGGGAAAACCATCGGGTTCCTGCCCCAGGAGGTTCAGTTTGCCCCCACCCTTACCGTACGCGAAGAGACCCTGAAGGCTTTCGAGGAGATCAACCGGATCGAAAGCAGGATCAGCGAATGGTCTCATGAAGCAGATTCACGTACAGATTATGATTCTGAAGAGTACCACAGGCTGATCTCCGGTTTGGCGGACCTGACCGAACACTACCATCTGCTGGGAGGTCAGAACCGGGATGAAGAAACCGAGAAGGTGCTGCTGGGGCTGGGGTTTACACATGCAGATTTCGACAAGCTGCTGGCCACTTTCAGCGGAGGATGGCAGATGCGGGTAGTGCTGGCAAAACTCATTCTGCAGCGTCCTGATCTGCTGATGCTTGATGAGCCCACCAACCACCTTGATATAGAGTCGATTACCTGGCTCGAAACCTACCTGAAGGACTATCCCGGCGCTGTCATCCTGGTGTCGCACGACCGTGCCTTTCTCGACAATGTGTCGATCCGTACCATCGAAATCAGCGGAGGGAAAATCTATGACTTCAAGGCCCCCTATTCCCGGTACGTGGAACTGAGGGAACAGCAGCTGGAGCATCAGCAGTCGGTGTGGGCCAACCAGCAGCAGGAGGTGAAGGAGATTGAGAGGTTCATCGAGCGGTTCAGGTATAAATCGACCAAAGCCAAGCAGGTGCAGTCGAGGATAAAGATGCTCGAAAAAATGGATACCCGGATTCCGGATGCCCTGGACCAGTCGGCCATCCATTTCAGGTTTCCGCCTGCCCCTCCCAGCGGGAAGGTGGTGTTCGAAGCAGCCGGGCTGGGCAAAGCCTATGGCAGCCATACGGTATTTGAAAACCTTGATTTTGCGGTGCTGAAAGGGGATGCCATCGCCTTTGTGGGGCGTAACGGAGAGGGGAAGACCACCCTGTCGCGCATCATTGTGGGGGAACTGGACCATGAAGGAAACGCAAAGCTTGGCCACAATGTCCGGATCGGGTATTTTGCCCAGAACCAGGCACAGCTCCTTAACGGAAGCCTTACCGTTTTACAGACGCTGGAAGAGGTGGCCGATGAATCGGTACGTACCCGGTTGCGCACCATTCTGGGAGGTTTTTTGTTTCATGGCGACGATGTGGATAAACGTGTCAGCGTTCTTTCCGGAGGCGAGAAAACCCGGCTTGCGCTGGCACGAATGCTCCTTACGCCGGTAAACCTGCTGGTGCTGGATGAGCCTACCAACCACCTCGATATGCGGTCGAAGGATATCCTGAAAAATGCGCTGATCCATTTTAACGGTACCCTGATTGTGGTTTCCCACGACCGGGATTTTCTGCAGGGGCTCACCTCCAGGGTATTCGAGTTTAAAAACCGGACCATCCGGCAGCATCTGGGCGATGTGTATGACTTTCTGGAAGTCAGGAATATTGAAAACCTGCGAGCGCTGGAAGCCGGTAACAGGAACAACTCCCCGCAGCGGGAAGCGATGCCCTCAGAGAACAAATTGCGCTATGTCCAGAAAAAGGAGGAGGAGCGGGAGCTTCGGAAGAAGAAAAATGAGATCGGCCGCATAGAAAACGAGATCGAAAAGATGGAGGCCGAACGCCATTCCATCGAAAAAATCCTGGCAGAACCTGAAGCCAACAGTGCAATCCTGAACGACGGAAAACTCTTCAGCCGCTATGCCGAACTTGAGCAGCTGATCGCCGGTTTGTATGAATCGCTGGATGCACTGCACTGATGGCTGAAGCCGGTTTCATGATGCCCTGATGCACATTTCATCAGGAAAAAAAATATTGCAGGGTATTGATTTTTAGGATCGTTCTGTTGTAACTTTACAGTATTGTTACAACACAAACCCTAATCCTGCCAGGCAATGAAAAAACTGTTACCCTTTCTGTTTTTTGTGTCGTTTTCCATGGCACTTTTCAGTCAGCCGGTGATCAACGCTTCCTTTAACCCGGCACCGGGCGACAACTACAAGTATCATCCGGTAAATACGGTAATCACCCCGGGGGCTTCAGGCGCCAATGTCACCTGGGATTTTTCAACGGTGCAGATCATCTACAATCCTATAACAGGCAAGTACATGAGCCCTTCCGCTACCCCGTACAACAACGACTTTCCGGGTTGCAACGTTGCCTATGAGGACTTTTTTGTGGCAGGTACCTATCACTATTATGAAACCACAGCTTCGAAAATGGAAAAGAAAGGGTACGCCTCGGTGCTGGTGGTTGCCAACTACAGTGACCCCCAGATTATGTTTACCTATCCCTTTACCTACAACACGGTTGTGAGCGACAGCTTCAAATGCAGTGCACCGGTAGGGACCATGGTTCTGGATAAAACAGGGCATTGGGAAGCCAAAGGGGATGCCTATGGCACCCTCAGGCTACCGTCAGGGAACTACAGCAATGTATTAAGAATCCGTACAACTTCCTATACCCTTGATGATTACGGCTCCAGTGTGGGGAATTATGAGGTGGATGCAGAGGAGTACCTGTGGGTATCCACCACCACCAAGGTCCCCTTGTTGCGCATTGCAGTGGAATACCATTTTGCCAACGGTTCTCCGGTGGATACCATTGAGTATATCAGGGTTTCGGATGAGGTTTCAGGGGTGGGTGACCCGGAAGGCAACATAACCCATCTGCAACTCTATCCAAACCCTGCTTCCGGAACGGTTAACCTCGAATTCCGGCTGAACAGGCCTTCGGCTGTAGCACTTACCCTGCTAAGTGCCGACGGAAAGATCATCAGGACACAAAGTGAGGCTGATGGTTCAACCGGTTTCATGCGCCGGGAAATGGACATCAGCCTTCTGCCCAAAGGCCTCTATTTCCTGAAGTTCGAAGCCGATGGGGTAAACCGGGTGTTCAAGGTGCTGAAGAACTGATTACAGATCCCTCAGTTTCATCGATTCCAGCATTTGATGCAGGGGAATCAGTTTCGCTTCGCCGGCGTGTAACTGCCGAAGGAATTCCAGGCCTTCGGAGTTCAGTTGTTCAATGGCACGGTCTGTAAGTTTATCAATGGAATATTTTCTGAACAGGGCTGTGATGGTCTGAATTTTCCGTTCAGGTTCATCATGTTTTGCCATCCACCGGATGATCTCCCCGCGATCCTGAGGTGTGGCTGCTTCCAGGCAGCTTATTAACAGAAAGGTTTTTTTGTTGGTGAGGATATCATTGCCGGTTTTCTTCCCAAACCTGCTTTCGTCGCCAAACACATCCAGCAGATCATCCTTCAGCTGAAAGGCAAGCCCGATTTTTTCCCCGAAACGGTAAAGCAACTCCACCTCATCCGCAGGGGCTCCGGCAATCTGGGCTCCCATTTTCAGGGCTCCGGCAATCAGCACGGAGGTCTTTAGCCGGATCATCTCCATATATTCAGGGATGGAAACCGATGCGCTGGTCTCGAAATCCATGTCGTACTGCTGCCCTTCACACACCTCACGGGCTGTCTGGTTAAAGGTACCCAGCACATCCGTAAGATGGTCGGTCGGGGTTTTTAAAAGAAGGTCATAAGCCAGCACCATCATGGTGTCGCCTGAAAGAATGGCTGTATTGACATCCCATTTCGTATGGACGGTCTCCCTGCCCCTTCGCATGGGCGCATGATCCATAATATCATCATGCATCAGCGTGAAGTTGTGGAAAACCTCAATGCCGATGGCTGCATCGAGGACACTTTCGGGCTTTCGGCCATACATCTGGGCCGCCAGTAACAGCAATACAGGCCTGAGCCTTTTTCCACCCAGGGACATGATATACGCAATCGGTTCATACAGGGTGGAAGGGATTCCGGAAAAATGCTCCTCCTGAAGCTTTTCTCCCACCAGCCGGTGCAATTCGTCGAGTGATTTCATACCGGGTCAAACAAGGTTTGATGCAAAAAGTTTGGAGCCGAAGGTATAAAAAAACTTCTGATACCCGCGATATGTATCTTTCTGCTATTTTTGATGAACCATGACAGACAGTGCTCCGTTACCCCTCTCCATTGCCTTACTGGCAGGTGGATCCGGCAGCCGGCTGGGCGGAACCCAGAAAGCCCTGATTCCATGGAAAGAAGGTACATTGCTGTCAGAATTCCTGAATGCCTTTACAAACCTCACCAGCGATCTTTTTATCATCGCCAATCATCCTCTGCCTAAACCCTATCATACGGTTCCGGCCTACCCTGACCTGATTCCCGGTAAAGGACCCCTGTCGGGTATCCACGCAGCCTTGTCTGCTGCCCGGAACCCCCTGGTGCTGATTGTTGCCTGCGATATGCCGTTCATCACACCGGATGCAGCCGGATGGCTGATGCCGTATGTATTAAAAAACCCGGGAAAGGTAATCATCCCGTTGGGCATCCGGGGGCCCGAACCGATGTTTGGCATCTGGCCGGTAGCAGTTCTGACGCTTCTTGAGAGCTGGCTGCAAAAGGACAAGCCACTGAAAATCATGCATTTCCTTGAATTTCACGACCTGCCGTCCCTGATTCCGTTCAGGGTGGATCCTTCTGCAGAAAACTTTTTTTTCAACATTAACTCACCTGACGACCTGACAAGAGCCGCCCGGTTTCCGGATGAGTCCGGTACCTGAAGGATTATAAACAACCCATCTGGTGTTACGTAAATGTATATATTTGACTATCTGAATAAGTCCACAGAATGAACCTGCTCCCAATATTCCGGTAAATTATAACCCTATGGATATCAAGAATATTCTTACGAAATACCCCCCATCCAGAGAATATCTTCTCGAGGTATTGCATGAGATTCAGGAAGCTGACCCCCAAAATCATGTGAGTACGGAGGCCATGACCGAAGTGGCAGCATGGATGAAAATTCCCCTCTCTGCGGTGTATGGTGTGCTGAAGTATTATTCGATGTACAGTTCGGCACCCCGCGGGAAGCATATTGTACGGGTATGTAATTCAGTGGTTTGTGCCATGAAGGGAGGTGAAGGGATCAAATCGGCTCTTGAAAACCGGTATCCGGCAAATACCGGAACCTACCCATCCGGAAGTTTTTCAGTCGAATTTACAGAATGTCTGGGGCATTGCGAGCAGGCTCCTGCCATGATGATTGATGCCGGGGTATTGGGCAATCTGGATCCGGAGTCTGCCATAGCTGCATTGAATTCGTTAAATGACAACACTTTATGAAAGCACCTGGAACACCTGTCGTGATTTCGCTCCGCGGATTGGGACAACTGGCTCCGCTTGATTTACAGGGCTACCGGAATAGCGGAGGTTTTTCTTCATTGGCGCAGGCTTTGACAACCGGTGCCCCGGAAATTATTCAGATGGTTACTGCTTCCGGTCTCAGAGGGCGGGGTGGCGCCGGATTTCCCACCGGGATGAAGTGGAAATTTGCTGCTGCCGAGCCATCTCCGGAGAAATATGTGATCGCCAATGCCGACGAAGGGGAGCCCGGGACTTTCAAGGACCGGTATATCATGGAGGGGGTTCCGTTCAGGTTTCTCGAGGGGCTGATGATTGCCGCACTGGCAGTGGGTGCTGAAGAGGCATGGATCTATATCCGAAAGGAGTACACCAGATCCATCGGGGTGCTGAAACAGGCCATCGGGATGCTGTATGAAGCCGGGCTGGCCGGGGATGACATCGGGCAGAGCGGCAGAAAACTGGATGTGTACCTGACCGCCGGGGCAGGATCCTACCTGTGCGGTGATGAGACCACGCTGCTGGAGTCTATGGAGGGTAAGAGGGGAAACCCCCGCTATAAGCCCCCGTTTCCGGCGCAGAAAGGATTCCGTGGGAAACCTTCGGTGGTCAATAACGTGGAGACCCTTTCGCATGTCCCCGATATCATTCTGAACGGCCCCGACTGGTACAGGCAGGTGGGTACCGAAAAGTCGCCCGGCACCAAGCTGTATTGCCTGAGCGGAACGGTGGCAAAACCCGGGGTATATGAACTTCCCATGGGGACCACCCTCCGGCAGCTCCTGTACGATTATGGGGGTGGCATGGCCGATGGTGCTGCCTTCAAAGGGGCGTTGATGGGGGGTGCCGCCGGCACCTTCGCCGATGCCTCCCTGCTGGATATCCCGATGGATTATGATGAGCTGAAGAGCAGGGGGGCAACCCTGGGCTCCGGTGCGATGATCATCATGGGGATGGAAGACAGCGCGCCTGCGATGCTACATAATATCCTCAAATTCTTCAGACACGAATCCTGCGGCAAATGCGTACCATGCCGTATCGGTTGTCACAGGCTCGAGGAGATGTCGGAGGAGCTGCTGGGCGGTTCTCCTGATAAAACAATGATCATGCAACGCATGGCCAAAGAGTCGCAGATGATGGCCAGGACCTCCCTCTGCGGACTCGGGCAATCACCGGTATTGCCTGTTACCAGTGTTTTCCGTTATTTTTCAGCAGATTTCTAAAACCACAGAATTTATATGAACCAGGAGAAAATCTCTATAACCATTGATGGCAGGAGGATTGAAACCCTCGCAGGGGATAATCTGCTCAGGGTTGCCAGAGCGAATGGTTTCGATATCCCGGGGCTTTGCTATCATCACAAACTTACCCCGACAGGCGCCTGCAGGTTGTGTCTGGTAAAGATCAACGACAATCCGGGTATGGTAACGGCATGCACCACCCCGGTGCAGGAGGGGATGCGGGTAACTGCTTTTGATGCTGAGTTGGAGGAGGCGCGCAGTTTTTTGATTGACTATCTGCTGGCGGAGCATAATGCTGATGACGATGGAACTTACAGCGACGAGCTTTTGGCGCTTGCCCGGCGCTATGGACTTGAGAATGCGGCGGCAAGAAAGTTCAGCCCGTTCTGGCAGCAGATGGATAATCCCCTGGATGACTCCGCTCCGGTGCTAACCTACGATGCCTCAAAGTGTATCCGCTGCTTCCGGTGCATCAAGGCCTGTGATGAGGTGCAGGGGAAAAACGTGCTCTCGGTTGCCCACAGGGGAACCCACAGCTATATCATCGGGGGTGCCGGCATTTGGGGGCAATCGGAGTGCGACGGCTGCGGTGAATGTATCCAGCTTTGTCCCACGGGCGCCATCGTGGAAAAGCTGCACCGCGGTGAGATCGCTTTCCCCAGGACCCATCCGATGGAGGTGGCAGGCATTGACAAAAGGGTGGTAACCACCTGCCCCTATTGCGGGGTGGGATGCCGCATCGAACTGTGGGTAAAAAACGGCAGGATCGTCCGGTCCAACGGCGTAGAAGGTATCTCGCCCAACGATGGCCGTCTGTGCGTTAAGGGTCGCTTCGGATATGATTTTATCCACAGCCCCGAAAGGCTTACCGTGCCCCTGATCCGGAAGGACGGGGTGTTCACGGAAGCATCATGGGATGAGGCACTCGGACTTGTTGCCCGGAAATTGTCCGAAATCCGGAATACTTACGGCCCCGGTGCCCTGGCAGGCTATTCGTCGGCCAAATGCACCAACGAAGACAATTACATCTTCCAGAAGTTCGTAAGGATCGCCTTCGGCACCAACAATGTTGACTATTGCACCCGCCTGTGCCATGCCTCCACGGTGGTGGCCATGCTCCGCTCCATCGGCGACGGAGCGGGCAGCAATTCCATTGAGGATTTTGAGACTACCGACCTGCTGGTGGTCATTGGCAACAATATCATCGAAACCCACCCCATCACCGCCACCTATGTGAAAAGGGGCATCAAAAAGGGGATGAAGGTGCTCGTGATCGATCCGAAATGGACACCGCTGGTGCCCATGGCCACCCTCGCCCTGCAACCCAGGCTTGGTACCGACGTGGCGCTGCTCAACGGAATGATCCGTGTGATCATTCAGGAGGGCCTCTATGATGAAGACTTCATCCGCAAACGGGTGGACAAGGGGATGGAGGCTTTTGAGGCGCTGAAGGAACTGACGGAAAAATACACCCCTGAAGTCACGGAAACCATTACCGGGGTCAAGGCAGCAGATATCGTGAAAGCTGCCCGGATGTATGCCACCTCCCCTACGGCCATGATTGCCACCGGTATGGGGATGAGCCAGCAGGTTACCGGTTCCAACAATGTGTTTTCGCTGATCAATATAATGCTGATTTCAGGGCAGATCGGAAAGGAAAGGGTGGGGATCGATCCGCCACGCGGACAAAACAACGTGCAGGGTGCCACCGATGTGGGTGCATCACCGGTGAACTACCCCGGTTATATTCCGGTAACCAACGCAGAAAACCGCCGTAAAGTGGCCGGCGTATGGGGCGTGCCTTTTGAGTCCCTTTCGGGCACCCCGGGACTTACCACGGTGGAGATTGCCAAAGCAGCCTACGACGGAAAGGTCAAGGGGCTGTATATCATGGGGGAAAACCCGATGGTGACCGATCCCAACCTGAACCATACAGAGGAGGCATTCCGCAAACTCGATTTCCTGGTGGTGCAGGACATTTTCATGACCCAGACTGCCCGCCTTGCCGATGTGGTGCTCCCCGCCTCTGCCTTTGCCGAAAAGGACGGCACCTTCGTAAACTCCGACCGCAGGGTGAACCGTGTGCGCTGGGCAGTGGAGATGCCCGGCGAAGCCCGCGAAGACTGGCAGATCCTCCTGGAGGTCTCCCGCAGGATGGGATACCCCATGCCCGAATACCGCGATGCCTCGGAAATCTTCGACGAAATTGCACGGGTAACCCCGATGATGGCAGGCATCAGCTATAACCGCATCGAACATGAGGGAATCCAGTGGCCCTGTCCGACACCTGACCATCCCGGTACAGGCACCCTCTTCCTCGACCGGTTCAATACCCCCAACGGGCTGGCGGTCATCAACCCGGTGGATTATGTGCCCCAGACTGAAAAGGTATCGGACGACTATCCCTTCCTGCTCAATTCGGGCCGAATCCTGTTCCAGTACCACTCCAGCACCATGTCGGGGCGCAACGATGCCCTCAACGCCTACGCCAGCGAATCGTATGTGATTGTCCATCCACATGATGCACTGAAGCAGGGCCTTTCTGAAGGATGTACCGTGAGAATCTGGTCGAAGCAGGGTGAATTGACCACCCGTGTGTCCATCAGGGAAGAGGTGCTCGAAGGTGAGCTGTTCATGCCGTTCCATTTCGGGGATGCCCTGGTGAATAAGCTCACCCGCGACGATCTCGATCCCTTCTCAAAAATTGCCCCTTTTAAGCTTTCAGCGGTAAATCTGCAAAAGATCGGCTGAATCATCCGACTCCGGTAAACATTTTTCGGGTGGAGTTGTTATAGGGTTGTTAATCAAATCAAACCCGTAACCCACACTTAATCCACCCCATTATGCAGAGTGATATCGACATCGCCAGGGCGGCGAAAATCAGGCCCATCGGAGAGATAGCCGCAAAACTCGGAATTGATACCGAGCATCTGGAGTATTATGGCAAGTACAAGGCAAAGCTCCCGCTTAACCTTATCGACGAAAAGAAGGTAAAGAAAGGGAAGCTCATCCTGGTAACAGCCATCACCCCAACGCCAGCTGGTGAAGGGAAAACCACCACCTCCATTGCCCTTACCCAGGCGATGAACCGGATCGGTAAGCAGACCACCGTAGTGCTGCGTGAGCCCTCACTGGGGCCGGTATTCGGTATCAAGGGGGGTGCAGCCGGAGGGGGCTATTCTCAGGTGATCCCGATGGAAGATATCAACCTGCACTTCACCGGCGACCTTGCCGCCGTGGAAAAGGCACACAACCTGCTGGCAGCACTCATCGACAATAACCTGCAGAACAAGAAACATTCACTGGGCATCGACCCCAGGTCGGTGCGGTGGAGAAGGGTGATGGACATGAACGAACGTGCCCTGCGCCGCATTGTCATCGGACTGGGGGGTGAGAAGGAAGGGGTACCACGGGAGTCGGGATTCGACATCACTGCAGCCTCCGAAGTGATGGCCACCCTGTGCATGTCGAAAGACCTGATGGACCTCAAGGAACGGCTTGGCAACATTTATATCGGACACACCTTCGATGATAAACCGGTTTTTGCGCGCGACCTGAAGGCCAATGGTGCCATGGCCGTCCTGCTCAAGGATGCCATCAAGCCCAACCTGGTGCAGACCCTGGAAGGAAATCCGGCTATCATCCACGGAGGTCCCTTTGCCAACATTGCCCAGGGAACCAATACCCTTATTGCCACCAAGATGGGTCTGAGCCATTCGGAATTTGTGGTAACGGAAGCCGGTTTTGCCTCTGAGCTGGGGGCTGAAAAGTTTTTCAACCTGAAATGTCAGATCGGCGGTTTGAAACCCCGTGCCGTAGTGCTGGTGGCTACCATCCGCGCCCTGAAATACCACGGAGGCTCCAAACTGGCCGACCTCAACAACGAAAACCTTGCCGCCCTGGCTAAAGGTTTCGACAACCTCGACAAACACATCGAGAACATGCAGCTCTTTGGCTTCAAACCGGTGATAGCCGTGAACAGGTTCCCGTCGGATACCCTGGCAGAGATTGAAGCCCTGAAAGCCCATTGCGCCGAAATGGGTGTGAATGTGGCACTTAGTGAAGGGTGGGCCAAAGGGGGCGAAGGAGCCATTGAACTGGCCGAAAAAGTCGTGGAAGCCACCAAAAGCTGCCCGAGCTGCTTCAACCCGATCTACGATTTTGAATGGGACATCGAAAAGAAAATCCACACCATCGCCACCCAGATGTATGGTGCCAGCGGCGTGGAATATGAGCTGCAGGCCAAGAAAGACCTGGAGACCATCAAAAAGCTGGGCTTCGAAAACCTGGGGATCTGCATGGCCAAAACCCAGAAATCCATCTCCGACGACCAGTACAAAAAGGGAAGGCCCAGAAACTTCACCGTGCTGATCAGGCAGATCGAAATCACCTCGGGGGCAGGCTTTGTGGTGCCCATCTCAGGTAGTATCATGCGTATGCCCGGCCTCCCCACAGAACCCTCTGCCGAGGTGATCGACATCGACGCCGACGGCAACATCAGCGGGTTGTTCTGATGCGGGAAATACATCCCAGGGCGAAAAAATCGTATCTTTGCTAAAAAGAAGGCGATGAATCAGGAGATCAAAAATATCATTATCAACACTTTACAGGATTACAGTCCTGAGATGATCGGAATTTTCGGGTCTTTTGCCAGAAATGAAAATACCAGGTCCAGTGATATTGATATACTTGTGCGATTCAAAGCCACCTTGTCGCTGCTTCAACTTGTGCAGATTGAACATCTTATTTCTCAGAAGCTGGGAATCAGGGTAGATCTGGTTACTGAAGGTGCCGTGAAAAATAGAGTCCTGAAAGAAAACATTCTGCGTGATCTTCAAATTATCTATCAATAATGAAGAATGATCAGGTTTATATTGACCATATCCTTGGCGCCATCGAAAAGATTGAGGGCTTTGTTGCCGGAATCAGCAGAAGTGATTTTAATCAAAGTACATTGATACAGGACGCTATCATAAGAAACTTCGAAATCATTGGAGAAGCAACAAAGAAGATCTCAAAATCCTTCACCCAGAGCCATCCGGAAATTCCATGGTCATCAATGGCCGGGATGAGAGATAAGCTTATCCATGATTATCTGGATGTAGATCTTGATGTTGTATGGAAGTCGGTAGAAATTGATATACCACTATTAAAAGATCTTATCTCAGAACTTTAATTCCATTATCCTTCCAGGAGTGTTCCGAAGAGATGCGACACCCCAGTAAATATCCCGGGATCATCCATTGCCAATGAAGCACGAATCCCCGGGGAAGGCCCTTTTTACTACTTTTGCACAACATTTCAACCATTTGCAATGCAAGACCCAAATCTGACCCCCCTCTCCTCCCTCGGCGAATTCGGACTGATAGACAGGCTTACCGGTGCCTATAAACCCTCCAACCCCTCCACCCTGAAAGGGATCGGTGATGATGCGGCCGTGCTGGACTACCCGGACAGGAAGGTACTCATTTCCACCGACCTGCTGATCGAAGGGGTGCATTTCGACCTTACCTATTACCCGCTCAAACATCTGGGATACAAGGCTGTGGCTGTGAATTTGTCGGACATATACGCCATGAACGGCACCCCGGAACAAATCACGGTGAGCCTGGCCATATCGAGCCGGTTTTCGCTCGAAGCCATCGAAGAGATTTACAGCGGAATCTACCTGGCCTGCCAGACCTACGGTGTGGACCTTGTGGGTGGCGATACCACTTCGAGCCGGATCGGTCTGGTGATTTCGGTGACCGTGGTGGGCTCAGCTCCCGCCGGCGAAATCGTGTACCGTTCCGGGGCCAAGGAGAACGATCTGGTGTGTGTTTCGGGAGATCTGGGAGCCGCCTACGCCGGATTGCTGATCCTGGAACGGGAGAAATCGGTGTTCAAAGCCGACCCATCCATGCAGCCGGAGCTGGAAGGGCTGGATTACCTGCTCCAGAGGCAACTTAAACCGGAACCCCGTGCCGATATCATCAATGATCTCCGCAAAGCCGGGGTACAACCCACCGCCATGATCGACGTTTCTGACGGGGTAGCCTCCGATATCCGGCATATCGCAAAACAGTCGGGACTGGGATGTGTGATTTTCGAGGATAAACTCCCCATTTTTCAGACCGCCTATGACCAGCTGGCAGAAATGCAGATCGACCCCACCACGGCAGCACTCAACGGAGGCGAAGATTACGAACTGCTCTTCACCATCAGCCAGGCAGATTACGACAAAATCAAAGACCATAACGATATCAGCATCATTGGATACATGACCACCAGAGAGGAAGGTTATCATCTCATCAGTAAATCAGGAACCAAAGTCGAACTCAAAGCCCAGGGCTGGGATGCATTAAAATCATAATAATCAGCGTCATCAGCGTTCCATAAAAAAATGAAGCCAAAAATCCTTTTTATCGATACCGTGCACCCACTGATAAAGGAGCGCCTGGAACAACACGGCTACCAGTGCGACTGGCTGCCCGGCAAAGGCTATCCTTATTATGAAAGCATCATAGGTGATTACACCGGCATCGTGATCCGCAGCGGCATCACCCTCGACCGGAATATCCTGGAAAAAGGTACCGCTCTGAAGTTCATAGCACGGCTTGGTTCCGGTTTGGAAAACATCGACGTGGCATTTGCCGGATCCAGGGGCATCAGGTGCCTCAATTCGCCCGAAGGGAACCGGGATGCAGTGGGGGAGCATGCCGTTGGGATGCTGCTGGCCCTGATGAACCGGCTGCTGATCGCCGACCGTGAGGTGAGAAACGGTATCTGGAAGCGCGAAGAGAACCGCGGCACCGAGATCAGGGGGAAAACCGTGGCCATCATCGGATACGGCAATATGGGCAGCGCATTTGCACAAAGGCTCAGCGGATTCGGGTGCCGCACCATCGCATTCGACAAATATAAAACCGGCTTTGAGAATGCATGGGTGGAAGAGGTTACGATGGAAGAGGTATTTGCAGAAGCTGATGTTGTGAGTCTCCATATTCCACTCACCGGTGAGACCCGCTACCTGGTGGAAGAGAGCTGGATCCGCAGCTTCCGGAAACCCTTCATCCTGATCAACACCTCACGCGGCCCGGTGGTGAACACTGCCGACCTGACTGCTTCCCTGGAACAGGATCTTGTTACCGGTGCTGCCCTCGACGTGATCGAATACGAAGAAAGCTCCTTCGAGGTGCTGCAGTCCGAAAACCTGCCCGCCCCGTTTCAGTATCTGAAACGCTCAGATCGGGTTCTGCTTTCGCCCCACATCGCCGGATGGACCCACGAGTCGAAAATCAGGCTCGCAGAGGTGTTGGTGGAGAAGATCCTCTTATTGTAAAGGATTTTTACCCGTAAATGAATCTCAAATCTCAGTTCAGTGGGCCAATCCCATCTTTTTGAGATGAAATAACAGCCTTGCAAGACTTGTAACGGTTTTCGATTCATCAAGGGGATAGTCTTCAGTTGCCGATGGGGTGACATACAGCAAAGGAATATTGCCAAGGTCTTTGGCAGCAAGGGTATTGCCACGCAAAGGGCGTGGGTTATTGGAGTATTTTACCTCAATGCCCAATTGTGGAGTATTTCCTTTTGTAAGTATCAGATCGATTTCAGATCCATCCTGCGTCCGGTAAAACCAGGGAGAAACCTCAGTTGTCAGATGGGTAATAACCTGCTGAATGACAAATCCTTCCCAGGAGTTACCTTTATACGGAAACCCCTCGAGATCCTCCAGGCTTACGATGCCCTGAATGGCATGCAACAATCCGGAATCACGGAAAAATACCTTCGGTGATTTGACAAGCCTTTTCGAAACATTTGAATAATATGGGGATAGTTTTCGAATAATATAGGCATGTTCAAAAAAATCAATACAATGCTTCACCTGATCCACTCTGATACCCAGTGAACGTGACAGATCAGTATAATTCAACAGATTTCCATGAAGATGTGCGAGCATTCTCAACAGGTTTCTGAGGATATTCGGTGAAACCGGCAATCCCAGCATCGGCAACTCCCGCTCAACGTACGTTGTGATAAGATCAAGCCTGTTCCGGTAAGATGTCATTCCATCCACTGCCATCAGCATCTCGGGGTATCCTCCACGTAACCATAACTGATCTATCGGGAGCAATGATTTCACCTCTTCGTATACAAATGGGTTTACCTCTAAATAGGAGATCCTACCTGCCAGACTCTCAGAACTGCCTGCCATCAGTTCAGGGGATGCTGACCCCAATAGCAGAAATCGACCGTTGCTCCGGTTTCGGTCGATAACAGATCGCAACAGGGGAAATAATCCGGGCATTCGCTGTGCTTCGTCAATAATCACAAGCATTTCTGCACGGTCGTTCAGATATCGTTCAGGAGCACTTAACCGGTTTATGTCTTCCGGCGACTCAAGGTCAAGGTATACCGCCTCACGTTCTGACCGCTGCATTAACTGTTTTGCAAGGGTCGTTTTGCCTGCTTGCCGGGCACCGGTAAGGGCAACTGCAGGGATAGATCTCAGCCTTTCCTGAACAGCGGGAAGAATAAATCTTTCAAGGGTCATCCTTTGATGTTTTTGGCTGCAAATATAACATAATATTTATGAATTACGGTATTAAATGACAAATTAAGCCGTAAATCGACTCTATTATTTAGAATTACCGGTATTAATTTGAAAAATATTCCAAAAAGATGTATAATAACCTCTGGTTTATAATAAAGGTTGATCGTTATGCCAGGATTTTAGCATCTGTATGAAATGGTGTATTTTTGCAGCCACTGCAAAATCAATCAACACGATACACTATGACCAGAAAACTTTATTCGGGAAAAACCCTTGCGATCCTTACCGGAGGTGGTGATACACCGGCACTTAACTCCAGCATCGAATCAATCCGCAACCGCGCTTCATTGCTCGGGTACCGGGTGTACGGCATCCGCAAGGGGTGGAAGGGGCTGCTCGGGGATGGCGACATTGTGGATCTTTCACACCAGCCCTACGACGGATGGTACGGCGGTACCGCGCTGCTGTCGAGCCGCACCAATCCTTTCCCCTCCAAAAAAAACCCTGAGAGCCGTGTACCCCAGGTATTGCGCAATCTCGAGCGGTACGGCATCGATGTATTGGTTACCATCGGTGGCGACGACACCAACGGAGCGGCCAAGCGCCTCTACGAAACCGAAGGAATTCCGGTGATCGGGTTTCCGAAAACCATCGATAACGACCTGAAAACACGTACGATGCACTATGTGGATGACCATATCCTCGAAGCAGTGCTGTGCCCCGGATTCCCCTCAGCGGCCAAAGCCATCGCCGAGTTTACCGCCAATATCAAAACCACGGCCGAGTCGCATCAGCGCATCATGGTGATGGAGGTGATGGGGCGCGATGCCGGCTGGCTTACCGGAACCACCACCTTTGGCGGTGCTACCATGGCCCTGGTGCCTGAGGTGCACATGACCCGCGAACGGAAGGATCTGTTCTTTGAACTGGTGAAGGAGAATTACATGCGCCACCCGAAAAAGGCCCTGATTATTGCCGTATCCGAAGGGGTCCGCTGGTACGACGAAGCAAAGGACAAAGTGGATGTGGTGCACGCCTCCTCCGAAACCGATGAGTTTGGCCATCCCCGTTTCGGGGGCATCAGCGGTATAATCGCCTCCGAAATCACACAGAAACTGGGTCTGGAAGCCCGGGCTCAGATCACAGGTTACTATCCCCGCGCCGGACAGTGCCGCAACTACGACCGCCGTCTTACCCAAACGCTGGCAGATAAAGTGGTGGAACTGCTTCTGAACAAAGACTATGGTAAGATGCCGGTGATGAAGAAGATCGTACCTTTCCAGGAGCTGGAAGAATTCAATACCTCCGCCATCGATATGGGCGACATCGGAAACCAGCCGCTGCCTATTGAATACTACGACCTGGATGAGTTCACTTTCTCCGACCTCTATTCCGACTTCCTTAGAAACATCCTCCGCGAAGTCCACTACCACGACTTCGATACCGACTTCCCGGTGGTGCTGCCTAAGGAAGGTTGAGGATGTTTAGTTGTTCATCGTTCAGTTGTTTAGTTGAAGGCAGACAATCCTGCAGGAGTGAATTACCTAATCCGGGACATCATCCAGGGATGCCTAATCCATCCAAACCTGACAGCCCCGTAGGGGCGAAATCTCCTAACACGGGACACCGTCCCGGGTGGCAAAATGCATCCAACATCATAAGCCCCGCAGGGGCGACAGAAAAAAAATCGCAAAAAAGCTTGCACAGTAAAAATTTGTCGTATATTTGTCCAACTGGTTAAACCATATAGTTTATCCAATAGTTTAATCCAAAGGGTCAGATGATATGACTGAACATGACAAACTTACCGAGGAGAAAATCTTTGAATCGGCCACAGAAGTGTTCCTCGACAAGGGAATGGATGGTGCCCGGATGCAGGATATCGCCAACCATGCGGGCATCAACAAAGCGCTGCTGCATTATTATTACCGGACCAAAGACCGGCTGTTCGATATGGTGTTTGAGAAGATTGCCGGGCTGATGTTTAAAAAGTTTGCACCGGTATTCGATGAAACCCTTACACTGGATGACAAAATCCGGTTTTTCTTCCGTGAGCACATCACTTTTTTACAGAAGAACCCCAGGCTTCCCCTGTTTATCCTGAACGAGCTGAACCGTAACCCTGCCAGGATGCGAAGGCTGCTGGAAAATATCCCCGTGAAAACGCTATGGGAGAAGCTGGAGGATCAGCATCCGGAGGAGATCAAAGCGATGAACCTTACCCGCGAGAAAATACCACAGTTGATGACCACCATCGCTTCGATGAGCGTTTTCCCCTTTGCCGCCAGAAGCGTCATTGGGGCGATCATGGAAAAGGCGGGGTACGACTTTGACCGCTACATCGAGGAGCGGAAAGATTATGCCGCCGAATTTGTGATTGCTGCCTTAAAAAATCCGAAGGACAACCCAACGATATGAAAAAGCGCATCGTAATCAGTGTTTTAGCCCTTCTGGCAGGGATATCCGGCATCCGTGCACAGGAGGTTTTAACCCTGCAGCAGTGTTATCAAAAGGCACTGGAACATTCGCCACTCGCCTCCGAGCTGCAAAGCCTGCAGGAGATCAGGAACCTGAAAGACAGGAATCTCGCGGCCGGCTGGTACCCCACACTTGATGCGGGGGGCAGTTTTGTCTACAACACCACGGTGGTGGATCTCTCCTCCACGCTCGGTTCCCTTCCTATCCCCGGTATCGGGGATAAACTGGAGGCATTGCCGCACGAACAGTACAGAGTTACCCTGGAGTTGAACCAGATGATCTGGGACGGAGGCGCCGTTAAATGTGCAAAAGCATTGGAAAGTGCAGACCTGCAGGTAAATGCAAAGCTGTTGGATGCAGAGCTCTATAAGCTCCGTGGTCAGGTAAATCAGTACTATTTCTCCATCCTGTTGCTCGACCGTCAGAAAGACCTGCTGCTCACCTGCCTGGATCTGATAGACGAGCATATTCGTACGGTGGGGTCGGCCCGGGCTGAAGGCGCCGCCCTGAAAACCGATCTGGACCGGCTTCGGGGTGAACAGGTAAAACTGCTGCAGCAGCTCAGAGAGAACAGGATCAGCCGGGGAGCAAACCTGAGGATGTTGTCGGAAATCACCGGCACCCCCGCCGACACAACGGCGGAACTTGCTTTACCCATCTTTGAGATTGCGGGTCAGCCGGAGCTGAACAGGCCGGAGCTGCAGGTCTTTGACCTGAAAAATGAGCAACTGAATGCCTCCCTGGAGATGATCCAAAGCCGGAGGATGCCCAGAGCTTTCGTTTTCGCCACCGCAGGGATGGGGAACCCGCCGGGCAACGATTTTTTCAGCAACGAGTTTGCCCCCTATGGCGTGGCAGGGGTAGGGATCAAATGGAATATCTTCGACTGGAACAAAGCGGAACATGAAAAAAGGATTGTGTTGCTGCAGAAAGAGATGCTGCAGGGGCGCAAGGCCGACCTGGCCGCAGCCCTGATTCGCCAGCTTGAAGCAAAAAGGGCTGAAATAGAGGGCATTGAGGCACTTCTGAAGACCGACAACGAGCTGATCGCGCTGAGGACCACCATTGCAGCCACCACCCTGTCCCAATACCGGAACGGCACCATTACCCTGGCAGAATACCTGAAAGATCTTCAGGCTGAGCAGGAAGCAATGCTTACCCGTGAACTGCACCGCATAAGCCTGGCACGTGCAAAAACCGAATACCTTACCATTGCAGGGCAGGATCTCCATTCCAATTAATAAAAGAAATGATGAAGCACAAATTCTGGATTGCCATTGCACTGAGCCTGGCCTGGGGCTGCAGCAGCAAAACGGATCAGGCAGACGCCTACGGTACTTTTGAAGCACAGGAGGTGACCGTTTCGGCACAAACCGGTGGACAGATTCTGGCATTTGAGGCACAGGAGGGTGCCCCCGTGGAAGAAGGTGCTCTTATCGCTTTGATTGACACTACGTTATACAAACTTCAGCTGGAGGAACTCTATGCGGGTATGGGAGGGGTAAAATCGAAAGTTGTTACCATTGGGGCACAGAATGAGATTCTGAAGGAGCAGATTGCCAACCTGAAAGTGAATATTGCCAGGGTGGAAAAAATGCTGAAGGAAGATGCCGCCACCCGGAAACAGTACGATGATCTTACCGGGCAGGTAGCAGTGCTGGAAAAGCAGATTGCCGCAAACACCACGCAGATGAACTCGGTAAATGCTGAGCTGTTGGTGATGCAGGCAAAAAAGAACCTGGTACTGGAACAGTTCAGCCGCAGCAGGGTATGCAGTCCTATCAGCGGCGTAGTGATTGAGAAATATGCTGAAGCCGGGGAGATTACGGCTGCCGGAAAACCTCTGGCCAAGGTAGCCAACCTCTCACTGATGAAACTGAAGGTATACGTGAGCGGGGCCCAGCTCGGAAAACTGAAAACCGGCCACGCCTGTACCGTGCGGATCGATGACGGGGAAAAGGGGTACCGCACCTTCAGGGGGAGAATCAGCCGGGTATCGGAGAAGGCGGAATTTACCCCGAAGATCATCCAGACCAAGGAGGAACGGGTAACGCTGGTGTATGCCGTTACCATTGAGGTGCCCAACGATGGAACCCTCAAGGCGGGCATGCCCGGAGAAGCAATCTTTTAGCCATATGCAACCCGTGGTTCAGGCATTGGGAATTGGGAAAAGCTTCGGCACCACCGTGGCGCTCAGGGATATCAGTTTTGAGGTGCTGCCGGGGGAGGTCTTCGGATTCATCGGCCCGGATGGCGCCGGCAAAACCACGCTGTTCAGGATCATAACCACCCTTCTGCTGCCCGATGCAGGGGAGATACAGGTAATGGGGTTCGATGTCCGGAGAGATTACCGCGGGATCAGGAAAAATATCGGGTACATGCCGGGCCGGTTCAGCCTCTACATGGATCTTACCGTGGAAGAAAACCTCCGGTTCTATGCCACGGTTTTCGGAACCACGGTGGAGGAAAACTACGACCTGATCCGCGACATCTATTCCCAGATCGAACCCTTTAAGCATCGGATGGCAGGCAAACTGTCCGGAGGCATGAAACAGAAACTGGCCCTGTCGTGCGCCCTGATTCACAAACCCTCCCTGCTGATCCTGGACGAGCCCACCACAGGGGTGGATGCCGTATCGCGGGCTGAATTCTGGGAGATGCTGAAAAAGCTGAAAGCACACAACATCACCATTGTGGTATCCACACCCTATATGGATGAGGCTACGCGTTGCGACCGGGTAGCGCTGATCCAGAATGGCCGTATCTTTTCGGTTGACACTCCGGATCATATCACCGCCGGATTCAGCCGGCCGCTGTTGCAGGTGAAATCTGCCTCAAAACACCTTCTGATGAATGCCCTGAAAAAGTATCCGGGTACCTTATCTGTCTGGCCCTTTGGCGAATATGTGCACCTTACCCTCAGGGATGTGCTGCCGGAGGAGCCGCTCCCCCGTTTTCTGGAGCGGCATGGAATCCGGGATGCCACCCTTATGGAAGCAAAACCGGGCATCGAAGACCGGTTTCTGGAGCTGATGAGCGGCGCTGAGCCTGTTCCGGAATACAGAAAGGAGGTAAATGATGACCAGCCGTGAACCGGTGATTACGGTACAGAACCTGGTGAAGAGGTTTGGCAGCTTTGTGGCCAACGATAACCTGAATTTCGAGGTGTATGCCGGCGAGATCTTCGGATTTCTGGGGGCCAACGGTGCCGGAAAAACCACCGCCCTGCGAATCCTGTCCGGATTATCGGCTCCCACCTCGGGAAAGGTGATGGTGGCCGGGGTGGATGCAGGGCGCAATCCTGAAAGAATTAAAAGAAATATCGGGTATATGTGCCAGCGGTTTTCGCTGTATGAGGACCTTACGGTTACAGAGAACATCACCCTTTACGGGGGGATCTACGGCATGAAAAGGAATGAGATCCGGGGAAAAACCGCTGCATTGCTGGAGCGGCTTCAGTTTGGAGCTTACGGCAACACCCTTATCTCCGCACTGCCGCTGGGGTTGCGCCAGAAACTGGCTTTCGCGGTGGCAGTGCTCCATCAGCCAAAAATCGTATTTCTGGATGAACCCACCGGAGGGGTTGACCCCATCACCCGCAGGCAGTTCTGGGAAATGATCTACGAAACCGCTGCAGGGGGTATCACCGTGTTTGTTACCACCCACTACATGGATGAGGCAGAATACTGCGACCGGGTCTCTATCATGAGCGAAGGAAAAATCGTAGCACTGGATACTCCCGCAGCCCTCAAAAAGCAGTACGGAGTTTCTTCGGTAGAGGAGGTATTTGTTAAAATCGCCCGTCCCGGCCAACAACTGATCCCATGAAAAGATTCCTCGGATTCGTAAGAAAAGAGTTTCTCCATATTTTCAGGGATCCCCTTACCATGATCATCATCTTTGGCATCCCGGCGGTACAGATCCTGCTGTTTGGTTTTGTGGTGAGTACCGATCTGAAAGAGACCAAAGTAGCCTTCCTCGACCTTTCGAAGGATGAAATCACCCGCACCCTGTCCGGAAAAATCTGCTCTTCGGGCTTTTTTGAATTGGGAGCCGACCTCACCGGATACCACGAGGCAGAGCACGTGTTGCGGAAAAACAAAATCAAGGCGGTGATTGTGTTTGAAAAGGATTTCGGAAGGAGACTGATCAGCGATGGCACCGCTTCGGTACATATTATTGCCGACGGTTCCGAGCCCAACATGGCTACCCTCATCACCAGCCATATCTCGGCCATCATCGCCGATTATAACCGGGAGCTGGCAGGGGCCGGACTGCAGCAGGTATTGCTGGTACAGCCCGAGGTAAGGATGTTCTACAACCCCACCCTGAAAGGGCAGTTTATGTTTGTGCCGGGAGTCATCACTCTGATTATGCTGCTGATATGTGCCCTGATGACCTCCATCACCATCACCCGCGAAAAGGAGTTCGGTACCATGGAGGTGCTGCTGGTGTCACCCCTGCGGCCTGCGCAGATCATCCTGGGCAAGGTGTTGCCCTATTTCATCCTTTCGTTCGTGGATGTGATCCTGATCCTGCTCCTTTCGTGGTTCGTATTTGAGCTGCCGGTGAAGGGGAGCCTGGCACTGCTGCTGGCCGAGCTGATGCTCTACATCCTCATGAGCCTGTCGCTGGGAATCCTGATCTCTACCGTGGCGAAGAACATGCAGCAGGCCATCTTTATTTCCCTGGTGGGAATGATGCTCCCAACGGTGCTGCTATCAGGATTTATCATCCCGGTAGAGAGCATGCCCATGCCCTACCAGTGGGTCAGCAAAATCCTGCCCCCGGCCTACTTTATCACCATCATAAAAAACATCATGATCAAGGGAACCGGGTTTTTGTATGTGTGGAAGGAAACCCTCTTCCTGCTGGTGTTCACCCTGGCAGCCATAGGTCTCAGTATTCGAAATTTCAAAATCCGACTTCAATAAAAACCGGGAGGAAAAAGATGAAGGTGATTCTGTACCTGATCAGAAAGGAATTTTTGCAGATCTTCCGCGACCGGTTTCTGGGCAAGGCGATCTTTGCCGTGCCCGTTGTGCAGATGCTGCTGCTGGTGCCGGCGGTAACTTTCGAAATCAGGCATGTAAACCTGTGCGTCATCGACCGGGATATGACCCCTGCCTCCCGTGAACTCACCGGCCAGCTCGAAGGTTCCTCCTTTTTCAGGATTACCCGTAAAACCTTTTCGGAGGAAGAAGCCCGGACAATGATGCACCGAAATCGTTGCGACCTGATCCTGCAGATTCCCGAAGGGTTTGGTCGGAACATCGCCAGGGGCATCCCGGTACCTGTACAGGTGGGTGTAAACGCCATCAACGCCTCCAATGCGCAGCTCTCCTGGGGCTACCTCAATGGGGTGATTCAGACTTATAACCTCAACCGCCTGAAGAAAGGGGCCGGTATGCCCGCCGGGGTGCAGCTGCAGCAGGTTTCGCTGAGCAACCGCTACTGGTACAACGAGATGCTCAACTACCGGCACTACATGATGCCCGGGGTGCTGGGCATTCTGGTGCTGGCCATCGGGTTTATCCTCGCCGGGCTTAATCTGGTGAAGGAGAAGGAGTCGGGCACCATAGAGCAGATCAACGTAACGCCTGTGAAGAAATACCAGTTTATCCTGGGCAAGATGACCCCTTTTCTGCTCATCGGACTGGTGGATCTGGCCATCGGACTCACCATCGGCATTTTCACCTTCGGGGTTCCGTTTCAGGGAAGCATTCTGTTGCTTTTCCTCAGTTCCGCCGTGTTTCTGGTAGGGGTGCTCGGACTCGCCCTCTTTATGTCCACCTTTGCCCGTACCCAGCAGCAGTTTATGTTTACCGGGTTTTTCTTCATCATTGTGTTTGTGCTGATGAGCGGCATCTTTACCCCACTCGAAAGTATGCCGCTGTGGGCGCAGAAAATCGACCTGGTGAACCCCATGGCCTATATCATGCGCATCAACCGGATGATCATGCTGAAAGGATCAGGATTTCATGACCTGCGGAACGATCTCCTGGCTTTGGTGCTGATTGCCACGGCGTTTACCACACTGGCGGTGTGGCGGTACAGGAAGACTGCGTGAATAATGTGAAAATGCTGAGCAAAGCGAAGTCCCGGGAGCGAAGCGATCCGGGATGAAAATATGAAAATGTGGAAATGTGGAAATGTGAAAATGTGGAAATGTGGAAATGTGAAAATGTTGAGATGTGAAAATGTGAAATATTATCAGAGGCTACGTCCTGTCGTGGTGGAAATTAGAGTATTTTGCAGATTTTAAGAGGGATAATTGAAATGACCCCCTTTCTGTCATGTTTGCCTACCAATAAAATACTCAGGGTCTGATTGATTTGCTTCAATAATATTAAACATGCGTTCAAAATCATCGGAACATGATCCTGATTCTAAAAGAAACCCAATCAAGGACATTCCATAGCCTAATGGGATGACCATTAATGGAAGGATTGAGTCAGAAATACCGCCATAATCAGTCCCGGAATATTTATCTAAAAGGTAGAAAAGGATTATACTCCCGATCCCAATGGTGTAAAAGATCTTCATAATACTGTTCAAACTGGTTTTCATTCTTAATACTGTTACCTTTGCAACCATTTTTGTCTTTCCTTTGATTTCGATGAATGGAAGTTTGGTTGGAAAAGCTAACAGAAAGTCTGATATGTAATGCAATTCAAAACCATCGGCATATATTTCTCCATCAATATTTTGATTCTTTTCTATGTACCTATTGATTCCCAATAATAAAGACTCTTCAGAGAGATATGTTTCATAATAGACAATTCTTCTGAGAGCGAAGAAATTCGATAGATTGATGATGGCCTTCATCATGAACCAGCTTTTGTTTATATTGATTATTTCTAAAGCACTCTTTTTGAAGGTATACCAAGATGTGCATACAGATCTCGTTGCTCATCGAGTACACAATAAACACCTGAAAAACATCTGTGCGTCAAATTTATAAGTTTTCCGAAATTATTTCCTCTGTTCGATTGGGAATTTCAAAACTATTTTAACCCCCTACGTCAGAAACATCACGGCAGGCATGGCGGTGATACCAGGTGCCAAAGATTTGATTTCCATTTATGGCGTATTATCGGTGATTGTAAGTACAATTATACGCCAATATTTATCATTTTCAACAGGAGGATACCTATTGGCAAAACAATTCCATAGCCGTTTCAAGCCAGCACAAAGGTTAACCCTACTATCAGCTGTCGACTCCCGACTATCGACTGAAATTCTATCTTTGCACAAAATTTCGGGCCCTGTGATCCATCCGCTGCTGAACCTTTTCCTGAACCATCCCTTGCAACCTGAGGTTCTTGCGGCTCTGCGACAGCTGGGTGCCTCCCTGCACTGGAAGGGTACCCTCCCTTCCGCACTGGCGCTCCATGTGGCGGCAGTGGAATCGGCTACGGAAGTGCCGCAGCTGATCCTGCTTAACGAATACGATGAAGTACAGGCCTTTCACAGCGATCTGGAAAACGCCTTCGGTGAGAAGGAGTATGAGTTCTACCGAAAAAATATCCTGTTTTTCCCGCCCCCCGACAAAGCCGGTGCAGGTACCGGAACTCCCGATCCCAACCATGTGCTCATGCGCACAGAAGTGCTCAAAAGGCTCGGTTCAGGCCAGCGCAGGATCATCATTGTGGCCCCGGTATCGGCCCTTGCCGACCGGGTGGTGTCGCAGCAGTTTCTCACTGAAAATACCTTCAGGCTGAAGCAGGGGGAGATGGTGGACCTGGACTTTGTGGCCGATTTTCTGCTGGAAGAGGAGTTTGAACGGGTCGACTTTGTGGCCGAACCGGGACAGTTTGCCATCCGCGGAGGTATCGTGGACGTGTTCTCCTTCTCCAACGACTACCCCTACCGCATCCAGTTTATCGGCGATGAAATAGACTCCATCCGCTCATTCGATCCCGCCACCCAGCTGTCGAAAGAGCGGGTGGACCATATCACCATTGTGCCCGACCTGCACCGCAATGGCACTGCAGTGGCCCGCCAGAGCCTGTTCGACTTTCTCCCGCCGTCGGCCATCCTCTGGTGCCAGAACCCTGGCTTTGCCATCGACCAGCTGGAACACCTCCATGCCGGACGCAAAGCCACAGGGGCACTGGTAGCCGTAAACGATTTCACCGGGGCAGACCTGAAGGAGGCATTCCAGCAATTCCGCGTGATCGACTGCGGTTCGGCCCCTTTCTTCCCGGATTCTGTGGAAATAGCTGCTGAACAGGCGCCACAACCTGCTTTCAATAAAAAATTCGACTTGCTGTCGGCCGACCTGCGGCAGTGGCACGACAAAGGGTACACCAACTACATCCTTTCCGACAATCCCAAGCAGATCGAGAGGCTCCGGAATATCTTCGATGATATCTCCAGGGGAAACGTTCCGGTGCATTACACCACGGCACTCCCCTCGTTGCACCACGGCTTTATCGATCACCACCTGAAGCTGGTATGTTATACCGACCACCAGATCTTTGAGCGGTACCGGAAGACCGGGCTGCAGGAGGGTTATAAAAGGCGGGAAGCGATCACCATCAAGGAATTACTGAGCCTTGAGCCGGGTGATTACATTACCCACATCGACCATGGCATCGGACGCTTCGGGGGGCTGGAAACCATCGACAACAACGGGAGGCAGCAGGAGACCGTGCGGCTGATATACCGCAACAACGACGTGGTGTACGTGAGCATCCACTCGCTGCATCGCATTGCCCGCTATACCGGTTCGGAAGGGAAAGTGCCCGAACTCGACAAGCTGGGGTCGGGTGCCTGGAAACGGCTGAAAGAGAAGACCAAATCGAAGGTTAAGGACATCGCCCGCGACCTGATCAGGCTCTATGCCCGCCGCCTGGCGGCAAAGGGCTTCGCCTTTGCCCCCGACACCTACCTGCAGCATGAGCTGGAGGCCTCCTTCATCTTCGAGGATACCCCCGACCAGATCAGGGCCACAGCCGATGTGAAAGAGGATATGGAGAAGGGCTACCCGATGGACCGGCTGATCTGCGGCGATGTGGGGTTTGGCAAAACCGAAGTGGCCATCCGGGCAGCCTTCAAAGCAGTAACTGACAGCAAACAGGTGGCAGTGCTGGTGCCTACCACTATCCTGGCGCTGCAGCACTACCACACCTTCCGCAGCCGCCTGAAGGATTTCCCGGTTACCATCGACTACATCAACCGGTTCAGGAGTGCCAAAGATCAGAAGGAGACCCTGAAAAAGCTCGAAGCGGGCAAACTCGATATCATCATCGGCACCCACCGCCTGGTTGGCAGCGACGTTAAGTTCAAAGATCTGGGATTGCTGATCGTTGACGAAGAGCAGAAATTCGGGGTGTCGGTAAAAGAGAAGCTGAAACAGCTCAGGGTGAATGTGGATACCCTCACACTCACTGCCACCCCGATCCCGAGAACATTGCAGTTTTCACTCATGGGCGCCAGGGACCTGTCGGTAATCAGCACTCCGCCTCCCAACCGCCATCCGGTGCAGACACAGCTTCGCGGCTTCAGCGAAGAGCTGATCAGGGAAGCCATTCAGCAGGAACTGAACCGGGGCGGCCAGGTATTCTTCCTCCACAACCGCATCCAGAGCATCAACGAAATGGCAGCCATGGTGGAGCGGGTGGTGCCGGGGGTGAGCGTGGCGGTGGGTCATGGCCAGATGGAAGGGGAGAAGCTGGAGCAGGTGATGATGGATTTCATCGAGGGAAACTACGACGTATTAGTATCTACCAGCATCATCGAATCGGGGCTCGATATCCCCAATGCCAACACCATTATCATCAGCGATGCCCACATGTACGGACTCAGCGACCTTCACCAGCTCCGTGGTCGGGTTGGGCGGTCGAACAAAAAAGCCTACTGCTATCTGATCACACCGCCCCTTACCGTACTCACCCCCGAAGCCCGCAAACGGCTCAAAGCCATCGAGGAGTTCTCAGACCTCGGCAGCGGATTCAACATCGCCATGCGCGACCTCGACATCCGGGGCGCCGGCAACATCCTGGGTGCAGAGCAGAGCGGCTTCATCGCCGATATTGGTTACGAGATGTACCAGAAGATCCTGAAGGAGGCGATGCAGGAACTGCGCATGGCCGAATTCCCCGAGCTGGCCGATCACAGCCCCGAAAAACGGTGGAAGCCCGGCAAAGAGTGCCAGATCGAAACCGACCTGGAGATCCTGCTGCCCCCCGACTATGTGGAAGCTTCCGGAGAACGGCTGCTGCTGTACCGTGAGCTGGATGAGCTGGACGACGAAGAGGCGCTGCAGGCCTTTGCCGGCAGGCTCTCCGACCGTTTCGGGCCGATGCCTGCCGAAGCCGAAGCGCTGCTGCAAACCATCCGCCTCCGGTGGCTGGCCGCTTCACTGGGATTCGAAAAAATCGTTCTGAAGAACAACCGGTTTAACGGACAGTTCCCCGAAAACCAGATGCACCCCTTCTACCAGAGCGAAGGGTTCGGCAGTATCCTGGAGTTTGTGAAGAACCACCCCAGGCGCTGCCTGCTCAAAGAGCACAACGGAAAACTCAACCTGATCTTCCCCGAGGTTTTTTCGGTGCAGCAGGCGCTTGAGGTGCTGGGGAGGATTGTTTAGGAAGTTTAGGAAGTTGAGGTGGTTGAGGAGGTTGGTTTGTTGATATGTTTATTTGTTTATTTGTTTAGTCGTAAAAGCTTATATGCGCAGTATTTGCGCAGCCCCAATGCCAACCTGAAGCTGATACAGACTAACATGATTCCCGAGCATTTACCAGCACCCGATCTTTTCGCAGTACCTGTAGCCTTGTTCGGATACAATTTCAATTAAGTTAAATGAGGCATGGCTCACCGTATGTTATTGGTTTTCTTGTGAATGTACTTTGCCATTCCCGAAAACATTTTGCGGTAAATAATCGAATTATTCACCGCAAATCTGCGGTGAATATAGAGATTGAATTTCTATTCCGGCACTTCGAGCCTGAACCCTACTCCGTGAACGTTTGTGATGGCGATGGAGGGATCGCCTTTGAGGTGTTTGCGTAGCTTGGTGATGAATACGTCCATGCTGCGGCCAATGAAGTAATCGTCGGTGCCCCAGATGGTTTTCAGGGTAAACTCCCGGGTGAGCAGCTGGTTTTTGTGCCTGGCAAGCAACAGTAGCAGGTCGGCCTCTTTCCGCGTAAGTGTGGCACTCTCCTGTCCCAGTTTAAGGGTCAGGTTGCCGTGGTCGAATGAATAGAGGCCAATCTGAATCAGGTCGCCAACCTGCCAGGGGAGGGATTTGGTATTGCGCTGGCACCGCCTCAGGATCGCTTCGATGCGCAACTGCAGCTCTTCGGTACTGAAGGGTTTGGTGATATAGTCGTCGCAACCTGCCTTAAATCCTTTCACACGGTCTTCGGGAAGGGATTTGGCGGTAAGGAAAATCACCGGCACCAGAGGGTTTTTTGCCCGTATCTCAGACGATAGCGTAAACCCGTCCATACGGGGCATCATTACGTCCAGCACACAAATATCCACCTGTTCGGTGAAGCCGGCAAGGGCGGCAATCCCGTCGGTGTAATGCAAAACTTTATATCCTACAATTTGCAGGAAGTCCCTCAGCAGAATCCCAAGGTTGGGGTCGTCTTCTGCAAGTAGTATCGTGGTTTCCGTAGACTGACTCATCAATGGGGTTTTTAGCAATAACAAACAGCAGATGAAATAGTTTTACCCGGCAGGTTCAAATGGGATAAAAACGGTGAAACAACTCCCCTCACCGGGGGTGCTTTTTACCATAATACTGCCCGAATGGCTTTCTATCACACGCTTAACGTAATACAACCCGATGCCGGTACCGGGGGTGCGGTACAAATCCCCGACAGGAACCCTGTACAACCGGTCGAAGATGCGCTGCTGCTGGTCAGCAGGAATTCCAATGCCCTTGTCAATGAAATCGATTTCTGCTCCGGAAGGCATCGTTCGGATGGAAACCCGGATCTCCGGAGTGTCGGCAGAGTACTTGATGCTGTTTTCGATGAGGTTGTTGAACACATTGGCCAGGTGCATCTGATCCGCCACCACAGGTTCGCTGCAGTGCCCCTGTAGGGTAATGGTGCCCCCTGTTTCACGAAGGATCAGCCGGTTGGTTTCAATGCAGCGTTCCAACAGAATATTGATGTCCAGGGGTTTCATGGTGAAGCGGTAATTCTCCTCCTCCAGCAGAGATGCTGCCATCACCTGATCTACCTGATGCTGAATCCTTTTATTCTCCTCGAAAATAATACCTGCATACTTTTCAAGCTGCCCTTCAGGCATATTTTTCCTGTGCTGCATAATCATCTCAGCGGCGATGGAAATAGTAGCCAGGGGGGTTTTAAACTCATGGGTGATGTTGTTGATGAAATCGCGCTGCACCGTGGTGATCTTTTTCTGCATCTTCAGCTTGGCAACGGAAATAAAATACCCGGCAATGATCCCGATAAACAGCAGGAGCGACAACAACAGCAACCAGTTATCCTGCCCTTTGAGCGTAAGTACGCGCTCATTCGGGAACCATACCACCACGCTGTACCTGTCGGTGGGCAGAATGCCCCGGAGGTTTCTCCGGTAAGGGCTGCCCAGGATCAGGTTTGTCCGCTCCTCAGAAGCAGATGATAGCGCCAGCTTTCCCGTGCGATGATCTATTATACCATACTCGTAATCGTGGTGCAGCTCGTAGTGGCGGTATTCATTCTGCATCAGGGCAAAGAAAACCTTTCTGCAGAAAAGCGAATCAGGAGGAATAAGCCGGTCGGAATCGATCCTGTTGCCCAGTCTATCCCTGTACTCAGAAAAAATCATGTCATCACTCTGCTGCACCAGGCTTCTCAAAGCCGAGCTGTTCATCTGCCGGAACGATTCATCGGCAGCCCGAAAAGCCCCCATCACCCAGAACACCTGGGCTGCAAGAAACCCTGCAAGTGAAATGGTGAACAACACCATCAGTGTATTCAGCTGTCTTTTGTTCATCTTCTTATATACCCCCGAAAAACTTCATAAAACTAAACTGTTTTCGTATTGAAATCACCCGGTAAGGGTAAAAGTTATTTCTTTACCGCAAAGTTGTTCGTATACCGGCAGAATCTGAAAAAATCCAAATCGCATATAATCAATATATTAAATGAAATCCGCACGTTCTGTCAGCAGTTTGTTATTTAGAATTATTCTTAATTAACACAACGTTAACACAGTTAAACAGCTTTTAACACTTGATATTTCGGAACGTTTTTATTTTTGTGCTGTGAACAAAGAGACCGGAAATCGGTTTAGCAGTTTGAAACAAAAACAAAAATTTATGAAGAAAGCTATTTCAGTGTTGATGATCGGTCTGATGGTGATAGCGGTTAGCATATTTGCAGTTAACGCATCAAATGCAAATCCCGATAAGGACCCAAAGGCCAAGGAATCAAAGGAAAAAACATGTTGCAAGGATGACAAATCGGCTACCAAAGATGGTAAGTCGTGCTGCGCTGACAACAAGGACGGAAAATCGGGCTGTGCCGACAAGAAGGATGGCAAGTCATGCTGCTCCGAAAAGAAAGAAGGCGCCTCAGGATGTTCAGGCAAGAGCGAAAGCAAATCATGTGGCAGCAAATCTGAGACCGGCAGTGCCTCAGCAGCTCCTGCAGATCAGAGTGCATCAGCCGGCAAGACCAATTGCGCAAGAACCAAGTGCCAATAAGAGATAATGATTCATTTTCATCGTGTGTGGGACCCGCAGGGATGCGGGTTTTTTTTTGCCCTGAAGTCTGGTTTTTCTGCACGACACATATAAAAACAGAAGCGGGAAGCGCTTCTGTCTGAAGGGCTTCCCGCCGAACCTCCCTCTGGCCGTAGCCATTGGGTGCCATCAGGTTATTGTTATTCCGGCTGATCCTTCCCTGGCGCGAACGCCCTGGTTCCGGATCCGGCGCTGCTTTCTCCCTTTCGGGTTCCGGCAGATCGCCCGGCTGTTGCCAGCCCCGGTGGCCCTTCTCCCGTAGGAGGGTGCTACCGGCTTGTTTAGCAGAACCGGCGGCAGTGCCGCCATCCTCTAAACCTTTTCCCCGGATCAGACTCCTTAACGGCTATACCGAAAAGGTGGGTCTTTCGTTGGTGCCGCCTGCGCGCCACCTGAACAGGCTTGGGTAAGCTCCGCAACATTTGCTCTGCCTTCCGGCTTTTTCTCCTGCTGCTTCGGGCCTTGCTCCGGATTGCTCCTTCGCGCAGGCCCCCGTACCCGGGGTTCGCCTTTTATCGCTCACCTGACGAAACAAAGATACACCCCGGTGGAGGGTTTGTCAAGGGTTTTTTCAGCCAATTAACCCACAAAGATTCAACATAAGTTATGAACAATTGTTAATAACTCTGCACCACCTGCCGGGTCACTTTTTCAACGCCGTTGATGCGCCGGATTTTCTTTATGATCCACCCTATCTGCGGGTTATCTCTGGCTATAAGCTGGATGGTCCCTTTGAAACGCCCCTCAACGGCTTCGAATGTTGCAGAGCGCGTCATCACTTTCAGATCCCCCGAAAGGACATCGGTAATGTCGCGGATGATACCGAGCCGGTCGCGCCCCGTCACGGCGAGAGCCACCTGGATCCCCCCACCTGCCGGCTCATGGGTCCAGCGGCTCGGGATGATCCGGTAGGGGTAACGGGTTTTCATCTCCGCGGCATTGGGGCAATGGATCCGGTGGATACGGATTCCTTTGCCCACCGTCACAAACCCGAAAATTTCATCTCCAAAAACCGGGTTGCAGCATTTTGCCAACTGGTAATCGCGGGTGGGCATTTCATCGTTGATCATGAGCACCTCTTCCCCGGTGGTGAGCCAGCTGCGTCCTTCGAGCGGCGGGAGGATCTCCTTTCTTACCGGGTCTTCCTGTGAGGGTTCCTCTTTTGCCAGTGCATCCCTTAGCCTCGCGGTGGTGATTTTTTCCTCAGCGATCATCCGGTAAAATTCCCCGGCATCCCTGATCCTGAAGTGTTGCATCAGCCAGTTAACCTTTTCATCCAGCGACCCTGCCTTCCACTGCCTGAGTTTTCGCTCCAGCAGTTCCTTCCCCTGCATGATCCCGGCATCCTTGCGCTCCTGGAGGGCTTTGCGGATCCGGTTCCTGGCTTTGGACGAAATCACAATTTTAAGCCAGTCTTCCGACACATTGGGGGTTTTAGCCGTGAGCACTTCCACCTTATCACCGTTTGCCAGGGTATGTCTGATGGGCATCATCTTCCCGTTCACCACTGCCCCCTTGCACCTGAGGCCTACATCGCTGTGCACCTCGAAGGCAAAATCCAGGATGGTGGCGCCCTTCTTCAGCCTGACAAGGTCGCCACCGGGGGTTACGGTAAATATTTCACCGGAAACCGGGTTGTGCATTCCGCGGGCATCTGCTTCAACAGGTGCCTCAAGGAGTTTTCTGGCCCTGGCAAGCCATTCGCCGGCATCTTTTTTGGCCCCCTCCTTATAGCGCCAGTGGGCTGCCGGCCCCTCTTCTGCCTGCCGGTCCATCCGCAGGGTGCGGATCTGCACCTCGACCCACCGGCTGCCGGGCCCTTTTACGGTGGTGTGGAGCGATTCGTACCCACTGGGGCGGGGTACCGAAATCCAGTCGCGAAGCCTCTCGGGATCAGGTGGATACAGATCGGTTACCAATGAGTAGATCTCCCAGCACCGCCGTTTTTCGTCTCCCTCAGGAGCAGGGTCAATGATCCGGATGGCAAACACATCAAAAACCTCCTCCAGTCCCACCTGCTGTGTGCGCATCTTTCTCCAGATGGACGCAACCGATTTGATTCTGTACCGGATTTCAGGCGCAAATCCCTTTGCCCTGAGCCGTTCATTCAGGGGAGCAATGAAACGTTCGATGTACCTGTGCCGCTCCTGTTCAGTATCTGCGAGATCACGGGAGATTTTGCCGTAGATGTCCGGATGCTTCTGCAGCATCACAAAGTCTTCCATTTCCGATTTAATCCGGTACAGCCCTAACCGGTGTGTAAGGGGAAGGTACAGGTGCTCCAGATCGGAGAGGAGTGCCTCCCTGAGGGAATCAGGGATGGTATCAAAATGACGGAGCTGCCAGATCCTGTGCCCCAGCACAGCCAGCAACGCCTGCATCTCTTCTGCCAGCAGGAGCAGCATTTTCATGAAATTTTCGCTCTGAAGATTGGCCCGGCGGGTGTTCAGTGCTTCCACAGCCCTGATCCCTCTTAGCAGCGTAAGTATATGCGGATCTGTTACTTTCAGATCTTTCTCCCCTGCACCAGGCATCAGGAAGAGCATAAGGGCTGCAGCTCCGTGCGGGCTCACACCGGTTTCGATCAATGCGGTAAGGGCCATCTGATGGATCCGTGCAGCCTCATCTCCCGATCCGGAGGCCTGCAGCTTGTCTGTTACCCTTTCGGGGAAATGATGCAGCCATGGCTCCTCTTCCGGGAAAAGCCGGATCAGGTGCTCATATGCTCCGGGATCATCCATCCTGCTGTGCTTCCGAGGCCTTGGCCTCATCCCACCAGAGGTCCATCTCTGCCAGGGTCATGTCATGTAAATTCCGTCCATCCTGCAATGCCCTGTTTTCAAGATGTTTAAAACGCCGGATAAACTTACGGTTGGTTTTTTCCAGGGCATCTTCGGGGTTAATACCTATAAAACGGGAATAATTGATCAGGGCAAAGAGCAGGTCACCGAACTCCTCTTCGGCACGTGATCCCGGAACATCTCCTTTCTCAAGCTCCCGGGTCAGCTCATCAAGCTCTTCCAGAACTTTTTCGCGTACCTGGGAGGTCTTCTCCCAGTCGAATCCCACTCCGCGTGCTTTCTCCTGTATCCGGTAGGCTTTTACCATGGCCGGCAGCGACATGGGAACCCCTTCCAGCACACTCTTCTTCCCTTCACCCAGCTTGATCCTTTCCCAGTTGTTTTTCACCGTTTCAGCATCATTGGCTTCTACATTACCGTAAATATGCGGATGGCGGTGCACCAGTTTACTGTTGATGGAATCGATCACATCTGCAATGGAGAATGCCCCTTTCTCCTCACCGATTCTGGCATAGAACACCACGTGCAGCAACAGGTCTCCCAGCTCCTTTTTTACCATATCAAGATCCCCCTCAAGGATCGCATCGGAAAGCTCGTACACCTCCTCAATACTCAGGTACCTCAGCGATTCGAGGGTTTGCTCACGGTCCCACGGGCACTGTGAACGGAGATCGTTCATGATCCCAAGAAGTTTGTTAAAATTCTCCAGCGCTTTCTCGTGCATAGTTCTCTGTTTTTTACAGGCTGCAAAGGTACACAATCAAAAGCGCTCCCTGTCGCTGAAAAGGTGTAATTTCGCTTCGTGAGACTAACAGCTATGGATCGTACCCTGACAAAGCCTGCCAGCAGGCTGCTTTTATATTGCCTGGTAACCCTTTTTACCGTGCTGCATTACAGTTGCCGCAGACAGGGCGATGATGCCGGTGCCTCCGTCTGGTTGAAAGTAAAAGGCAGCAATGGTGAAACCATCTGGTTGCACAGGATCACCCTTGAGGAACCCGTGGTGGTGGACAGTGCCCGGCTGGACCGTCAGGGAGAGGCGAGGTTCAGCATTACCACCGGTGATTTTGATTTTTTCCTGCTGAAAATGGGTCAGGCCCGGCCAATCCTGCTATCGGTGGAGGCAGGTGAACAGATTGAGATTTACACTTCTGCAAGTCGATTTGGCGAGGAGTACGATGTCCAGGGATCAGGTGCATCATCGCTGTTAAAGGAGCTGGATGCCCGCAAATCTCTGCTGCGATACCAGCTTGATTCACTGGGGAATACCTGGAACAGGGTTGAATATGCCGATGATAAGCTGGAACAGAAAAGGATTCTGGACAGTATGGCAGATGTGTTTCAGACTGCACATAAAAACTGGCTGTCCGATTTTATCGGACGATATCCGGAGTCTCCGGCCTCGATTCTTGCACTCTACCAGATTGCAGGCCCCTCAGGGCCGGTATTTACCCTGCAAAATGATTCATCCCTGTTCTTTGGACTTGGAAAAACCCTGCTGGCCCGGTATCCAGGAAATATCCATGTGAAGGATCTCGTAAAGCGAAACGAAGTATACAGGGAAGAGGTCGCTGCCTGGAGATTGCGTGAACAGTTGCTTGAACCCGGAAAAGATGCTCCGCCGGCAGACCTCATTACTACTTCCGGAGAGAAGCTGTCACTCTCTTCACAGCAGGGGAACATCGTTCTGCTCTATTTCTGGGATGCCCGTAAAAAAGAGTGCTGGGACATCAACCTGCAACTTGCCGGATTATACAAACTTTACAACAACCAGGGGTTCAGGATCTGGGGGATCTATACCGGCGAAGACAAACAGTTGCTGTATAATGCCATTCAGATCGACCGGCTCCCCTGGACCCACCTTTTTGCCACCAGCGGAGTGGTGAAGACCTACAATGCAGACCCGGTTCCTTCAATGACCCTGGTGGGGCGAGATGGGAAGATACTGCTAAGAAATTTCACCGTACAGCAGCTTTCCGGCCGGTTACCCTACCTGCTGCAGCAAACACAGCCTAACGTGAATTAACGCCCCGATGCTCATTCAGGATACAACCCTTTCAAAGCAACAACCTGCCACAGGCCTTTTCAGGTCGTTTATAACAGTGCCGGTGCTGACATTCCTCCTTTTCTTTTCTTTGCTGAAGTCCGGAGCACAACCCGTTGCACAACATCATATTACTGCAGAGCTGGATGATATCAGGCATGCCATTTCAGCTTCCGATTCCCTTATTTACCTGAATACCACACGGGATACCCTGTACAGGATCCGGTTCAGCCTGTATCCGAATGTGCTCCAACCCGGTTCAATTCTCGACCGGCAACTGCTCCGCCAGGGCAATACTACCCTTGCCCATGCACCCATTGAACAGCAGGGAGCCATTACCGGTTTGATATTCAGGTCGGAAGGCAGGGCACTGAGGTGGGAGTACGACCCGTTCGATACAGGGTTGTGTGAAGTACAACTCCTTAAGCCTCTGCCTCCGGGCGGTTCTGTTACCTTCCTGATCTTTTTCAGGGTGGCCATTCCCGAAAAATCATCAGGGATGATGGGACATGGTTCGCAATCCTATTTTTTATCGGAATGGTTCCCCAAACCGCTCATCCGTGATACCGGCGGCGTGAAGATGAATCCCATGTACCTCGATGGAGCAGCCCGCAGCCCGGAAAGCAGTTTCAGGGTAACCATCACCCTGCCAAAGAACTATGTGGTGGCTGCCTCCGGCATTTTGGCCGGGGATCCGGAGGAGGAGAAATGGCTAGCCAACCTCGAAGAGAAAACCCGGAAGATGAACCGGTGGGGCAGAAAGGAGCAGGCTGCATTTCCTGTTTCTGCCCAAAAAACAAAAACACTGACATACACCCTTCTTCAGGCGGAAGACTTTGCTTTCTGCGCCGACAAACGGTTCTTCTATCTGTACGATACCCTCCATGACGGACATTCGGGAAAGGTAATATCCCTCCATTTGCTCTTCACCTCTTTTGAAGCATCCCAATGGAGCAGATCCACCCTGTTTATTAAGGATGCCCTCCGTTATATGACAGATAAGGCGGGAGCATATCCCTATCCACAGCTTACCCTGGTACAAACCCCATGGGAAAACGGAGGCTCCTCGCACCCCGGGCTGATCAGGCTTGGGTCCTTCATGAGTGAACAGCTTCTGCAGGAGGAGATCATCCGGCAGATCGCATCCCAGTGGTTCGGTACTTCCCTGTCACTCGACAGAAATGATGACTACTGGTTTCACAAGGGACTGTCAGGGTATTATGCTGCCAGGTTTCTGAGAGACCGGCACCGTGATACCCTCTTCATGCAGGGGCTGCTCCTCGACACCCTGGTCCGGATAAATGTTGCAGGGCTGAAAAGCCACCCCTGGTCCCGGCTCGATTATTTCAGATTTGCCTGGCTGCTGGATGAGGAATTGCAGCCCACCTCAACTCCGGCAGATGGATTAACCCGGAAGAACTTCGTGGCGGTGGGGCAACTCAGGAGTGCCATGACATTTAATACCCTGGCAGGTTTGATGGGAGAGGAGGCTTTCGACGGGATGATGAGAGGATTTTATGCGGAATGGCAGGGGAAATTTCCGGAATATCTGGATTTTATAAACTATGTGGAGCGCTCTTCCGGCCGTGGGGCTCTGCTGCAGTCGCTGCTGGTGGAATCGGCATTGCCCGATTTTGCCGTGAGCGGATGTAAAAAAACAGCCGAAGGGTACCAGATCACCCTAAAGAACCGCAGCAGATCAAAAACGCCTTATCCGGTCACCCTGAGTTACCCGGGGTACACGCAAACCCAATGGATTCCGGGGCATGAGGGAACCTACCGGCTGGCGGTAGCGGATACAGGGCATTCCCTCCGGAAGATCACCATCGACCGTGATTATCAGATCCCTGAACTGCACCGTTCGGATAATACCATCCGTACTACCGGTTTCCTGAGACGTATTGAGAAGCCACGGCTGACGCTGGGAGCTGCACTCCCCGATATGGATCACACCCGGATCAACTACTTTCCGGTTGTCGGGTGGAATGCTGCCAATGGGGCAATGGCCGGGTTGGCGCTCTATTCCAATCCCCTGATCCGTCCTGCTACCGAGTATCTGGTGATGCCCATGTTCGGATTTTTAAACCGGCAGCCCGCAGGAATCGTGCGGATTCAGCATGCCTTCCGTATCAATGAAGGCCCTGTCAGCAGGGTTGAAGCTGCGTTCGAAGCCAAAAGGTTCGGACTGCTGAACCAACCCTCTGTCACTTACTACCAGCGATTCGCCCCTTCGGTCATGCTGCAGATCCGGAAACGGAATCCCCTGGATCCGGCAAGGCACCGCTGGATGATTCGCTCCCTGTGGTTTTCCCGCGGGGAACCCTCTCTTGTCGATTCTGCCGAAAATATCTGGCGAACCGATCATCAAAGCCGGTGGTACGTGAATGAAATCTCATGGCGGTACCGGAATACCGATCCGGGTTTGCCCTTCCGGTCGGCTGTATCGCTGCAGCAGTCGGAAGGATTGATTCGTGCTTTTGGGGAAGCGACCATGAAATTCCCCTACCGGAAGGGAAACAAGGGGTTTTCTGTACGCTCCTTTGCCGGAATGGTAGTGATGAAACCCTCCGGTGAGCTCCCCTGGGACTATCGCTTTTCCACGGCCGGGGTGGCTATGCAAACACGCACTTACTTTCGCCCGCATGACCCTCTGTTCGACCAGCTGTATCTGGGCAGAAACAATGCTGAAGGGATTCTCCGCCAACATTTTTACCCGTATGAGGGGGGCTTTAAGCGGGCTACTACGGTAGGCAATACGGAGCGATGGATGTGGACGGTGAATTTGAGCACGGCATTCCCCGGCAGAATTCCTGCTGAACTGTGGCTCGATGCGGGAATCTTCGCCGACGACTCACAGGATGAATTTTTCAAAGGGGTCTTCCTCTTCAGCTCCGGAGTAAAGCTGATTCTGGTTCGTGACGTGGCAGAAATCTGTTTCCCGTTCACTTTCTTTGAGTCGGAAGCGATCCGTGAACGGGAGAAGCTGAATAACATCAACCCCTCATACCTGCAAACCATCCGCTTTGTGCTGAATTTGCCGGTATTAAACCCCCTTCTGCTGCCCGGTAGGGTCAGGCTTTGATTTTTTTTATATGTTTGCCTGTGTAACCTCTCAACCAACGCAATTGGAGACCCGTACAAAAACCTACTTTGCTTCAGATTTCCACCTGGGCGTGCCCTCCGGCAGGGAGAGTCTGGAACGGGAAAAGGCTGTGGTAGCCTGGCTCGAATCAGTCAGAACTGATGCCAGGGCCATCTACCTGCTGGGAGATGTGTTCGATTACTGGTTCGAATACCGGAGTGTTGTGGCCAAAGGGCATGTAAGACTGCTGGGGAAAATCGCAGAGCTTGCGGATGAAGGTATTGAAATCCACTTTTTTACAGGGAATCACGACATGTGGACTTTTGGCTATCTGGAGGAGGAACTCGGGATCAGGGTGCATAAAGGACCTGTAACCCATACCATCGGCAGCAAGGTTTTTTTTATTGGTCACGGCGATGGACTGGGGCCGGATGACAAGGGGTACAAACTGATGAAGTGGATGTTTTCGGTACCGCTGTTCCAGTGGTTGTTCGCACGCCTGCATCCCAACCTGAGTTTTTATCTGGCCAGAAGTTTTTCAGCGAAAAGCCGGAAAGCCAATTCATACCGGAAAGATGTTTTTCTGGGAGAAGACAAGGAATTTCTCATCCTTTTCATCAAGGATTACCTGAAAAGCAACCACGCTGATTATTTTATCTTTGGCCACAGGCATATTACTCTGGATCATCAGGTGGGCAATAGCCGGTATATCAATGTAGGTGAATGGATCAACACCCGGAGTTACGCGGTGTTTGACGGCAAGGACCTGACGTTAAAGTATTGGAAGCCCTGATAAGCCTTTTTCAGCCCGGTATTTTCCGGCAGATATCCTGAAATATTTTTTCTACCTGAAACAAGAAGCGGGAAACCCTTTCCGGAATTTCCCGCTTCAGAAGAGTGTCTGTAACGATCAGGCAATCATGCCAATGAGGTCAGCCACGCGGTTCGAGTAGCCATACTCATTATCGTACCATGCAATCACCTTTACGAAATTGCCTTCCATAACCGTAGTGAGTTCGGCATCGAAGATAGAGGAATGGGGGTTGCCAATAATGTCGGCACTCACGATCGGGTCTTCATTGTACTGCAGAATCCCTTTGAGGGCTCCTTCTGCTGCTTCCTTCATCGCGGCATTGATTTCATCCTTGGTAACGGTCTTGCTGAGTTTTACTGTGAGGTCTACCAGAGAGCCATCGGGGGTGGGAACCCTGAGGGCCATTCCGTGCAGTCTGCCATTCAGGGCGGGGATCACGAGCCCTACAGCTTTGGCAGCACCGGTGGAGGTTGGAATGATCGACATGGCAGCAGCCCTGGCACGCCTCAGATCGGAATGGGGGGCATCAAGGATGATCTGGTCGTTAGTGTATGAATGGATGGTGTTCATAAGGCCGTGCTCAATACCGAATTTCTCGTGCAGCACTTTAGCTACCGGTGCCAGACAGTTTGTGGTACAGCTTGCATTGGAGAGGATTTTCTGATCCTGATGCAGCATCTCGTTGTTCACCCCTAAAACGATGGTGGCATCCACATCTTCCTTGGCCTTGGAGGGTACTGTGAGAATCACCTTTTTAGCCCCGGCCTCGAGATGTTTTGAGATCTTGTCGCGACTTCTGAAAACGCCGGTGGATTCCACAACCACGTCAATGTTCAGATCCTTCCAGGGAAGCATCGCCGGATCTTTTTCAGCAAAAACACGGATCGAATGACCATTAACTACCAGAAAATCACCTTCATATTTCACTTCGCCGGGAAATTTGCCATGTACTGAGTCATATTTCAGCAGATGGGCCAGGGTGGCTGCATTGGTAAGGTCGTTGATGGCCACGAGTTCCATCTGCTCATGCCTGAGCATAGCCCTGAAGGATAGCCTGCCGATTCGTCCGAATCCATTGATTGCTACACGTATTTTACTCATAATCTGATATTTTTTAGGTTAAAGTTTTCAGGGTGCAAAAGTAACGGTTTTCGGTGAATAAACAGTAACCCCCTGCCTAAGGTTCAATTGAAAATCCGGGTTTCAGTTCAGGAATTCCCCAATGGATACCGGTGTAAAATGCCGGTTTTCGAACACACACAACGATTTTACACCCAGTTCTTCCAGCATGGCCATCGTTTGTGGATAATACCCGCTGATTTCGGAAGGTTTGTGTGCATCGCTGCTCAGGATCAGGGGGATGTCGAGTTCGACGCAACGTCGGATGAGTGCCGGAGAGGGGTAGGTTGTATGATGCCTCCCTTTGTAAAGTCCCCGGGTGTTCACCTCCACCACTACCTGATGTGCCTTTACCAGTTCCAGTAGTTCATTCTGCAGGGCAACAATCCAGGGTTCATCCTCCTGAAACACCCTCCCTTTGTTGTGCATGGTGATTTTATCGAAATGCCCCAGTACATCAGGCTTTTCGTTCACTACCATCTCCATCTGCTGGTGGTAGAATGCTGATACAGCTTTTTTGACATCGTTGCCAAATAAATCTGTAAGGCCGGAGAAGTACTCCTGTTCCACCGATCCGTCGATAAACCAGAGGGCATTACCCGTTTCTGGCCTTACCAGGTGAACTGATCCGATCAGATAATCGGTATCGTACTCCTCCCTCAGTTGTTTAAACGGATAACTGATGCCGGGGATATAATCGGCTTCGAGTCCTCTGAACACTTTCAGGGTGGTGTGGTAGATATTCCTGAGTGGCTCAGTGATGGCCAGATAGGCATCACTTTCGGCACTCGCCAGGCTCCATGGATTCTCGAAAGGGACCGGGGCATGATCGCTGAATCCCAGATGGGTGAAGCCTTCGGCGAGAGCTTCTTCCACAAAATCCTCAGGCGATCCGGAGCCGTCGCTGAAGTGAGTATGAAGGTGAAAACAGGTTTTGTACATCGCTGCAAAGGTAAGAGGCATGTCCTGAACAAAAATGTATTTCAGATTTTTTTTCCCTGCGATCTCCTTTTTTTGGATTTCAGGCAACTATACAGATGTAACTGCAGAAGAGGAGGGGATATGAAAAGCAGGGGAGCAGGATTTCTCTTTAAGATATGGATTTGTTTGGTTTACAGTTCCGGTTTGCAGGCTCAGGGGAGCGGGGTGCTGTGTATTTCTGAGCCCTTTACTGACACGGCATTTCCACCTGCCGGGTGGACTGCGGCAGGGGTTACGCGGGTTACCTCTGCAGGATCCTTTGTGTCGGCACCTGCTGCCGCAAGTATTGGTACCTATAACGGTTCCCTTACCCTGCCCGTGGTGAGCAACCCGGTGGAGATACAGTTCCAGCTCGGACGCACCACCTCCACCACCGTGAAAGAGCTGATTGTAGAAGTGGGTATTGCCGGCGTGACGGGAGGATTTGTGCCGCTCGATACGTTTGATCATTTTAACACACCCGACGGGGCGTTCCTGCTGTGCTCCGTGAACCTGACGGGCTGGTCGGCGGAGCCGGCGGTCTGGATCAGGTTGCGGAAAGCCTCCGCCACCACCTCTCCCTGGCGTATCGACGATGTGGAGGTGTACCATTCACCACCCCTGCCGGTTGCACTTACGGCATTCAAGGTTCTTCCTTATTCCCAGAAGATAGCAGAGCTCACCTGGTCTACGGCCGGCGAATGGAACAATGCCGGATTTGTGGTAGAATCATCCGGGGATGGATACCGGTTTGCTCCCATTGGATATGTTCCGGGAAACGGTACCACAACCCTCCCGCAGCACTACAGGTTTTCCGATCCGCTGGCAACCATCCCGGTGAGCTACTACAGACTCCGGCAGCAGGATTTTGACGGAAAAGAGGAGTTGTCGGCCATCGCAGAGTGCAGGTTTTCTGACCCGCGCAACGATCCGGATATTGAATCCATCATAATCGCCAATGGTGTTCTCAGGATCTTTTTCCGACAGCCTCAGAGGGAGTTCCTGCAGATTTGCATAGATGATATTTATGGAAGGATTCTGGTGTCGGATGGGGTTTTTAACCCCGAAACCACAGAAATTTCACTGAATGTGAAACTTTTGGGAGGCATTCACGTACTATCTGTGACAAGCACCCAAAAAACGGTAACCCGTAAGTTTTTTGTTGATTTCTGAAGGATCACCCCGGCACACCTCCGGGGTTTCCTTTTTTTTTAAGGCTCCTGCCAGTCGCCTCCTTCTTTGATCAGCCCAATCAAAGCTTCAATGGCATCTTCCTCCCTTACCCCGCGTTGCATTACCGTTTTCCCCCTGTACAGCGTTACCTTTCCGGCACCGGAACCCACATATCCGTAATCGGCATCGGCCATCTCGCCCGGTCCGTTTACAATACAACCCATAATGCCGATTTTCAGCCCGGTGAGGTGCGCTGTGCGCTGCCTGATTTTTTCAGCTACCTCCCGTATGTTGAAGCGGGTTCTTCCGCACGAAGGGCATGAGATGTATTCCGTGGCGGTGATTCTGGACCGGGTTGCCTGCAGGATCATGAAGGAGAGCCTTACAAGCCCGGCGGGATCCTGCGGCCCCGACAACCACAGGGCATCTGCCACACCTTCGCTGAACCAGCAGGAGGCAATCACGGCTGCATGGATGGGAACCTCCGCCTGGGGAAAGTCCCCGCATTCGATTTTAAGAATCAGGGGTTGCCCCGGAAGGAATTGGTCGAGAATAGACACCCATGCCAGCCCAACAGAGGTATGCATCGCCAGTGGTGCCCTGATCACAGGGATAAACGCAGGGTTGTAGCTCAGAATTTCCGGCAGGGTCTCATCAGGATGCAACGGCAGCAGAAGTGCAGCTGGTTGATTTTTATCGGGGATAAAGGTCTCTTTTCCAAGGTATTCCACCAGGGGCAATCGGGCTTCAGAACCCCTGAATATCAGCGAATAGGGATTGTTTGCAGAAGTCTCTGCAACTATATCCGGTGAAGGATCGGCGTGGCAGGGCCGGTCAGCGATCACCAGCGGGGGATTTGTACCCCCCATTCCGGCAACCGGGATTGTCTCACGGCGGTGCCGGGTATTGGTGATGGGTGGGGTATGCCCTGTTGGTTTGGATGAACCTGTCACGGATTGGATCTCTGAAAACCGGCGTGCAAGCGTTGTTGCAGCGGGGATCTCTTCCACGGGATCACCAGTAAGCGAAACCCTGATGGTATCCCCGATTCCCTCTTCGAGCAGCAATCCGATCCCGGCAGCCGACTTCACGATCCCCTCGTCACCGTATCCCGCCTCCGTAACGCCCAGATGCAATGGATAGTCGAAACCTTCTGCCTTCATTTTTTGCACCAGCAACCGGTACGCCCCAGTCATCACCTTTACATTGCTCGACTTCATCGAAAGAACCAGCTCATGAAAACCCATACAGTGAAAAATCCTCACAAACTCCAGGGCTGCCTCAGTCATCCCCTCCGGAGTGTCCCCGTACCGGTCCATAATCCTTGGTGATAGTGAGCCATGGTTGGAGCCAATTCGGATCACGGTTCCATGTTTGCGGCACACCGCAACCAGCTCTGCAAGCAATACTTCAATTTCAGCAAGCTCTTCATGATAACCGGCTTCATCCCAATGTGTTCTGAGCGGTTGCCCGGGTTTCCGGTAATTGCCCGGGTTAATCCGCACTTTATCTACTACCGGTGCGCATACCAGGGCAATGTCGGCGCTGAAATGCACATCCGCCACCAGCGGGACTTCGATGCCTGCAGCCCGCACCATCGCCCTGATCTGCTTCAAATGTTGAACATCTTTGAGTGTGGGTACCGTAAGCCTGACCATTTCACAACCTGCCCTGGCCAGTGCAGAGATCTGCCTGACAGCCGCCTCAGGGTCATCCGGAGGTGTGTTCACCATCGACTGGATCCGGATGGGGTGGTTTCCACCCAATATCAGATTTCCGATCCTCACCTCACGGGTGGGAAACCTGCCGGGAACGGACTGTATGGGCAGAGTGGGCATCAGGCAGTAATCATGGATTGTGTTGGTTTGCAGAAAGATCCCAGTCAGGCGCTATGAAGAACTTTTTCCGGTAGTGCATCATCTCCTCATAACTCAGGCTGTATTCCAGGACAGATTCGGAAGCGTCCCCGGCATCGGCAAAGATTTCTCCGAAAGGACTGATCACCATGGAGTTGCCGGAATGGGATATCCCGTTTCCATCTGTGCCGGTACGGTTCACGGCTGCCACATACGCCTGGTTTTCAATGGCTCTGGCCATCAGGAGGCTGCGCCAGTGAAAGGTCCGGGTGGCAGGCCAGTTGGCATGGTAGCAAAGCACATCGAACTCGTAGGTCTCCTCAAGATACCGGTTCATGCTCCAAACCGGGAATCTGAGGTCGTAGCAGGTGAGCGGAAGTATACGCCACCCCTTCACGGTAAAAGCTCTGCGTTCTTTTCCGGGCATGAAACATCCGGCTTCTCCTCCCGGACGGAAAAGATGGCGTTTGTCATAGAACCCCAGGTCACCATCGGGGAATACCCATATCAGCCGGTTTACATAGGCATCCCTTACGCGGATCATCAGGGTTCCGGCAACCACGCACTGGTATTCGGCGGCGTGGGTCACCATCCATTCCACCGTGGGGCCATCCATGGTTTCGGCCAGATGTTCGGGGTTCATCGAAAATGCCGTATTGAAAACCTCCGGCAGCAGCACAAGGTCAGGCTGTGAGGCAAGGCTGCCGAACATCCTGGCAAATCTTGCCAGGTTCACTTCTTTATTTTCCCATTCGAGTTCTGCCTGAAGCAGTGCAATCCTCAGATCATGCGTCATAGCTGCTGTTTTCTTTTGCAAAGGAAACCCATTTTTGCCATCTGTGGTTCACTTCTTCCCGATTCATGATTCAAATTCTCCTGCCATGTATTGAATTTTAAATCTGTTTGGTATATTTGACCTGAAATAAAATCCGGAATACCATGAAACTGAAAACCATCGAAGATGCCAATTTTAAAGGGAAAAGGGTGCTGATCAGGGTCGACTTCAATGTCCCGCTGAACCATAACCGTCAGGTAACCGACATCACCCGGATCAGGGAATCGTTGCCTACCATTCATAAAGTGCTCAGCGATGGCGCATCTGTCATCCTGATGTCGCACCTCGGAAGGCCCAAGGGGGGATTTGAAAACGACTATTCCCTTACACCGGTGGTCCCCATTTTATCGAACCTGCTCAACCGCGATATCATCTTCAGCCGTGACCTTTTTGGCCCCAAAACCATAGAGGTGGCCAAAGCCCTGAAACCAGGGCAGATCCTGCTGCTTGAAAACCTCCGGTTCTATCCGGAAGAGACCGAGGGGGATGAGGAATTTGCCAGGAATCTGGCATCACTCGGGGATGCCTACGTCAATGATGCTTTCGGAACCTCTCACCGCCCTCACGCTTCGGTGTATACCGTAGCAAAATATTTCAGCGAAAAATACTTCGGACTTCTGCTGGCCAACGAAATCAAGAACCTGGAAACAGTGCTCAATACCAAAGCCTCGCCGTTTACGGCCATCATCGGCGGGGCAAAGGTGTCGTCTAAGATCTCCATCATAAAAAACCTGCTGAATAAGGTTGATAACATGATCATTGGTGGAGGGATGGCTTTTACCTTCATCAGGGCCCTTGACGGCAAAGTAGGGAATTCCCTTATCGAGGAGGACCGGATTGACCTTGCCAAGAACCTCATTAAGGAGATGATGCTAAAGGGGGTAAATCTGTATCTTCCGACAGATGCGGTTATTGCGGATTCGTTCTCCAACGATACACAGATTCGGGAGGTGAATTCGTACGATGTGCCCGATGGATGGATGGCACTGGATATCGGGAAGAAGAGTTGCCGCCGGTTTGCTGAGATCATCAACAGCTCGCAGAAGATCCTCTGGAACGGACCTATGGGGGTTTTTGAAATGGACCATTTCAAACAGGGCACAAAAGCGGTGGCTATTGCCGTGGCAAGTGCCACCATCAGCGGGGCTTTCTCGTCGGTAGGCGGGGGAGATTCGGTTGCAGCCATCAACCAGTACAACCTGAGCGACCAGATCACCTACGTATCAACCGGCGGAGGGGCCATGCTGGAATATCTGGAAGGGAAAGAGTTGCCGGCTATTCAAGCCCTGCTTGAAGGGTAACAGCTTTTACTCCACGGTAACCGACTTTGCAAGATTCCTTGGCTGATCCACATTGCATCCCCGTAATACTGCAATATGGTAGGAGAGGAGCTGCAGCGGAACAACCGCCAGAATGGGTACGAACATCTCCTCGGTTTCAGGCACTTCAATGATGTAATCGGCCATGGTCTTTACCGCTTTGTCGCCTTTGGTAACTACGGCGATGATAATGCCGTTGCGGGCTTTCACCTCCTGGATGTTTGAGATCACCTTTTCATACGATCCCTTGTTGGTGGCAATGACCACCACAGGCATGTGGGCATCGATCAGGGCGATGGGGCCGTGCTTCATTTCAGCAGCAGGGTATCCTTCAGCATGAATATAGCTGATTTCCTTCAGTTTGAGGGCTCCTTCGAGGGCTACCGGGAAATTATAACCCCTTCCGAGGTAGAGAAAATTGCGGGCATCTTTAAATTTTTTGCTGATATCCAGCACGGTAGCATCGGAACTGAGTGCCTCTTCGATCTTTTCGGGCAATATCTCCATTTCGTTGAGAAGTTGTTGGTAGCGTGATTTGCTGATGGTCCCCTTTTTCGAAGCGATCATCAGAGCCATCAAGGAGAGGATGGTTACCTGTGCGGTAAAGGCCTTGGTGCTGGCAACCCCGATTTCGGGGCCGGCATGGGTGAAGGATCCGCCATGGGTAGCACGTGAGATGCTCGACCCCACAACGTTGCAGATACCCAGAATGGTGGCTCCTTTCGACTTGGCCAGCTCAATGGCAGCCAGCGTATCGGCGGTTTCCCCTGACTGGGATATGGCAATTACGATGTCGTCTTCGCGAATCACCGGGTTGCGGTATCGGAATTCCGATGCATATTCAACCTCTACCGGAATCCTGGTAAGGTCCTCAAACAGGTATTCCCCCACCAGGCAGGCATGCCAGGAGGTACCACAGGCCACCATAATGATCCTTCGGGCAGATACCAGTTTCTGTTCAAAATCAATCACACCTCCCAGGACCACCACCCCTGCCCGGGCATTGAGCCTGCCGCGCATGCTGTCGCGCACCGACCGCGGCTGTTCGTATATCTCCTTGAGCATAAAGTGCTCATAACCCTCCTTGGCAAGGGCACTGAGGTTCATCTCCAGCTCCTGCACATAAGGGGTCTTCACTTCGTTGCGGATGGTTACGATCTCAAGTTCATGGTTGCGCCGGATCACCGCCACCTCCTCGTCGTTCATATACACCACATGGGTCGTATGCTCAACAATCGGGGTTGCGTCAGATGCCACAAAGTATTCGTCGTTTCCGATGCCGATAACCATCGGACTCCCTTTTTTGGCGGCAATCAGCATATCGGGCTGGTCGTGCGACATCACCACAATGGCATAGGCACCTATTACCTGGTTTAGTGCAATTTTCACAGCCTCCACCAGATCAACCCCTTCTTTGGTCTTGATGTCTTCGATCAGATTCACCAGAACCTCTGTATCAGTCTGACTTTCAAATTTATATCCTCTTTGTGTAAGCTCTTCCTTCAGTGACGCATAGTTTTCGATAATGCCGTTATGAATCAGGGTAAGTTGTTTCCGGTATGAGCTGACGGGGTGCGCATTCACATCGGAGGGCTCTCCGTGTGTAGCCCACCGGGTATGGGCAATCCCGATGTTTCCGGTGATGTCTTTACCTTTCACAAAGGATTCCAGTTCGGCCACCTTGCCTTTGCATTTATACAGATTGATCCCTTCGTTGAAAATGGCGATCCCGGCACTGTCGTATCCCCGGTACTCAAGCCGGTAAAGGCCATTGATCAGGATAGGGTATGCCTGTTTAGGCCCGATGTAGGCAACAATTCCGCACATAGGTTATCTTTTTTGGGGATTAGGGCTTTGCGTAAACAATTTCAAGACGCAGATTCTGCATACCGGGGGTATTGCCCAGCACTGTGGTCCGGTCGGCTTTCACAGCAGCGGCTGATACCAGGATCACAAGGCCATGGTTTTCATACTCACCTGCGAGAATGCTCTGGAGATATCTCGATACTCTGAACCTGTATTCATGCCTGGTTTCGTCATAGGTTCCTCCCAGAAAGGTCTCCCCTTCGAGGAAATCGGCGGTGAAGGCGTTTTTCCCCTCATCGGTGATTCTGGCGATGGTGAGCTTTGCTGCAGGCTTGAAAGTGGTTGAGGTGAAATCGGTGGAATCCACCTTTATGACCAGTTCCGCGCGGTTGATGGCAACAGGTCCGTTCTTTGATATGGGGAAATTTTACCCGGATCTTCATGCCCGCCATCGCCTGAAGGTAAAGCCTGGGATTGTTACCGTTGGTGTCCTGCAGGTTTAGGGCAGGTTCCGCATGCGTATACCCGCTGTGGTCGAAATGGGAAAATTTGGCGCAATCATCGTTTATGTTAAAAGGATACGTGAGGGTATCTGAGGCATTGTGGTAGTACAGGGTGAGCCTGGAGAGATCAGCATTGAGGTTGAAATATGCCACAATCCCCTGATTGACAGACGATACTTCTTCTGCAGTAATGTACAATCCTTTAAAAAACTTGATAAAAGCGTCATTATTGGCAAGGTCGGTGGTGCCTGATGCGTTGATGAATTTCTGAATCAGATCCGGGCCAAGGCTTATCTTGAGGAGCGGTGATACCTTTTTTCCGCCAAATTCAACACTGTCGTAAGGATTGATCCGGACCACATCGTCGAATAACAGGGTGGTAACCGGAAGGGTCTGGTGGGAATAGTAGGAGGAATCTTTGTGAAAAACTGCGGTGGGATCGATCTCATACACTTTCAGCCTGAGTGATGCGAGGGAATCGCCGTAGTAACCATTGTACTGGAGGGTAAGTACCAGGGAGTCGCCCACAGGATTGGTGCCGAAACCCACGTTGTTGGTGGAGAGACGTGCCTGGGTATAGATGGAGGACGTAGTTTTTCCGAATACCGGATCATAATAGCTGCCCAGCAGATGAAGGTAAACCCCGCTGGTTTGCAGAGAGTCTTCCTTAATGCTCCATGCCCGTACAGTGGTGGTGTCGGTATAACTCATGCCTATCAGATCGCCCGGCAGGTTCACCAGATCAATACCGAGCTCATCTTCCTTTTTACAACCCTGAAACAAAAGGAGTATCAGGATGGAGGGCAAAATCAGATTGACAGAAATTTTCAGCAGGTTTCTCAATGGGAGGGTTGTATTAATGGGTGACGGGTGCCCCCTGGAGCACCTCTTCATAAAACTCATCAAAGGTGTTGATGTACGAATCGGCCGGCTGGTAAGGCAGTATGGGTTTTCCGGAGGCATTTGCCATCTGCATCAGACGGTCATCAAGGGTCGGGCTCCCGATGATCAGGGCATCGCTCATGGTGATGGCGCCCTGCATCAGTCCGTAATAATCGGGTGTGGAAAAAATTGGCAGTTTCTCTTCCGGTACCCCTTCCATCCGTATCTTCTCATGAAAATCGGCAGCAATCGGTTCAGGGAAGGCATCGTCGTACAGGGAGAAAATCACCTTTGCCCTGGAAAATATAGGATTTTCATGGTAGGCGGTCTTGATGTAGAAGGGCAGTATGCTGGAGAGCCAGCCATGGCAATGAATAATCGAAGGTGCCCAGCCCAGCTTCTTCACCGTTTCAATCACACCGCGGCTGTAAAACACGGCCCGTTCATCGTTGTCTTCGTAAAAAACATTGTTCTTATCCCGCAATACCGATTTCCGGTGAAAATAATCCTCATTGTCGATGAAGTAGATCTGCATTCTGGCTGACTGTATCGAAGCAACCTTGATGATCAGGGGATGGTCGGCATCATTGATCACGATGTTCATCCCTGAAAGCCTGATTACTTCGTGGAGCTGGTTGCGCCGTTCGTTGATGGTGCCAAACCGGGGCATAAATGTGCGGATCTCACGCCCCTTCTCCTGGATTCCCTGCGGAAGATACCTCCCGATAAGGCCCAGATGACTCTCCTTCATGTACGGTGTGATCTCCTGTGTCACAAACAATACCCTCATCTTTTCTTTTGCAGTCATGGTCAATTATTTAAAGCGACTGCAAAGTTAGTAAAAAATTGCTGTTTATCGGCAGGTAACCGTAGCTTTGCCTGCTCAATAACCTCACATCAGACGTATTATTGCGTTAAAATACTACATCCGTATCCGAAGAAATGACTATTATCAACAAAATCAGTGAGTTGGAAATCTGGCTTAGAGTGAATCACCGGGATCACGAATCCCTGGGATTTGTTCCGACCATGGGGGCACTCCACCGGGGGCATTTGTCGCTGGTACGGTACAGCCAGGCTGATAACCACCGGACTGTGTGTTCCATTTTTGTAAATCCGATTCAGTTCAACCGGGCGGAGGATCTGGCAAAGTATCCCAGAATGCCCGAAGAGGACATACGGATGCTGGAACGGGAGGGGTGCGATATGGTGTTTCTCCCGTCAGTGGAAGAGATGTATCCGGAAAAACCCCGTCAGGTGTACCGGTTCGGGCCGCTGGAAGAGGTGATGGAGGGTGCTTTCAGACCAGGGCACTTTAACGGGGTTGCCATTGTGGTGAACCGGTTTTTTCGGATGATCAGGCCCGACAAGGCCTATTTTGGGCTGAAGGACTACCAGCAGTATCTGATTATCAAAGAGATGGTGCGGCAGGATCAGCTGCCGGTTGAGGTTATCGGATGTCCGATCGTAAGAGAATCCGATGGACTGGCCATGAGTTCGCGAAATCTCAGGCTTTCTGAAAAACAGAGGGCAACGGCTCCCGTGATCTTCAGGGCCCTCTCGGCAGCCCGTGATCAGTACCGCAGCCATACCCCCGAATCCCTGGAAAATTACATCCTCCGTTTCTTTGCTGATATCCCTGAATGCAGGCCCGAGTACGTCTCGGTTGCAAATGCCGATACGCTGCAACCGGTAAAGCACTGGAGCGATGCCCGCAGCGCTGTGGTGTGCGTAGCGGCGTATTTCGGTGAGATACGCCTGATTGATAATATCCTGCTTTATTGAACCTTTGGTTGCCTGCTGTGTTTTTATTGTACCTTTGCAGCGGATTTGCAGTTCCCGGATCCTGAAATCTGATGACTGCAGATTATGTTGACCATCACCCGACATCATGCATATCGAAGTACTCAAATCGAAGATACACCGGGCCACGGTAAAATCATCCAACCTCAACTACATTGGATCCATCACCATTGATGAGGACCTGATGGAGGCTGCCAACCTGATTGAAAACGAGCGGGTTCATATCTACAACATCAATAACGGAGAGCGGTTTGAAACCTATGTGATCAAAGGAGATCGCGGAACCGGGATGATCGGCATCAATGGTGCCGCTGCCCGCAAGGTGGTTCCCGGCGACCTGGTGATCATCGTCTCCTATGCCTCCATGGATTTTGAAGAGGCCAAACGTTTCAGCCCCCATATCATTTTCCCCGACGGGGACAACAGACTCTGATGATGGCCGGCAGCAGGCTTACCGGCGCCCTGAAATTCCTCCTTTTCCTCGGGATCGGAGTGTTGATCACATGGTTATCGCTGCGCGGCCTCAGCCCCGGCGACCGAGCCCACATCACCGCCTCATTCCGGGAAGCAAACTATTTCTGGGTGTTGCTGGTGATCCTGATCGGGGTGGTCAGCCATGTGCTGCGTGCCCTCCGCTGGCTGATGCTGCTGCGCTCCTCGGGAGATCACCCTTCCCTCAAAAACACATTCATTGCCGTAATGACCGGCTATTTTGCCAACCTGGCCTTCCCCAGGCTGGGCGAAGTAACCCGCTGCGGAGTCCTCTATACCACCGACAACATCCCCGTGAACCGCTCATTCGGCACCGTGATCACTGAAAGGGCCATCGACTTCATCACGTTTCTGCTGATGCTGGCAGGTGTGGTGGCTCTCGAATACCGTTTGCTGATCGGATATCTCGACCGGAGAATATTCCCGGGGCTGTTGCAGAAGGTGCAGGCCCCTTCGGAACACATCGGTGCATTGCTGGTGATATTTGGAGTTCTCCTGCTTCTGGCCGGGGGTGTGATCTTCGTGATGCGATCGGAACCCCGCCACACCTTCAGGTTTCGGATCCGTACAATCCTGCTCGGATTCTGGCAGGGGCTGATATCGATCGGTAAAATGCGCCGTCCGTGGCTCTTTGTGGTGTACAGCCTGCTGATCTGGGTCTGTTATTTCCTGATGACCTGGATCACCTTCAGGGCGCTGCCTCAAACCATGCACCTGAGCCTGCTCGCCGGACTTTCGGTGCTGGTGATGGGAACCTTCGGCGTAATGGCCACCCCCGGAGGGATCGGCCTTTATCCCGTCATCGCCATGGAAACCATGTCGCTCTACGGCATACCCGCCACCACTGGCCTCGCCATGGGATGGATCATCTGGGCAGCCCAGACCCTCATGATCATCCTCACGGGTACCGCTGCCCTCCTCTGGCTTTCGATGCTGAAGAAGCGCAGAAAAGAGGGAAATTTGTAATTTCACCACGTGCCTATACCCATATCCTATGAACCCCTGGCAACAACTGCAGCATAAGATGATCCCCTTCGCCGGTATCGGCACCCTCTCCAGAAAATGGAGGGAAGAAGAAGAAAACATCGTGTTTACCAATGGCTGCTTCGACCTCATCCACCGCGGCCACATCGACTATCTGGCCAAGGCCGCCGGCATGGGTACCAAGCTCATCATAGGCCTGAATACCGATGCCTCGGTACAACGGATCAAAGGGGCAAACCGCCCCCTGCAGGATGAGATTTCCCGTGCCATGGTGCTGGCCTCTTTCTTCTTTACCGATGCCGTGGTGCTGTTTGAGGAAGACACCCCCTATAACCTGATCCGTGAAATCATGCCCGACATCCTGGTGAAGGGAGCCGACTACAATGAACAGGACATCGTGGGATACGACCTGGTAACTGCTGCCGGGGGGCTGGTGAAAACCCTTGAATACCTGCCCGGCTACTCCACCACCGCCATTATGAACCGCATCAGACAGGAAGGAGGGGTATGAGTGCAAAGATGAAAACCGCCTGGTTCTGCCAGGAGTGCGGAGCCCAGAGCCCCAAATGGATCGGCAAATGTCCCTCCTGTGGCAAATGGAATACCTATGCCGAAGAGATTGTGCAACAGTCCGGAAGCAGCACCACCCCTGTGAGGTTTACTGCCGGAGCGGGCAAACCTGTTACAGTAGACAGCATTGCCCTGTCGGAAGAGCGCAGAAAGGAAACCTGCGACCGTGAACTCAACCGTGTCCTGGGGGGTGGCATGGTTCCGGGATCGGTGATTCTGCTGGGTGGTGAACCCGGCATCGGAAAATCCACGCTGCTGCTCCAACTGGCACTGAAAACCCCCGGGATCCGGACACTCTATATCTCCGGTGAAGAGAGTGAGCAGCAGATTAAAATGAGGGCCGAAAGGACCGGAGGCCCTGTTTCCGAATGCCTGATCCTTACCGAAACCAATACCGATCCGATCCTGTACCACTGCCGCGAAACCGCTCCCGACCTCATTATCATCGACTCCATCCAGACCCTCCAGTCCGACAAGATCGAGTCAGTGCCCGGGAGTGTCGGGCAGATCCGGCAGTGTACCGCCGAACTGCAGCAGTTTGTAAAAAGCCGCAACATCCCGCTGTTCCTGATCGGGCATATCACCAAGGACGGGCAGATTGCAGGCCCGAAGGTGCTGGAGCACATGGTGGATGTGGTGCTTCTGTTCGAGGGGGACCGGAACTACGGGTTCAGGCTGCTAAGATCGATGAAGAACCGGTTTGGCTCCACCTCGGAACTGGGGATCTATGAGATGACGGCTTCCGGACTGGCCGAGGTGCCAAATCCCTCTGCGCTCCTGCTTTCGCACCACGATGAAGCTTACAGCGGCACCGCCGTGGCGGTCACCCTCGAAGGGAACCGCCCCCTACTGATCGAAGTGCAGGCCCTGGTAAGCTCGGCTGTTTACGGTACTCCGCAGCGTGCCGCCACAGGGTACGACCTCCGGCGCCTCAACATGCTGCTGGCCGTGCTCGAAAAACGGTGCGGCTTCAGACTGGGTTCCAAAGATGTGTTCCTCAATATCACGGGGGGCATCAGGCTCGAAGACCCCGCCACCGACCTGGCAGTAATCGCCGCCATCCTCTCCTCCTCGGAAGATATTGCCATTGCCCCGGGTACCTGCTTCGCCGGCGAAACCGGCCTCACCGGCGAAATCCGTCCCGTGCCCCGCATCGAAGAGAGGATCGCAGAGGCAGCCCGTATCGGATTCACCTCCATGTGCATCAGTAAGTACAATGCAAAGGGAATCAGACAGATAAAAGGGATGAAAACCATCCCGGTGGCACGTGTGGAAGAGCTTGTACGGCAGCTCTTTGGATAATGCCACTACCCTCCGCCTTTCCTTTTGCAAATGAATCAGATAATGTCAGTAAAAAAATATCTGATTCGATTTAGATTTCATTCAATATTGATGTATCTTTGCAGGGTTCTTACAGATATAACTGCTAACCATGCGCAAAAACACTGTGGTCAGACTTACTGGAATCCTGGTTCTTTGGGCATTTTGTTCCCTTGCGGGCTGGATAAAACCAGTGTCAGGAACCCCCCTGCCCGAAGGGCTGATCCTGCAGCCCCCCGATACCATCTGCCCGGGAGATACCATCCAGCTCATCGGCACAAAACCCCTGGCCACCACTTACACCTGGACGCCCAACTACAACATCAGCAGCACCACCTCTTCCACACCATGGGTTTATCCTCAGGTCACCACATCCTATGTGGTGCATGCCACCGGACTTACCAACAACCTCATCACCAACGGTGATTTTTCCCAGGGGAATGTGGGCTTTACCTCTGCCTATACCTACACCACCAACCTGTGGCCAGAAGCCACCTACTACGTAGGAACCAACCCCCAGTTGTACCACTCCAATTTTGCCCCCTGCACCGATCATACCACCGGCACCGGCAACATGATGATTGTGAACGGGGCAGGAACTCCCAATATCGTGATCTGGCAGCAGAATGTGAGCGTGGTTCCCAACACCACCTACCAGTTCTCGTGCTGGCTTACCAGTGTGGTGAACTCATCACCTGCCCAGCTGCAATTTTTCGTGAACAATGTACAGATCGGACCGGTATTCCAGGCGTATGCTACCAACTGCTCGTGGAACATGTTTTTCAATACCTGGTATTCCGGAACAGCCACTACAGCCAATATCGCCATCCGCAACCAGAACACCGCCCTTTCGGGCAACGACTTCGCCATTGATGACCTCTGGTTCGCCCAGGTGGTGAACATCAAGGATACCTTCAGGGTGGTGGTGGAGAACCCTCTGGTGGACATCGGGAACGACACCCTGCTGTGCATGGGGGAAACCCTTACCATTCATGCTGTCGGAGACTCCGGCCTTGTGAATTACATCTGGTACCTCGACGGGCTTCCGATAGGTGTGCCCCCTGCCTCGACCACCTATACCCTGAATACCAACAGCCTCACCACCGGCCAGCATACCGTTGCCATTGAGGCCAACAACGGCAGCACTTCGGTACCTTGCCCCGCCACAGACATCATCACCATCACCGTGGTGGATATGCCGAAACCGAACCTCGGCAACGACACCGTTTTTTGTGAACCCAATACCATCACGCTCGATGCCGGCCCGGGGACCATCCACCTGTGGAGCCACGGGGCTACCACCCAAACCACCACCATTTCCAAGTCGGGAACCTACTTTGTGTATGTGGACGGAGGGAACTTAACCCGTTGTACCGCCATGGATACCATTGTGATTGAGGTAGTTAAGATTCCATTGGTGGACCTTGGACCCGATACCTGTTCATCGGTGGCAGTGCCCGTATCGGCCGGCATCGACCAGGCGTATTACCTCTGGAATACCGGCGCCACCACCAAAGAGATAACCCCTTCACAATCGGGGGTGTACACCGTTACTGTCACCTACAAGCCCGGATCAGGGTGTGAGGCCTCCGACAGCAGGGTATTCAATATCGTAAACGTGGACCTCGGCCCCGATACCACCATCTGCACCCATGAAACCTTAACCCTCACTGCCCCGCTGGCTCCAGCGGGACATACCTATGCCTACCTGTGGAGCCCCTCCGGAACCACGGCGCATACGCTGGTGCTGGCCGATGAGTTTGAAGGGGTGTACCACATTACAGTAGATGTAGGCGGAGGCTGTACCGGCGACATTACCGTTACCGTAATCCCTTGTGCCGTAATAATTCCCAATGTATTTACCCCCAATGGCGACGGTTTCAACGACTACTTCGTGATCGACGGGATCGACAATTTCCCGGAAAGCCGTCTGTTGATCTACAACCGCTGGGGGCAGCGTGTCTTCCAGTCCGACGACTACAACAGCAGCAACTCCTGGAACGCCGAAGGGCAGGCCGACGGCGTGTACTACTATGTGCTCTTTCAGAAGCGGAGGGTACAGGGGAAAACAATATTCGAGGAGTACAGCGGATCGGTTACCGTACTCCGTGGCAATCCCTGACAAAACATCCGGCGTTTTACAGCGACTTGTGGGTCCCGTCGCAGAAAGGGGCATTTTTGGTGGCCTTGCAGCGGCACAGCCACACCTCTTTCTCTGCTTCCACGGTAAACTTCAGCGGGCTCTTTTCAGGTGCTTTCACCTTGTGGCTCCCGTCGCAAAAAGGCTGGTTGGCGCTGTGCCCGCAGGCGCACCAGTAATAATCACCCGGCTTCAGTTGCAGGGCTATCGGGGTTTTGTGGAGGTCTGACATTCTTCTGTTGGTTTTTGATATGCCATTAAACAGGCAAAGGTGGGGGATTGTTCAGAACACAAACCCGAATGACTCCAGAAAGCGGTCGGTTTTGCGGCGCGTGAGTTCACCGGGGTTCCCCTTGATCGCCACCAGATATACCCGGTTTGATACGGTGACCACCATCACCGTGGCCACAACGGGCTCTTCCCCGCCGGCCCCCTCTGCCACCACTTTCAGCCCCTCATATCCCCCCTGCTTTACCGGTTCGCTTTTGGCTACGATCCCGTTGAAGGAAATAAGGTACTCCGCGATCAGTGTGTTTATCAGGCCGGTACGCTCTGGCGGGGTGATCAGGCCCACCGGCAGATCGAAATGGGACACAAGGTATTCAACGCTTCCGGTGGTGGAGGTGTAGGTATGACGGTTGAGCTTGTGGTCGCTTACCTTGTAGGATGCCTGTGCCGCTTCCATTTTCCCGTCGGGGACCTCTGCTTCAAAGCCGCCCGTGTTCGAGACGAAGTGGCCGTACGTTACCTTAGGCGGACGGTTTCCCTGCATCAGCAGGGCAAATGCCACCAGCAGGGCAAAGGCCGCCAGCACGATGCCTCCCACAAGCTTCTGCCTGCGGTCGAGGGATTTGATCAGTAATCCGATCCGGTTCAGTTTCATGGGTCAGTTCGATTCAATTACCCGGAACAATTCGTCAAGTTTCGGGGTGAGGATGATTTCGGTACGGCGGTTTCTGGCACGGGCTTCCGGGGTGGGGGCAGGGTCCACCGGCAGGTACTGGCTGCGACCTGCGGCGGTAAGGCGGGTGGGATTGATGGTGCTCCCCGACAGCAGGATGCGGATGATTTCGGTGGCCCTCAGCACGCTAAGGTCCCAGTTGTCCTTCATGGGGACGCTCCCCTTCAGTGGCACATCATCGGTATGACCTTCTACCAGCACATTGATTTCAGGGTTGGCCTGCAGCACCTTTGCCAGCTCGGCCAGCGCCTTGCGCCCTTCAGCGCCCACTTCGGTGCTGCCTGTGGCAAATAAAAGTTTGTTGTCCATCGATACGTATACCTTGCCGTTCCGCTCCTCCACCATCAGCCCCTTCTCGGCAAAGCCCTGCAGGGCGTTGGATACGGTGCTGCGGATCGCCTCCACCGTGGAGTCTTTCTGTGCCAGCACCCGCTGCAGCTCCAGCAGCTTCTGCTGCTTCTGCTCCAGGTCACGGCGCGAAGCCTCCAGTTCAGCCAGGGAACGCTCCAGCTCAGCACGGGAACTCCCCAGATCGCCTTCGGTGGTTTTCAGGGCTGCTTCACGCACCTTTAACTGTTCGGCGGTAGCCTGCAGTTCTGTCTGCTGCTTGTTCAGGTCTGTTTCCATCTTTTTCAGGGCATCCTCCTTCAGGATCAGTTTCTCCTGGGTCTCGGCCAGCTCACGGGTGATCCGCTCGGTCTGTAACCGGTTTTCGGAAAGGAATTCGTTGTTCTTCTGAAGCAGCAACTCGTTGGTCTGGGTCAGCTGTGCGTTTTTCTGCACTTCCTGCTCCAGCATCGAACCCAGCCGGGCCGTATCCCTGCGCAGCGCATCCGCCTCGCGGGTGATCCCCTGGTTCTTTTCTCCCGATACCTTCAGCTGCTCCTGCAGCCGGTCCCTTTCAGCCATGGCGGCCTGCTGATCCGCCAGGCACTTCTCCAGCGCCGTTTTGGTGTCGTTGAATTTGCGGGCCGGCACACAGGCAACCATCCCTGCCAGCACCACCATTATAATGGCAAAATATTGTATTCCAATTCTTTTCATGCAGTTTCTCCTGTAAAAAGTGAAGCAGGTAAAGATACTGCCTTTGCAGGGATCCTGAACCGGCAAAATACCTGTGTTTCAACGGCAGGATGTTCATAAGAGTAGTTTAGAAGGTTGAGGATGTTGAGGTGGTTGAGCTGTTTATTTGTTTAGTCGTTTAGTAGTATCGTCCTGCAGTCGGTCTTTCGTTCATTCGTAAAGTCGTACAGTCGATTTTAAACTCAACAGCGAAGCGCTCAGCTTCCTCAACAGCGAAGCAATCAACTTTTAAAAACAGTATGTACCACCGCGGCGATCCTTTTAAGATCTTCAGTCGTCATATTGCTGCCGCTGGGGAGGCAGAGTCCGCGGGTGAAGATATCCTCGGCGGTACCGTTAACGAATGCGGGGCAGTCTGCGAACACCGGCTGCAGGTGCATCGGTTTCCAGATGGGGCGGGCTTCGATATTGTCGTCGGCCATAGCCTGCATCAGCCCCTGCGGGGTTACGGGGGTATGTGCGGGGTCGAGGGTGATGCAGGTAAGCCAGCGGTTGGAGAAGAATTCTTCGGGCTCGGATAGAAACGACACCCCGCGGATTCCCCTGAACAGCTCCGTGTACCATTTGAAAATCCTGCGCCGGGCCTTCACACGGTCGTAGAGCACTTCCAGCTGCCCCCTGCCGATGCCGGCTACCACATTGCTCATCCGGTAGTTATAGCCGATATGGCTGTGCTGGTACCAGGGTGCCTGATCGCGGGCCTGGGTGGCGAGGAACCGGGCATGGCGGATAAAGGCTTCGTTGTCGGAGACCAGCGCACCGCCCCCCGAAGTGGTGATGATCTTGTTGCCGTTGAACGAAAGGATCCCCATACTGCCAAAGGTACCCGTGGCCTTTCCGTGGTACGTGCTGCCAAGCGACTCGGCGGCATCCTCCACCACCGGGATGTCGTACCGTTCGGCGATCTCCATGATTTCCCGGATCCTGGCAGGCATTCCGTAAATGTGCACCAGCACGATGGCTTTGGGCTTCCGGCCGGTCTTCCGGATCCGGTCCTCAATGGCCTGTTCCAGCAACGCTGGGTCCATATTCCAGGTCTCCGGCTCGCTGTCGACCAGCACGGGAACCGCCCCCTGATACACCACCGGGTTTACGGTGGCCGAGAAGGTGAAGGTGGATACCACCACCTCGTCATCGCGACCGATTCCCAGATTGATGAGTGCCAGGTGTATGGCAGCCGTACCGGAAGCAACGGCTGCCACATGCTTTACCCCCAGTTCGCTGGCCAGCTCCTGCTCAAACGCATCTACATTGGGCCCGATGGGGGCAATCCAGTTCTGTTTGAAGGCCTGACGGATGTATTTCTGCTCAAATCCCGACATATGGGGGGATGAAAGGTAAATTCTGGATTTCATGGTGGTGGGTTACACAAAGGTTTTAATGATGATTTTCAGGTCGGTAAAAAGGTTATGATGATGGTAGTAGGCGAGGTTGATCCGCACCTTGTCGGGCCAGATCACCTCGTTGTTGTAGCGCACGGGATCCTCCACGCCTGCCAGCAGCTCCTCTTCGCGGGTATACTTCAGGGTGGCAGGCCCGGTAATACCCGGCCGCAGCTGCAGAATCAGGCGGTCGTCACCGGCAAGCCGGTCGGCATAGCCGGGCACATCCGGCCGGGGACCCACCAGGCTCATCTGCCCGGCAAGCACATTCCACAGCTCAGGCAATTCATCCAGCTTGTGACGGCGAAGCCATGCCCCGGTAGGGGTTATACGACTGTCGCCCAGCACACTTACCGTGTTGGCGCCGTCGTTCCTGCGCATGGTGCGGAATTTCACCATCCTGAACAGCCGCCCGTTACGCCCTACCCGCGGCTGGATGAAAAACACCGGTCGTCCGTCACGCCACAGAATTACCAGCGCAATTACGGCCAGAACCGGCAGCAGCAGGATCAGGCCGGCAAAGGATAAAACCCTGTCGAACAGGTATTTGGTACTATTCCGGATCCTCCTGCTCATGTCGGTAAAAGTAGTGAAAACAATGGCATCGAAATTTCAGAGCTTTTCCAAGAGAGAAAATTTTTCTCGCTTAATCAGGGGATATAAATGCTTGTGATAAAATCACATAGCTTCCAATTCCTAAATTAGTCAAATGGAAAAAGAAAAAGTTCCCACAGATAAGCACAGAAACCGCACAGAAATTCACAGATCATTTTCTGTGCTTTCAGTGAAATATCAGTGGATTTCTGTGGGAAAAAGAAGAAGTTCCATCAGAAGTCAGTTACATAAGTGCTTAGTAAAAAATCACATAGCGAGTGAATCTCAAATTGGTCAGATGGAAAATAAGTTTGTTTCACGCTATGACGCAAAAGAATAAAAGACGCAATTCTGGTAGGTTCTAGATTTCTTTCCGGGAAAACAAAGAAAACACCCCCTTTGCGAACTTAGCCCCTTTGCGGACTTTGCGCGAAAAAAACCTCTGGTTTCTCAATGATTTCATGTATGTTTGTGTACGGTAACCGCCTTTTCGGAAAATTCCGGATTAATCATTTTACCTGCAACATCATGAATACCATGCAAGCCATCAAACTCATCGTCTCCATCGGGTTGCCGCTGGCCATCGGTGCCATTGCCGGCATGTACACCTCAGCGGCCGTGCCGGAGTGGTACGCCAGCCTCAACAGGCCCTCCTTCAGCCCGCCGGGGTGGATTTTTGGCCCGGTATGGACCGCGCTTTACATCCTGATGGGGATCTCGTTGTTTCTGGTCTGGAAAGAGGCTCCGGGATCGGCACGCAACTGGGCCATGGGGGTGTTCTTTCTGCAGCTGGCACTGAACTTCGCGTGGAGCTTTATCTTCTTCTACTCGAAGATGATAGGCCCGGCGCTGATCGAGATCATCGTGCTCTGGATCACCATCGTAATCATGGGGGTGCTGTTTTACAGAATCCGCCCCCTGGCAGCGTACCTCAACATCCCTTACCTGCTGTGGGTTTCGTTTGCATCGGTGCTGAATGCTGCCTATTATGTGCTGAACAGGCAGTGATACGGGGTTGCTACAGAAGAAGTTTCTCGCAGAAATCCGCAGAAATTGACGCTGAAATCCGCAGAAGAAAATTCATTTTGATTCACTGGTGGTTTTTACGCACCTTACATTCACCCCGTGATTGGTCTCGGCCAGCATCCACTGAAAATTTGATCTTCGGTAAGAGATACTGGTCGATAACCAAAACCGTTCATCATAGGGTGTTGTGGTCCACCAAAAAGCTTCATAACCTGTATCGGAAAAATCTCCCGCAGAGAATCTCGAACCGGATGGAAATGCTGAAAATCCTGAAGCATTTGTTGCACCACGATTCGGTGCTCTCCACCAGGAATACCCTGTCACTTTCAGGGCTCCACCCATTTGCCCCCCATATTGAAATGCAAAGGATTCCCATTCTTGTGAGGAGGGTACCCGCCATCCGGTCGGACATAATTTGCCGGTAACAACCGCATAACGGTTATAATAGGCTCCGGTGATTTTTTGGGGCCAATAGAGTGAATCCGGATTCCAGCAATATGCAGAAGTTTTCGCAGCTGCCCATTCAACATCGGCAGGCAAAAAATCCAGGGCTATTCCATCGTTCAATCGGGTAGTTCTGAGATTTTCAGCCATCCAGAGCTGATCTCCAAGACGGATCGTTTTATAGTCGTTTCCGTCTATATCCATCACCGGATCCCCAATGATTGAATCATGCAGAAACAACTTCCAGGTCATAACGTTTCTGAATCCTGTCCAGGCATTTACGGAGTCGGTATGAAAAGAGTCTGGTACAGAGGCTTTCAGCGTTTTACCGTAAGATCCTGCTTCTGTCGCGTTTCCCGGGGTTGACATCCATTCTGCAATATTATCAGAAAGATTGGTAATGCGATGTTTATGATATTTATAACAGGAGTAATAATTTGCCGGAAGAAAGAAATCCTTGTGGATAAATGCAGCATTCATGGTCCTGATACATTTGCGACGACCTGACACAAAGGTTTTACTTTCCACCGAAGCTTTTACAGAATCATCGTAATGAAGTGCCATGGAATATTCTGATGGTTCGGGCAGCCTGTATTCCGGATAGAATAAAAATCCATCAGGCAGATTAAAGGTTTTAAAAGCCCCCGCCTGGAACCGGGCAATGGTAAAATGGTTCTCTGGCGTCAGGTTGCTCCAGTCCTGGACAAGAACACCATATTTCAACAGAATAAATTCATATACCCTGTCAGACCGCCATTGTGAATATGCCAGAGCCTGCTGCTGACTGATGCCCACCACAGGAAAATTTCCATAGGCAGGATGGCGAAGGGTGAGCCTGGCCATATCCTCAGGATCGTATTCATTGTATTTGTCCCATCCAGCTATCCTCATCCAGACGGTGGTGTCCGGAAGGGCTGAAAGGTAGTGCTGATCTTCCTTTCCATAAACCAGCTGCAACCAGAAGAGGTATTCCAGCCAGTCGATGTTTCTGACTTCTGTGCGATCGTACCAAAGGGTGTCGTTGATGGCGACCCCGCCCGGTGGTGGCTGCAGGTAATAGGGTGCCTTCCGAACCGGCACCGATGAAAAACAGCCGGCCATCATCATTGTGATCAGAAGAATCAGAAATATACAGACAGGTGGGGCAGGTCGTTTCATCATTTTTTATTCGTTGGTCAAAGATTATAAAAACTACTGGAACCAATGTTATTCTTAGCATATAAATCCGATATAAACGGACCCATTACACTGATTTCCACTGAGGAACTGCTGAGGTGCCCTGAGGGAGTGCCTTTTAGTATGCCGGAAAAATTTATAAACCGGAGTTCAACAGGTACTTGTGGTTCAGGCCGGAGAGCCATTCACGGTCGTTCTCATCGGTGATGATCTGATTGAGCAGATTGTGGATCGCTTCGAGGGGGATCTTCCGGAAAAAGCCAGCCATGTGCTTGTACACTTTCTTTTGTCAGGCATTGCCGGTTTGGTAAACTTCAGGAGGATTCAAGGGTAGAGGTTTTAGGTGAATAACTGTTTATCAAATGCTTGCTGATGGATTTGGAGGAAGGTTTTATTGCCCTGCGAAAGCTCTTTGCGAATGTGCTCTTTGCCTGTGACGCCGATGCGTGCAAAGTCAGAAGGTTGTATCTGGTCTGAAAGTATGATTTTGCCCGAATTTTCGAAGGTGATGAGGTGGCGATCGAAGAGGGCGTCGTAGGTGGGGGAGAGGAGGACACTGGTCTCGGTAACTATGTTGTAACCCCTGCGAGCCGCTGAAGATGAATATAAACGGCATCTTCGCACTGGGGCAAATTCCACTCTGCCTGCTGCCCCCATACTGATCATGTATGGCAGCCCTCTGGTAAATTTGGCCCGGTATGAAGGGGAGTGGGGGCAATGCTATAAATTTCTAATTAACCTTTGTAAACTTCATTGTAATGGAAATCAAGAAATTCCTTTTTTGGCAAGTATTTCACTGGAAGGTGAATTTGTTTACTCTCAAAGGGAAGAAAATACTCTTGAAACCAAAATTCAGGGCTAAATGATTTAATTTCAGAAGAGAGCAAAACATGATAATCGGGTTTGATAGTAATCAATCCTTGATCAAAAGCTCTATCGTAAAGAGCTGATAAACAGATGCCATTCTCAGGATTCAACCTTTCTGATTGATTCTTTGACCATGGGATGATATGACTAGAGTTTAGTAGGCTAGGGATATTTATGCCTGAAATAGCGCATTTTCCAGAATAGTTTGCCAAGACCATTTCCCTGAATACATGTTGGTTAACCCTTGTTCTCGTTTCTTTTATTCTATCTTCTCCCTTAAGACCTGAAATATCATCCAGTATACGAGAATACTTCTCTTCAATGGGTTTATTTTCAAGCAAAGCCAATATAGATTCGCTTTCAAAAATTAAAGCTTCCCTATTTTTGGCAAATTCCTCCCAAATTGGTTCAACCTGTTTTCTGCCTCCTTTGAGACCAACAATACCACGATTTTGATGGTATGGATCAACATTAGCGAAGTTGCTAAGTCTCATTGCTACAGAATCAGGTGTGCGGCCAATTAAGCCAGCAAGCCTTATTATCTCTTCGTTACGATGATGTAGTTTCCCAAACGGAAGCTTTAGATAAAGATTGAGAGCGAGTATCAATTCACTTCTTGTCCAGAGTCTCGTCGGCATAGTGGATTTTTCTTATTAACGCATTGACCATCAAAGGTAGAAGTTTTGTAATACAAAATAATTACGATGAATTATTCTCTCTTCACCGCACCAGCATCTCAGGCTTTATATCCTTGCTGCGGATGCGGCTCATGTTGTAGCTGCGGGTGGCGGGGGTGTGGACGTCGGACATAAGAAAATGTGGAAATGTGGAAATGTGAAAATGTGAAAATGCGGAAATGCGGGTTTTATAATGCAAAGGTAGGGGTTTTTTGCTGCGGATGCGGCTCATGTGGTAGCTGCGGGTGGCTTTGTTATGGACATCGGTCATGGCATTCAGATGTTCAGAATGAGTTTATGTCTGACCAGATCATACGCCACAAATGGATCATAATGCATATCAGGCCTGAGCAAGGCAGTGGTGTCGCCCAGAAATTCAGGATCCTGCATTTTGTCTTCTATGTTCAGTAAAAACTCCCTTTGGGTGGGTGGTTTCCCGACAGAAAACTTTATGTATTCCCGGTAGCTGTGAAGCAATATATCCGTATCCAGTTCCGGTTTCTGGGTTAAGGCAACATACAAATCGCAGAGGTCTCGACCCTTTTTCCGCTGATAAAGTGCACGTAGTTTGGTTCCCAGTAACTCTTCCAAACGATAGGTGGTTATAAGGCAGTTACCATCAAACCAGGAAGATTTCACTGAAAAAGGGCATTGTTCCAATCCCAGAACCGTAAAATGCTCACGGGTATTGGTTTCTACCTTCAAACGCATGCTGATAGAAGGGGGGTGTTCAGAATCAAACCGGCAAATGATTTGGGTTCCATCCCTTTTAGGCTTTACTGTAGATTTGCCCAGAAAAGCCAATGATGATTGCAGCCTTTGAACCGTTTCTTTGATGGGTTCCGAACGAACCTGTACCAAATCAATGTCTACGGAATAGCGAGGCTGAGGTTGCAGATAGAGTTTATGCAAGGCCGTACCACCCCGAAAAGCCAGGCTGTCTGCCAGCCATTTATCCGTGAAGATTTCTATCAGGGCACGGCTGATGACCAGGTCCTGCTCCACCTGTTCGTGGGATTGCCATGGCACCTGCTGACTCCACTCTGCGATGTACCCCCGTGGTATCATTCGTCAATCTCTATTTCAGTGTTTACAACGACTTTCCAGCGATTGTCAGATGAAAAGCCTGTATTAGGCTTGGAAGCTTTTAGCGGGATTCTGAAAAAACTCAGTTTTTCCTTTTGCATGCACGAATAGAGAGCGTCAGCCAACTCCCGGCTCAAACAAACCCTCTCCAGCAAATAACCCAATCGTTGTAAAGTAGTAACATGGCTCTGATGGAGCAAAATCGGAGAAAAGTCTTCCGGCTTGATTACTTCAGCAAGTTCATTCAGTACCGTTGCCACCCGGTTGATACCACCCACCCGCTTTTCAAATTGCACCAAATCACAAGCGGTAAGGGCAGCATTGGAAACATTCAGGTAGCCAGCTTCCGTTTTTCTTTTCTCAATCAACACTTCCGGAATTTCTCCGATACTGACATAGTTCACTTTTTGCCCCTTTTTTTGGGTTGGGCGCAGTACCGGAAAGTTGGTCATAACAAAATATTCCTGAGGTTGCTGATGGGATGCACCATGGAACGCTGCAGCATTGATCAGCGCCACGTAATAGGGACGCTGCATTTGTTTCATGAAAGCATCCAGATACAAAGCGGGTGGCAGAATGCCTTTAATTGTGTATTGCGGTGGTATTAACAGGTAATAACCTTTGTACAGGGATATTATTTTCCCTTTCGAGCTTAGTCGACTCAAGGCTCTCTTAACCGCAATATCAGAATAGCCCGGCATTTCTTGCTGTAAAACATCTTTGGAAAAGCCATATGCTCCCTTTGCCAGCAAATGATCCAGCCATTGGTTTATTGATACTTCATTTTGGTCTGTCATGTGAAGAGTGAATTTTTGCGCAAGGTACCGATTTTTGGTACTTTTCGCAAAAAATCTATTTAAGTTTGATTTAGAATTTGCTAATTGACCTGCAATATACCCCTTTTTCGGGGTTTTCTGCAGGCCGAAGAAATTATTTTATATACCTCTCCACCACATACAATCTGGCTTGACCAATGTCGGGTATAAACTTTCCAAAAATATAACAATCTTCGGGCATCTCATACCTGATAAATCTTGTCTTCAATTATATACCTTTCAAATGATGAAACACAGAAAAATTCCTGCTCTGACCTTTATGTTAGCCGGTATCGTAATGTTCTTCATCAATACGGAGCCGGCCAAGGCAAACTTCCGTGGCGGCGAAATCACCTGGAATTGCACATCGAATGGAGATTTTGAGTTCATCATGAAGTTGTACCGCGACTGCGCAGGTCCCGGTACTTTCGCAGATACGCTCTGGATCAGATCCAATGCTCCGGGGTTCGATTCCATCGGGATGGTACGTGTGGCCATCACCGACATCACGCCGGTGTGCGACTGCCCAGCCGGTGCAGCGCTGAGTTGCGCCACCGCCACGCAAACCGGAAGCGGTGCACTCGAGGAGCATATCTATACTTCCAGTGCATTCTTTCCCAACGGGGTACCTCTTACAGGGGTTCCACCGGTCACCGGTTACTACTTTGCCTTCGAAGGGTGTTGCAGGGCACCTACTGCCAATCTGGCTGCCACCAACAATTCATTTGCGATACGGTCCATCATGTATCCATACAACAATGCAAACATCAGTAACTGTTTTGATCAATCAACCCTTTTTTTTGAGCGATCACCCATTGTTACCTGTTCCGGTAGCAGTAACTGGTACATTCACAGACATATGGATCCTGAACTTGATACCATCGCCTGGGAGTGGGCACACCCTCTTCAGGCCATCAATACTCCTGTAACTGCCTATCAACTCGGCTATGGATATAACTTTCCTTTACCCGGTCTGGTGCATGATTCAGCAAACATTCCTGCAACACTAAATTGGTTCAGCGGCGATCTTGGTTTCACATCGAACACTCCAGGTTCATTTACCGTTGTAATCAAAGCCACCGCCCGCAAATGCGGAATAAAAGTGGCTGAGATCTTCAAGGAGATGCCGGTGATCATTGTTCCCTGTGCCCCTAACAATGTTCCTGATATCTCTGTTAACGGGCAGCTTTCGGTTTTTACCGACACCGTTTATCCGGGAGCTCTGTTGAGCTACCTCATTGCGGCAAGCGATACCGATACCTGCCAGGGAAGTTCACCAGCTGGCCTTCAGACCGTAAAGCTTTCCACCTTTGGGAAACAATATGCCTCTCCCATGGCTCCTAACTTCGGCCCCTGGTCATGCATCAACCCTCCCTGTGCGTTGCTTTCACCGGTCATTCCGCAAGATTCAATGCTCACCGGAACCCCATCAGTCCAGACATCCCTCACCTGGCAAACCGGTTGCCAGCATCTTGCCACCAACATTGGTTGTGGTAGTACCAGTAACCAATACGACTTCATTTTTACCGCCACCGACAATTTTTGTCCTGTACCGGCGAAAAGAACCATTCGGTTCCGTATTGTGGTCACACCCAAACCACCGTTGAACTCTACACCCATCGTGTGTGCAAGTGTAAACGCCATTGGCACAGTCTTCTTGTATTGGGATAAACCCGATGACTCCTTGAATATTTTCGAAAGTTACCATCTTTTCACCTCCACCCAACCCAATGGCCCTTTTGCTCATTACGATTCTATATTCGGCATCAATCAGACCCTCTTTATCCATTCCGGAGCGGGTGCCCATCAACACCCGGTGTATTACCTGCAAAGTGTTCGCAGTTACAGCGGCGGATCAGTCGCATACGGTATGCCTTTTGACACTGTTTCCACCATTTTTATTGAGATTACAGGCTATGACACCACCCAGTCTGTAGCTCATCTAACCTGGAATCCGTTGCGCATCAACCCTTTGCCAGGTCCAGTACCCGTATACACCATTTTCCGTGAATACCCAGTAGGATCCTGGAATGTGGCGGGCATCACCACGGCACTTTCCTGGAGCGATACCCTGCCACCGGGCAATAAAGTGGTACACTACCAGGTCGTAACCACCGATTCCATCATCACCACAACCGGACCTGTGGCGTGCCAGTCATTTTCCAATATCGTAGAACTAAAGATCACAGTTGGTTCAGAAGATCCGGATCAAGCAGGGTTTTCTCTGGATCAGAACCTCCCCAATCCGGCGGATAAAAGCACCACCATTCCGTTTCGCCTGCCTGCCGCCGGAGAGGTTCTGTTGATAGTGCATGATATGCATGGGAAAGAGGTTCTGAGGCAACCCTGTAAAGCTAATCAGGGAGAGAACAGGATCGACCTCGATCTGACAGGGTATCCCGCCGGCATCTACAGCTACTCCATTCACTACCAGGGCAATATCCTGAAGAAGTTGATGATGGTGGAGTAGGAGGATAGTGAGTCCTCCGAATTGCCGGTTGAAGCTGCCAGGGTCAGGGATTTTTTAACAGGCAAACCTTAAGCTTTCGCCTTCCTGTGCCGGTTCCTCCGCCTCCTGATGAGCCACAGCGTAGCCGCAGCGAGCACCAGCAGGATCAACACCCAGTTGTACAGCAGGATATACACAAAATCCACAAAGGCATACCAGCCGCCAAACAGCGACTGCCTGATCTTTTCCGATGGCTTTGCCCGCTCATCCGGGGAGTAACTGTACGGCTTCGGCTGAGAAATACTCAGGGTCAGGGTGCTGTAGCTTACCTGCTTCGACAGGTATTGCAGCCTGCCCTGAGTACTCTCAATCTCTTCCTGCAGCTGGCGGATATTCTCCTGAATTTCCAGTATATCCTTCACATTTCTGGCGCTTTTCAGGAGCTCCTGATACCGCAGCATGTAGTTACGCTTGTTGGCGAGCCTGGTTTCCAGATCAATATACTCCTCCGTAACATCTCTGGCTTCAATCGATTTCGCGATGATTTTTCCACCTCCCTGTTCAATGGCGGCAATGAACGGTTCAAAACGATCGGCAGGAATCCTGATGATCAAGCCAATAGTCGTTTGCCGGCTTTCATTGAAGAGTTGCTCATTGGAATACCAGGCGCCCATCTTAGCCACAAGGGTATCCAGTTTCCGCTTTTCTTCGGCAAGATCGCCTACTTCCACCTCCAGTCTCCCGTCTTTTATGATCTTTCGTTCAATCGCCTCTTCAATATTCACGGGCTCTTCCAATATGGGATCTTCCAGCACCGGTTCTTCTACCGCTGCCTCCTCTGTAGAGGCATCATATTCAGATAAGAACATGTCATTCATCAGGGTTGAAGGGTCATTGTTTTTCGATCCGCACGATACCAGCATCAGGGTGGCTGCGATCAGAACAAGGTAAGTTTTCATGGGGTGGTGTTTTGGGTGAAGCATACTACAGTGATAACAGGATTGTGAACGTACAAATTGTAAATCGGAATACGATCGGCCAATTTGTATATGAGCCAATTTACTGATTTCTGTTTACAGGCTAAATTTATGCCTCTGGAGGAATTGCCACATCAACATCTCCATTCGGGGATTTTTGCCTGGGATGCGGTTACTTCATTTCCTCCTCCACCCTCAGCAACTCACCAGATGCATTGTAGTAATAACTTTTATTAATGACTTTAGGGTTAGCTTTGAAATTGATGATGGTTTCGGTGACAAGTAGCTCTTTTGAATTATAGTTCCTGATGATTCTTTGGTTCAAGTTCGATTTCTCAATCCAAACCGTTTTGCCCGAAGCAAGTGTTTTGTTTGTGTAAATAAACCCTTCTTGATCATGCTGCCATACTGTGTCTTGCAGCTCATTGATGGTGAAATATGGTAAAAGTCTGTCCGGAATTTTTTGCATGGCTTTGGCATTATGCAGAACCGCCGCTGGGGTATCCGGAACTGGTGCAATTTGAAAGACCAACCTAAAATAACAGTTACAATAAGTAAATTCTTCAACCCATTCTAACGTATCCCCAGTCTTATCTGTCTCCAAATAGCTGTATAAGAATGTGTTAAATATCAATGTGTCACCTGACAATTCAACAGTCGGCCTGTATCCTTGGGAACAGTTTAGGATTCTGCTTAACTCGATAGTTAATGTGTCAAAACTGTATTCCATCCTCAAAATGCCCTCTTGAATGATATTCAGTGAAGTTCTTCGATCGCACTCCGAAAGATGAAAGTTTATGATCTTTACTTCCTGAGCACTCCCATTCGTTGAAAAGCAAAGTATAAATATTACGACCACAATCAAGCAACTGGCAGCTTATGGTAATGGTTGTTGTAATGCCTTTCATTCATAGGGTAAAAGTTTGTGCCGATTTCTTCATATATCATCTGCCAGTATCATCCCCGATGCCCTTCTTTTCTTTCAAGCAATTGGTTCTCCTTATCGGGTTTGCCGGGGAGGTTTTTATCGTGGAGCCTGTATCTGAAGCCGTTGGCAGGATAGGAATGTGGGAATTAGCGAATGTGAGGATGTGGGTGTTATCATGCAAAGATATGGGTTTTTTGCTGCGGAACAGGGGCATTTGGTAGCGGTGGAAATCACGGTTTAGTCAGCTTTTGCATTATCGTTGATGCAATGCTCTCGATTTTTGAGAAGGCAAACCATTTCTTTCCAAGGTCTTTAAGGGAGGCACCAATATGATATAACACAGTGTTGTCGATGATCAGGAAGCGGTCGTGGCAGGAGGTGAGTTGCCGGATGCTGAGACCTCCGTATTGCCGGTTGAATTTGTCGGCTTCAAGGGCCAGTTCAGGGGTGATCGGGCGGGTATACACCGTTACCCCAACTCCTTCACGACGCTTCAGAAATAGCTTAAGCACCGTATCATCTATGTAGTTGTCGATCAGGAGTATGGAGTGTCGGGCGCTTCGGATCAGATCCGACACAAATACCCAGGCTTCGAATACCTGCCCATCGAAGAAAATGCCGGTTTCGGGGAGGGGATTTCTGGTTTCGAGGGCTTTGAAGATTTGCTGGAACTTCTGGTCTGATTCATGAAATTTGATGTCAAACATTGCCAGTTTTTCAAACAACAGCTCATGATGAACCAGTAATCTTCGCATCGCCACAAATGCTTTTATGATCTGAACACTCACTTTAACAGCGGTATCGCTCCTCAAAACACTAGAGAGCATTGCAACTCCCTGCTCAGTGAAGACTTTTGGAGCATATTTCCGATGCCTTCCGCGCTCATTGGCCTTTAAGGTTCCAGTTTGGTACCTTAAAGAATGGGAAGTAAGGTGCTGTGCTCTGGATGGAACAGATAGAGATTCTTCGACAGAAAGAGAGAAATAAAACTCTTCCGGAAACCTTTCCGGGTTTCTCTTTACAGCTCTGTTAATCATCTTCGTCGCCACACCATAGAGTTCTGCCAGATCACTGTCGAGCATCACCTGAAGCCCACGGATATGAAAAATTCTTTGCTCAATATCAATCAAGGACAAGGGATGGGGTTCTTCGGCCATCTCAATCTTTTTCAGGTATAGATGATTGAGGTGCCGAAAAAGGAGATATCAGGCGAAATTATTGTTATTTCTGTGAGGACTATGTTGTGTTCATCCCTTACGTACCAGCATTTCGGGCTTCGTGTCCCTGCTGCGGATGCGGGGCATGTTGCAGCTGCGGGTGGCGGGGGTGTGGATGCCGGGCATGGGTTTCCAGGGATTGATCAGGGAGAGGATTTTCGGGATTGGAGAACCCCGTTGCAGTGATTTTCGAGAGAGCGTTTGAGCTTTTCCGGGGTGAGGTCTTTTTGCAGGATCATCCTTGGCCATGCATTGAAATCGATGTCGTCAAAATAACAAATGCTCTTCAAAGCATGGAAATCGTTTCTCTGGTCATATTTCTCCTTGTAAAACCCCAGGATTTCTGCCAGAGTGAACTGGTTCAGCAAGAAATGGAGATCAATGAAATCCTTGACACGGCTCCCATCACCTGTAATGGCATTTACTTTCATGGCTGCGATATCTTCAGGTGAAGCCATCCTGATATCTTCCATTGTAAGCTCAGGCCTGATGAACCGGTATGGATGCGTAAGGATATCCACAAACACGCCATCAATGATCCCTTTTAACGTATTCCTGTGGGTGAATTGCATTTGAAAACCGTAGCTCTTCTCCAGATGATAAATCAGTGCATCCTGTTCAAAAGCCTCCGGCGAAAATAAGTCAATGTCTACTGAAACCCGGTGGCCGATCTGCATTGCAAGGGCAGTACCCCCCACCAGTCTGAACTGATTAAATGATCCATCAGCCTGAAGTCTGCGGATCAGTCCCAGTATTTCGGGTGTGACTGCCTCTGTATGCAACATAGCATCTCTTCTGGATTAATATGGTAATAGGAGATTACGAATGCTTTTGACTTGGGATCAAGGTACCCGATATTTTTCACCTGCCGGATCATGGTTTCATGGCCATAGTATTGCTCAACGGCCATAAATTCTTCGAGCGTGCCGTACTGAAGTACCTGCCTGATGATGTATTGCATGTGAGCCTGTTCATTCAGGGAGTTCTGGTCCATATCCCAGAAAATCGCAGGTCTGATCTTAAACGGAAGCATAGGTTCTTCTTTCGTTCAAAGATACGAATAAAACCGTTTCTGATCCCATCAAAGATGTATAATATGATTAAATAATCATCCGGTTACTGCTGCAGCACCTTGTCCTTTGGGTGGGAGATGATGTAGGAGAAGGTGAGGGTCTTCGATTCGCGGGGGGCAAGCTTCAGGTCCCAGGTGAGGGCGCCGGTTTGTTCGTTCAACTCTGCTCCGCCAAGGGTTTCCTTCGACCATTTCACCTTGATCTCATCCGGTACACCTGACACGGGAATCTGGTCCTCTACCTGGATTTCAACATTCTCATCCCTTTTGTTCCTCACGGTGATCTCAATAATGACCTCACGCTCAATATTGTTGCTGAGGGTGCGGTTGATCTCCCTGTCCTTGGTTTTCTTCCGGGTGATGCTCAGTCCCTGGTCGCGCCCCAGGGAGATGTTCAGGGTGTCCACGATCACGTTGGGGTTGATCTGGGTGCCGCCGATGATGGTATTCTGAAAATATACGTTGGCCATTCCAGGCAGCAGGTTCAGCTTTTCCCATCCGGTAAGGCGGGCAATCAGATAGGCCTCCTGCTCCATCTTGGGCACCACGTAATGTTTGTATATTGCCGGGATCGCCTCCTCCATGATGGTTACCTGCTGCGGCTTGCCATCGGCATTGATGGTGTAGGGGAGGTCGATGTCGAACTCCACGTTGGAGAAGTTCACATTCTGCACTGTATAACTGGAGGCAGACTGGGCTGCCGGAACAGGAGCCTTCATCTTTTTCTCCAGGGCAAGCCCTTCGTCAGCACCTGCGTTCTCCCGCACGTTGTCGCTCACCACCACCACGCTCTGCAGCTGGGAGATCGCCAGGTTTGATACCGCTCCGGTTGCATAATTCATCGGCTGAAAATACCTCAGCACCCATGGGTTCAGGTTGGGTTTGGCCTGGGAGCGCTGGGGGTTGAGGGTTGAGAGTACCAGTTTCACATCCTTCCAGTCTTCACCGGTATTCTGGGTGATGCTGGCCTTGTACATCAGGCTCACCGGCGAACTGCTGTTCTCGGCGCGCAGCTCATACGAAGGGCTCCACGAAGCGCTGTTTACCAGATAGTTGATGCTGATGCTGCCGCTGGTGGCGGCTTCGGCATTCACGGTAACGATCACCTGATAACTGTACGCTGCCTGGGTAACGTTCTCCTGCTCCAGGCGGTATTTGTAGTTTACGAGTTCGTTGATGCGGGCGGCCAGTTCTGTCCGCCTGCGGTTGATATTCTTCTGCTCGATTTTAATCTCCAGAATCTGGGCATTGATCTCATGGATTTTTTTGCGGTAAAACTCCATGGCCTGCATGAACAGGGCCAGACTGTCGGTTTTACCCTCCCCGGTCAGGAGCTTGTTGCGCTCCAGCATGTTCTTTTCAGCCGTCCAGGCATTCAACTTGTAATTCAGCCCTTCGATTTCGAAATCAATGATGGCAAGTGAATCCTGTGACAGTTCGATTTTGCGCAACAGCGATTCGGGTACGGCATTCTCCTTTTTCACTCCCGGCGGAGTGTACTCGGTGTTGTACCGCACGCTCAGGATTACGAAGCTCCCTTTGCCCCCGGCCTGCAGACTGCCGGTATTGAGGTTGGGGGAAACCCCTTCGAATATAATGTCGGTGGTACCGGGCGACAGGCTTACCGGGGCGGTACGCACGATCTGTGCCCCCTGCAGGAACACCGTAACTTTTTCGATTTTCGATTGCACCTTTTTGGGCTCGTTGGCGGTGGCCGTTGCCACCAGGCTGATGCTGACCAGCAGCAGGAATAACCATCTCATTGTTTTCATGGAACCAGTATTTGTGTTTTGCTGATATACACGGCTGGGGGGTGAGAGTTCATAAAGTCTGTAAAGTTAGTAAAGGTTTAGGATGTTGAGGAAGCTTAGGAAGTTTAGATTTCAACCACCTCAACCACCTCAACTTCCTCAACTACCTAAACTATCTGAACTTCTCCAGGATTTGCCTCACCGAATGCACATAGCCACCGCCAAAGAGGTTCACGTGGATCAGCAGGGGGTAGAGCTGGAAGATTTCCAGCCTCGTTTCCCACCCTTTCTGCAGCGGGAAGTGATCGTTGTACGACCGGTAAAACGCTGCCGGAAACCCCCCGAATAGTTTGCTCATGGCGATATCCACTTCCCTGTGTCCGTAGGCCACCGCCGGGTCGACGAGCCAGGTGCGATCGCCTGCACCGCTGAGGTAGTTGCCGCTCCACAGGTCGCCGTGCACCAGGGCCGGGGGTTCTTCGGGGATGATCTCCGGGAGTCTTCTGAACAGCTGGTCGAAAGCCCTGCTGTCCCCGGCCGACAGGCTCCCTTCGTCGCGTGCGATCCTGAGTTGCGGTACCAGCCGTTCGGAGATAAAGAAATCGTTCCAGTGCTGATGCCAGGCATTGCGCTGGGGCAGCGACCCCATGTAGTTGTTGTGTTCCAGCCCGAAAGCAGCGGAGGTATTGCGGTGCAGGTTCGCCAGCATCTCCCCGAACCGCTCCCCGGACTCCCTGCCGGCGGATCCCGGTACAACGTATTCCAGCGCCAGGTAAGATACATGGCCGGCTTCACCCTGTTCCAGTACTGCAGGCACCAGGGACTGGCCCGGATCAGCCAGCAGCTGCAGGCCAAGTGCCTCCGCTTCAAACATCCCGGGGTATCGGCCGGCGTCGTTCCATTTCACGAAGATTTGCCTTCCGCCCATCGAAAGGGTAGCGGCTTCGTTGATGGAGCCACCGGATGCATAGTGCACCTTGAGGCTCCCGGCCACATCCGGCCAGAGGCGGTTCATCAGGGCCACCATCCGGTGTTCGAGGGGCTGGGGCAGGGTCATGGCTGATTCATTTGGGGCGGCATAAGGAGGAACTTTTCGAGCACCAGGTGTTCGGCTCCGGTGGTGTGCAGCCGGCTTTCGTACAGGTACAGGGCCGGAGTGTCAACTTCCTGCAGATACGCATCATGGTGCAGGTTCATAAAATTCTGAAGGATCTTCCGGGAGGGGGATCGGGCGATGCGTGCCAATGTAAGGTGGGGAACAAAGGGGAGCCTCTCGCGCGGGAAGCCGGCCGCTGTGGCTGCAGCCAGCACCGCCTCACCCAGCTGGCGCAAAGGGGCATCTTCCGAGGTGCCTGCCCACAGCACCCGGGGCTGGTACCGGCTCCCGAAAATGCCCGTTCCGCGCAGCACAAACCGAAAGGGAGCCGTACACCCTGCGCATTCCTGCAGGTGCCTTGCGATATCAGGAATCTGTGACTCAGGCACTGAGCCGAAAAACTTCAGGGTGAGATGCATCTGTTGCGGATTGGCCCACCGCACGGATCCGCTGCCCAAAACCGCTTCCCCCTGTTGCATCAGTGCCAGCAGGGGTGGGGCAGGGGTTACCGGGATGGCAGCAAATAAACGTCGCATCGGATCGGGGTCGGTGGATACCGCGAAGATACGTCATCCGGCGAAAAGAAGAAAATTGCCGGAGACATTTGACCGTATGAGAAAAATAGTGCTATATTTGCAGCCGCTTTGGGGCATTAGCTCAGTTGGCTAGAGCGTTTGACTGGCAGTCAAGAGGTCATCGGTTCGATTCCGATATGCTCCACAAAAAAGCCTGTAAGTATTTTATATACAGGCTTTTGCATTTTAGTACTGACATATTAACGTACAAAACAAGGCCTTTTTGCCTGACAAACCCAATATATTTTTCATTACCACCATCACCTATTACCCTCATGAATATTTGATTTTGGGATGGGGAATCAGGTAAAATCTCATCAAAGTCGTAGCGAAGGGATATCAATTGACAAGGGGAAAGAAAATTTCAGCTTGGCCGAGGTCGGGTCGCAAAACCGGATTGGGGAAAAATGAGGGGGTGGCTGCGGTGTATTAGTAACCCCCTATGTGTAATCGAGAACTATCAAATTGAATCATAAAACGGTTGCAACCACTGCCACTACTTCAACCGCAGCTGATACCTCCCCTTGATGTTATGAGAGTAGTAGCTTCCGAAAGAGCTTGCCTGCTTGAATCCCTTCCAGATGGAAAGGGGTAGATCCTGATGAATGTATTCAGATCCAGTGGTGGAGATGATTAGAAATCCTTTCTGGCGGTCACAACTGTAATAAGAAGCTCCGGTGATCCATGAGCTGGAGGTGGTGTTAACACTTTCTGTAAGGGGAAAGGTCGCTGCCTTTACCTTTCTGAGAGCCTCCTGATAGTCAGAAAAAGTTCCCGGCAAGGTGTTGCAGGTGTATTCCGCAGATACGATGGTGACTGATGCCTGGAGGTTTGTTGCAGGTTCGTTCCCTGATGGTTGGCAATGGGTAAGGGAACATAAAGTAACTGCAAGGGTAAGAGTTCGCAGAAGAAGTTTCATGGGCTAATTGCTTAATGGTGGCTTGTTGCAGGGTTCATCTTCATGTCAAAAATAGGGTAAAGATGAATTGGCAAACCAGTTGGCATTTGCTTTTT
>ERZ795054.199-NODE-199-length-97274-cov-8.246742_pt1 | contig 97274 bp, 78 predicted proteins | sample MGYA00375138_ERZ795054 | MGnify/ENA primary metagenome ERZ795054 (study PRJEB30183, sample SAMN05720215) | anaerobic digester metagenome | isolation source: active sludge of municipal wastewater-treating anaerobic digesters | place: USA | collected 2014-12-23 ... | reverse complement strand
CCGTCTCAAGCTGGCTCATGGGACAAGGGAGTTTGAAAAATCAACCGTGGAAACCATCGGTTGGACGATTGACAGGGTTTCCATGCCATATCGAGGCGGGCCAGGAGGTGGTTTCGAAGCTGGAAGTTGAAGACTTGAACCTGGAAGAGGCAAGGCTGATTTGGGAAACTCGAGGCCAGGAACCGGTTGCCGGCATGTCATTGACAACAAAACCAAATCCAGGAGAGCAATGGATTGAAGTTGAGGCGACTTGGCCGGACGGCAGACGGGTTTTTGCAGCCGGAGAGTATACCGTCACCGTTGATTCCGGGGATCGCGCCGTGTTGCGTGTTCGGCGCACTGACGAAGGGAGGGTTTGTCTGCATGTTTGCGGGCCCCTGGAGCCCGCTTATGTCATCGAAGGCTCGAAGGACCTGAAGGATTGGATTTCAGTGCCGGGATTGATTCCTGTTGGACCTGACAGTTTCGAGGTTGACATCACGGATTCGCCTTTTCAGTTTTTCAGGTTGGCATTCGAGGGCCCCTCAGGGTCATAAATCGTCCTTGTCAGTTTGAGGGTCACGGCATTATTTTCCGGCCTTGTGGAAGTCATTATTAGACCGGATGCGGATGCGGCGGCCTTGATGGTATCAAAGGTCATTGCGCATGATTTGCGGGCCAACCCTCACCTTGTGATGGGACTGGCCACAGGCAGGACTATGGAACGGGTTTATCGATGGCTGGTCCGGTCGCACCGAGAGAAGAAGCTCGATTTTTCCCTTTGCACCACTTTCAATCTGGACGAATACGTGGGGCTTCCCGCCGAAGATCGGAATTCGTACCGTTATTACATGAACCATCACCTGTTCCACAAGGTGAATATCGATCTTCGGAACACGTATCTGCCAGATGGCATGGCTGCGGATCTTGAAGCCGAGTGCCGCCGTTACGAGGAACTCATCCATCGGTTTAACGGCATTGATCTCCAGTTGCTTGGAATCGGCCGCGATGGTCACATTGGATTCAACGAGCCGCTTTCGGCCTTGCGTTCGCGGACGCGAGTCAAGGCCCTGATGCCGACGACTCTGGCCCAAAACGCCGAGTTCTTTGGCGGACCGGATCGTGTTCCGCGGCGGGCGATCACGATGGGGGTGGGAACTGTGCTGGAAGCGCGCCGCTGCCTGTTGTTGGCCACGGGAATCCAAAAGGCTGAAATTGTTGCCCGGGCTGTGGAGGGCCCCATCACATCCATGATCTCCGCAACCTCTCTGCAACTGCATCCCCGATGCACGGTCATCGTGGACGAGGCCGCAGCGAGCCGGTTGAGCGGGACCGATTATTACCGGTGGGTATTCGACAACGAACCGGAGTGGCAGGACTATCGGTAATGGCCAAGGCGATTCGGCCGCCCGGGCTTGCTGGATCCGATAACCGTCCGCATGCTCCCAGCCCAGCGCCCGAACCGCGCGCAAGACGTCGGTTGCGCGACAGAAAAATGCGCAGCTGCGAAATTTTTTGTCGCGCCATGCGCGGAGCGATTTTCACCGGACGGGCCTGTTGTGATTTATGAATGCGGTTCAGATCCCAAAACCCGAAAAGGTCTTCACGGTTGATCACCTCGAAGTGCGGGTTTATGCGACCGATGATGAGTTGGCCCTGGCGGCCGCCTGGGAGGCGGGACACTGGTTGCGGGAATGCCTGGCTTGCCAGGGCAACGTGGCAGCCATCCTTGGAGCCGCAACCTCCCAAATCAAGTTTTTAAAACAGTTGACGACGCGCGAGGATGTTGATTGGAGCCGGATCAACCTGTTTCACATGGACGAATACCTCGGGATCAGCGGGGATCATTCGGCCAGTTTCCGGCGTTTCATACGGGAACGAGTGGCCGAGCCGCTGAAGTCCAGGCACGTGCATTATTTGGAGGGCGACACGACACAGCCGTTGGAGGAGTGCGAGCGATACGGACGCCTGCTGAAGGCCCAGCCGATCGATCTATGCTGTCTGGGCATTGGCGAGAACGGCCATCTGGCGTTTAATGATCCCGCGGTGGCCGACTTTGGGGATCGTCGGACGGTCAAGATTGTCAAACTGGACCTGAAATGCCGCATGCAGCAGGTGGGAGAAGGCTGTTTTCCGCATCTTCCGGCGGTGCCCCAATACGCCTTTACATTAACAATTCCCGCGCTTTGCTCGGCCCGAAAAATGGTCTGTGTGGCGCCTGAGAAACGGAAGGCCCCAGCGGTTAGGGATGCCTTGCAGGGTCCCATCGATCCGAGCTGCCCGGCCTCGGTGCTGCGACGTCAATCACACGCCGTCCTGTGTCTCGACGCTGATTCGGCCAGCCTGCTGGCGTGATCGCCCTCGATCCAGAGCGCGAGACCGGTCAATTAGGATCTCGACAGCTCGATAGCGTTTTGTTACAGGACATTCACAATCTTCAAGGAGAATGCTGATGATGACGAACCAAAGAATGCTGAGGATCATAGCATGGACAGCATCGGTCTTGATGGCGGTCATTCCGCGCCTGGCCGGTCAGAACGGGATCGAGGCCGAGGCACCGGACCCGGGGAGCTTGTTGGATCAGCAGGAGCGGCAGGTTGATCGGGAGAATTTTCGCCGGATCTACCAGGCCATTCAGGGCTATCGAAAGGATCATCAAGGGCAGCCGCCTGATTGGCTTTCCGATCTGGTGCCGGGTTATCTGGGCGACACCAACTGCCTCATGTCCCCTACCCACAAACGCCTCGGAGAGGTGAGCCAATACTTCATCCCCGATCCCAAGCTGCCGACTTCCTACAACTACGAATTCAATGCCACACCGGCGTCTCGTTTTATTGAGAACCCAGGCCAAAACGCGGGAACGATGAAAGACTGGAAAACGCGACAGATGGAGGTTTTTGGCTCGGCGGTGCCGTTGGTGCGATATCTGCATCCAACAGAGAATCGGGCCCTGAATCTGGCCTGGTCCGGGGAAATTTATGAAACCCAGATCGGCTGGGAAACCCATACCAATACGCTGGCCTTGGTTGGAAAGGATCTGGCTGAAGGCAGGCTTAAGCCCTTTCCGATTGCCACCAACCTGCTGGTCCGCGTGGTGGATTCCGGACGGGCAAAGGAAATCCAGGGCGCCGAATTAACGGCCGTGATCAACACCGACCGCGGCTGGTTTCCGCTCCAAAAACAGGTGAGCGACAACCGGGGTCAGAGTCTGATTCCGCTGCCTCGGATCTTGATCGCCAGCGTCCATATTGCCGTAACAGCCCAGGGCTATCTTTCCCAGCAAACAACCCTGTCGAATTTCGAGAAAGCGGCGCCCTCCAGCTACACGTTTGAATTGTCCAAAGGCATCCAAATAAGCGGCACGGTGGCAGACACCAACGGGCGCCCCGTTTCTGGAGCCGTCGTCGTAATCCCATCCTCTCCGTTCCGCACCGAAACCGACGTCAACGGTCATTGGGTGTTGGACGGTTTGCCGGTCGGTTTCCGCAACTTCAGCGTTACGGTGACCCATCCTGATTTTCGCACGGAGCGGGTGAGGGCCTCGGAGAGCGGGATGCGGGTGGTGTTGCACCCGCGGACGATCTTTCAGGGTACGGTGATCGATGCGGCAACCGGGCAGGGCATTCGCAAGTTCAAGATCACCCGAGGGGAGGAACTCTTCCGCGGCGTTCGATGGCACACTCGCAAAGGTTACGATAATGCGCGCGGCAGGTTTACCCTCAAATTTGACGAGGATACGCCCCGGTTCCTGTTGTTCGAGGCGGAGGGTTACGAGCCAACTTACCACGACTGCACGGCGCTGCCAGATTCTGGGACGGCCCTTGAAATCAAACTCGCCAAGGCCACCGCGGTTTCAGGACAAGTCGTGGATCGCGATGGCAAGCCTGTTCCAGGGGCACAGGTGGCGGTGATCGACCAGTTCTCGGAGGTGACACTGGGAGACGGCCAGTTGCTGGGAGATCCGGAGAAGATTGCGACGTTGGGAAATGACGGCCGCTTCCAGATGCTGCTGCCGCCCCGGGCCTATGCACTGGTCGTCGCACACCCGGAGGGATACGCCGAGGCTTCCTGCGATGATGTCCGCCGCTCAGGCAAAATCGTTCTGCAACCGTGGAGTCTGGTGAAAGGACGGCTGGCTTTCGCGGTGGAACAACCTTTTCCGAGTTTGGTTATGCTTAGCCGGGGCTTTGCGCTCCCCGAACTTTATCGTGGGCCCTGCCAAGGCCGCCTGGCCTGGGATTTCAACACTTTTGTCCGCGAGGGAGTGCGCGGCGGCCAGAGCTTTGAATGGCCACGAATTACACCGGGGACCGGAGTCTGCTGGAAAGCCTGCTTTGTGAATCTCACGGAATGGTCGCCTGAGAACATCGTCTTCACCGGAATTCCATTCAAAGCGAAGGAATCCACCCCAGCTGAAGTTCTTTGGGAAAAAGGATTCCGATTGAAGAGCCGGTTTGTCTCTTCCCAGCCCCAGCAATGGAACACCCTTATGGGATTTCTCTTGGACAAATCGGATGCCGCTTCCGTCGCCAAAAGTCCTGCCATGGCCTTTACGCTGACTCAAGAGGGCGCTTTCTGCGTGGATGGGATTTCCCTGCAATTCAAAGCACTGGAACTGAGGCTCTTTCGCCCGCCAGTGATGATGGGACGCGTGACGGTCAACGAACCGGCCAGCCTGCCCAATACCCCTGCGGGGCGAGAAATCGATCAGCTTGAACTCGTCCCGGTGACTCCGGTCGCATCCGGTCAGGATGCCCCCCATTTCGAGCTCCCGGCATGCACCGGAACCGGATCGGTGCGTCTATCCGATTTCAAGGGCCATTATGTTCTGCTGGAGTTTTGGTCTTCGTGGGCCCAGCCGGGATTGGCCTCAGCCGACTTGATCCAGTCGGTAATAGGAAACGCCGGTTCGAAGGGATCGCTGGTTGTCGTCGGCATTAACCTGGACGAGGACAAAGAAACGGCCCGACGATGCATTGAACTCTTTGGGATGCATTGGCCTCAGGCATGGCTGGGGCCCTGGTGGATGACAGATCTGCCCGCACGTTACGGTATCGATAGCCTGCCATCGGCATGTTTGGTTAGTCCACAAAGCCGGTTAATGGCGGTCAACCTCGGTCGAGCAGATCTAAGGGAGACCTTGAAGAAACAGCTTAGGCCTGAGTGAACACTAATGAAGGCAGGCTTAAAACGAAGCACCTGTTACGCGCGGATTCGGGGATGGGATCTTGGCTTTTCAAGGTTCATAAACGGGAGTATGCTCTATCGGATGCCGGAACTTGAAGGCCCATACCCAGCGTATTTGGGATTGACCGCGACCGGTGAACTCGCCCGTCGAGCCGTTCAGGCGGCCGGACTTCTGAACGAATGCCATGCCTGTCCCCGCGCCTGCGGATCCAATCGCACCCACGATTCAAGAGGGGATTGCGGTGTGGGACGCGACATCGTTTTGGCAAGTTACGGACCGCATCATGGGGAAGAGGACTGCCTGAAGGGATGGCGGGGATCGGGGACCGTGTTTCTTGCGGGGTGCAATCTGCGCTGTGTTTTCTGCCAGAACTGGGACATTAGCCACGAAGTCCGGGGCCAGCCGGTAACCTCCGTAAAGCTGGCCGAGGTGATGGTGCGATTGCAGGAACTTGGATGCCACAACATCAACTGGGTTAGTCCCTCCCATGTGGTGCCCCAACTGCTCGAAGCCCTGGTCATCGCCGTCGAGCGCGGCTTATCCCTTCCGATCGTCTACAACTCCGGCGGTTATGATTCGGTCGAGACCTTGAAACTGCTCGAGGGCATCGTCGATATTTACATGCCGGATTTCAAGTTCTGGGATCCCGCGGTGGCGGAACGGCTCTGCGGTGTGCGCCTCTATCCGGAGGTGGCCCGCAACGCGCTGCGTGAAATGCATCGGCAGGTTGGGGACCTGACGATTGACCCCCAGGGACTGGCCCGCCGGGGTTTATTGGTCCGGCACCTGGTCTTGCCGAATGATATGGCCGGCACCGCAGCCATCGCCCATTGGATTGCCAGCGAACTCTCGCCGCATACCTACATCAACCTCATGGACCAGTACCATCCCTCCGGAAATATGCTAAGGCGTGAGCCACCCCCACCATTCCATGATTTGGGCCGGTCGGTTGACGCAAGCGAGTTCGATGCGGCTATGGATGCGGTCCTGGCGGCCGGCCTGCACCGGCTGGATCATCGACAGCCGGTTCGACGCGGCTGGTTTCATTAAACATTCGCTTCAGCTCTGGGGAAGCTCCCTCCTTTTCCTTGCGCCAATGGGTGGTTCTTCATCCTCCGAAAATGCTGGCATTTTTCCGGGTTCCCTTGAACAATTGGCCCAATTCAAAACCAGCTCTATGAATAACCATTCGCATTCCACGAACCTTTCCAAAGATGTAAGCCGCCGGATTTTCATCCGGCGCTCCTCGCTAGCGATGGCGGGCGCCGCAGCCGTGGTTCACTTTCCCCAGGTCATCACAAGCCATGCCGCCCCCGATGATCCTATCCGGGTCGGGGTGATTGGGTGTGGAGGCCGCGGAACAGGAGCGGCCCTGAATGTCCTCCGGGCCGCCACCAAAGTGGTTTATCCCGACAAAGGGTATCACACCGAAGACGCGGTCGGCGGCCCTGTCGAAGCAAAGAATGTCACGATTGTCGCCCTGGCCGATCTATTCCCGGATCGTCTGGCCAGTTGTCGATCGAACCTGAAAAAGGTGGGCATCAATCTTGCCGATGACCATTGCTTCACCGGTTTTGAGGCCTACAAACAGCTTCTGGCCCTACCCGATGTCAATTATATTATTCATGCGACTCCACCCCATTTCCGTCCGCGGCATGTCAAGGCGGCCATCGAGGCTGGCAAACACGTGTTCCTCGAAAAACCGGCCGCCGTCGACGGTCCCGGCGTCCAGATACTGTTCGAAGCCGGCGAATTGGCTCAGCAGAAAGGCCTGGGCATCGTGGCTGGAACCCAGAGACGCCACCAGGGGAATTATGTTGAGACCATCAAGCGGATCCAGGAGGGTGCGATCGGCGAATTGATGACAGGTCTGGCCTATTGGAACGGGGGCGAAATCTGGGTCGTCGAGCGTCAGCCGGGCTGGAGCGACATGGAATGGCAATGCCGAAACTGGAACTATTTCACCTGGCTGGGCGGCGATTGCATCGTGGAACAGCACCTCCATAGCATCGATGTCATCAATTGGGTCATGAACGCGCATCCCGTCAAAGCCACCAGCCTGGGCGGACGCCAGGTTCGCGTGGATCCCATTTACGGCAATGTTTACGATCACTTCGCGACGGAATTCGAATACGAGGATGGGCGCCGCATGTTCAGCCAGTGCCGCCAGATCAACAATTGCACGAATAATGTCAGCGAGCTCGTCGTCGGAACCCAAGGCAACGCCAATTGTGCCGGCCAGATCTATCCCAAGGGCGGATCGGAGTGGCGTTATTCCAAAAAATACCTGAATCCCTACGAACAGGAACACCTGGACCTTATCAACAGCATTCGCGAAGGCAAACCCTTGAACGAGGCCAAGGCAATCGCTGAAAGCACCTTGACCGCCATCATGGGCCGGGTCTCGGCGTATACCGGCCAGACGGTGACCTGGGATCAAGTGCTCAATTCAAAGGAAGACCTGAGCCCGGCAAAGTATGAGTTCGGATCGCTGCCCTTCGCGCCCGTGGCGATGCCTGGCAAGACCAAGTTCGCTTGAGATTCAATCGGTTGCGGCGTGGATTTTGGCTTGCAATCGGGCCAAACCATGTCAGGTTATGCCGGTCTTAGATTTGAATCTTCCATTCCAGGAAGTCTGGTGAATCCTCAGGTGAACCGAGTTCAGTGATGATTTGAAACCCGATTGTCGGGAACAGTCCGGAAGAAAGAATTCAGTCTTAGTGAGTCATCAATGAGCAATACGAAGCTGTTTGTAGGCAATCTATCCTTTGAAACCAGTGAGATGGAATTGCAGGATCTGTTTGCCGCCTGCGGTCCGGTTACCGAGGTCAATATTATCACCGATCGAGTCACTCAGCGGCCGCGCGGATTCGCGTTTGTGACCATGGCCACTCCCGAAGGTGCGCAAGCCGCCATTCAGCAATTGGCCGGTAAAAACGTGAACGGCCGCGAACTGACCGTCAACGAAGCCCGGCCTCGTGAAGAACGGGGCGGTTTTGGCGGTGGCGGTGGCGGTGGCGGCCGGGGACCTCGGCGTGATCGCTCCCGTTATTAATACAATGAAAGTTCAGCCGGATAAAGCCTTTGCGCTTTGTCCGGCTTTCTGGATCCATGAAAGAGTCTAAGTTTGCGAGTTGTTTCTTTCAGAAGGAGGGCCATTGAGCGAGCAACCCATTGAAGTCGAAGGCACTATCACATCGGTTCTGCCGGGAACCATGTTTCGTGTCACCATCGATAGCAATCAACACGAGGTGCTGGCTCATATTTCAGGCAAAATGCGAAAACACTGGGTCCGCCTGACCGTCGGAGATCGCGTCAGAATGGAAATGTCCCCTTACGACCTCACCAAAGCCCGCATCACCTATCGCCTGAAGTAAAGTCCCGCACAGTCCGCCTTCTCTCCTGTTTTCCTGTCCTGCCTTCTGGTCCTGGTCTTTCATCTATAACCCAACAAAAGACCTGTCCCTTAGTCGTACCATTTTAGTGTCGTAACGACACGGCTTGCATTCCCAGGATGACCCCGGTTAAATGCGGGCCATGCAGTGGTCGAAAATCACCCTGGTGGGGGTCGGTTTGCTGGGAGGATCCCTCGGTATGGCCATTCGCCAGCGTGGTCTGGCCGGCCGAGTCACGGGATTCGCCCGTCGCGAGACGACGGTTGAGGAGAGTCTGAGGATGGGAGCGGTGGATGACGCTACAACTGACTTGTCATCAGCGGTTAAGGATGCAGGATTAGTTGTGTTTTGCACTCCGGTCGAGCAGATGCGTTCTCTGGCGGAGCGGATGTTGCCGGCACTGAAACCGGGCGCCTTGGTGACCGATGTCGGCAGCGTGAAACGGGAGGTTGTCGAGGCGCTTGAGCCGTTGCTGCGAAGCGCAGGCTGTAACTTTATCGGCAGTCATCCCATGGCGGGGGCTGAGAAAACCGGGGTGAGCGCCGCACGGGCCGATTTATTTGAAAAGGCGGTTTGCGTGTTGACTCCGACGGCGACGACTTCGGCTGACGCGGTCCTGCAAGCAACAGATCTTTGGGCCGCTGTCGGCGGGAAACCAATGATCCTGCCAGTAGACCTTCATGATGAACTGGTCAGCCGTTCCAGTCATTTGGTGCATTTGACCGCTGCGGCCTTGGCTCGTTTCGTATTGGATCCGGCCCATCCCAAGGAGCAGGCGCAGCTTTGTGCGACAGGATTTCGGGACACGACCCGCGTCGCTTCAGGTTCACCCGAGATGTGGCGTGATATCATCATGGCGAACCGCGAAAATCTGAGGCGCGCCCTGAAATCCCTCAGCGCTGAACTCGCCAATCTGGAAGCTGCGCTGGGCCGGGCGGACACGGCTTATATCAACGATTACCTTTCTCAGGCCAAGCATCAACGGGATGCCTGGTGCGGACAGAACTTGTCTCCCGAATAAAAAAACAACGTTGATCATGTCCCTGCCTGGCGTCATTGAGATTCTCCCTTTGCGCGATCCTGTCCAAGCGGACCTCACCATTCCCGGCTCCAAAAGCATCACGAATCGGGCCTTGGTCCTCGCAGCGCTTGCTCGGGGCCGGACCGTGTTGTCGGGAGCGCTCTGGAGCGAGGACACCCAGGTGATGGTTGAGAACCTGCGACTTCTCGGAATGACGGTTGAGCTCACGCCGGATCCCGAAGACGTGTGCAATCGCACGATTACGGTGGAACGAACCGGAGGCGGGATGCCGCAGGGAGGAACCGAAAGATCGCCTCTGGACTTATACGTGGGCAATGCCGGCACCGCGGCGCGTTTTCTGGCGGCCTTGGTTTGCCTGGGTGCGGGTGTTTTCCGACTGCACGGCACCGCTCGAATGCACGAGCGTCCACAGTCCGGCTTGTTTGATGCTCTCCGCCAATTGGGTTATCGGATCGAAGCCGTTGGCGATCGTCTGCCGGCCGTCATCCATGGAACCGGTCCGCGTCCGGGCCGGTGCGCTATCGGTTTGAAGCAAAGCTCGCAGTTTGCTTCCGCCCTCCTCCTCAGCGGAACGATGGGTGGATGGCAAGTCCAGGTCCTGGAGGATGACAGCGAGGAATCGTCCTATGTGCATATGACCCGGGAACTTTGCCGTGTGTTTCCGCAATCCGGCGGTCGGTTTCAGATTGAACCGGACGCCTCGAGCGCCAGTTACTTCTGGGCGGCTGCCGCGATGGTTCCCGGCGGACCGGGCCTGGCGGTTTCCCCCGTGGATTCCAGCCGATTTCCCGTGCCCATCGGTTCCTCGGAAATCACCATCCGACACTGGCCGAACTCCGGCTGGCAGATTGACTCCCGATTCCCCGCCTTTCTGCCGCTCCCCACCGAGCTTTCCCGGGCACGAGATCTTGGAGACAGCATCATGACGGCGATGGTTTTGGCTCCGCTGAGCCCCCATCCAGTCCGGTTCACCGACTTGGGCCGTTTAAGAGTCCAGGAATGCGAGCGGGTTCGGGCGATGCGAACCGAGTTGATTCGCTGTGGCGCCCGGGTCCAGGAACAAGGCGATGTGCTGGAGGTTTTTCCCTCTTCCCTGGCAGGAACCTTGATCGAGACGTATAACGATCATCGCGTGGCCATGGCCTTTTCGGTGTTGGGCCTGAGGGTGCCTGGCCTTAAAATCAGAAATCCGGACTGTGTGAAAAAGACTTTTCCCAATTTTTATCGGAAGCTCGTCGCCCCGCCTCCCCACGGTCTGGGAGCGGTCGTTCGTGATCCGAAAACAAACCGGCTCTTGACGGAAACCGAGCTGATGGCCGAATGATTATTGGCTCATGAATGTTCCCCTTGTCATCGCAATTGATGGAACCAGCGCCAGCGGAAAAAGCACCAACGCCCGGATTGTCGCGCGGACCCTGGGCTATATTTATGTCGACACGGGCGCCATGTACCGCACGCTGGCCTGGTATTGCCTGAAGCAAAAGGTCGATGTCGATGATACCAGGGCTGTCGCCGCCCTCTGCCGCCGATGGAAAACCGAGCTGGTCTGCGTCGATGGACAGGTGCGGCTCCTGGTGGATGGAGTCTATCCCGAAAAGGAAATCCGAACCGCCGAAACCAGCGCGGCCGTCCCCCGGGTTGCCGCCATTCCCAAGGTCCGGGCGTGGATGAAAAAAGTTCAACGCCAATGCATTCGTTTTGGCAACCTGGTTATGGAAGGACGAGACATCGGCACCAACATCTTCCCCGAAACTGAGTTCAAGTTTTACCTCGACGCCTCCTTGTCCGAGCGGTCCCGCCGACGCGCCGCAGATGGCGTCAAGGAAAACCTCGCCGAACGGGACCAACGCGACAGCGAGCGCGCCGCCGCGCCCTTAATGATTCCTCTCGGGGCCACGGTGATCAACAACTCGGGCATGACCTCCGAGGAAACCAGCGCGCGGATCATCGCGGAAATCCGCCGCCGCCTCGACGGTGTTGCGGATTCTGGACCGAGCCTATGATGAATCTTTCCTATCGCATCGGTTGGATCGGATTTCGCCTCCTGTTCCGATGCTATTTTCGCTACCGAATCTACAACGCCGAACGCGTCCCGGCCGAGGGCGCCGTGCTGCTGGCCAGCAATCACTCCAGCTTCCTGGATCCTCCCTTGATTGGCTCCTGCACCCCCCGCGCCATTCATTACCTGGCCCGGGACACCCTGTTTCGCATTCCGGGATTCGCCCAGGTGTTGCGCTCGTGGAATACGGTCCCCGTCGATCGCGAAGGCGGCGGGCCTGCGGGGCTTAAAACCATGCTGGATCTCCTCCAAAACGGGGCCGCCGTCATCGTGTTTCCAGAAGGCACTCGTTCCCGCAATGGCAACCTGCAGCCCGCCCGGTCCGGCATCGGTTTTCTCACCGTCAAGTCCAACGCCCCCGTCCTGCCGATCCGTGTGTTTGGCACCTACGAAGCCTTCGGTCGACACCTGCGGTTTCCCAGGCCCAGACCGGTCGCCGTGAAATTCGGGATGCCTCTCAACTTGAATTCCTTGCGGGACGAGGCCGCCCGCTGCCCCAAATCTCGTCTCAAGGAGATCTACCAGGAAATCGCAGTCGAAGTGATGAAGGGCATTGCGGCCCTGGAACCCCGCTCAGACGCCCACAATCTCTCTTCCGGAAATGATCCTCAATCGGTACCTTAACCTGATTCGCCTATGCACGCCATTCGTCCAGCTCGATTGGAAAACGCACTGGCCATGCCGGCGGAATACGCCCAGTTTGGCTTGGTTTATTCTGAACCCGATTTGCCCTCAGCCGTCGTGGCGGCTTTCGTTCGTCTCGGTCTCGAGTCTCAGGACAAGATCGTGTTCCTGATGCCCGAAGGCACCCTCGCTAGTCTCCGCCACCCCATGAGTACGCGGGGAATTGATCTTACCCGCCTTCAGCGCTCCGGTCATGTCCAGGTCCTTGATCCCGAACGAATCGCAGCCCCCTCCAAAGCCATCCAAACCGACGTCTTCCTTCAGCAGTCCCACGAGTTGATGCATGCGATCGCGGCCAGTTCCCCCCATCACATACGACTGATAGGCGATCCGAACGCCCTGCTCGCAGGATCAAACGACGCTGCATCCCAGGCCACGCTCCGATCCGCCATGGAGGGTTTTCTGCGTGAACGATCCGTCGCCGCCCTTTGGCTCATCGATCGGGATCGTCTCAATCCATCCCAGACTGAGGCCGTCATCCAGGCCTGTCCCTGGCTAATCTACGAAGGATCCCTTTGCCGCAATTACTTTCACTTGCCTTCCGAATCGAGCGGATCCTCAAAAAACCCGTGGAGAGACATCGACAAAAAATTGGCGTTGCTCCTGGAATATGAGCAAGAGCGCACCCGTCTGGCAGAATCCAACCAGGAACTCGAACGAGCCAACCAACTGCTGCTGCTGGAGGTCCGCGAACGAAAACAGATGCAGGCCGAACAAGAGGCTGCGCAGGCGAAAGGGATTCGATCTCACTTCCAGCTGACCCTCTGTTCCAAGTGCAAGAGGGTTCGCGACGAAAAAAACAAATGGCATCCGCTTGAAGAATTCCTCAAGGAATACTCCGAATCGCGATTAAGCCACGGACTTTGCCCGGAGTGCAGCCAGGATCTATTTCCTAATCGCCCGAGCTAATGGATCATCAATCTCTTATGAGGTCCGCCCTCAAGCGGCCGGCGTAGGATCCGCTTTTTTCCGCCGGGCTCGTGTCGTTTTCGGGGGCTTGGTCTTGGTGGATTCTTCGGCCGTTTCGGCAGTCGCTGTGGCAGGATCCAAGAACAAGTAACGGCCGCAGTTGTCGCAGATCATGATATCTTCGGCCCGCAAAAGGGTGGCGTAGGTCCCTGAGGCAAGGCGCATGTGACACTCTGCGCAAACGCCGTTGCGCACAAGGGCGACCCCGCGTTTGCCGCGGGCGCGTAAACGATCATAGTGGCCCAGAATCTGTGGGAGGACTTTTTTTCGCAACCGTTGGATCTCGGAATCTTCCTCTGGGTTGGGAGATTTCGCTTCCAGGGTCTGCAATTCAAAGAGAGGTGCAATGGTGTTTTTCATCAACAACTGGCCTCGAAGGCCAGGACCCCACGCTGAACCTGACGTCCGTAATTGTCAACATCGTCGAATAAGTCTGTTGCGCGGGTCTCATTGACTTGCACCGATGGCTTCGCTATGGTCGCCTTTATGAAGCGATGCTCGTTGCGATGGGTGCTGTTGCTAATCGGCGTATGCCTTCTGCCCTGGCGTTGCCCGGCCCCGTTGATTTATCGCGCGGGAGAGGGCTGGTCCTATGAGTCTGTCGGCGGTGAAAAGTGGGAGCGCCCTCGAGCCAAGGACCAGCTCGAGGTGGCCCAAAACGCCTTCGAGCGCAAGAACTACCGGGTCGCCCAGAAATCAGCCCAGCGCGTCGTCAAGCGCTGGCCGCTCTCCGACTATGCTCCCCGGGCCCAATACCTGCTCGGCCGGAGCTATGAAGAACGTCGGATGGATGAACGCGCCTTCCGCGCCTACCAAAAACTCCTCCAGAAATACCCCAAGGTCGACAATTTCAACGAGGTCGTCTCCCGTCAGTTCGGCATCGCCAATCGTTTTCTCGCCGGTCAGTGGTTCAAACTGTGGGGCTACATCCCCTTCTTCCCGTCGATGGACAAGACGGCCCAAATGTATGCCGACATGATCAAAACCGCTCCTTACAGCGAATTGGCGCCCCAGGCCCAGATGAACATTGGCACCGCCCGCGAAAAACAAAAGGAATTCTCCGAAGCCGTCCGGGCTTACATCCAGGCCGCCGATCTCTATCGCGACCAGAAACCCGTGGCCGCCGACGCCCTGTTTAAGGCTGGCCAAGCCTATACCAAGCAAGCCCGCGAAGCTGAATACGACCAAAGTGTCGCCGGCAAGGCCATTGCCACGTTCACCGATTTCATTGCCCTGCATCCTGACGATCCCCGCATCCCGGAAGCCCAGAAGACCATCGAGAACCTCCGCCGCGAACAAGCCCGCGGCAGCTATACCATCGCTCGCTTTTATGAAAAACGCGGCCGGCTCGACGGGGCCTTGATTTATTACAATGATGTCCTGCTCAAAGACCGCAACTCTCCCCATGCCGAGGAGGCCCAGCAACGCATCAACACCCTCAAGAAACGCCAGGAAAAAACGACCCCGGCCAAGCCATCCCAGGAACCCTAATCATGCGCCTGACCTGGACCCTTTTTGTGGTAGGAATCAGCCTCGCGCTGGTTGGATGCGCCGGCTACAAACTCGGGCCGACCGCCGGCTTTGCCGCCGGCTCGCGATCGATCCAAATCAACCTCTTTGAAAATCAGACCTGGGAACCCCGCCTGTCCGAGGCCGTGGGTTCCTCCCTACGCAAGCTCATCCAACAGGACGGCACCTACCGACTGGCCACTCACGGCGAAGGCGACGTCGTCGTCACCGGCGCCCTCACCGAATACCGCCGCTCCGTCCTGTCCAATCAGCCTCGCGATGTGCGCACTCCGCGAGATTTCAGCATTTCTCTCACCGCACGTGTGATCGCCACCGAACGATCCACGGGCAAAGTCCTCCTCGATCGAGAAGTCAGCGGGCGCACTACGGTTCGTTCCGGGCCTGACTTCACCAGCATACAACGACAGCAATTGCCCCTCATCGCCGAGGATCTGGCCCGCAACATCACTCACCTGCTGGTCGATGGTGATTGGTAATCGCCAACCCTCATTTCATGAGGTGAGCGTGACCGAACTCGATTCGCCTCCGGCCCCTTCGCAGAACGTTCGCCATTCCTGAATTTGGTTCTGAGCGTCCACCGACAGCAGTATGAAATTCGCCGGTTGTCCGGGTGTCCAGGGATCGGGCAATCCAGCCAGCCGGCAGGGCGTCTGGGTCATGGATCCCCATGTTTGCCGCCAATGGCAGCGCAGCATTCCGGCCGCGCGCGGGGGCGCCTCAATCGGACGCAGGGCCGAACCGGCAAATTGCGTCGATCCAGGCCGTCGCACCACCTGATCGGGGCCAACCTCCAACTCAAGGTCTCCCAGGCCATACGTCCCGGGCGGCGCCCCTGCCGCCGACATGGCGTCCGTCACATAAACGAGGTCTTCGCGCCGAACCAGCCGATGCAACAACCGAAATAATGCCGGAGATACATGGATCTGATCGGGAATCACCGTGATCATCCAGTCCTCCATCTCGAGAACACGCCAAAGGATGTTGTCATGACGGTTCAGTTCCGAGGGACAGCCATTGGACAGATGGGTGAAACCCACGGCCCCCATTTCCCGGGCCCGCCTCAATACTTCAGACGGCGCATTGCTGTGCCCGACGCAGACCCGCATCCCTAATGAATCGGCCAAAGCCACCGCTTCAACACCCCCCGGCCGTTCCGGCGCCAGCGTCAAAATCACGCGATCCTCGCCCGCCGCTTTACGGAGTTCGGAAATGCGGCTTGGGGTAGGATCCAGCATCCGGTCACGTCGATGAGCCCCGTGATAGCCAGGTTCGGCCGACAGAAACGGTCCTTCCACATGCCAGCCAACCACGGCCCGCTCAAGCTCGAGAGACTGCGACCGCAGGCAGCGCAAATGCGCCAGTCGCTTCAACAAGACCTCCCATTCGGTCGTGATCAGCGTCAGGAAAAACCGGCAACATCCCGAAAGCCGAAGCTGTCTGACAGCCGAAAGCAATTCCTCCAATCCCAAGCTGTCCCTCTGAAAATCAATTCCCCCGTATCCATTGACCTGCAAATCGATCAAGGCCGGCGCCACCCACAAGTCCCGCGCGTCTCTCTCCCCCGCCGGCTCAAATCCCGCCAGCATCCCTTGTTCCCACTTGAGCCGGATCGTCCGGCCAGTGAATACATCGCGCGCAATCACATCGCCGGACCCTTGGGAAGCCGAGTGAATTCCGTTTTCTTCTTGAAGTTTTGCGCTCATCAATTCTCGATGCTCGATCCGCCCCAGAGAAAAGGTCACGGACAATTCCCCCTGGGCCGGGAAAAAGGTCCCTTTTCAATCGAATTTTTAAACGCTTCGGCTGGTTTCTGCAACACGTTATACACGACGTCATAAATACTGCGACATGTTGTGGCGCGGTATTGACACCGGGAGTTCGAGATACTGTCGAGACGCGTTAATAAAAGAGATTGACTAGATAGGTCTTTTTTATATTATTGCATGGTAATACTCGAACCGGAGGCTGTTCTCCGTTTTTGCAGAGGAGTCCTCAGAGCTCCATTGAACAGCAGGGGTGAATATGAAAGACCTATCAAGTTTTCAACATCATTTCTCGGCATTGACCCGTGTTTTACTTGTCGTCGGTGGTCTTCTCTTGGGTGGGCCGGCGAGTCCGGCCGGCACACTGATTACCTGCACGGAACGGGAATCGGGAGACTTCCTGGATCGCGGGTTCTATATTCCCAGTTATCCCGGCATCAGTCTCGAAACGGCGACGCTCGAGTTTTCGGGCAACCTCGCCGGCGGGTATACCGTCACCTTGACGGCTCGTCAGAACACGTATAGCGGCGCCATCCTGGGATCGGCCATGGCGTCATTCGTTCTCAACGGAGATACGAGACAGTCCAAGCCAGTGACGTTCCACTTCCCCTCGGCCAAAATTGTTAAAGGCAGCCGGGTTTGTTTCGTTTTCAAGATCAATACGATTCCCGCCCGGGGAGCGACCCTCTACTACTCGATCCCGGGATTCACCGGGGGCTGCAAGGACGTGATCCAGACCGATGGCACTACCGCCCCGTTGGACTCGTTCCGCCGATATGGGGTGGTGCTGACAATCACCGGCCGGGACGATCTTCATGTGAGTTCGGGCGGAGTGATTCAACCGGCGATCGATCACGCGGATCCGGGGGACACCGTGCTTGTGGGGCCCGGGACTTACACCGAGGACATCGTCTTGCGGAGCGACGTTCATGTGATTGGGGCGGGATTCAGCTCAACCCTTTTGCGCGGCACGGGAACCCGCAATGTCGTAACGGCCAATAATGTCACGAACACACGATTGGAGGGCTTCAAAATTACCCGGAGCGGAGCGGACCATGCCTATGCGGGCGTCAGCGTCAATGGAGGGAGCCCGTCGATCAACAACAATTGGATCATCGGGAACATCAATGGTATTCGGCTGTATGGAGGCAGCAGCGCGATTATTCGAAACAACATCATTGAAGCCAACGGAGACGAGACCACCACGCCCCTGGACTACGGCATCATCTGTCTCTCCTCGACCCCGCTCATTGCGAACAACCTGATTGTGAACAACGCGGGGGTTGGCATTTACTTTGCCTGGGCTGAATCCAGCGGAGCTCAAGCCATCAACAACACCATCGTCGGCAACACGAGCAATGGCATCTGGTGTTATCAGGACGCCAACGCCCTCCTGAAGAACAATGTTCTCACCGACAACATGACGGGCATCTCGGCCAGCCATGGATCGACGCTTCCGTTAATCTCGTTCAACAACGTCTGGAAAAACCGCTGGCTCGATTATGATTCGCAGGCGGGGGGCACTGCGGCGCCCGGTTTGGGGGACATTTCCGTGGATCCGCTCTTTGATGTCGCCAGCAGCCTGAGGTACATGCTGGCCAAAGGCTCACCGTGCATCGACGCGGGAGATCCGGCGCCGATCTACAACGATCGAGACGGCACACGGAACGACATGGGCGCCTACGGCGGGCCCAGTGGAATGATGGCCGGCCTGGTTGGTCCCTTTACGTCCGGTTTTTTGTTCAATAATATCGGCAAAATCCCCACCTCCGAAATCACTCGAAACGGATCGCTGGCCGGTCTGGCCAATGTCTCTTCGACCCTCGCGAGCGCGCTGGCCATCTATCCCTACAAAGACGCTCCTTTTGGCGGCTGGCTCTGGATCCATGGCTTGTTCGGAACCAGCGATACGAACGTGAATTACTACAAAATCTATGCTGCGAAATGGAACGGCAACACCCCGCCGGGCCCGGGCGATTTCAAGCCGATCCTCGATCCGCTCACCAAGATCCAGTATACGATCGCCGCCGATGGCAAGGTCATCGCCACTCCGGTGTCCGTGGGGCCTGATGCGTTGGGGTTTTATAAACGAACTGATTCCGGTTATTGGTCGTTTCCTGACCTCAAGATGATCTGGAACACCCATCGGCTGGAAAACGGCCGTTACGACCTGGTCTGCGAGGCTTACCGATATAACACGGGCTTGTCCTTGATAAAACCGCTCGCCATACCGGGAGTTCTCATCGACCTGAATCCGCCGCTGAATTTGCCCACCAATGACCTGAGCCGGATTACCGTGACCATCGATAACACCCCTGTGACGGCGGTGATTGAATCGGTGCGCGATCGAGCCGGAAATGTTATTCCCGAGTGCGGCCTGGTCAATCTGGGCTCGAACACCGACGATCTGCAGTTCGAGATCCGGGCGTTTCATCCCAACGGATTCCTGCGTGAGTATATTCTGTATTCACTCTTTGGCCGGAACCGAAGCGGTGGGATCGTGGCCCGCGACCAATATGTGGGTTCTCATGATGGATCGCGTCCCTCGTGGCCCGGTCCAAATCCGACCACGATCCACGCAACGGCAGGTTTTGAATCGGGGGCGCTCCTGCCTTGGACCACCTGTTCCTATCAGTTCCGTCTCGAGGCGTATGCGCGAACCACAGACGGGTTTACTCACATTTATGGAACAGGCTTTGACGATCACTACTTCCTGAACCTGGGTGGAATTCCCGGCGGCGGCTGTCAGAGCGCGGATCTGGATGGCGACGGGGATGTCGACGGCGCCGATCTGGCGTTGTTCTCGGCTCAATTCGGTAAAACGGCCGACAAAACCCTGCCGGCGCCTGAACGTTAGGCCACGGGCCTCCTGGAGATCCTCCTATGAAACCCAATCTGATTCTGTGGATCTTGACGGCTGCCAGCATGCTGACGCCCCTGTCAAACGTGGAAGCGGCGGTGGCCGTTTACGGTCAGGCCGCCTCAACCGGCGAACTCGTTTCGATCGGCTTGTTCAGCGATATTTCCAACACGCGGTTGCTGAGTTACGGCGTTCGGCTTGGGTATGATTCCAGCCTCGTTGCGGTCGCAAAAGCGGAAAAAAACGAATCGCAATGGTTTTTTTCCGATGGAATCAAGCGATATCCGTATGCTGATCCTGACGCCTCCGCTCCGGGTGAAGTCCTTGTGATTGGCGGCTGCCTGGATGGCGACAATCCCCTCGGGGGTGTTGCCGGCGACCGGGTTCTGCTAGGCCGAGTGGTTTTCAAGAGACTCAACGCCACCGTGCCCCTCTTTAAGCTTGGCATCGGCCATCCAACGCCCTTCGCTAACTTCGTCAACCTCGAGGGCAAAGTCCTCGAAAACATCCCCGGAGAGGTGGCCTTCGGGCCAATCAGTGCCGATCCGGAGGACCTGGACCTGGATGGACTGAAGGACGCCTGGGAAAAACGGTATTTTGGCCGAATTGACCTGGCGTATTACAGTGATGATCCGGATCGGGACAATGCAACCAACCTTGAGGAACAGGCCTTGGGCACCGATCCAACGGTCTCGGACGCGACCTTCCGATTAACCATTACGAAAACGGCTGAAGGTTTGTTGTTGGAATGGCCCAGCGTGATGAACCGGATTTATACCATCGAAATCAGCACGGTCCTTCCTCTGTTCACTCCCCTCCTGAAAGAAATATCCGCCACACCGCCAACCAATCATTACCTGCACGCCGTCCTGGAATATCGAGACTCGATGTTCTTCCGGGTGTTGTCGGTTGAAAAACCTTGATAGCCGCACTGGCTCCGTGGAGTTCAACTCCTGTTCCATCATGGCACAGAACTTGGACGTCCAGGATGTCCTTTCATTGACGCTCCATGAGGATCGCGCTAATAGAAGCACATGCAGATCGAATCCCCTCATGTCCATCCTGGTTTCGGCGTTGGCACTCACTTTAATTCCCCCTCTGGCCCGCCCCGGGGAGAATCGTCTCCGAGCTTCAGCCGCCGGCAGTTTCTTAAGGGGAGCGCGTCCGCCGCGTTGACCATTTCCTTCCCCCTGCTGTTTCCCCGGAGCGCGCACGGGGCCAACGATCGGCTCGATATCGCCGTCATCGGATCGGGCGGGCGCGGTGTCGATGACATCGAAGGGGTTAAGAACGAGAACATTGTCGCCCTATGCGACGTCGATGAAAAGAATGCGGCGGCCACTTTTGCCCGGTTTCCCCGGGCCCGGCGCTATCAGGATTTCCGCCTGATGCTGGACCAGGAGAAGAGCGTGGACGCCGTGGTGGTGGCCACGCCGGATCACATCCATGCGGTGGCCTCGATGGCCTCCCTGAAGCTCGGCAAGCATGTGTATTGCGAAAAACCGCTTACCCGAACCGTGCGCGAAGCGCGGGCTTTGACTCAGGCCGCCGCCCAGACCCGGCTGGCGACCCAGATGGGCAATCAGGGCATGGCTTTTGAAGGCAACCGCCAGATCAAGGAATGGCTGGCCGACGGCGCTGTGGGTCCAGTGCGCGAAGTGCACGTTTGGTCGGACCGTCCAACCCATCGGGGCCGTTTGCCCTTATGGTGGCCTCAAGGCATCGAACGGCCGACAGACACCCCCCCCGTGCCGTCTCATCTCAACTGGGATCTCTGGCTGGGACCGGCGCCTTGGCGGCCTTACCATCCGGCTTATGTTCCGTTCCGCTGGCGTGGCTGGTGGGACTTCGGATCGGGAGGCTTAGGTGACATGGGCATTCACAATCTGGCCCCGGTCTTCGACGCCCTGAAACTCGGCGCGCCGGTCAGCGTGCATGCCAGTTCGACTCCGGTGTTTAAGGAAACGGTGCCCCTGGCCTGTTGTGTCCACTACCAGTTCGCCGCCCGGGGCGAACTGCCTCCTGTCACGGTTCACTGGTACGATGGGGGACTTCTTCCGCCGCGGCCTGAGGAACTCGAGGATGACCGATTATTGGATCCCGAGGACGGCATTATCTTCGTTGGAAGCAAGGGCAAGATCTTGGTGGAAGGCTGGGGTGGAGAAAAGCCTCGCTTGATCCCGGAATCCGCCAACAAAGCCTATCCCCGTCCCGCACCCAGCCTGCCGCGCTCCATCGGACATCACGAGGAATGGATTCGTGCCTGCAAGGAAGGCACGCCCACGGCGTCCAGTTTCTCCTTTGCGGGTCCGCTCACGGAGGCGGTTTTATTGGGGATGGTGTCGGTGCGGCTGGGGGGGGAAAAGCTGCTGTGGGATCCGGCGAATTTCAAGGTCACCAATGTGCCGGAAGCGAATGACCTGCTGCACTACGAATACCGCAAGGGATGGGAACTGTAAGAGATCAAAGACCATGAAAACTTCCAAAGTCCGCGTGGGCCTGGTGGGGTCCCAGTTCATATCCACCATACACGCCGAAGCCTTGAAACGCTGCGCCGACGCCGAGCTATTCGCCGTCGCCTCGCCTACCCCCGGGCATGCGAACGAATTCGCCCGAAAGCATGGCATTCCCCATGTTTTCTCCGATTACCCCAAAATGATGGAGTTGGACGAATTGGACCTGGTGGTCATCGGGGCGCCCAATGATACGCATGGCGCGATCACGCTGGCGGCCGCTGCGGGCGGCAAACATGTCGTCTGCGAGAAACCGCTCTGTCTCAATTTGGCGGAGGCCGACCAGATGATTGCCGCCTGTCAAAAGGCGAAGGTGCAGCTCATGTACGCGGAAGAACTCTGTTTTGCCCCCAAGTACGTGCGTTTAAAACAGCTCCTCGATGAAGGCGCTCTCGGCAAGCCGGTCCTCGTCAAGCAATCCGAAAAACATGACGGCCCCCACGCCCCGCATTTCTGGGATGTCCGCCGCGCAGGCGGCGGCGTGACGATGGACATGGGCTGCCATGCCATCGAGTTTTTCCGCTGGATGCTGGGCCGCCCCCCCATCACGTCGGTCTACGCCCAAATGGGAACTTATGTTCACAGCCAAAAAACCCAAGGCGAAGACCATGCCCTCCTGATCCTCGAATTCGCCAACGGAGCCCTGGGACTTGCGGAAGAAAGTTGGACCAAACTCGGCGGGATGGACGACCGGGCCGAGGTCCACGGATCCAAAGGAGTGGCGTATGCCGACCTGCTTCATGGCAATGCCATCGAAACCTACAGCAGCACAGGATACGGCTACGCGGTCGAGAAAGCCGGTTCCACCATCGGGTGGTCCTTCACCATTTATGAGGAGATCTGGAACTATGGCTTCGTCCAGGAAATGGAACACTTTGTAGATTGCGTGAAAACTGGAAAGCCGGCGGCCGTTAACGGCGCCGATGGCCGCGCGGTGCTCGAGGCGATTTTCGCCGCCTATGCCTCCGCCGGAACAGGCCGCAAAATTCAACTGCCGTTCGCCAGTCCAGCCCCGCGACCCATCGACCTGTGGCGCAAACTTGAGGCCAGCGGCCCTTGATCCTTTCTAAAAGGCGACGGGGCGTTAGCGCACTGCCTGTGGCGACATGACCTCGGCATATAGACAACCATCAGGGCAAACCTTCTGAAGCGAAGCCCGGCGATTGGGTGCCAGAATGTTCCGGAAAACTTGAATCCCGCTCAATGTCAATCAGGTTTCGGATGGGAGGCGGTATCACCGGGCCGGATGCCCAGGGTCCAAAGGACCATTTCCTTCCACATTCTCTGGAAATCAGGTCGATTCCAAACCTCGGGGGTATGTCCAAGTCCGTTATAGAGTACCCGGCCTTTTCCATAAGTCTTGGCCCAGGCCACAGCAAAGTCGCCGTCTTTGCGATTGACGCCGTTGCGGTTCAGGTCGAGCTTGGTTTCATCCAGCCGCAACAGGACACGCAGGTGATCGCGTGAAAAGTCTTTGATCTGATAGATTTCGTCCTGGACGCTGAAGCTCAGCGGGAAATGACTCAGGCCAGGAAAGCCCGGTGATTCGACGACCATCGGGGCCTTGAAAACGCCCCAGGGATGGCCATCAAAATACCCCCCGATCATCTGGCCGTATTCCGGCCAGGACGTGAACGTGATTGTGGCGCTGTGAATGCCCAGGAAGCCTTTGCCGTCGTCCCGGACAAAGGAAAGCAGATCGGCTTTCTGGCGATCATCCATGCTCAGATCACCGTCGGTGAAAAAGACAAGGGCATCGAAATCATTCAAATTCCGGGCTTCCCATTTCAGAGGTTTCTTGGTGACCGGGCCGGAGTCGGTGCGCAAGGTCGTGTCCCACCATCCGCTCTCCTGGCCGAGCCGATGGAGTGTAGAAAAGGCTGAAGATACCGCCGCATGCGGGTATCCTTTGCACTCGGCGATGAACAGCAACTGGCGCTTCTTGCCTTCGATAGGCTCGGGTTTCAAGGTCCGGATCTCGTCGAACAACCGCAGGAAACAGCGGGCAGCCGACTTTTGATCGCTTTTGTAGTCGTCGCTTTTTCGATGACCGTAAAAATCTCTGAGAAAACTGCCAGCGTCGGACCATACGGTTTGCACCATGCCTTGGAATCTGGATTTCATGGCGGGAGCGGATTGCCTGCGAAATTCGACCATGTCCCGCAGTTGACGGAGTGCGGTCTCGGGATTCGTCCATGGACAAGTCACGACGCGGAAACCTTTCATGGCAAAGAAGACCGCGGTGAGATCGGCCCGCTCGTAATGCCAGTCGCAGATCACGACATCCTTGGGGATCAGATCCACAGCCCGGTGGGTATCATTCAGGCTGGCTTCCCATTCGCCCAAACCGGTGGTGTTGCCATCCAAGAGCCGGTCGCCCCAGATCCAGAGCGTTCGGTTCCTGGTTTGGAGATGATCCCGAATCTTCTTCACCTCACCCGCAAATAGCTCGGCCTTGTCTTTGCCGCCGCATCGGGGGCATTTGGCTTCTCCGATATAGAACACTTCGTCCATGCCGGCGTGGAAGGCATCGGTCTCGAAGACATCGCAGATTTCGTCCACCAAAGGCAGGACAATCTCGTGGACCTTGGGATGCAGCGGACAGTAGCTGCGGCAATACAAACCGTCCGGATTGGGCCAGACGTATTTTTCGGGAACCTTCACCCAAGGGGTTTCATCCAGCTCAGGATAGACCCTCAGCAACGCGCCATTCGATCGTTGCCAAGATTGGTGCCCCAACAGATTGATCTGCGGGATGAGGCGGATGTGATGAGTCCGGGAGGTTTCCACCAGTCTCTTCACATCGGCTTGTGACAGCCCGGAGGAACTGGCGAGTTCGGGGCGGCTTTTGTATTGGTAATTGTAGTCAACGCGTAGAATTAAGGTATTCAGGGCTCGAGGAGCCAGCTCCTCTTGAATGAACTTCACAAAGGCATCCACCTGGCCGGGATTCGGCGCCGCGATGCACAATCCGCGAACCGGCAGCGTCGAGTCCAGCGCGTCTTCAGCATGAGGCCCCCAGCCGACCGCAAGCCATGCAAGGCACACAAGACTGGTTTTGGTGAAATTTGTTTTCATAAGATTTAAAGTCGCAGGCGAAATCGTGAACATAATCAGACCGCAAAGGGCGTCAATCGACACGATCCGGGATGGGAGCGGCACCGAGACCGATTGCCCATTCATCCGGTCTTGAGATGGCGCTTGTTCATTCGAGTTTGATTTTACCCGTGTGGCTTCCCGCGTGCGAGCGCCATCTTTCGATCAAACCAGGGCTTCTCCAGGTATTGAGGCTTGTCATGGTTGAGCCCATCCACGGAGCGTTGCTTTTTTATTGTCCGGTTCGATGCAAATGCCTAAAAACCTGGGAAATGTCGGCGCGTGATTTTGCCGGGGTTCTCCAGTGGCATTGGGACGCGCGGTCTTTCTTAAGTGAACGGATTAAACTATGACTCGACCAAACGGCTGGTTTCTTTTGAGGTTGTGGCCTGTCTGGATGCTTCTGGCGTGCGCTTGCCATGGCGGCAACCTGAAAGTCAGCGGATTGAAATGCGAGTATCGGATCAATCCGCTGGGCATCGATGCGCCTCAGCCGCGCTTGAGCTGGGTCCTGGAATCCGATCGTCCCGGCGAGGTCCAAACCGCCTACCAGATTATGGTGGCCTCGAGCGCCGCGAAACTCGCCCGAAACCGGGCCGACTTGTGGGACAGCGGAAAAGTGGCTTCGTCGGAATCGATTCATGTCACCTACGAAGGCCGGCCGTTGCGTTCCGGACAACGCGCGTTCTGGAAGGTCCGCGTCTGGGATAGGGCAGATAAGGGATCGGATTACAGCCAGACGGCCTGGTTTGAGATGGCCTTGCTGACACCCTCGGACTGGCAGGCCAAGTGGATCCAGCGTCCTCCGGGCGAAAAGATTTCCGAAGCACAGATGTTTGACGATCATCCCGCGCCGTTGTTGCGCAAGGAGTTCACAATCGACAAAAAGATCGCCCGCGCTCGAGCCTACGTCAGCGGTCTGGGATACTATGAGTTGCACCTCAACGGCCAACGGGTGGGCGAACAAGTTCTGGATCCCGGTTGGACTTCTTATTCAAAGCGGGTGCTTTACTCAACCTACGATGTCACAACGCAACTCAAGCGCGGATCCAACGCTGCCGGGATAATGCTCGGGAGCGGCTGGTTCAATCCATTGCCGCTGGCCATGTGGGGTCACATTAAGCCGGGCGATGCCCTCACCACGGGCGAACCGCGCGCCATTCTGCAACTGGTCATCGAGTTCACCGACGGCACCACGCAAACTGTGGTCACCGATGAATCCTGGAGGATTGGCAACGGACCGATCTTGCGCAATAGCGTGTATCTCGGTGAAGTCTACGATGCCCGCCGCGAGCAGCGTGGCTGGGATCAGCCAGGCTTTGGCGATGCGCACTGGCCAAACGCAGCGATCGCCCTCAAACCCGCCCTGGGCCGGCTCCATGCCCAAGACGCGCCCCCCATCCGCATCACACGCACTCTCAAACCTGTCAAACTCACCGAACCCAAGCCCGGTATTTATATTTTTGACTTCGGCCAAAACTTTTCCGGATGGACTCAGTTGCGTGTGCAAGGCGAGGCGGGAACGCGCGTAAGGTTGCGCTCCGGCGAATTGCTTTACCCGGACGGCACCCTCAACGGCATGACAGCCGTGACCGGTCAGATCAAGGATGGCGGCAAGGATTACCGCTATGACGGCATCGGCAAGCCGAAGACCGCGTTTCAGCTCGATGAATATGTCCTTCGAGGACAAGGCCTCGAAGTCTATACCCCCCGGTTTACTTTCCACGGTTTCCGCTATGTTGAAGTCACCGGTTTTCCAGGCCGTCCAACGCTCGATTCGCTGACCGGCCTGAGGCTGAACTCCGATGTTCCCGTCGCGGGTTCCTTTGAATGCTCGAACGAGCTGTTCAATCGCATTCAGCAAATGGTGCTCTGGACCGAGCTCGCCAACGTGTTTAGCGTGCAGTCCGATTGTCCGCACCGCGAGAAATTCGGTTATGGCGGCGACATCGTAGCGTCCAGCGAGATGGCCATGCTGAACTTCGATATGTCACGATTCTATGCCAAGGCCGCCCAAGATCTTCTGGATGATGTGCGTCCCAACGGTGGATTCACGGAGACTGCGCCTTATGTGGGCATTGCCGACGAGGGCCTTGGCGATAAGTCCGGTCCAATCGGATGGGGTACCGCGGAACCGCTTCTCCTTTGTCAACTCCGACAATACTACGGCGATCGGCGCCTCCTGGAACAACAGTATGAAGTGACAAAACGCTGGATCGCGCTTCTCAATTCCCGCGCCAAAGACGGCATCCTGGACAACGGCATCAGCGATCACGAAAGCCTCGCTCCCAAACCGCGGGCCCTCACAGGAACGGCCTTCTATTTCTACAACCTGAAACTCTTCGCTCAGATCGCAAAAGCACGGGGCAACGAATCCGACGCCGCCGATGCCGAAATCCAGGCCGACCGTGTCCGTGCCGCATTCAACCAAAAGTTCCTTCAGCCAGGCACAGGCCGTTACGACACCGCCACCCAGGCGTGCCAGGCATTCGCCCTCTTCATGGGATTGGCGCCTGCGGACGAGATCCCCCGCGCGTTGGATTTCCTCGTTAGGAACATTCGAGAGGAGTGCAAAGGCCATCTGAGCACCGGCATTTTCGGCACGAAGTATATGTTGAACGCCCTGACCGACCTCGGCCAGGCCGGCGTGGCGTTCGAGATCGTCAACCAACGCACCTTCCCCGGCTGGGGGCATATGCTGGAAAACGGCGCGACCACTCTCTGGGAACATTGGGAGTTCAGCGATAACACCTTCTCTCATAACCATCCCATGTTTGGATCCGTCAGCGAGTGGTTCTACAAAGCCCTGGCCGGCATCAAACCCGCCCCTGAAGCGGTCGGATTCGACAAAATCATCATTCACCCCCAATGGGTTGGTGATTTGAAGTGGGTCAAGGCCCACTACGACTCAATTCGAGGTAAAATCGTGAGCGAGTGGAATAGGGAACCCGGCCAATTTCAGCTACGCGTCCGAATTCCTGTCGGAGCGTCGGCCACTGTCTGCCTGCCCGCCCAGGATCCAGATCGGATCACTGTCAATGGAAAGCCCATCGGACACAACAAGGATGTTCAATTGCTCCGTAACGAAAATGGCACATCGCTCCTGGCTATCGGCTCCGGCGAATATCGATTCGTCTCAGCGGTCCCTTAAGCCATTCAATCGTTATGCCAACGGGCCAGAACTCAAACAAACCCGGCTGTCGAGGCCGCTTGCTCTCAATCCCAACATCTCAAGGTTTTATGAAATTCCATTCGTTGTTCGCTCTTGTCATTTTGACCTCAGGGACCCCCTTAGCCGCTGGTGAGCTTCGCATTCCGGCTTCCACCGCCTATACGCTGCCGGATGCCGAAGGGGCGCGGATCTCCCGCAGTGGCGTCACACGCTGGACCGATCCGGCCATCTCGATTAATTGGTACGGCCAATTCAAACGGACCGGTGATATCACGGCCAGGATCGTGCTTCGGCTGAATCAGGATGTCGCATCGAAACTCAAGCTCACCGTGGACGGCCAATCACACGACTGCCCTGTGAATGGCGCAGGCAAGGACACCCCCGTAATAGCGGATTTCGGAAAGTTCAACATCCCGAAGACCGGCTATCAACGTTTCACACTCGAATCGCTCAACCCCCCGGGGCAATCCTTTGGCGACCTCGATGCCCTGCTGTTGGACGGGCCAGCCCTCGCCGACGCCCATTTCAACCTGAAGGAACGACGGAATGCCGCGTCCGTTCACCTCGTGTATCCGGTGGGCCCTGGCACCAATATCGCCGCATTTTATTGTGAAGTCACCGCCGTCGAAGATCCTACCGCCACCTTCTACATGGCTTGCGGGTGGCATCGCGGGTACTTCGGAATGCAAGTCAACAGCCCAACCGAACGGCGCATCATCTTCTCGGTCTGGGATAGCGGTGACGAGGCCGTCAACCGGGACAAAGTGGCCGATGAAAACCGCGTCACGCTGGTGGGCAAAGGCGAGGGGGTTTATTCCGGTGATTTCGGCAACGAAGGCACCGGCGGTCACAGCCATTTGAAATACAACTGGAAAACCACCGATACCCAGCGGTTTATCGTCACCGCTCAGCCCACCAATGAAACCTTCACCCTCTACTCGGGTTATTGGTTTCATCCTGAAAAGAAAGCGTGGATGCTGATCTCGGCTTGGAAAGCCCCCAAGGAAGGCGGATGGATCAAAGGCCCCCATAGTTTCAGTGAAAACTTCTGGGGGAGCAACGGACATTTCCCGCGCAAAGCGCGCTACGGCAATCAATGGATTCGCACCCACACGGGTGAATGGATTGAACTGACCACGGCCAGTTTCAGTCACGACCCGACCGGACGCGGCGATCGCCTCGATCGTTTCATGGGCGTCGAAAACAACCAGTTTTTCCTGAGCCACGGCGGCTTCGTGGAGGGATTCACCGCGTTTGGTGAAAAGTTCAAGCGCCTTGCCACCGGCACGCCTCCTTCGGGGATCGTCCTGCCTCCAAAACCTTGATCCGGTAGCGGAGAAAGGACAGTCCGAAATCCCTGGGCGCTCAGCACCCGATCATTCGCATCTGAGTGCCACCACGGGATCGACCCGGGTTGCCCGGAAGGCCGGAAGGAAGCAGGCCAGCATGGCCACACTGCCCAGTCCCAGGGCTACTCCCGCATAGATCAGCGGATCAAACGGGCTGATCCCATACAAAAAACTCGATAACCAACGGGATGCCAACAAGGCTCCGATCAGCCCCAAAGCCCCCCCAATCGCGGTCAACCGAACGCCTTGACCGACCACCATCCGATAGATGTCCTTCGTTCCAGCCCCCAAAGCCATCCGAACGCCAATCTCATGGGCTCGCTGTTGCACGGAGAATGCCATAATGCCATAGACGCCCAAAGCCGACAGCGCCAATGCCACAAAGCCCAACACGGCCAGGAAAGAGGATGCAATCCTCGAGGCCAGGTAAGCCGCTTGAATGAAATCGGCGTAGGGAATCACCGCCCACAGTTCCACCGCCGAATCCAGGCGATGAATTTCCTGGCGCAATGGCGCCGCCAAGGCCTCGGGATCGCCTTCTCCCCGCATCACAACCCCCAGGTTCAGATCCCAGGCCCCCTGCTGATATGACACATACAAGAACGGTTTGGGCGGTTCATTCAGCGAACGGTATTTGCCACTCTGCACGATACCCACAACCGTCGCCTCGCGATTGCCCCGAACCCGCAATTTCCGTCCCAGGGCGTGCTGCCCCGGCCAAAAACGATGCGCCATGTGCTCGTTGATAATGACCGCGACCGGCTGATTGAGGTCATCCGCATCGGTGAAATCACGTCCTTCGATCAGCCGGATGCGCATGGTGGCGAAGTAATTCGGTGATACGATCGCGTAGGGCACAGTCATATCCTCGGCTCGAGCGGGCTGATACCCCTCCACGTTGACACCCATTCCAGGGCCGCCTTCGAATCCCAGGGGAAACCAACTGGCCAACGCCACATCCTTCACGCCCGGTAACGAAGCCAGTTGTTGACGAAGTTGCCGGTAAAAAGCCATTCCCGTCTGCTCGTTGTAACCGTGCATGCCAATTCTCAGGCCCCCCAGCAGCAATTGTCGCGGATCAAATCCAGGATCCACTTGGCGGGCCTTCTGAAATCCTTTGATGCACAGGCCGGCTCCGACCAGAAGCAGCAAGGCCAGGGCGATTTCGGTCGCCACCAGCGCGTTACGCAAGCCGTGATGGCTGGTGCCGGGATCCGAGGTTCGCCCGCCTTCCCGCAAGGTATAACTCAAGTTGCTTTTCGAGGCGCGTAAGGCGGGCGCCAATCCGAAACCCAGACCCGTCAGCAACGAAAGCAAAATCGTAAAGCCCAAAGTTTTGCCATCCAACTCAAACTGGTAGCCCACCGGTAAGTAGGTGTTCGGCATCACGAGCAACAACAAACCGGATCCCCAATGCGCGACGAGCATCCCGACCGCGCCTCCCAATAACGCCAGCAGGACGCTCTCGGTCAATAACTGCCGCATCAAGCGCAGCCGCCCCGCTCCCATCGCCAGTCGAATGGCAATTTCCTTGGTCCGAACCGTGGCCCGAACCAACAACAGATTGGCAATGTTCGCCGCAACTATCAGCAGAACCCCTAATGCCACCGCAAGCAGGATGCTCATCACGGGCAGGAAAAATCCCTGCCCGCCATAAGGCGATTTCCAGGGCGGCAGGATGCGAAATCGCAACTCGGTGTTCGTCGCCGGATAGCCGGCCTCCAGTTGTTGCGCCAAAAGATCCACAGCCGCCTGGCCCTTCGCAAGACTCACTCCGGAACGCAGCCTCGCCTGGGTGTGCAGCCAACGATCCCCGCGTTCGTTCATCGAGCCAAAGTTGGCCACTTGGGCGTGCATGGCCACCGGGGCCCAAAAATCGCAGCGCAAAGCGCTCATCGTCCCCTGAAATTCCGGGGGCGCCACCCCCACAATCGTAAAGGTCCTCCCGTTCAATTCGACTGTCTGCCCAACCACCTCAGGCCGCCCGCTGAACCGCCGCTGCCAAAAACCATAGCTCAAGACCATCACCGGATGTCCCCCAGGCTTTGTCTCTTCTTCCGACAGAAACGCGCGCCCCCGGATCGGCTTGACCCCGAGCACATCGAAGAAATTAACCGTGGTGATCTGGCCGTATATCCACTCGCTCCGTCCGTCCACCTTCAGGGATGCGGGCGTCACCTGCGAACCGATGATGCCCTCAAAAATGTTGGTCAATGCCCTGAGATCCCTGATGTCCAAATACGATACCGTGTCGAATTGCGCTCTGCCCCGAACCGAACACACCACCACCATTTGCTCCTGCCGCGCCACGCCCGGCCATGGACGCAATAAAACATTCTGGATCCAGCAAAACACCGTGGTGTTCGCCCCAATCCCCAACGCCAGTGTGATTAATGCCACCGCGGTGAAACCCGGACTCCGGCATAACTGGCGGATGGCATATCTCAAATCGGTCATCATGATCTCATTCACTCCCAACTTGCGGACCCGTCACCTCTCCCAGTCCAAGTCTGATGACTCCGGTTCGGAGACCGCTCCCCTTCCTTCTGCAATTGCTGTGCCATCGCTTCTCTTGCCCAGATTCAGATTCAACCGCTCTTGCCCCCTCCGATGATCTTCACAGTTAATCTCCGCCTTCTTCCTCTTGATCAGAGAATTGCGAAATACGGATTCCACTCGGTCAACACGTCGAATGTCGGACATCTCCGACCTGCCACGGTTTGATCCGCAACCGCCTGAGATCGGTTTTGCATTTACGGGATCACATTGTCCCATAAATGGGACGATCCTATCTCGCCTCTTCGACGTATTTGTGGCCCGTCAAGTTCCGAGCTAAGCGGTCGGTTGGCGTCTTGGATTCTGGCCTCTTGTTCGCCTGGACATGGACCGTTCCGGGTGTCGTCCCTTCAGGGCAAACCAATTTGTGGATGATCGTGTTCCTGGACAGGGAAATGAGGGTCACATCTCATAATTATACAATTCAATCCCTTGTTATGAGAGGTGACCCTGACTTCAGACGCCGGCAACGATACCGATTCCGAGTTGAGTGGAAGCCCTCGACCAAGAAAAGGGCATTCGTAGTTGGCCGGCCTTCATGGGCGTCCATTGGCGTTCATTAGCGGTTATGGTTCACGAGCGTCCGTTGCCGGTTGCTCAGCAGATCGCCAGATGGACTACAAATGAATGGCCACAACAACAAATGACTCAAAATAAATGCATTTTCGAGGCTATGAATCTGTCTTCTAGACCGGTTGCCATAATAAGTTTCCGAATGGCAGGAGGAATTTTGGCCGCCCTTGACTTTTTAAGCATAACTTCTAACCTGCGGATCAAACTAGAATAGCGTTACAGCTCAGGACCGCCATGAAAACGAAAATCATCCTTGCCATTTCACTATGCCTGAACCTGGTTCTCGCGCTCGGGTATTTCTTGACGGATCGAAAACGGGAGTCTCAAGCGGCCGCGCCGGCTGTTCCGGCCGCCACATCGGCGGTTTCGGTGATGGTTCGGACAAATTCAGTCGGCGGCGAATCCAGCGCGGTTCGATTGATCGACTGGCGGATGGTCGAGTCCGAGGATTACCGGAAATACATCAGCAACCTGAAGGCGATTGGATGTCCCGAGGAAACCATCCGGGACATTATCATCGCCGATGTCAACAAGCTGTTCGAATCACGCCGAATCGAGCGCGGCAAGACGGCCAAGCGTTTCGAGTATTGGAGGACCGGCCAACAAATCCTCGCGGGTTTGATTGATGAGGAGAAAATCAAGGAACAGCAGGACTTGGTCAAAGAGAAGCGCGCCTTATTAAAGGAATTGCTGGGGGTGGAACCTGATTTGAAGGCCGATCTGGTGTCGGGCGCGGTCAATCCCTATGAAACGATGCTCGATTTTCTGCCGCCGGAAAAGCAAACCCAGCTGCTTGAGCTCGAACAAAAGTACAGCGCCAAACTATTGGGCAAGATAAAAGTCGGAAGCCAGGATGCCGAGGACCTCAAAGAAGCCCGGAAGGTGCAGCAGGAAAAGGATGCGGAACTGGCCAAGCTGCTGAGTCCTCAAGAAAAGGAGGAATTCGACCTTCGGATGTCGCCAACGGCTATGATCATGCGAATGCAACTCTCGGGTTTTCAGCCGACTGAACAGGAATTCCGCGAGATTTTCAAACTCCGGAAGTCGTTTGATGACGAGCATAGCGTGCTGGGCATGTCGAGCTCGGACAAGCCGGATCAGGAAAAGCGCGCCGCCGCCCAAAAGATTCTGGATGACCAGGTAAAGACGTTGCTGGGCGAATCCCGATTTGCCGAATATCAGCGCGTCCAGGATTATACCTATCAGAGCATCGCCAAAGTGGCGGAACGCGAGGGATTGACGACGGATGCGGCGATTAAGGTCTACGACATGAGGCAAGCCGCTCAGGAATCGGCCAGGAAACTGCGCGAGGACACGACGTTAACAACCGAACAGCGTCAAGCCGCCCTGCAGGCCGTGCGAGCGGAGAGCGAAAAGGCCATTGTCCAAACCCTGGGGCAAAGCGGACTCGATCGCCTTAAGAAACAGCCGGGAGGCATGTGGTTACGCATGATTAGCCCGGATCCCAAACCGTAGCGCGGCTCTGTCCGAAGGGCCAGCGGCAGTGCCAAAGCGTCTTTTGGGATCCCGCTATAACTTCCGATAGACCAGGAGAACGGAACCGGGTTTGGAGTCGATGGCCACAGGCAGGCCCTGACTTGCCAGCTCGCGACCGCTTTGCCGCGTCTGGGTTCCGGTATCGAGGTTCGTCACTTCATAGGATGCCGTTTCATCGAGTCCTTGGAGTGGGAAACGGCAGGTTTCGTAAGGGCTCTCGGGCCGGCGCAAGGCGACCACGAGTCCCTGACGGTTATCGGATCGGTTCAGTTGATAGGCCATCCATTGGTCGGTGGCCTGGGAATATCCGGTCAGGGGATAGTAGTCGCCGTAGTAGAAGTCGCGAATACGGAGATATTGTTCGAGGGTTTTTCGTGCCCAGTCAAAAGGAAAGTCCACAGGAAGAGGTCCGGTGGGCCCGTCACCGGAATGGTTCCAATTGATGCAAAGGCTGCTGCACATGCTGCTTCGAAATTCGTAGGTGTCGCCCTCACGATCCTGGCTAATGGCGCTGAATGGCACCCAGGCGAGAAGCCCGTAACTATGGCACTGGTGAGCGATGGCGTCTCGCGGGCCGTCCGTCCGCCAGAACGGTGTGGCGCGCCCGATGGTTTCGAGGTCGATGCGTCGTCCGCCCGAGGCGCAGTTATCGATGATGAGATGCGGGTGCCGGGCAAGCAGACCGTCCCAGAAGGCATACAAGCCTTCAATATGGCGGATCTCGGCCATGCCCTGGCGATCCGGGGCATCGGCCTTTTGCCAGAAGGGGACAGGGTCCATATTGAAGTCCTGCCGGTAGCAGCCAAGGCCGAATTCATCAATCCGGCCGGCGATGAAATCGGTGATAAATCGGCAGGCATTGGAATTGCCGAGGTTCATGAGGAGGTTGTCGCCGCCAAGATCAATCAGCCATTTCCCATGTTCCTGGTGCCAGGGTGTGCCCTTGAAAACGCGTTCGGGTTCGAACCAAAGCATCAATTCCCGATGATCTTGGCGAAGGAGCGTGCTGAGAGGCTTGAAGCCTTCCGGATAGAGATTGGTTTTCACTCGCCAGTCACCCACCGACGAGGCCCATTGTTCGGTTTTCTCGAGGATCGGTTTGCCGTACCATCCGGCGTCAATCCAGTAATAATCAATGGGGAGACGATGTTGAATGAACTTGTGGATGTTATCCAGGTGAACCGCGGCCGGGGTGCTTCCCCAGTTGCCGCAAGTGATGGGGGCCTGAAGATGCTGGCCGTTCTTTTTCGGACGGTGATGCGCCAGAATGAACTGACGCAGCAGGTTCTGGCCCCGCCACCGATTGCCCTCGTAACGCAGAGCCAAGATCCGGGGCGTTCGAATTTCCTCTCCGGGACGCAGCACCAGGCGGGTGGTTGCCATGCCTGCGTTGACGCGAACCGCTCCTGGATTCTTCGCCTCGAACTTTGCCGCCCATCGACCGCTCCAGCCTATGGCCAGGACCACACCTGAGCCAGAGCCTTCCAGGTTGAAAAAGGGCAGGATCTCGCTCGAGGATCGTCCGTCCTTGGGTGTCAACGCTAAGCGGGCGCCGGGCTTGAGCTCGGCAATCTGAGGGGCAAAATCATCGAAACTCGCCACACCACCTTTGGCCCAATGCAGGATGGTTCCGCCAGGACCGGACAGCCTGAACACGCTGTCCATGGCCTGTATATTTTCGAGGAGAGGCGAGTCTTTGTCACCGTTGTTCTTGAATCGGACCACCCATTCCACAGCGGGAAAATCCTGAAAGCATGTCGCCTCGAGACGAACCTCCATCTTGGAATCTGGATCCAGATAAACGACCTTCTGGGAGTCGCCGATCCCGTCCAATCTGGACTGGGCGACTTCTCTTTTCCAATGCGGCAACAGTTCGGCGCTCGGTTTTCCTCCAAAAACAAAAGAAAACTGGGATGGATTTTCATCGGCCGACAGCGTCGAGGCCAGGTCCTGAAGCCTCAATCGGATTCCGTCCTGCATCTCGATCTCGGCTCCGCCCCACAAGGCTTGATCCCAGCCCCGCCCATCCCCTCCGTCGTCAACACGAATCTCGAATTCCCTCGCTCCATCGAGCGGTATGCTGATGGACCGAGGTGCGTCTTTGAGTTTCATGAGGGGAGATGTCAGGACTTCCTGATCTCGGGTCCGAACATGAAAGGTCACTGAACCATGACCTGCCTCGGCGCCGCGCCGCGTGTCGTCGTTGTTCTCGAGCCCGATGTCGCTGACAAATCGAGCTGCCGGACGGTCCAGGATGATGCGCAAGTGTTTATTGGCATTAAAAGCCAGGCCATGGGAGTAGGTTTTCTCGCCAATCTGAAAGGGGGTTCCGCGCCACGATCGCCCGATGGACACGCCGTCGGGGACATCTTCCCTCAGAATCACCAGACGGGAGCGGTCCGTGGGGTTGCCCGGCCCAAAAGATGATTCGGCCCACTGTCTGCTGAGAGCGATCTCGTTGGGATCAGGGATCACCGCCATGGCGACCGGTAAAACCAGCACGCACGCCATGAGAAACAAAGTGCCCGGACGGATGTAACAGCGGAGAGCCCCCATAAGTTTCAAAGAAGTCCTGTTCATGACAGGCTCGGATCTTACCGGCGACGATTAGGAAACGTAAATCCAATTCGGATAGACCGCGAATTGAAACTAGGAAACGCTAATCAAGGCAGGCAGAATTCTCAGGCACCGGGAAGGATGGCAACTGCCGCGTTTTTCCGGCCATGATCATTCCACAGTAGTGATTTTCGACGCGCGTTCGAACTTGCCGGCTTCGCGCCCCTTGAGAGCCGCCAAGGCAAAGGAGATCATTTCCACGGGGAGCATTTCGGTGATTGGACGCAGTCGCTCGGGGGCTTCCGGAAGACAAAACGCCCCCCCCCATTCTCCCGGGCCAATCAATCTTGAACGGCCACCCGCGCCGATGATGTCATCGCTGAGCCGTCGATTGAGGGCTGCGGCTCGAGCATTCCCGAGAAAGACGGCCACGAACACGTCGGAGCTCAGCATCTCGAACGGACCGTGTCTGAACGCGGCGCTGCTCATGCCTTCCGCGTGGAAGTGCGCCGATTCCTTGATGATCAGGCCGCCAACGGCTGCCGCGGCCAAAGAGGCGCCCCGGCCGGTCAGGAACAAGCTGCGCGCGCCCACCAGCTCGGTCATCAGGGATTCCACATGCCTTCGCCATTCGGTCAGATACAGAGACACTGCCGGCGCAGCCAGCTGCAAATCTTTGCGCAAAGCCGTGCGGTCGACTCCACACAAGATCCCCGACAGCCACGAAACCGCCATCAATGTCGCGAGATAAGTCTTGCACGAAACCGTCGATTCCAGTCCCGCCTGGGTGAACAGGGAGACGGTCGCCCGGCTCGCCAAAGGCGATTGGGCCGTGTTCGTAATAGCGATCAGTTCAACGCCGCGCGGCATCATATCCAATAGCCGGACAATTTCCACGCTGGCGCCCGATTGAGAGACCACGATCAGGAGAGTGCCGGCCTTCAACAAGGGGTATTGATCCAAGAGCAACTCCGAGGTCTCGACCTTGTGCGAGGCGAGTCCACGCCCGATAAGATCCAGGTGCAAGGGGTGAAGGGCATGAAACGAAGAACCCATTCCGGTCAAGACGACCTGGGTGAGTTCGCCTTGGTGTAAACGACCTGTCAATGACTCCAAACCGGGAGGAATTGCCAGCGCTTGTTCGGTGTTTTGCAGGGCCTTTGGCTGCTCCAAAACATCGGCCAGATAGGGTCCTTCGATAATGCGGCCACTCATAGTAGTATTCCCAACGGATCGCTCAAAGCCTCGTTTCGGCTTCACGTTCGCCCCGCATTTCCGTATGCTGCGAGGCGAAATGATTACACGGCTTGTCGTTGAGAATTTCAAACTCCATTTCCAGGTCATTATGCGCGTTATCAACATGGATCGAACTCCAAAACCCGAATCCAATATGCTTCGTCCTTTATTGCCTTTGCTGCTTGTGGCTGGTTGGTGCTCTATGACCGCCGGATCAGGCGCCGACCTGTCCCCAATCCAACTTCGATGTGAGCATGCGGAACAGCCGCTGGCCGTTGACTGCTCCCGGCCACGGTTCAGTTGGATCAACGAATCCACCTCGGGAAAGCGCGCCCTTCGGCAGTCCGCATACCAGGTGCTCGTGGCCTCGACGGCGGATGCCCTGGCCCGGGATCGCGGGGATCTTTGGGACAGCGGCAAGGTCGAGAGCGATGCCTCGATCGAGATCGAATATTCGGGCCGGCCGCTAGCCGCTCGGCAGCAATGTTTCTGGAAGGTCCGAACCTGGGATCAGGATCGGCAGGCCAGTCCCTGGAGCCCAACGGCGTCGTGGACAATGGGGTTATTAACGCAAAACGATTGGCGGGCCAACTGGATCCAGGCCCAGCAAAAAGGCGAGCCCATGCCCATTTTCAGGCGAGCCTTTGTCTTATCGAAGCCCGTGCGACGCGCCGTGTTATATGTCAGCGGTTTGGGCCAGCATGAAGTCAGGCTGAATGGACAAAAGGCCGGCCAGGCGGTCATCGAGCCGTCGTGGTCCAATTACCGCAAGACCTGCTATTACCGCGCCAACGATGTGACCTCCCTGCTACGGCCGGGAACCAATGCCATCGGCGCGCTCCTGGGCAACGGCATGTATAACGTCGTCGGGGGGCGGTATGTGAAATTCAAAGGATCCTTCGGCCCGCCGAAGCTGATTTGCCAACTCGACGTTGAACATCAGGACGGATCACGAACCGTGATCGCCAGCGATGCCACCTGGAAATGGACCGAGGGCCCGATCCGGTTCTCCTGCACCTTTGGAGGCGAGGACTTCGACGCTCGCGAAGAACCATCCGGCTGGGATACCCCGGGCTTTTCCGATGCCTCGTGGACGGCTGTGACTGTTGTGAATGGGCCGGGCGGTGAGCTTCGCAGCGAGATCGTCCCACCCATTCAGCCGATGATCCACTACGAACCGGTCAAGATCACCCCGCTCGAGAATGGGGCTTATGTCTACGATCTCGGCCAGAATTTCTCGGGCTGGCCAAGCCTTCGCGTCCGCGGGCCGGCGGGCCGGAAGATCAAACTCATACCCGGCGAGCTGCTCGATGATCGCGGAGCGGTGAGCCAGGCCAGCTCCGGAGGGCCGATGTGGTTCAGCTATACCCCGAAGGGCCAGGGGATCGAATCATGGCAACCGCGGTTCACCTACTACGGCTTCCGTTACGTGCAAGTAGAAGGCGCCGTGCCCGCCAACGCCTCGGGCGCTCCGGCCGATCTTCCTCGCATCGAGAAACTGACTGGAGAGTTCCTTCATACCGCGGCCGATGGATGCGGCCGTTTTGAATGTTCCAATGACCTGGTGAACCGGATCCATTGGCTGATCAACGCGGCGATCCTGAGTAATTTCAAGAGTGTCCTGACCGACTGTCCTCATCGGGAGAAACTGGGCTGGCTGGAGGTTTCCCACTTGCTGGCATCGAGCATCCTGCACAACTACGACGGCGCGCGGTTCTACGAGAAAATCTGCCGCGACATGCGCGAGTCCCAATTGGAAAATGGCCTGGTCCCCGATATTTCCCCCGAGTTCACCGTTTTTTCGGATGGCTTTCGAGACAGCCCGGAATGGGGTTCCGCCTGCGTGGTTAATCCGTGGGTCCTCTGGGAAACCTACGGCAACCGGCGCGCCTTGGAGGAGAACTATGAAACCATGAAGCGGTACACCGATTACCTGGCCTCGCGCGCCGACGCCCAGGGGATCGTGGCCTATGGACTGGGCGATTGGTGCGACGTTGGACCCAAAGGACCCGGCCCGTCGCAGTTGACCTCGCTCGGACTCACCAGCACCGCGATGTTGTTCAACAACCTCGTGATCCTGGAAAAAACGGCCCGAATCCTGCAAAAAACCGACCAGGCCGAAGGCTTTGCCAAACGGGCGCGTGAAACGCGCGATCACTTCCAACGAACGTTCTTCCATAGTGATCAGAACAATTACGATCGCAACAGCCAGGCCGCCAACGCCATCCCGTTGACCCTCGGCATTGCCGAAACCGACCGACGTCCGGCGATTCTCGAGAATCTGGTGCGGGATATTCGCGCCAACAAGAACCGGGTGACCGCCGGCGATGTCGGATTTGTTTATCTGGTCAGAGCCCTGACCGACAGCGGACGGGGCGATGTCCTTTACGATATGCTGGTGCAAGACGAAGGCCCGGGCTACGTCTATCAACTCAAGAAAGGGGCCACTTCGCTAGTGGAAACCTGGGACGCCAATCCCGCCACCTCGCAAAACCACTGCATGCTGGGACATATCGAGGAATGGTTGTATCGCGGCCTGGGAGGCATCCGTCTGGATCCCGCCTCCCCGGCATTCAAGCATTTCATCCTCCGGCCTGATATCCCTCGAGACCTGGAGTGGGTGAAGGTCTCGTATCAGTCGGTTTACGGCCCCATCGACAGCCAATGGCGCCAGACCATCGCAGACCATCGCGTGAACTTCAAATGGACGGTGAACATCCCCCCCAACACCTCAGCAACGATCTTTGTTCCGGCGCACGACCTCAGGTTAGTCCGTGAATCAGGCCAGCCGGTCCGTCAATCAGCCGGGCTCAAGTTCCTGAAAATGGAACTCTCCCACGCCGTGTTCGAGGCGGGCTCGGGGAGATATCAGTTTGAATCGCAGTGGGAGTAAGAGCGGTGGTTTGTTTTGCGCGCGTCATTCGCGGCAGCCAATCCCATTGCCGCCGGTGAAACCACACTTTAACCGCATAAGGCGGGCACCCGGCCAGATCCGGATACGGGTCCTCGGTGACGAAATTGCCCGCATCGAGATTCACGCCGAGCCTGGGGCTTTTCACGGCCTTGACTAGTCTCCAAGCTTCGATATCCGGGCCTCAGATAACTCGGCCCTCCGAGACGAGCGGTTCATGCGAAGATATGAAAGGCAGGGGGGGTCTGGGACCGGAAGCTCGGTGCTTCGCACTTGTGGACGGCCATGGGCTTTGGGACCGGCTGAAGCCGGACACCGAACCGACTGGGGGCCCTCCAGAACGGAGGGACTCATTCTTCCGCACGTTCGCAGCGATTCCGCGCCTGAGCGAGCCCTGTTTTATTGCATGGCTCGGGCGATGGAATTCCACCAAAGGTCATGGAGGTCGGATACAGACCACGACCAGGTCCGGGCGTCGATTTTGATGGAAAACGCATCGCCACCGACGCGGCCCACAATGGCCGCAGTCACCCCCATGTGACTCGCTCGCGACAGGATGGGGTCGACATTGCCGGGAGCGCACGAGACCACAATCCGGGACTGGGCTTCACCAAATAACAGGGCATCGAGCCTCGAAGAAGCGGGCAGCTCCACCTGGGCGCCAATCAATCGCGGCGTTCCGCGGGCAATCTGTTGAGAAATGCAGCATGCCGCCAACGCGACGGCAAATCCGCCTTCGCGGCAGTCGTGGGCGCTCTTGACGAGGCCCGCCTGGATGCAGGCGCGAGCGGCGGATTGCACGGCCTTTTCCTTTTCCAGATCACAAAGCGGCGGGGTGCCGTTCTTGGTGTCACGAATCCGTTTGAGATAAGCGGAGCCACCCAGGCCATGAAGGGGATCGCGTTTTTCAACCAGATCGCCCAGCAGCAGGATGACATCGCCGTCGTCCTTGAACCACTGGGTAGTGATATGCTCGGATTTTTCGATCAGACCCACCATGCCCACCGTGGGCGTGGGATCGATGGCACCCTCCGGGCTTTGGTTGTAAAGACTGACATTGCCGCCCGTCACAGGCGTATGGAAGGCCCGACAGGCCTCGGCAAGGCCTTCGATCGATTTCCGGAGCTGAAACATGATCTCCGGATTGAGGGGGCTGCCAAAATTCAAATTGTCGGTCACCCCCAGAGGAACAGCCCCGGAGCACGTGAGATTCCGGGCGGCCTCGGCCACCGCAATTTTGCTGCCTTCGTAAGGATCGAGATAAACGTAAATCCCGTTGCCATCGACGGTGAGCGCCAGATATTTCTCCCGAAGCCCGGACTTCTTATCGCCGCTGGCGACATTGGCGAGGCCCCCCGCGGGAAGCGAATCGGTCTTGATGCGGATAACCGCCGCGTCGGACCCCGGGCATACGGTCGAGCCGTTCCGGACCATGTGATCGTATTGCCGGTAGACCCAGTTCTTGGACGCGATCGTGGGACAAGCCATCAAGATTTTCAGATCGGCCACCGGATCCTGCGTATCGGGAACATCGCGCAAGGTGAATGCGCGAACTTCCGGGAGATAGGCGGGTTCACGGAACTCACGATGGTAGACGGGCGATTCGTCGGCAATTTGCTTGGCGGGAATGTCGACAACGATTTGTCCGTGGTTTTTTACCACCATATGGCCCGTGTCGGTCACGTGACCAATCAAGGCCCAGGGCAGATCCCATTTGTCGAAGATCCGTTGCACCTCGGCTTCACGACCGCGCTGAACAATGATCAACATGCGCTCCTGCGACTCGCTGAGCATGATCTCGTAAGGCGTCATGTTGGGGGCGCGCTGCGGAACCTTGCTGAGATCGATTTCGATGCCGGTCCCGGCGCGGGCGGCGGTTTCGCAGGTCGAACACGTCAGGCCGGCGGCGCCCATGTCCTGAATACCCGCCACAGCGTCGGTGGCCAGCAACTCGAGGCAGGCTTCCAGAACGAGTTTTTCCATGAAGGGATCGCCCACCTGGACGGCGCCGCGCTGTTGTTCGGCCGATTCTTCAGTGAGGTCCTGCGAGGCAAACGCGGCCCCGGCGAGGCCGTCCCGCCCGGTGGCGGGTCCCACGTAAAACACCGGATTGCCGACACCCTTGGCGGCGCCTCGGGCGATTTGGTCGTGTCGCAGGACACCCAGACAAAAGGCGTTCACCAACGGATTACCCTGGTAAGTGCTGTCAAAATCCACTTCGCCAGCGATCGTCGGAATGCCGAAGCAATTGCCGTAGTGGGCAATTCCCGCCACCACTCCGCGGAACAACCGGCGCGATTCAGGCGAGGTGATCTCGCCAAAACGGAGCGAGTTCATGGCGCAGACGGGGCGCGCGCCCATCGTGAAAATATCGCGGATAATGCCTCCGACACCGGTGGCGGCCCCCTGGAAGGGCTCGACGGCGCTGGGATGGTTGTGCGATTCCATCTTGAAGGCGATGGCCAGGCCGTCCCCGATGTCGATAATCCCGGCGTTTTCTTCGCCGGCTCCGACCAGGATGCGTGACGAGCGGGTTGGAAATTGTTTCAGCAAAGGCCGGGTGCTCTTATACGAGCAATGCTCGCTCCACATGACGGAGAAGATCCCCAGTTCGGTATAACTGGGATCGCGCCCAAGAATGGCCCGGATATGCTGGTATTCGTCGGGGGTGAGACCGTGTTCCTTGACCAGCTCGGGAGTGATGATCGGATCAGTCATGGTGTTTGAATCATGCTCGATAAGATGTGCCGGCCATCGGCGCTGCCCAGAATATCCTCGCTCGCCCGTTCCGGATGGGGCATCAGTCCGGCCACATTGCGTTTCTCGTTGCAGATGCCCGCGATGTTTTCGACCGATCCATTCGGGTTGGCCTCGCTCACCGGATGGCCTTGCGCGTTGACATATTGCCAGAGAACCTGGCCGTTGGCTTTCATCCGAGCCAAGGTTTCGGCATCCGCAAAATAGCAGCCTTCGCCATGGGCAACCGGGATGCGCATCAGTTTGCCGGGAGGAATTGCCCGGGTGAAGGGCGAATCGTAATGAACCGCGCCCAGGTGGACATGCTCGCAACGGAATTGCAGGGAACGATTCCGGACCAGGGCGCCCGGAAGCAAGCCGGCCTCGCATAGGATCTGGAAACCGTTGCAGATCCCCAAAACCAGCCCGCCAGCCGCGGCAAACTCCCGCACGGCGCGCAGGACCGGACTGAACCGCGCAATGGCGCCCGTGCGCAAGTAGTCTCCGTAGCTGAACCCTCCCGGGACAATCACCGCGTCGGCGTTCCCCAGGGATTCCTCCTTGTGCCACAACAATTGGGTCGGTTGACCCAGGACATTGGCGAGCACATGGACGCAATCCTGGTCACAGTTGGAACCGGGAAATTGCAGGACGGCGAAGTTCATGCCAGTTCAAAATGATAATCTTCAATCACAGGATTGCTCAGCAGTTTGCGGCATGCGTCGTCGATCTGCTGGTGCGCCTGGGCGGGATCGCCCTTCAGCTCAATCTCCAGGTACTTGCCCACATGCACCGCCTGGATCCCCTGGTATCCCATATGTTCCAAGGCTTGCTGGACCGCCTTGCCCTGCGGATCCACCACGGCTTTCTTCGGGGTAATGATAATCTTTGCTTTCATGCGTTTAAATGGGCTCAACCCACACCCTAACTCGGGGATCATGTTGGAGAAAGCCTCGGTCCCACGCCAGTTTTTTCTTTCCGACACCCGCCCCCGCCCGCGCGCCTGGCATCTGACCTGGCGGCGCTCCCGCCAAAATCGGAAGTGATTTTCGCCTAAGCCTGTTTTTGGATGTTCATTGGCGTTCATTGGCGTCCATTTGCGATACAAGGCCCAGGATGCCCGTTGCGATGCATCATTTTTCACCTTATTATAGGTGTAAGATGGGCTTCAGCGTGCTCAAACCGGAAGCGCAAGGCGCCAAGTTCAACGAGGCGCTGCTTGCCATGGATCGCCTCTCTCTTCAGGCATTGGTGGCTCAAGCCAGGAATACTCTCAGCCCCGGGGATGTGATTGAACTCCTGGTGGTGCCGGCGCTGGAAAGGTTGGGGAAAGGATGGGAAGAAGGCACGATTGCTCTCTCTCAGATTTTTATGGGGGGGCGCCTCTGCGAAGAGCTCGTTGACCAGCTCTTGCCGAAGGCGAGTCCCCAGCGGAAAACCCAGCCGAAGATGGCCATTGCCGTTCTCGAGGATTATCACCTGCTGGGAAAACGCATCGTCTACTCCACGTTGCGGGCGGGCGGATACGAGATCCTGGATTTTGGACGGATTGAGGCGGATAACCTGGTAAGACGGACGATCGACGAAGGGATCCAGGTTCTGTTGATTTCGACCTTGATGCTCCACTCCGCGCTGCGAGTCAGGGTCGTTCGCGACGGCTTGGCTCGGGGCGCTCAGCCGGTAAAGATCCTTGCCGGCGGAGCCCCCTTTCGATTCGACGACCAGCTTTGGCGCGAAGTCGGGGCCGATGCCACCAGCCGGACGGCGGTTGGCGCCATTCCGATTATCCATCGCTGGACCGGAGGCGCCCTATGATGACGGCGGCCGTGACTTCGCTTCAACGGGTCCTGACCGCTCTGGATCACCGTGAACCCGATCGTGTGCCGTTTTTCCTGCTCGCAACCCTTCATGGAGCCCGGGAATTGGACCTTTCAGTCCGCGAATACTTCGATCGCCCCGAGCATGTCGTGGAAGGCCAGCTTCGGCTGCGCGCCAAATACCGGCATGACTGTCTTTCGGGTTTTTTTTATGGGCCGATGGACGTGGAAGCCTGGGGGGGAGAAGTGGTTTTCGCGGAGGACGGACCGCCAAACTCGGGATCGCCTTTCCTAAAGGATGCCGAAACTATCAGGATACTGGAGGTCCCGAAGGTGCGGGAAAGTCGTTGTTTGCGGAAAGTGCTGGACGCTCTGAAAATGCTCAAAGACAAGGCCTCAGGCCAGGCGCCGATCCTGGGCGTGGTCATATCGCCCTTCTCGCTGCCCGTCATGCAAATGGGCTTCGAGAGTTACCTCGAACTTCTCTTCAATCAACCCGAGCTTTTCGACCATTTGATGAGGTTGAACGAGGAGTTTTGCGTGGAATGGGCCAATGCCCAACTCGAGGCCGGCGCCACGGCAATTTGCTACTTTGATCCGGTCTCCTCCCCCTCCATCGTGCCCAAAGCACTCTACTTGAAAACAGGGAATGTCATTGCGAAACGGACTGTGGCGCGAATCAAGGGACCCGTGGCGATCCACCTGGCCTCAGGACGTTGCCTGCCCATCCTGGATTGCATCGCACAAAGCGGCATGATCGCCGTCGGGGTGAGCGCTGCTGAAGATCTTGGCATAGTCAAGGCCGCCTGCGACAGAAAGCTGGCCGTCATGGGCAACCTCAACGGCATCGAGATGCGACGATGGACTCCCTTAAACGCCGAGGCAAAAGTCAAGGAGGCCATCACCAAAGCCGGGCCCGGCGGTGGCTTTATCCTGACCGATAACCACGGTGAAATCCCCCCGCAAGTGTCCGAGGAAATCCTGATGGCGGTCTCCGAAGCGGTCCATCGTTGGGGCCGTTACCCGTTGGATTGGATGGAGGGCTATGGACCAGAATAAGTTGCATTTGCTCGTCTGCAGGAATCTCGCCGGCGAAATGGAAGCCGTTTTGAAGACGGAATCGTTCGAAGACGTGAGGTTAGAGTTGTATGCCGCTGGTTGCCAATGTCTACCCGCCGAGCGGCGTCCCATGGCAGATGCCATTCGCGCAAATAAGGGTCGGAACGGGAATTGGCGCCTTGTAGGTTGTGACGGCCCGGCCGGCGCCGATCGAACGTCAAACCAATGGAGGCTGTTTGATCAACCTCAGATAGGGCAATGCTGCGAAATGCTCGTTGGACGCAGCGTCGCTGAGAGCCTGGTTAAGGAAGGAGCCTATCTGCTGACGCCAGGATGGTTGGCGCATTGGCGCAAAGCCCTTGCATCCTGGGGATTCCAAACAGAAACCGCCCGGGAATTTTTCGCGGAAGCCATCACCCGCCTGGTATTGCTGGACAGTGGTGTTGATACGGAAAGTCCACGGCATTTGCGGGAGTTCGCCGATTATGTTCAGCGTCCCAGTCAAATCTTGACTGTGGGCTTGGACCACTTCCGTTTGTTCCTCACGAATACAGTTTTTCAATGGCGGCTCAAAAACCAACAACAATCCTCGGAAACCGAGCTCATGGAGGCAAACCGCAGGCTGGCCGATTACGCCATGATGAATGACCTCATCGGCCGCATGACCGCCATGAAATCAGAATACCAGGTCATGGACGCTATCTTTGAACTGTTTACGATGCTGTTTGCCCCCGCCCGGTTGATCTACGTGGCTGTCGGCGAGGGACGTCCAATGATCGTCCGTTCCATCCCAGCCGCCCTCGCCCAAGACCCTGAACACGCCAAACGACTCCTCAAACAGCGGCAGAAACATGCCTGGACCGAATCCGAACGAGGATTTCTCCTCCGCATCGGCCAGGAAAACGATCCGGTGGGAATCCTCGAGGCGGATGACCTCGCTTTTCCAGACAATCGCCAGCATTACCTGAACCTCGCTCTGGGACTCAGCCAGGTGTGTGGACTGGCGATCCGGAATGCGCGCACCTACGAGCAATTGGCCTCCATCATCGTCGAATTGGAGGGCGCCCTGGCCAACGTAAGAACATTGAGCGGCCTTCTGCCCATCTGCGCCTCCTGCAAAAAAATCCGCAACGACAAAGGCTATTGGGACCAGATCGAAACCTATATCTCAACCCACTCCAATGCCCGGTTCAGCCACGGCTTATGCCCCGATTGCCTGCACAAACACTATCCTCAATTCGCCACGAAATACCCCAAAGTCCCCCCTCCGTAATCCCCACATCGAAAAGGGCAAACTCAGGGTAATTTCGGTTGACGCACCGGTCGTCAAATCCTTCAGCCGCAGCCAGGCGGCTTGCCGCAAACGGGGATGTTCGGCATCGGATTTTGCTCTCCTGATTGCGGCCACAGCTATAGTACACGGATTGATTCTCGCCACCCTCAACACCCGGCCGACAGTCGTTGGTCCAGGAGGGGCAATGCTGCCGACAAGTCGACGGGATTTCCCAACACGCATGCTGAGATCGCGGGCATGAGCTCCGGCCAATGCAGGGACAAGGGCGGGCGCGCGGCATCGGCCAGATCGGCCGGTTCCGGCAGCCGGTTCTCGACCGCTAGAGCTCGAGCCAGCGATAGCGCGGCCTCCCTGAATGAGGCGCGCGATTCTTCATCCAGATCGCCCTGGTGCAGCAAACGCGACATCTTGAGTTTTCGGCCCGCCTGAGCGCGGTAAGCGCCGGCTTTGGCCTGTTCCTCGGCGGAGAGCGTTGGCGGGGTCTGGGCTGGCGCATCCAGAGGGAACAAGGGACGGCTGGCGCGAGAATTTAGCGTAATCAGGCCGCTGGCCATAAGCCGGTGCAAGGCTTCGTCGGTCGATCGATCAATCACTTCCAGTTGAACGGGGCAGAGCGGATCGCTTTGGCCGGGTCCAAAATAATCCTGGTGCAGCGCCGCCAGTCTCTCACGCCACTGCGCGGCATCATGATCCACCACAACATACAGAACGGAATGGGGAGCATCTTTGGGATAACGTTCTTCGCAACGCACCAGGGCGCCGTTGATTCTGTCGCGGGCTTCCTGGGCAAAGCCCAGGGCGCGATCGACAGGCAGTTTCCTGGCGCGGGGCGTTTCGGTTTCTTCAGACAAGGGGACTTTAGGTTCCATGAGTTGCTGCAACCGTTTCAGGAAAGTCTGCCTTCCGCCGCGGAGCTTAATCTCCTTGAGGTCGCCCTTATGATCGAGAACACTGTCCGCGAGGGCTTGTTTGAGGGCAAGGGTTTCGAGCATCCGATGCTCAATGCTGTTCTCAGAAACGAGGTTGATCACCGTCACCGGCCGGGTCTGGTTCTTGCGCCAGGCCCGGGCGATGCGCTGCTCCAGTCGGGCGGGATTCCAGGGCAGATCACAGTTGATGACGACACTGGCCTGCTGCAGGTTCAGGCCGGTGCTGCCTGAATCGGTGCTCAGGAAAACACGACATTGGGGATCGGACTTGAAGGCGTTGATTTCAGCGCGTCGCCGGCGTTGCGGCACGCCGCCCGTATGCCAGGCAAAACCCAGACTCATCCGCTCGCACACACTCCGCGCCAATTCGAGCATGCGTTCCCATTCCGAAAAAATGATCACCTTGGCGTCGTTCTCGCGGCATTCCTCGAGGACTTTCTCCAATTCGCCCAGCTTGGGGCAAACGGTATCATCAGAATCGAGAATGTAATTGGTGTCGCAAACCATCCGCATCATGGCCAGATGCCGCATCAGTTTATCCAGTTCCTGTTGGGTGAGAGAACGGTGTTCGGCGGCGTGAACCAGTCGCGAGACGACCAGGGCATGGTCGGCGTGAGTTGCCTGCTGACCGGGGCTGAGCTGTACGAAAAATGTCTTATCGGTGCGCTCCGGCAGTTCGGTTTCAACATCGGCCTTGCGCCGGCGCAGGAGCCAGGGACGAATCCGTTCCCTGAGGCGGTCGAGATTGCGGTATCCCTCGGGACGGCCTCGGCCGTCGAAGTCGTAAAACTCGCGGTTAAACCGGAAGAGCGGCCCCAAGACCCGCGGATTGAGGAAATCCATCAGCGAATGCAGTTCATCAATCCGGTTTTCGATGGGCGTGCCAGTCAGGACAAAGGCGTACCGGCTGCGAAGGCGTTTGACGGCCTGGGCCGTCTTGGTGTTCCAGTTCTTGATCCGCTGGGCCTCGTCCAGCACCACCGCGTCCGGGCACAGACGCTGATTGACCTCGAGGGCGTCGGATAACATCTGTTCGTAGTTGACGATGGTAAAGAATGGCGCGGTCGAATAGCGCTTGAGCCGTTGATGTCGCTGGCCAAACACAAGTTGATAAGCGAATCCCGTGAAGCGCTGGATTTGTTCTTCCCACTCGGTTTTGAGCGATGCGGGGGTAACCACCAACACCCGATGGACCTGACCTAACCGATGAAGAAGAGCGCAGGCCGCAATCGCCTGGATCGTTTTGCCCAAGCCCATTTCATCGGCCAGCAACGCCCTTTCGGTAAAGGCCAGATGGAGCATGCCCTCGCGCTGATAGGGAAACAAAGGGACCCGGGTCTCCTGGGGCGGCCATTGGCCCTGCTGAACCTTCAACTCATATTCGCGGCGCAGCTCGACGCGCTGAATCGATCGGCGCCGTTCCTCAAGCCATGAATCAATCTCCTGCGAAAGACGCAAGGCGGGAATCTTGCCGCGGCCCAGCTCGCGGAGAGCCGCGACAGCAGTCTCAGGCGAGTCCCCCAACAGCCATCCATCGGGCCCAAACCATTTTCGGAGCTCCCGCGGACAGGTCTTAAACCCCGGGGCAATCCGCAGCGAGTTCCGATCAGGATCGGGGAGGATGTCCACACGATCGGACGCCAGGGAATCGCCGGCTTTGAACCATCGTTTATGACGGGCCTGCAAATGCATCAGAACAGCCTCCACATGCTTGCACGTGCCCAGCCCATTGATTCGAAAATCGACGCAGTCACAGGCGAATTGCCGCTGTGCAAGATCGCGAATCTCGATGGTGTAGGTCAGCCCGCTGCCGGACTTCACACGAAAATTGGAAAAGACAGGAAAGCGCGCGTCCAGATTGGTTACGCTGAACTCCTCGGTCTGGGCACGCTGACGTCGGCGTTCAATTTCCTCTTGATCGGTCGTTCGCCAGTCATGCGGGGGACGGATCGGCCGTTGTGCGGCTAAGGATTTCCTCTGTGTCATTCGCCCATGATCGCGGTCTGAATCCTCTTGTCAACGACGGGGATCGAGGACGAAAGCGGCGCGGGTGGGTGGCGGCATGGGGTGATCGGGTCCTTTGACCGAGCGCCACACGACCTGATTCAGCAGCAGGTCATCGGCTGCGTCTTCGCGGGCGAAGTTCATCCGGGAAGAGAGCTCGCTGCCCCAGGCCTGGCGGGAATTGCGGTCGGTCAGGCTAACACGCGGCATTTCGGCCTGATAAGGCCGCAGATTGGGCCGGGCCTGAAACGAGTCAAACATGGGCCGGGCCGCGGCATCGAATTGCGACATCGGCCGCAGCCCCAGGATCAGCTCGATGGTTCTGAGCATGCTTGCGGTGGAATAGAGCGTGGAATCGACCGCGCCCCGGCGCGAGTAGGGGCTGATGGCGTAAGCGATCGTCCGGTGGGCGTCCACATGGTCCGGGCCGTTTTGGGCATCGTCCTCGACAACGAAGATGGCAGTTTGAGGCCAGAATTTCGAGTGGCTGATGGCTTCGACGATGCGTCCGAAGGCAAGGTCATTTTCCGCGAGATACGAGGTTGGGGTCAGCTTCCCAACGCTGGCGCCGGCGGTGTGGTCATTGGGCAGGCGGACAATCTGCAATCGGGGCATGTCGCCTTCCCGTTCGAACCGCTGCAATTCCGAGATGAATCGATCGGCGCGCGCCAGATCGGAATAATCCATGTCAAAACTGCGAAACCAGGGATCGAAATGTCCCTCGAGAGAAGGCACCCGGGTGGTGCATGGATCGTTGGGGGTGGTTCCGTTGTTGACGAACTCCCCATAGCTCCTGTAGCTGATCCCCGCATCCCGGGCGCGATCCCAGAGATAACCTTCCGAGGGCTGGGCAATTTTGAAGCGGCCCTCGCTGGGGTAGGTATACTTGCCGCGCGAGTTATGTCCGTAACTTAATGGCCAGATTTTCTCGACGTAATCGGTCGCATAAGCTCCCACAGTCCATTCATGGCCATCAGCGCTCACCTCGCTTTCGACGTAAAAGTTGTCCAGGAGGACAAATTCGCGGGCGAGTTTATGGTGGTTGGGGGTAACCGGTTCAGGGAATAGGCAGAGGCTGGGGTCTCCGTTGCCTTGTGGGAGATCGCCCAGAACTTGGTCGTAGGTCCGGTTTTCTTTGATGATATAAATGCAATAGCGGATGGGGGTGCGGTTGCCCGGCTGAGACGGAATGGGAAGATTGGCCTCGAGTTTTGGGGGGCCTGATTGCGGAACAGTCGGTGGACGGTTTTGGTAGCAACGAGCCGTCCATTCTCGCATTCGCGGTTCCCGGTTGGTGGCGTCGGGGAGATCAATCACACTGAGGGTTCCGGGAAACAAGCCGCCAATATACTCACGCACGGTGGCGGGGAATTCGTAGCCGGGCTGGGGACCCTGACGATTGGCCCGGGAAGCGCTGCCTTTTCCATTGGCGACCACGAGCTTTCGACCGTCCGGAGTCACACGCACGGCGGTGGGATACCAACCCACAGGGATGAAACCCAGGGAACGGCTTCGTCCACCGGTTTCGATTTGGAACACTGCGATTGCGTTGATATTGGCCTGCGCGACGAAGAGCAGGGTTTCGTCGGGACTCAGCGCCAGGCTGCAGGGGGTGGATCCCGGCGGGGCGTTGGGTTCGAGCGCGGCAACCAGGAGCTCAACCGTCTGCCCATCGGCGGTATCCACGACGCTGACGGTATTCCGATTGGCATTGGCCACAAACAGGCGCGTGCCTTCCCGGTTCAGGAGCATTTCGTTGGGATGCTCCTGGACAGGCCAGCGGGCCAATGGTTTGCCGGTATTCAAGTCGAGAATCTGGACCGCGGCCTGTCCCCACAGGCTCACATAGAGCCGGCCCCGGTTTTCGTCAACCAGACAGGCGTAGGGATAGGGCGCCTCCGAGTTGAGATGCTCGAGCAGGGCCCGGGCGCGCTTGGTAATAGCGTCTTCATCCTCACCCTCCCGCAAGAGCTCCGGGGGAACATGCGGCTTGACCTCGGTCTCAATGAGGGTCCATTCCCCGGCGACCGAACGCGTGGCAAGATCGACTTGGCTCAGAGACTGTCCAAGAAGGTTGGCCACCCACAATCGTTGTCCGTTTTTATCGAGCGCCATCCCGGACGGAATTCCCCGTTCTTTGATGGCCCTTAATCGGATGGTGCGGTGCCCGCTCAGGAAGCCGCCCTTGAAGTCAAACTCGTGTATCACCTCCAAGCTGGCTCCGCTGCAATAAATCCTGTCTCCCCTGGGAGAAAAGGTCAGTCCGTAAAAAGCCTCCTCCAGAATCGCCCGACTGCACAGCCGGCTCGTGTTCAAATCGAGGATGACCAGCTCATGGGGCCCGTAGCCGCAGTGCAAAGCCGCAACATACCGGCCTTCGGGATGCACGGCCAGATTCACAGGAAAATCCCCGACCTGAATCTGGCGACCCACGGGACGCAGACGCCATTGGTTGGGCAAAAGCACCGCTCCGTCCGCCTGCGGACCTGGACGAAGCGAGGAACCCGCCTGTTCTTTGACCGAAGCCGGTTCATTCCGAATCGACGAATGACAACCGGCAAGAATAATCGAGGTAACCGCCAGACTGATCGCAAGACAACGCATGCCGCGCTTATATCAGCCTCTCGATCCCGATTAAAGCGTGATTGTATTGCAGCTTCACGGCGCGGCGCGCCGGCAGGCCGGGCTGTCCGGCAATTTGGCCAAATGGAGGATCATCATTGGATCTTCAGAATTCTGGGATTGCATGGACCCATAGGAGGTCAGGTCGGGGCGGTCAGCGGTAATTTCATTGCCATCGGAGGAGGCTTTCGCTTATCTACACTTCCATGCCCTGAATGAAACCGGTTCCAGCTCAACCTGCCAATAGCATTCAAGCCTGGTTTGCGGTATGGACCGTGACGTTCTTTGTGTTGTTTTTTGTTTTTTTGTGGCTTGTGGTGGATCCCACGCTGCTGGAACACACCCTCAAGCCGATATTCCTGCTGGACAGGATCTTCCTGGGTGAGATTCTGGAGAATCCCGGTGGACCGGTCTCATGCGCCTCGGCCTTTCTGATGCAGTTTTTTCGTTGGGGATGGCTGGGGGCATTGATCGGCACGGCGGCTTTGGCAGGAGTGGGTTACGCGAGCGATCGCCTTTTAAGAAGGCTCCATCCGAAACCGATGGCTTTCCTGAGTTTGCTCCCCTGCGTGTTCCTGTGGATCGAGGTTGCGGATTACGGTTTTCCCTGGGTGGACGTGTGTCTGGGTCTGGTTTTGAACTTCCTTGGAACGTTTGTGTATGTGGCATTGCCCTGGAATCGGGACAGCCATCGAGGAGGGGGGTTCTTGGTTCTATGGGTGCTCCTGTATTATGTGACGGGGGGGCAGGTGCATGGATTCGCGCTGGCTGGGGTGGTTTATGAAATCGTAGGGCGTCGGCGCTGGATATTGGGGCTTGTTCTGGCTGTTGCGGGGGCGTTACTTCCGCTGGCTGGCGCCTGGGTGTTTATCCTTCGAGATCACATGGGATATCTTGTGAAGCTTCCCGTGGCTTCCGCAAATCCTGTAGGGCGATTCCCCTGGCATGTTTTTCTGGCGCTGCCCTTCATCGTGGCAATCGGATCGATGATCGGCAGGCGTCTATCTCAGCCATCGTTGCCGAAGGAGGCCCAACCCACGGCTCATATGCCGCAAGGCCGGAAACCCACCCAGGGGAAAGTCTGGGCATTATGGAACCAACCAATCGTTCCGACCATTCTGGGTTGCGTCTTAGCGTTAGCCGGGTTCTCGTGGAATGAGAAGGCATTGGCGCGGATTGATTATGAGACGGATCACGGAGCATGGAACCTGGTCTTGGAACTCGGGCGTCATTTGCCGGCTTACAGCCGAGCATCGGTCGCGGACATCAATCGGGCTTTGTGCCAGACGGGTCGGATCACGCAGGACATGTTTGCCTATCCTCAACGGAAGGATTTTGAGTTGTGGTTGACGCTCCACGATACGATCAATCCCCGAAAATGCATGAAGGTCGGAGATGCATTGATCGAACTGGGCCAGGTCAACAGCTCCGAACGAATGGCGGGAGAGATCCTGGAACTCTGGGGATACCGTCCGGATGCCTTGAAGCGCCTGGCCCTGATTAAGATCCTGAAGGGACAGCCGGAGTCCGCCCGGATTTATCTGAATTTGCTGACGAAGACACTGTTTGACCGTCGGTGGGCCCGTGAAACCCTGGGAGAATTAAGTCGAGATCCTCGGCTGATATCGAATCCCGAGGTGATCCGATTGCGGTCCTTCATGATCACGGACCTCTATTCCGGCGGATTCGATGCGGAGGGGATTTTGCTGCAATCCCTGCGGCAGAACCGTCAGAACCGCCTGGCATTTCAGTATCTGATGGCCCATTACCTCCTGACTCAGCAGCTCGATAAACTGCACTTGAACGTCATCCGGCTTGGGAATTTCAATTTTCCGGAGATCCCTCGCCACGTCGAGGAGGCGCTTGTTCTCTATCGTCAGACGTCAGGCCGAGCTTTGAGCTTGCACGGCAACCGCATAAGTTTGCAGACTGAACGGAGATATCAGGAGTTCAACCAGCGTTTTCTGGGTTATGGCGGAGATCTGCGGGCTGCCAGCCTGGGGATGCTGCGCGAGTTTGGTGACACCTACTGGTATTACCATGTTTTCGGTTGCTCGGGAATGGCATTGGCTCATGCGGATTTAAAAGACCGTTTGTGATGTGTCGTGGTTTGAAAACCGTGGGAATACGGATGCTGGCCATGGTTGCCCTGTCCAGTGGGGTGACCGCTGGGCTGGCGGGGGATGGGCTCGGATCCAATCCCGGCGGTTTGCCTCGAATCGATCCAGACTACACCGGAATCTTGATTCCACCCAATATCGCTCCGCTTAATTTCAGTGTCCGGGAGCCGGGAGTTCGGTTTGGTTTGAAGATCCAGGCCCCCCAAGGTCCATCCATTGAAATCGAGTCCCGGTCGCCTGCCATCGAGATCCCGCCGGCAAAATGGCGGGCCTTGTTGGAAGCGAACCGGGGCCAAGCCATGACCTGGGTCGTTCATACAGTGGATGCGGCGGGCGCCCAACAGGTTTTTACGCCGGTCACCAACACCATTGCCCGGGAGAATATTGACAGCCATTTGGTCTATCGCCTTCTGAATCCCCAATACAGCATCTATGGGGCTGGCACCATGGGGATTTATCAGCGAAACCTGGAAAATTACACCCAGTCCACAGTGCTTAAGATCAAGGAAGTGAACTGGCATTCGGGCACCTGTCTGAATTGCCACAACTTCGCCCTCAACAAGCCCAATCCCATGGCGCTCCATATTCGATCGGACAAGCAGGGCATGCCCATGCTGATCGCCCGCGGGGATGAGGTCACAACGGTCAACCGGCCGTTTGGTTACTTGTCCTGGCATCCCAGCGGAAAGCTCCTGGCTTTTTCGATCAACAAGCTCTCGCTGTTTTTCCACAGCATCGGCGAAACGCGAGATGTCTTCGACGCCGCATCCGATCTCGGCATCTACCGTGTCGACGAGAACACCTATGAGAAACCGGCGCCTATTTCGGAGAAGGACTTGTTGGAGACCTGGCCGGGTTGGTCGCCGGACGGGCGGTATCTCTATTACTGCTGCGCGCCGGTCCGTCCTATGGAGGAGTTCAGGGAGATCAAATATGACCTTCGGCGGATTGCCTATGATCCGGACAAAAACACCTGGGGCGCGCCGGAGGTGATTGTGTCGGCCCGGGACTCGGGTTTGAGCGCTGGCCAGCCAAAGGTCTCCCCGGACGGCCGGTTCCTGATATTTTGTTTATGCAACTATGGGAATTTCCCGGTGTACCAGCCGAGTAGCGATCTCTATATCATGGATCTCGCGACGATGAAACACCGGCGGATGGAGTGCAACAGTGCTGCGACGGATTCATGGCATTCCTGGTCGGGAAACAGCCGATGGCTGGTCTTTAGCAGCAAACGGCGGGACGGCTATGTCTCCCGGCCGCATTTTACCTATGTGGATCCCGAGGGGCGATCCTCGAAGGCCTTTATTCTGCCTCAAGAGAATCCCGCCTTTTACGATTCCTTTGTGAAGACCTTCAATGTGCCCGAATTGATCGACGGACCTGTGCAAGTGGGCTGGCGCGATCTTTATCAGGCTGTCTTTCACCCCAAACACCGCATCACACCTTCCTCGAATACGCCCGGTAGTCCAACGGGACAACCGCCTGGCGAATTGGAGGATGCTCGGGAGACGCGATCCGCGTCCACACCCAAACTGATCCCTTATTCACAACCTGCTCGCAATGATCACTGACGTGAACCGCCATTCCGCCCCTCCCTCTTGTTCCCACACTAAACGCCAGGTCATTTCGGATGCCTTGCATATCCAGCAGGCATCTCCGATGCCCAATGTCGCTTATTTTACAGCCACGGTCACACAAGCGGGACTCAGTCCCCGAGAGGCGGCCACGATGGCCTACGATCGTCTGGCCTCCTGGTTGGCGGACGGATCCTGGCAAGTGGTGCACGAGCGCGTTTTTGGGAGCCTGAGTTCCCGCTCAGCCATCCTCGAATCCCGGAGCGAGTTTCCGCACTTGAAACATCCGGCCGCAAAGGGTCCCCTGACTTACATTCAGGGCCAGCCACTCTGGGGTGACGGGCTGGCTGGAATCCAGGTGCAGGCCGTTCGGCTGCCCAATCCCAAGGATGTTTGGGACATTACCGATGGAACGGTTTCTTGGGGCAAAGGATGGCGTCGAAGTGGAGTCACCTATCTTCTGATGCAGAACATTCATGGGCATTCGACTAGCGACGAGCATTCCCGGCTTTCGCGGTTTGACGAGACCATGGATATGTTCGATCGGGCCCATCAGCTCTTGCGCCAGCATGGGGCCGCTTACACCGATGTTGTTCGCACCTGGATTTATCTATCGAAGATTCTGGATTGGTATGGCGAGTTCAACGAGGCCCGCAACCGGAAATACCAGGAGTTCGGACTCATGCCGCGTCAGATGGACTCCGCGCCCCCGACCGAATTTGGGCTGCCAGCCAGCACGGGAATCCAGGGTGACAATCCGCTGCGCGCGGCCGCTGTCATGGATGTGCTGGCCATGACTGCAGAGACAGGCAAGCGGCCACAGATTGAGCGACTCGGAAATGTTCGCCAGAAGGATGCCTTCCGGTATGGAGCCGCCTTCTGCCGGGGCACCGTGATCCGCGATCCTGAGCTCTGCCAATTCCAGATCTCGGGCACTGCCGCCATCGATGAGCAAGGGGTGAGTTTGTATCCCGACAATGCGGAAGGGCAGATCCAGCGAACCCTGGACAACCTGGAATCGCTTATGGAACCGGTGGGGGCCGGCTTCTCCAAGGTTTGCAGTGCCACGGTGTTCCTGAAGCGCGCTGAGGACGCAGCCATTTACCGCCAGATTCTGCGCGACCGCGGATTGGAGAACCTACCGGCAGTCTGCATGGTGGCGGACATTTGCCGGTCGGAACTTCTCTTCGAACTGGACGCCCAAGCGGCTTGGTCCGCCTGCTGAACACCTGGTCAAGTTCTATGACGTTGCTTCGCCCCACGCTACCGGGATACTGATGGCGCCCTAAAAAAGGCCTGGGGCGGGATGGTGGGCCAGCCATTCGGCCAAACCTGGCAAGGAAAAGCGTAAAACCCGCTGGGCTTTGGCACAATCGAGAGTGGTGTCGGGTGGACGGGGGGGACCGCTGTATTCCCGAAGAGAAGCCGGTTCCATGCGGGGATGGAGTTCGGGGCAACGCTGGGCCATCAGCTGTCCGATTTCCCATCGGGACAGTCTCTGCCGGCCGGCGATGTGGAACAAGCCGGTTTGACGAGTCTTGACGAGTTCCCAGGTGGCTTGAGCGGTCACAACGGCAGGGATGGGACTTCGGAACTCGTCGGTGAATAAACGGAGGGTGTTGCCCGCAGCCCAGGCGCGTCGCATTTCCTCGTTGAATCCCCGATCCCCTGTCGGCGAACGGCCGCCGTTGAGGGAGGTTCGGATGACGAGGTGGGCGGGATTTCCGAAGACGATTTTTTCGGCAGCCACCTTGGTTTCTGCGTAGATGCTCAGGGGATGAACCGGATCGGATTCCTGGTAGCGGCCCAGGCGGCCGTCAAAGACCAGATCGGTGGAAAAGAAAACGAAATCAATGTCTTTGGCCAAGTCCGCGAGCATCCGGGTGACATCGACATTCATCTTCCAAGCCAGATCCGGCTGAGATTGGCAAACGGTGCTGCGGCTGATGGCGGCGCAATGGATGATAATCGTCGGGGGGCGTCTCTTGAAGGCCGCGCGGACGGCGCTGAAGTCAGCGAGATCGAGTTGATCCCGGGTCACCCCCCAGACGTCCCATGCGGGCACGGCGGCGGGCGCCAATTCCCAGAGATAATGACCGATGAGTCCGCCGGCGCCCGTAATCCAGACGCGAGGTTTAAGGTCCTGCGAGAGCGAGTTCATGATTGGGGCTGGCAAATGACCAGGTCACGAATCCGTCGTTGAGGGGTGACCTGGAGATGTTCGAGTTTACCGCGGCGATAGATTCCTCGCACGACAGTATTCTGCGGGGCGTGCAATTTGAAATCTACATCCCATTCCTTCGGCCAGGCGGGAAAGAGCAGGATTCGGGATTGATCGGACTGGAGGAGCATGGATTGCAGGGCCATGAGGGCAACGCCTCCATGGTCTTGATCGGGCACCCAGTTCATGTTGGGGCCCCAAAAGGCGGGAAACCGGCTTTGAGGATCGTTTTGGTTGAAGCGATCGACTACGGCCATTCTGGCGTCGGGCATCATGCCGAGGAAAGCCGCCTGGATATCGTCCTGTTGCCAGCCACGGCTTCCCATGAACACGCGGTTGAGAAAAGTGACCCGGGCCATTTCCAATTCGGGCCGGCAAATACCGAACAACCGGTAGGGAAACACGGCGTAGAGCTCAGGATTCTCTGTGTTACGGGCGATGGGGACATATTCCCTGGCGGGTGCGAGGCCCCTGGGGTATCCTTCCGCCGAGAGAGGCAAGGGCGGCAGGGAGGCGCGGTAGGTTTTCCAGGCTGTTCTTTGCGAGGGGGAGATCCAGGAGTCCGGCAGGGCCAGCAATCCATCCAGAACCCAGATCAGACCGGCGAGATCGGGCATGGGATCAGTGGCTTCATAATAGGTTTCCAGAGCACTGAGGGGAGAAAGAACAATCCATCCCTTCGGACCGGATGGGAAGCGTCGCATCCACCAATCGAGGATGGCCTGAGCCAGGGGCAGTAACGTTTCCCGGGCAAACTGCGGATCCTGTCGGTATTGATAAAACTCCAACGCCAGAGCCAGCAATTCGAGGTTGCTGTTGTAATGATGTGCCACCGCGCCATTGACCACCTCATCGATCCGGCGCCCTGATCGATTCCAGCCATAATCATCCCCGGTATGCAATCCCCAGAAGTGCATGGCTTCCGGAAAGAAAGCTCCCGGCATGCCGTGCCATTGCTGAGTTCGCCAGCGAGCCAAAGGCAGGGCGCTGAGATACATTCTAAAGAGAGGCGGCATCAGGTCAAAATCACCGCTGGCCAGCATCGGCCAATAAGCCAGTCGAGTATTCTGAAACCAATAGGGCCCGCCCCATGCCCGGAAATCGGCGTCATAAATGGGACCGTCGACATTGAAGATGGAGCCATTGAACTTGATCGCACTGGCGCCGCGCCCGCTGCCGGCGTTCAGGAACCGTTGCAGCGCATACCGTTGGTTGATCGCAACCGGATCAACCCGGAGATGACCGGGGGTGCGGTTAGTCAAGGGTTGGCCGTTGAGGTAAAGGGCCATGCCCTGAGAGCGATCGAACGTCGCCGCAACATAGGCCCATTGGTTGGTGGGTAAAACCACCGGGCTCCAAAGCGTGTTCGTGCCGAAAGTAACCGTCAAGCCATTGGCTAAATCCAACGCATAATCCGTTGTTCCATTCGGCAGCGCTTTGGACAAAATCCGGCCGCGAGTGACCGATGGCTTGATCCACGCCTCCAATGTGCCCGCATCCCGAAAATTCAGTTGAGGACTTGGGCCCGCTTGCAGCCAGAATCGGCCGGCGAACGAGAGACTGGATCGATCCCGAGATTGAACCGGAACCATTCCTCCGCCAACCGATGCGATAAGGCCCGATCCCAGCCGGTCCGGATATCCTGTTGGAGAGGCCGTGTCCAGAATCCAGTCGGCAACGGCCGACTCATCGGCTGGGATTTCAGGATTTTGGGCGGATGCGGCGATCGTCTCGAGTTCGAGGGCGCGAGCATGCAGTCGGATTCGGCGAAGATCGCCTAAGAAGGCTTTTCGCCCCTCCGCCTCGGCGCCGATGATCAAGGGGCACACAGCACCGGGAAGGGCTGGCCAAGTCAGCGGGATGGCAGCGTGATTGGGGTCGACATCAATCCGGATCCAGCTGCGTTCCGAGTAGAGTCTCCACCATTCGCCGTGTTGTTGGAAAGCCACAGAAGGGGAGGTCTTGAGGATTTCATCCTTGCGGGCCTCGATCCGATCAACCCAGTCCTTGGGCGCGGGAGTTTGTTCCGTATGCAGGACAACCAGGAGACGGTGTTGGCGCGCGGGCTTGGCTGATTGGAGTTGGTCGTCTTGGACCGCGACATGATCGTTGCCCAGGAGAAGGCCCCCGAACGTCCGATGCAGCAGCGGATCGGAGAGCGTCTGGGCGGCACGGGACAATCCTTGCAGCATAAGGTTTGTACCCCAAATAGAGGTCTCGTTTCGGTGAAACCAGATCAGATGGCGGCCATCGGTGGGCCACACTTGATCAGCAGATTCCACGACTGCGAATGGAGCCCTGACCAGACCGAAGGCGCTGGAGAGCTCAGGCCCCAACAAACGGCGGTTGGTCTTGCGCCACAAATCCAGTTGGGCAGTCAGACCGACCGGTTCGGGACTGTTCAGATCGATCCGGACAACAGGATGGTGGGCATCGACCCAGATCCGATATTGCGTGGGACGATAAATGTCGCCAAATAGAATTTCGGTTTCACCCCGATCCATCCGTAGTGTTTGGCGAAAGAATGCGCCCGCGTGAGTTGGATTGGGACTCAGTCGAATGCGGATGCGTCCCACTTTGAGCAATCGTCCGTTCTGGCTCCAGGCATCGGTTTTGCCAAGATAGAAAACCAGGTCTCCGTTGGTCTCGCACCAAACGTTGACGCCGAGGTCTCCGTTGCCGAGAGGCATCGAATCCATGGCATTGGTTGCAGGGCTGTTCCAGACCAGAGCCGGCGGGGAAGGGATGGGGCGGCGATGGACCGCAAACAAACCGAGCAGGCATAGGCCAATGGCCAAGCCGATCGCCAGCGAACTCAGAATCGGGGCTTGCCGGCATGCCTTAGACCCAGCGACCGTTGACGCCGCTTTCCGAAGCGGCCCGTTAGCCCTGCTGATATCGCTGCCTGACACGCTGGCTAGGCAACCCGTCGGCGGGCGATTCGTCAAGCGCAAGAATGGTGTCAGATGAAAGGCTCGTTCAACCGCCGGTAACAATCGCTCAACATCCGTGTGGCCCGCGCATATTGGGCAAAGAGGGAGTTTTGGCGGTTTTCGAGATTGATTTTCTGAAGACGCAGCAGGTTCAGATCCCCTTCCTGACAGCGCTGTTGTTCAGCCATATAACGATCGAGATGGACCGAGGCTTCAGTGCGGCCGCCAAGGGTTGAAACAGCGCGGCCGCAACAAGACAGGTAAATTCCCCAGATAAACAGATAAATCCCGAGACCGATGTAGGCAATGGCCATTTCACGCGCCGAATGAAAGAACAACATGCCTGTGTAAGTGCAAACCACCCCGATGGCCTGGATCCCCAGGGCTGTTTTCAAAGGGCGTGGCCTCAAAACCCGCGTGATCGGGGCCGGGTCCAAAGAAGCCACCGGCGGCGCCAAACCTGCCTGCCGGGCAATACTCTGGCTGGCATTCTGAATTTGGGCGCACACGGCTTGCCGTTCCTGCTCGTTCTTTGCCAGTTCGCTCTCCAACCGTGCGATCTCCGTGATCATGGCCTCGCGCTGCTGACTCCATGCCTCCGTGATAAGTCTCTTCATTCTCTCGAATTCACTGGGAGCCAACCAGAATGCGTAATCCTGCAGCAATGGCTTCAGGGTTTCGACCAGGATGCGGTGGCTTTCGGTGGGGGTAAAATAGGCGGGATTCTCTTCCACGAACCGCCAGAGATCCGCTGACTTGTCTGGATACAACTGATCCAGCAAATCCCGGCGGAAGTGATTGAAAGGCGCGAGCATCCTGAGCCGTTCACGATGCCCGGCATCGGGAATCAGCCGGACCAGTTGTTGATGAACCTCGCTGCGATGCTCCAACAATCGATGTTTTTCCGGGAACTGCCGGCTGACCCACTCGCGGATTCTCCTTCGCGCCGCACCCTCTAGCTCCACGAAGCCGTCCGCGCGCTGGACCAACCGCGCGCAAGACGACCGACTCAACCATCGGAAACCCTTCAGACCGGATTCAAGCCCCCCGACTATCGCCAGGCCTTCCGGGCAACAGCGATCCAGGTAAGCGGCCGTTGCCAGCCAATCAGCCTCAGCGGGATTTAATTGTGCCCAAAGATTGTCGAGTCCCTCGTCCGGCGGGGCGGTCGTCGCCCCCGTGAGGACCGATACTTTGTCTTTGAGTTTGGAGGGCATGCCACCGGTCTCCGAGTATAAGGCGGCAAAGAGCTCCGATTGGATTCCCGCCTGCCGCAGGTAATCAATGGTTTCCTGCCAGGTCAATGGAGCAAGACCAATGACCAGACTTGATCTTCCTGCCATTCCGCCAAAAACAACAGTGCCGGATTGCCGTGGAGAAGCCTCGCTCACCAGGACGAAACGGGCAGTCAAGGCGTCCTTCTGCGCCGCCAGGGCGTCTTGCAGCTCCAGCAGAAAGGCGTTGACCTCCAGACTCAGCGGATCCCAGTGATCAATGATGAACACCAATCGCGGTGGACATGCCGATTCCTGCCCAGGCTTGAATCCTGAACCGTGCGATAAAACCCGAAGGAGGCCTTTCGTCAGGGCAACAGCGACCTCTCCCGGACTCGGAAGTGGACGATCATCGGAATTGACGCTGCTATCCGGCCCCTGACCATCCTCCAACGAGGATGCTTTTTCTATGCCCGGAGGGGCATTGGCCCGGCTGAAGCACAAGAAATCCCTCAGAAGACCGGGGATTTGTATCCCCAGGCTCACGTGATTGCTTCGAGCGGACTCAACCAAACTACGGGCAAAAGCGACTGGATCCGCCGGCGAATGGCCTGCCTTGCTTTTGAACCAGAAAAAACGCTCCTGTAATCCCAGAAGCTGATCCAGACAGGCATCCACCAAAGCCGTCTTGCCCACACCCGATGGGCCCCAGACGATGGCCGTTGCGGAGCCCCCCGGATGCGCTTCGTTGCCGGCAAAAAAGCTGATCAGCGCATCAAACTCTTTTGCCCGGCCAATAAACTTATTGGGTGTCGCAGCCGAATCCATGGCACCTGGTGGAACCATTCATCCCTGAATGACGGATCACCAATCCTTCTATCGGCGCGTCAACGAAAAGCTTGAGCGACAGCCACAGAACATCCCAATGCAGAAAAGTTCAGAATCGCCAGGAACGCCAAATCATCCATAGAAAACTGGCCAACACCACCAGAACTGCCACCCACCAGATACGCGACAAACCCCGGGGACGCCAGGTTTTCCGCCCGCCAAACTCCCTGTCCACAAAATCCTGATAATCAAAATCCTCGTCCGGCAAACCCAGCTGGCTTACATAAGCCTGATCCGACCAGCCGCTTTCTTCGCAGGCGCCGCACTCGGGACAGGCACGGGCCTTCCGGGGCACATCAGCCCCGCAAACAGGACAGGTCTCTGGCGGTGTCATCTCGAATGACCATGACATTGTCGCGCCGGGATGGCAACCCTTGCTTAAGCGAGCGCCAGCATCGGATCGTCAGCAAAGTGAAGACGGACCTGCCTGGGTTGTTCGCCTGGGTTAAAATATCCCTTCTCCGCGTCGGCAATCATCGTCACACTCGTAAGATTGTCCAACGCCCTGATTCAGCCGAGTTCAGATCGAGGCTTGACACACCACAAATCGTAATCGATATTGTTTCATATTTAATGGTGAACTGTCGTTTCACGGTGGCGATTCACGTGTTGTGCTTGCTGGCAGCCCGGCATCCGCAGCCGTTGACTTCCGAGTTTATCGCGGGAAGCGTGAACACGAATCCCGTGGTGATTCGGCGTCTTTTGGGTCTGCTACGCAAGGTGGGTTTGGTGAAATCCCAGCCCGGTGTGAGTGGCGGCTGGGAGCTTCTGGTAAAGCCTGAAAGCATCACCTTGGGAGGGCTTTACCAGATCGTTCGTCCGGGCACGGTGTTCGCCATGCACAGCCAACAGCCCAACGTGCTCTGCCCAGTGGGGAGGAACATCCAGCGCGGTCTCGGAGTCCACTATCAAAAAGCCCAAGCCGCTATGGAAGCCGAATTAGATCACACTACCATCGCTGACGTGCTCAAGGACGTGCTGGGAACGACCAAGTGACTTTTTTTCGATCGAAACGTAACAAAAAAAGCTACAAATAAAGCAACACGACAGGAGCAAAAAATGAACACCACAGGCAAGCACTACAAAGCAACGTCAATCGGAGACATTCAAGCCAAAGGACGAGTCACGCTCCACAACGAGCTTGCTCTCACCGGTTCGGAACTCTCCATCAATGAACTGCCCCCAGGCGTCAGCGTGCCCTTCCTTCACTCCCACAAGCGGAATGAGGAAGTCTATCTCGTTGTCAAAGGCAAGGGGCGCTTCCAAGTGGACGGCGACGAGTTTGAGGTCGCGGAAGGGAGCGTGGTCCGTGTCGATCCGGCTGGAGCGCGGTGCATTACCGCCGATAGCCAAAGCCCCATTCGATATATCTGCATTCAGACCGAGGCCAAGAGCCTGGTGCAATTCACCGAAAGCGATGGGGTCATCCTGGAAGCTAAGCCCACTTGGATGAAACAAGCTGGTGCCTGATCGAAGTGGGACCAACTGATTTGCCGGTGTGTTGAATTGCCGGGCAACAGTCCTGATGTCGCTGGATGTTGTTGCACAGCCAATCCCCACGCTTGAGGGACGTTGAGGTCGACGGCGAGCAGGCTGGCCTTGTCCGCTCCCATGGCGCCTCGCGTCGGCTCCTGGCTGACCGCGCTGACTTCTAATTGCGGGACCGCGATTCGGCTCAGACTGCATCCATTCCACTGAGCCGCAGAAATCACCCGCTGACCGCCAGATACATCGTCGCCGAAGTATTTCCAAAGGCACGCCGGAATGCTTGCTCCAACGTAGAGCAGCGGGAACGGACAGTCCGGATGCGAGAACCGATGGTGGGCGCGAATCCCAAATTGAATTGCAGGTGAGCCCGAGCGCGATGCAAAAGCACTGGAAGCATCCGGCTGGATCGAGATAAACCTGTTCGCTATAAACCGCACCTCATAGACCGTGTTCTCATCCCGCTCTCTGTGGAAGCGCGCTGGCGCGAAGCATTCGGCTTTGTGGCGCCCTCCGATGAAGAGCAGAGGCGGATCGGTGAATTTCCATGGGAGCCGCAGCTCGCGTTCGTGTGCGAAGCCAGGCTGAGTCAATTGTTAACGCTCGGACAGGGTCATGCGCAGCCCTGGGAAGGCGAACCGCCCTCGCCCACGCTTTGCGATTGGCTTGGGAGATGTGCCAAACCCGCCGGCCAGTGCCTGGCCCAGGAACGGATTGGGTGGGAGTTCTTGGAAGGGGTAACCGCAATACCCGATGGATAGGCCCCATTCCCGGTGCGGAATTTTAACTTCGGCCCCTGCGTCGAATCAGAGTCAGCAGAATATCGGGCAAATGGTCCCGGTTCAATGCGAATAGGGGAGCTTTTGCATCGACCCTTAAGGCTCGGTCCACCGACCGTGCTCGCGTATTAGATCGACCAGACGATCCACCGACTCAGCCTCGGGGATATTGAATTTAACCGGTTTCTTTCCGACATACAGGTTCACCTTGCCTGGCGCGCCACCGACATAGCCGAAATCGGCGTCGGCCATCTCGCCCGGGCCATTGACGATGCAGCCCATGATCGCGATGCGGACGCCCTCCAAGTGCTGGGTTCTCTGCTTGATCCGGGCAATGACCGTCTGAAGGTGAAACAGGGTTCGACCACAGGAAGGACAGGCCACGTAATCCGTCTTAAAGGAACGGCAACCGGCGGCCTGAAGGATGTTATAGGATAATCGCAAGGCCTGTTCCGGATTCGCCTCATTCCGAATCCATACGGCATCACCGATGCCATCTGCGAGCAAGGCGCCAATCACCGCCGACGCCCGAAGCAGGGCCATCCTGGATTCAAGCGGCTGGGATGGAATTAGAAGGCAATCTTTCAGAAGAATTGGGTTTCGGGCGTTCATCCGAGCCAGTTTGGACGCGAGCAATCGAAACGCCGGGATGGGGGGCAGAGCGGTGTTATCCTGCACGGTGATCAGATGAGAGGGAGAAGGAAAATTGAAATCCCGCAGGGGATCGACCTCGATAAGCGGCAACTCTTCCAGGACAGCCTCGGGGCGGATCTTATCAGTGGATCGCATGCGGGCCAGGACCTGGTGATAGCCGGTCCGCGGCATGATCACGCGGATGGTTTGCGCACCGCCGCAGGATAGGCCGCCAGCCAGCTTGAGCTCGGAACTTGGCCGGCGTTGATAACTAAACGGATCGAATGCCAATGGGATGTCAGGCACGGGAACCGACGAATTCACCAGGAAGGGGATCTGGCTCAGCAACTCCCGGCAGACCGGGATCTCATGGGGTGAATCCTCGGTAAGCGAAACCCGAATGGTGTCGCCAAGGCCGTCGGCCAGGAGCGCGCCAATGCCAATGGCACTCTTGATTCGGCCGTCCTCGCCTTCCCCGGCTTCTGTAACCCCCAGATGAAGCGGATAATTCCAATCGGATCCAAGCGCAGCCAACCGGGCGGCCAGGAGGCGATAGGCTTGGATAGTGATCTTGGGGCTGCTGGCCTTCATGGAGAAGACCAGATTGTGGAAGTCGTACTGGCGGGCGATCCGGGCGAACTCAAGAGCGCTTTCCACCATGCCGGCGGGCGTGTCCCCAAATCGGTTCATGATGCGATCGCTCAAGGATCCGTGATTGGTTCCGATGCGCAAAGCGCGGCCAAGCTGCTGACAACTTTTGATCAGCGGCGAAAAACGCTCCTCAAGCCGGGCGAGTTCTCCGGCATACTCGGCATCCGTGTAATCTTTGACGGCAAATTTCTTGGAATCGGCAAAGTTCCCCGGATTAATCCGCACCTTTTCCACCCACTGGGCGGCTTCCAGGGCGGCTTCGGGTTTAAAGTGAATGTCGGCGACCAGGGGAACGTGGCATCCCTGAGTTCGCAATTCCGCGGCGATGTTATTGAGATTCGCCGCATCTTTCACGGTGGGAGCCGTGATGCGGACTATCTGGCTGCCCGCATGAACCAGATCCAGGGTTTCCCGCACACAAGCCGCGGTGTCCATCGTGTCGCAAGTGATCATCGACTGGACCACAACGGGATGTCCGCCCCCGATGACCACGCCGCCCAGAACAGGATTTCCCACTGCGACGGGTCGCGACGATCGCCGTTGGTAATGATACGGAGAGGCTGTCCAGCCGTTCATGGGACCGCGGGACTTGGAGGTGGCGTGTCAGGAGTGGCGGGCTTCTCAGATTGTTCGATTTGGGTCGGTTGTTTGAACATCGAATGGAACAACGACCAACGCTTGAAATCAAAGAACGTCACGTAGAGCATGAACGAAATCAACAGAACCGCAAAAGCCGTGGTGGTGTATTCCACGAATCGCGTGCTCAGTGGACGTCGCCGGATTTTTTCCAGAGTCGCCAGAAGAATATGACCGCCGTCCAGGACAGGGATAGGCAGCAGATTCAGGATGGCTAGATTGATGTTGAGCAAGACGAGGAAACTCAAGGCCAGCCGGTAATCCGTGTTGACCTGGATGGCCAGCATTCCGAGGATGCCCACGGGCCCGACCAGATCCTTGGCGCCAACGCCGGTTTGCTTGGAGTGCACCAGGGCGCTCAAGGTATCCACCGTCTGATTCCAAACCTTGACAACTTGAGCCCAGGGAGTGGGATGCACGATTTCGTAAATGACCCGTCCACCCGGAGTGATCCCCACTCCAATCCGACCGCGTTTGGTGGCCGGATCGACCAGGGGCGTGACCTGCAACTCGAGCCGCTGTTCCCCCCGGCGAATCACCACCGCGCTCGCTTGGCCACCGCGTTTCCGAATAAGTTCAACCAGCTGGTCCTGGTTGTAAATCGGAACACCGGCAAAACTGAGAAACTCGTCCTCCACCTTTAAGCCGGCTTTGTCGGCCGGACCGCTGGCTTCGACGCTGCGAACCACCGGATGATCGCGGGGATCGAGGTTGAGCATTTTGAGGCCAAACGTCTCGTTAATAACGGTTGGCAGGTTGAAGGAAAGCTCCTTACCGTCTCGTTCGATAACGACCGCTACCACATTGGTGCGGGCCAGCACCGTGTTGCTTTGGGCGTCGTGCCAGGTCTTCACTCGCTTGCCATCCACCGACAGGAGCCGGTCCCCCTCCCGGACTCCCATCTGGGCCTCCGCCGAATCAGGGGCCACATATCCCACGATGGGCGGATTGATCGGCTCGGGCAGACCCAGAATGTAAATCAGCGTGGCAATGAAAAAGGCAAAAACCACGTTCATCAGCGGTCCCATCAGCGCAACCAGAATCTTGGATCCCGGCGGCGCCGGAGGTATGTTCTCCGTCCCCTCCGCGCTGCCCTCCAGTGCCTCAGACGTAATCATTTGAGGCAACTTCACAAATCCCCCGGCAGGGATCCACCGCCAGGAATACTCGATCCCGCCTCGCGTCCAACCCAGGATCTTCGGTCCAAATCCAATGGCAAACGCTTCCACCTTCATCTTCCGGACGCGCGCCATCCAGTAATGCCCAAATTCATGCACAAAAACTGCCGCGCCAAACATCAGAATGACGGCGGCAATCACATAGATCCAATCCAATAATTCAGCCATGATCGATAACGCCCTTTTGCGGACGCGTTGATGAATGTAATCGAGACCGGTCCAACTGGCAATCGGGGAAAAAGCCCCAAAAACCGCACATCAGACGCTCCGAAAACACCGTTAACTCACCAACTCGCGATGCATCCGTCCTGCTCCCAAAGATGAGAACCGCGGTAAACTCGCATCTCCTTGATTCCCTTCCAACTGACCGAGCCATCCGCCATGCCCACGTTGCCCCCGACTCCACCGATCGACTCCGATGAGGCTCCCCTCGCGGCGCTGTTCCCAAAGTCCCGAGCCTGCATGACGGGCCCTTTGGAACCATGAGGCGCAAAGGTCTTCCGCTCCCCCTCCGACCACGCGTTCAGGTCGGCCACCAGATTGAGGATGACCGGCTCGCTCAGGGTTTGCGGCGAAGTCCAGATCGAGGCCTTCGGAAGTGAAAACGCCGGCCATGGAGTGTTGGTATGGCCGCCCAGATAATGGTAACCGATGATGTACCCGTAACCCATCGGCTCCACCCAGCCTTCTTTTTGGTTAAAAGGTTTTCCCAAGCTTGGACAATCCAGAATCCGATAATCCCCTGAATACTCAAGAATTGCGTTCCGTGTATTCGTGCAAATGACCGGGGTGTGTTCATCTCCGGGGTTATCGTAGTCCGATCGCCCGCTCATGAGTTTATCGGAGTTATCGTTGGCGTAAAGGTGGCTGGCGATGATGAGCTGGCGTAATTGGTTCTTGCAGGTGGCGCGGCGGGCGCGTTCCTTGGCGCCAACCAGCGCCGGCAACAGCAGACCCGCCAGAATCGCGATGATGGCAATCACGACCAGCAGTTCAATTAACGTAAAGGCGGCGGGGGTCCTCGAAGCATCGGTTGGACGGGACTTGATCATAGCCAGCGGCGTAAGGGATTATGGCGTCAAGGGTTCTCAAGGGTTCGATAGAAACGCTGTGGCCAACTCAGAGCGCCTGATTCACGCAGCTGCAACTGGCCGTCCATCAGTTCCCACGCGTTCGTAATCCGTGTCCAGGAGCCCTCGTTCCAGTTCGAGGAAGCGTAGACTTCAATGCTTTGGGCCCGGTCGGCCTCGATGGGGGATCCATCGATGGTTTTGGCCTCGAGGCAGATGCCAACGCCGCCTTCCATGCGCGTCGATAGCTGCAAAGGACTCGAAGTCTTCACGCCGGTCTCCAGGCAAATACCCTCCTTGGTACTGCGCGCGTAGATGCGTCCCTGGCTGATGGCCGGCGCATTCCAGCATTTGCCGGTAATGGCTTTGAATCGGGCGCTTTCCTGATACCCGGTTGGCGAGGCCTTCACCAGCACCAATTCGCCCCTCTCACTCAACACCAGCAGGTTCTCCTGGACCAGGAGAATTCCTCCCAGGCCAAATCCGCTTTCCGACCACATCTCCTCGCCTGTGGCCACATCGACGCACTTCAAAGGGGCATATCCGTACTCTCCATGACCATATAGACCGTAGACATAACCCTCATGGTATACCGGTGTGCTCCATTGGTTCTCCAATTCGTTGGCTTTTCGCCAGAGTTCGCTGGCCGAGAAAACGTCGTCGGATTTGGTAATGCGAACGGCGCCGGCTCCTGTCGAATATCCGGACGCGCAATAGACGATAGTCCCGCATATGACGGGCGAAGCGCCGCTCGAGGTGCGATAGGGAAAGCGATACCGCCACAGTTCCTTGCCGGTTTGGGCCGCAATCGACACCAGGCCATATCGGGTAAAGAAGATCACTTGGCGCACATCGAACAGGGTGGCAACCACAGGGCTCGCATGAGTTGTCTTGTCCTCAGCGCGACCGGCACGCCACACCTCGGCGCCATCCGAGGCCTGCAAGGCCACCAGCGGCAGGCTCGAACTACTGACATTGATGAACAAAACACTATCATCCAAGATCGGAGACGCCGAGCTCTGCCAGTCAACCACGGAGCCGCCATAGTCCTTAATCAGGTCGCGTTGCCACTCGATTTGGCCCGAGTCCCGATTCAGACAGTAGAGCCCGAGATAAGCATTCAGCACATAGACGCGATCGCCGAGAACCGAGGGCGTCGATCGAGGGCCGTCTCCCCCTCGGTTGTCTGAAGCCCCATCGTCACCCCCCGAAGTATACTTCGCCCTGCCTACCGGAGTGGCCCAGAGTTCCCGACCCGTGGCCGCGTCCAATCCCACACACACTTCCGTTGATTCGCCTTCCACCGTGCGACGCACCAAGGTAAAGACTTTGCCCTGGCTGATGGCCAATGAACTGAAACCGCTCTGGAGAGGTATCTTCCACTTGGCTGCCGGCCCCGTCTGAGGCCAGTCGAGTAGAATCTTGTCAGAGGATACTCCCCGATTGCCGGAGCCTCGAAACTGCGGCCACTCCGCGCCGAGTTCCGAGCCGCTGAAAAGCCAAATCAGCCCGGCGCACAAAGCGAATAGCAGCCGTGCTCCAGCCCATCCCTTGCCCTCTTGAAATTGACACACGCTGTTCATGAGAATACGCGCCTCAGAAAAAACGGTTCTTGCTCTGTTTTGAATAGAGCATAACACGCGCCAAATTTTTTCCTACTTCAAGTTCGCTTTTAATTCGCCATCTTGCCTGCGCGCAATCATTTGCGGAAAATAGAGAATTGCCATGGGTGAACAAACAATGGTAGAAAAGGATGTCCTATGATGATGCATCCCGATGATTTGATTCCAACCCGTCGGAGTCTCCTGGATCGTCTCAAGAACTGGGAAGACCAGGAAAGCTGGCGGGATTTCTTCGACACTTATTGGAAGCTGATCTACGGGGTCGCGATCAGGGCCGGGTTGAACGATGCGGAATCCCAGGAAGTCGTCCAGGAAACCCTCATTACGGTGGCCAAAAAAATGCCTGGATTCCAGTATGATCCCGCCTTGGGCTCCTTCAAAAACTGGCTGCTGACGACGACACGCTGGAAGATCAGCGATCAGTTTCGGAAGCGGACCTCGCGGCATGCCCTCCCGTCCACTTCGCTCGAGAGTCCAGACCGGACCGCGACGATTGAAAGAATTCCTGACCCCTCCCAAGCGGCGCTTGACCTGGCGTGGGACCAGGAATGGCAGAAAACGATCTTCGATGCCGCTCTTGCGAAAATCAAGCGCAGGGTCAAAGCCGAACAATACCAGATGTTTGACCTGCACGTGGTGAAGAACTGGAAGCCCCAGAAAGTCGCCCAAACCCTCGGCATCTCGGTCTCTCGTGTTTATCTCGCCAAATACCGCATTTCGATGCTTCTCAAGAAGGAAATTAAGCGGCTTGAAATGACAATGACTTGAAGCGGGTTCTTTCTTTTCGCCGCTCCGAATCCCCCGAGCCGGAACGATCCCCTGTCGGGTAAGCGCCCTTGACGCGCCTCGCCCCACGGGCCATTTTCACGAAAACAGCGCCCCTCGGAATTTTCAAATATGCTCTCAGCTCCGACCCGTGTCCTGGCAAACGCCCCGTTTGGAGGAAGCGACAAAATCAACGAGCCTCCGGGCGGCTTCGCTGGAAAACTGACTTCGGGCAAGGTGAACCGCCTCTTTCATGGTCAGGCCCTGACGAAAGAGTATCTGATACAGTCGTTTGAGTTCCAGCCGATCTTCGGAGCTGAATCCATGGCGGCGCAAGCCAACGATGTTCAATCCGCAAATGCTGTTCGCACCCCACGCCGTGGTAAAGGGCGGCAGATCCTTGCTGATGGCCGAGCCCCCCTGCATCAGCGCGAATGCGCCGACGCGGACAAACTGATGCACCAGGCAGTTGCCCGAAATGTTGACGCGGTCTTCCAGGATCACGTGGCCTCCCAACAAGGCGCCGTTGGCGATAATGACATGATTACCGACCTTTGAATTGTGCCCCACATGGCAATGGGCCATCAGGTAATTGTCGGAACCGATGACCGTTTCTTCCTCCCGGCGATTCGAACGATGAACCGTCACCTGTTCGCGGAACACATTACGATCGCCGATGGCCACGCCGGTGAGGTCCCCCCGGTACTTCAGGTCTTGCGGAGCGTCGCCAATCACACAGCCGGCGTGAAATCGATTGTGGCTGCCAATCCGGGTCTGGCCGGTCAGGTGCACGTAAGGCCCCACCCAGCAATGAGCGCCAAGAACCACCCCGGCGTCAACCACCGCATAGGGGCCGATATCCACGTTGGGATCCAGAACGGCTTCCGGATGAATAATGGCGGTCGGATGTATCATTTTAAACCAGAGCCGGGGGAATCACCCGCTCCGGCGCACATGATGATAAAGCCTATGAAAATGAAAAGGAACTTTTCCCGCATTTTGGCCTGTCAGATGCCCCTCCATGGAATGAGGCCGAACGCACCCGCTGATCGGGGCGGGCGCAACGATTCTCAGCGGGGGGTTCCTCGACGGAAAAACGCGTCAGCGGTGGCGCACGTGATCGCGCTTAAATGCTCCAGGGAACATCGTCTGAGGGCCGCCGCGGCTTCCGCGGTCGTTCGAACAAAGGCCGGCTCGCATCGCTGTCCCCGATAGGGCACGGGTGACAAATAGGGACAGTCGGTTTCCAACATGAATTGGCCGTCGGGAGTCGCCGTCAGGCATTGGCGGACGTTGTCAGCGGTTTTGTAGGTAAGAATGCCGGTGTAACTCACGAGCGATCCCAACGCCAGGATACGTTCCAAGGTGGGTTGATCGTTCGCGTAACAGTGGAAAACCGCTCGAGTCCGATTCGCGTAAGATCCGAACAAAGCCAGGGTGTCCTCGAGGGCGTCCCGCTGATGGACGACGCAATTGAGCCCCAGTTCAATGGCCAATTCCAGCTGTTGGCGAAACAGATTTTTCTGTTTTTCAATGCGCGGCTGGTTTTCGGGCAGCTGTTCTCGAGGCGGCCGTCCGGGCAGTCGATAATAATCCAGGCCAATCTCGCCGATCGCGACCACCTTGGGATGACGGGCCAAGGGCCGAAGCACGGCGCGCACATCGTCCGGAGCTGTCGATGCGTCGTTTGGATGCCACCCGACGGCTGCAAACAAATCATCGTATTGCTCGCTCAGCCGAACCGCTTGCTCGCTGCTCGCCAGATCGGTCCCGATCGTAATGATCCGATCGATCCCCGCCGCGCGGGCGCGCTCGATTACTTGAGGCAGGTCCGATGAAAAATCGCCGGAATCGAGATGCGCATGAGTATCGTAAAACCTCATGAGGGCCCTGTATTCATTCTGGGGTTTCAGACCGGACTGTTACCGCAATCCGTCGTCAGACAAATCCCTCCTATCGTTTCCCGGTTCGCGGGGCGGGCTTGTCGGCGGCTTGATCCATCACATTATCCAACTCGTTCAGGAAATCGCCCGTGGGCATGGCCAACGCGCTTGCGGGCAGGGGCCTGCGGGGCGGTTGCGGGATGGCCGGCGCCGCCTGGATAAAGATCATTGGATCGAGGGATCGGTTCACATAACCGGCAAAGGCCTGACGAAGCACGCCCAATAGGGCGTCGTTGCGGGGAAAGAACGCCTCGTAGCCCGTAGGCGTTTCTCCCACCTGCACCCGGCCGAAACGTTTCAGACCGTTCTGAATGAGCAACGCCATCTGCGGCGGCGGAGCGGCAGGCTTGGCCAGACGCAGAATCACCTGCGAACGCGTCATCCAGAGAATCCAGTTCTGTCCGCGCTCGGCGCAGACGCGATCGAGGTGTTTTTCAATATCCACCAACACCGGCGTGCCGCTCAAGGATTCCTGCTCGCGAGTCAGTTTGGATTCCGGACCGAAGACCCGGCGGCGCCCGCGGAGTGAGACCAACTCGACCAGGAGTTTCTCGATTTCGGCCAGCGTTTCGGGCAATTGAGTCCACTTGAGCAGCGCGGCCAAACGGCTGAAAAATTTGGGGGCCTCGGATTGATCCATGACATCGATCTCGAGGGCTTGGGCCATGGCGCGCTCCATCTCTGAAAACACCCGGCAGGGACGCAGCATGACCACTCGGGTCGACAAGGCGCTCAGGCGGCGTCGCACACCCGCCAACAACTGGATCTGCCTGGGAATCGGCTGCGCGCCGCCGTGTTCCTCGTCCAGGGCCTCATCCAATTTGGCGTCCAGGATGACCAATCGCCCGCGGGCATTGAAGACCAGGTCCATTTCAAGGTCGTTCTTGTCTCTGGCGTCAGCCTGCGGGGACAACCGAATCGTATGCGCGAGATTCGAAATGCCCAACTCACCCAGAGCGGCCGCAAGATATCGGACAAAGAAGGCGGCAGGCGTCGCCGAGGTGTCGAGGCCGCATTGTTTGAAGGCCGAAGCCCAATCCCAGCCGTTCGCCGCCCCAAGATCCGTCAGTCGGCGCACGGGCAAATCCTCGGCGGTCGAGGCCGTGTAAACAGGGGCCTTGTCGGAGGTCATGACCTGACTTTTCAGGAGCGCCTCGATCGGCAAAGCATCGGTCGCCGAAGGATGATATCCATCCAGGGGTTGCAGAACGATTCCTTCCTGGCCTGCCGGACGGTCCCACCGGCACCAAAGCCCCGGGCCTCCGGGGCCAATGACTTCGATGTTGGGACGTCCGACAAACCCTAACAACCCGAGCTCCATAGGCCCCGTGGATCCGCTGCCCAGAAGCATCCAATGGGCCCCCGGATGATCTTGCATCCAGCGCTCAATCTGCGCTTGGACGTCCGATGGCGTGCCAGCTCCAAGATTCTCAGGCAACTTGACTTCGATCTCGGGAAAAAGCGAATTCAACAAGTAGCGAAGCCGCGAGGCCGGTATCAGCGATTCGACAGGCTGAGCCGTGTGGTAGATCAACACCCTTTGGAGTCCCTCCGGGCGAGATTGGCAGTGAACCACCATGGAGAGTATCGGCCACAGCGATTCGTTCGCGAGCACCACCATCGCTTGCGGCATTTTGATTTCATTTGTCATTATGGAATTATTCCTTTGCCTCGCTGCCGAAGCCACATTGAGTTCGAGGAATAACAGAGGTCGAAGGCCCATGGCAAGACGAAGTATCGCGAGTTCAGCAAGTCCCTTCATGAACATCGGAGGGACGAGCTCCTGCGAGTCCCCCTATTTCGGCATCCGGGCCTCGTATAACTCGGCCCTCCGACACGAGCGGTTCATGGGGAGAGTTGCAGTCACCATTCCCAGCCGGGCCAAGGGGACTCAGAGAGCGAACCGGCTCCCGACGCTGCCGACGGCAAATCGTTCGGGAAAGGCTTGCTGGAGACGCATCATCGCCTGCCAGCCCGTGCAATGCAGGGCGACGACGAGGCGGGGATTTCGGGCCTGCAAGGCCTGAAGGGTGCTTTCGAGACGATTCCCACTGGCGTGCAGCAGATGTAAACCGCCCAGGATGGCCACCAGGGGGCGGCCGGCGGTCAGTTGCTCGATGTGAAGCAGGGTGTTCACCGCGCCGGCGTGAGCGCAGCCCAGCAACACCACCACACCGTCCGGCGTGTCAAAAAACAGGGCTTGATCATCCTCCACGAGATCGGGTTGACGCCCCTCCGGGTCCAGGAAGAACCGGCCGCCGGGATCCTCGCTGGGCGTGACTCGGGGGATGGTTCCTGTGACACGGATTCCCTCCTCGATGGCAACGGGCTGGGGGGTGAAGACCACGCGATCGCGGGCGGTTTCGATCGCCTCGATACTGGCGGGACTTAATCCGATGGAGCGAAGCGGGCCGTCGGTTTTGGCGGAAAACCGCGGACACAAGGCTTTAGGGTGCAGAAAAATCCGGGCGTTGTTTGCTTGTTTACAGAGCTCAGACAGGGCGCCGGAGTGATCGTAGTGTCCATGGCTCAAGACGATTGCATCGAGGCGATTCAACGCCAGGCCGAGCCGCCGGGCGTTGTGCAGGACAAGGTCCGTTTGCCCTGCGTCAAACAAGATCGAGTGGGATCCTCGAGCCACGTGGAGTGCCAGTCCGTGTTCGGCCACCAAGCCTTGCCGGTGGACTTGGTTATCCATAAGCACCGTGATCTGGATTGTGTCGGTCATTTCGAAGGGCGGCTTGAAAAGCCGAATAGATCAAACAAATCAGTCCCGCCGCCGGTTCTGAGCGAATTTCCCGTCGCTCCGTTCCCGGTTGCGCCGGAGAAGGGAGTGGTTTCCTTCCCGGCTATTGCTCTGGGACAGGTACATTCCCATCAACCGCGAGCGGTTAGCCGTGGGAGGCGGCGAGCGAAACCAGGAGGCCAGGTAGCCGGTTAAAGTTCGAAACCATCGCGTCATGTTAGCCAGGATTAAAGGGTGAGCCGCCATTCCGCACAATCCTGAAATTTTGTGGCTTGACCGGGGAATGCAATTCAGCGAGAGGCTAACCATGGAGATCCGACTGGAGCAGGTTGAGCCCTGGCCATTGCGAGGGGGATGCGAGGACTCGCAGGTTTGGCGCCAATCCCTCGTCTTGCGGTCCGGGGGCCGGTATCTTGTGAAGGCCCGAAGCGGCCGCGGGAAAACCACGCTGTTGTCCATTTTGTATGGAATGCGCCGTGACTACGGAGGGGAGGTCTACTTCGGTGCGGCCGATATCCGGCGGTATCGCGTGAAAGACTGGAGCGATGTTCGCCAACGCCGGCTTGGCTTGGTTTTTCAGGATTTGCAGCTTTTCGATGACCTCACCGCGTGGGAGAACGTGGAGATCAAGAATCGCCTCACAGCCCGGCGCAGGCCGGCTGAGATTCAAGAGATGTTCAGCTGGCTGGGATTGGCGGATCGGATGCGGCAGGCGGCGCAACGATTGTCCGTGGGCCAGAAGCAGCGAGTGGCCCTGATTCGCGCCCTGTGCCAGCCTTTCGAGATCTTGCTGCTGGACGAACCGTTCAGTCACCTGGATCCTGAAAATACAGAACGCGGGCGGACCCTGATTGACAAGGAATGCCGGGCCCAGGGCGCGACCCTTATTCTGACCAGCCTGGACGCGGATCCCGGTCGCGATTACGACCAGGTTTACGACCTATAAACATGATCCTGGCGAGGTTGTTATATCACGGGTTGGGATGGGGGCGCCTGCTAATGGCTGTGGGCAGCGCCTTGCTGGGCTGGCTGCTTTTGTTTGGGGGACTTCAATTCTGGTTTCTGGTCGACCATAATTTGATTCGGCGGGGAGATCTTCTTGCGCCCGAGTTTTGTATTGTTCACAAGCCGGTTCCGCTGATCGGTCTTCCGGGGGGCACCGGCATCACGTTCAAGGAAGCCGAAATCGCCGATATCAAAAACCAGCGTTTCGTCCAAGCGCTCGCCCCGTTTGAATGCAGCCGGTTTCAGGCCCACGCCTCGATCGTCTTCAGGTCTTGGTTGTCCGGATTGGAAACAGATCTGTTTTTTGAGTCCATTCCCGACGATTACCTGGATGTCGATCTAAAAGACTGGGCATGGACGCCGGGAACCGATCGTGTGCCCATCATCATGCCCCGGGAATTTCTCGTGCTTTACAACGTCGGCTTTGCCCGGAGCCAAAACCTGCCCCAGTTCGATGAAACCTTGGTCAGGCAAGTGCCGTTCACGGTGCGTCTTTCCGGTCAGGGGCAGAACCGGGAATTCGCGGGACGGATCGTTGGTTTTTCGGATCGGATTCCATCGGTCCTGGTCCCGCAAGCGTTTTTGCGATGGGCCAACGCGACGCTTGGGGAGGGCCAGGCGCCGCCGTCCCGCCTCATCCTGAAGACCGATCGCACGGCGGGGCCCGAACTGGAGCGCTTCCTGAAGGCGCGAAAATATTTATACAATGTGGAGCGGCTGCGAAGCTCGAAGCTGGCTTCACTGATGCTTCTTCTGGTGTATGTGGTGCTGGGCTTTGGCGTGCTGATCCTCGGATTGGCGCTGGGGGTCTTGGCCTTAAGTTTCCAATTGCTGATCGTTCAGAACCGGGAGCGGCTGGAACGTCTGATCCGGATCGGGTATGATCCCGGCCGCCTGATCTGGCATTATGTGCCTCCAGTTCTGGGGGTGCTCGTTCTGGCGAATGTGGCGGGAATGGCGTTCTTGATTTGGGGCACCGGTCAGGCAATCCGCTTGTTCTCCAATTACGGCTACACGATGGAACCCGTTTCAATCCGAAGTTGCGCGCTGGCGATGGCGCTGCTCGCAGTCTTGATTGGGGTGTGGCACAGTCTGGCACTGCGACGAAGGTTGTTGCGGCTTGCTTAAGCCGCCAAGCGTAGACAAGGGGGGCAAGCCTCGATGTTTCAACCGCCACATTATAACCTCAGGTGCGACTGGGAGGATTCATAACATCCCGGTTTAGGAATGCTCCATGTCATGGGAAAAAATGGGGTCAAGTCCGTATTGTTTACATATTACCGACCGACACATCCGTTTTCAGAGGCGCTTTTCTCCCCGCTCCTGGCTCAGCCTTCGCCGCATATCTTATCCACAAACCGCATCTTGTCCGTGTCCTCTGCAAGCCCCGCGGCGAACCGCCGCACCGACGTCATCTCCGCTCCATCCACCCTCTTGGACTTCAATCCCTTCCTCAATCCATGGGCATACTCCTGGCTGCCCAATATCAGCCTGCCGATCGACCCGGTCCATGGGTTCTCGATTCGCCCAGTTTAATCAACTGCTGTAACTGATGCGCAACCCTCGCATAGCCTCGCTCAGGTTGGGCTCCGGCGTCCGCACCTCCAATTGATAGGGTTGTCCATCAGCACAAAGGCATGCACCTCCAGATCGAAACGTTCCGGCAACTCCACCAGCAAACCCAGAAACCGCCGCCGGTCCGCGTTGGTCGGTCAGATCACCTCGCGCCGGTTTCCCTGGTTCGTGACATGATACCCCCCGCCGGCCACCGGGATTCTTAAGGGTCCTGCCATTCACCGAGCTTGCCCCTGGTTGACCATCTGTCAATAATATGGTTTTGACCCCATTGGTTTGCCAATTCGCCAGGCTTCCAGGCGCTCCAAAGTCCACAGTTCACGGGTAGGTCAGGCGAAGGGATCCACTACCGGCACCCCCGCTTTATGAAAATCGGAGACATTGCGAGTGGCGATGGTCAGTCCATGCTCCAGCGCGGTGGCGGCGATCATTGCATCGAGGACCGGCATGGCGAGTCCTTTCCGCCTTAACTCGGATACCAGCCGCGCCCAACGCCGGCAAACGGCGGCATCCCACGGCAGGCACTGAAGGGTTTGAGCCACCGCCTCAAACCATGTTTCCAGACGGGCGCGTTTGCGTCCGCTCGGCAGCGAAAGCACTCCGAGGCACATCTCGCCCAGAATGATAGAATCCACAATGAGATCGGCTTCATGCGCGTTCAACCAGCCGACAACTTTGGCATTGGGGGCCGGTTGGGTCGGCTCGCTGAGAACATTGACATCAACCAAGTAAGTCATCCGAGCGTTGGCGCCGGGATATCGTCAGTCGTCTCCGTCCTCGCCGGCGCCTTGAAGGCGCCTTTGACTGGACAATCGAGGAGGAGCCGCACGAGGCCCTGGTTCCTCCGTTCTACCCGGCGTTTTAGAAGGTACTCCCCTGGGTCAAGCCGCTCGACATCAAACTCCTGGCCGGGCCGGATGTCGTCCCGCCTCCGAAGTTCTACCGGAAGCACAATCTGGCCTTTGCTGGAGACCGTCGTTGTCATGGGAGGTAAGATAACGTCTTACTGTCGGTGAATCAAGGGCTGCCGACTGTCGCCAAGGCACCTGATGTAAAGGCAGTTGGATGCGGAAAAAAGCCGTTCAGTTTTCGGCCTAAGGCAAACCAGGTCCGACGGAATTTGTGCTCCGTCTGATGTTGGGGCCAGGGGGCGGGCGGATGCGGATTCCGGCATCAGGCGCTACCTTTCCTCGCTCTCGTTGATGTGAACGACCCGGGTGGGAGGGAAACCGTTGAACCAGGTGGCCGATGCGCTGCTATAAGCGCCGATGTTCTCGGCGAACACGAGGTCATCGATTTCCAGATCCGGCAGTTCCTCGGCGAGCGAAAGGGTGTCGAGGGCATCGCAGGTTTGGCCGAATACGGCGCAGACTTCGGTTTTGCCCTTCTTAAAGGCCTGGAGTGGGTATTGGCAGTGATCGAAGACAATGCCTGAAAAGGTGTGGTAGACGCCGTCGTTGATGTAGTAGCAAGTCTTCCCATCGCGGCGGGCCTTGCCGACGATTTTCGCGATCACGACCGCGGCGGTGGCGACAATGAACCGGCCCGGTTCGGCGATGATCTGGATGTCCTTGGGAAAGAGGCGATCGATTTCGGCGTTGACCTTGCGGGCGAGGGCCTCGATGGGCTGGACGTCCCGATGGTAGGGCGCCGGAAAACCGCCTCCGATATCCAGGATCTTGATGGCATACCCGCGGTCCTTGGACTCCTGCATGACACTGGCGGAGATGTTCAACGCCTGCACGAAGTTCTCGAAGTTCATGCACTGGCTGCCCACATGGAAGCTCAGGCCTTCCACGACCAAACCCATCTTAAATGCGGCCAGCACCAGATCCACCGCTTCGGCGGGATCGCAGCCGAACTTCGAGGATAACTCGACCACGGAGCCGGTATTGGGGACGCGCAGACGAAGCACGACTCCGGCGTGGGGGGCGAACTGCCGGATTTTTTTCAGTTCATTGAGGTTATCGTAAGTAACGAGGGGCTTGTATTGGTCGAGGGCTTCGAGGGTTTCCCTCGGTTTTGTGGTGTTGGCGTAAATGATTTTGTCCCAGATGAAATCCTGTTGATCTTTTGGGGGAAGGGCCTTGATGTTCTCATAAACCAGCATGAACTCGGGCAGGGAAGCGACGTCAAAACTGGCGCCGATCCGGTAGAGCGTGCGCACGATTGCCGGTTCGGGATTGGCTTTGACCGCGTAATAGGCCTGGACTTTCGGAAAATGACGCCGGAAAGCCGCATAGTTGTCCCGAATGGCTTGGTGATCTACAACGACGAGAGGCGTTCCGTATTCGCGCGCCATCTTGAGCATTTGTTTCCTGGTCATAGGAGTCTCCGTGGGTGTTTCCGCGGGATCAGCTTGTCGGGATGAGGACTTGGAGGGAGGATTTGTTGCAGGATCCGGGGACGCCGCGTCCCCGGATCCTTGGGAGTGAATCAATCGGGCCTCGGCAATCAGTCCAGCACCGGGTCGGACCCGTCGAGCATCTTGACCTTGTTGTGGGTGAAGTATTCCTTGATCAAGGCCTTGACGGTTTGTGGGCGTTGATCGTAGAGACGGCGGAGTTTCCGTTTCGGATGCTTGGCCAGGGCGTAGTGGGCAATGATCGGCAGGGCGATGGTCGTATCGGTGTAGCACACGACGGCATCGGGCAGACGATCGGGATCGACTTTGCCCCAGCTGACGGCTTCATGCGGTGTGGCGCCGGACAGACCGCCGGTATCGGGTCGCGCATCGGTGACCTGGAAGAAGTAATCCTGGCCGAATTCCTTGATCCGGAGCACCTCCTGGATTTGAGGTTCGGTTTGGAGCATGAAATTCTTGGGGCTGCCGCCGCCCATCAGCATGACGGCACTCTTCCCGCCGCCGCGTTTGGCGGCCAGGACGAAACTGGTCGTTTCGTTGACGTCGATCGATGGATTCACGCGGAGTTTGTTGCCGCGCAACTCGACACCGGCGAAGTTCATTCCGATGGTGGAATCGCCGGGGGAAGAGGTATAGCACGGAACACCGCAACGATAGGCGGCGGCCAGCACGGATACATCCTTCAGACCGGCTTTGCGTTCCCATTCGGCGGCATATTTACCCAGCAGGTGGTGAAGCTCGGCCGTCCCCATTTCCTTCTGGAATTCGGGCTGAACCAGGATATTGCGTAGGATCTCGTCAGTGGCCATCAGGCAATCGCTGTAACCCAGCAAAACATCGTAGATCCGAACGATATCGTTCTGGCGCAAATCGGTGTCATCGAGCAGATGGCTGCCGACGTGGACCGGGAAATTGAAGGCAAAATGGAGGTCGTGATAGAGATTGGCGCCGGTGGCCACGATCCAATCCACGAACCCGGCCTTGATCAGGGGGATGACACAGGAACATCCGAGACCGGCAGGGGTCAGGGCGCCGGCCAGGCTCATGCCGATCGTGACATCGGGTTCGAGCATCTTATCGACAAACAGCTTGCAGCCTTCTTTGAGGCGGGCCGAGTTGTAGGCGAGAAAGACCTCTTCAACCAGGGCGGAAAGTTTCTCCTTGCCGGTAATGCCTTTGGGCATAATGCGTTTGCCGGCCAGATATTTGCTTTTTTGCGGGCACTTCTTTTCCCGCAGCCAGTCCGGTGTTTCCGACAAATCTTCCCGATAACGACGATTCGATTTTTTCATAGCATAATTCGGTGTTCTTGGTTTAAGGCCTCCGACAGGTCGAGGCCAGCCGGCTAGGCGTCCGCTATCATCCGTGGGTTGGCCGCCATTTCAACCAAATTCTTTGTCAGCGATGGGCGAAGAACCTCTGGATTTCCCGAACCACCTCGATGAGGCGGTCGACCTCGGCGCGGGTGTTATAGAAGTAGAAACTGGCGCGGGCTGTGGCGGGCACGCCGAGCTTTCGCATCAGGGGCTGATTGCAGTGATGGCCGCCCCGCAACGCCACCCCATATTGATCGGCGACCGTGATGACATCATGCGCGTGTATGTCCCGCAACAAGAAGCTGATCAGGCCCCCCCGACCTTTCGAGGGACCAAACAATTGAACCCCGTTGAGTTGGGAAAGCCCTGCCCAGGCGTATTCGGCGAGTTCTTGGTCGTGGTCAAAAATCCGCTGGCGCCCGATGGCGTCCAGATAGTCGAGGGCAGCGTGCAGTCCAACAGCGCCTTCGACATGGGGGGTGCCGGCCTCGAATTTGTGCGGCACTTCATTCCAGGTGCTGTGGTCGTAGTCGACATTGGCGATCATTTCGCCGCCCCCTTGCCAGGGCGGCAGCGATTCCAGAATTTCCCGTCGGCCGAACAGGACCCCGATGCCCATCGGACCGCAGATTTTATGGCCGGAAAATGCCAGGAAATCGCAATCGATCTGCTGCACATCCAGCGGCAGATGCCCCGCGCTTTGGGCGGCGTCAACCAGGGTGGTGATCCCGAGCTTCCGAGCTCTTGCGCACAGGTCATGAACCGGATTGACTGTGCCCAGCGTATTGGAAATGTGCGTGCACGCCAGCAACTTGACCTCGCGGGTGAGGAGAGCGCCCAGAGTCTCGAGGTTCAGAAGACCCTCCGGACCGGTGACGGGTATGTACCGGAGCTGGGCGCCGGTTCTTTGGGCGAGCAACTGCCAGGGCACCATGTTGCTGTGATGCTCCATTTCCGTCAGGAGAATGACATCGCCGGCCTTGACGCGGGCCTCGCCCCACGTGTGAGCCACCAGATTGATACCTTCGGTTGTGCCTCGTGTGAAGATGATCTCGTGGGCGCTCCGGGCGTTCAGAAAACGCGCGGCACGACGGCGCGCCCCCTCGTAAGCGGAGGTGGCCCGGTTGCTCAGTTCATGCACTCCGCGGTGGACGTTCGAGTTATCGTGGATGTAATACCGCTGGATGGCTTCAAGCACCGGCTTGGGTTTCTGGCTGGTGGCCGCGTTATCGAGATAAACCAGGGCATGGCCGTGAATCTTCTGGTTGAGGATCGGAAAATCCTCGCGGATCGATTCCCAGGACCGGGGAGGAAGGATCGAGGAGACTGGGGACAATCGGGTGGCCATGGCAATTCCATTACATAAGACCCAATTGAAGACGGGCGGCCTCGCTTAACATGGCTTGGTTCCAGGGTGGATCCCAGACCAGGTCTACACGCACATCCTTGACATTGGGAATAGCGCGAATCTTATTTTCCGCGTCCTGAGCGATCACCTCGCCCATACTGCAACCGGGCGCGGTCAAGGTCATTTTGACTTCGACACGATGCCCGCCTTCCGGCAGGGCGAAGATTTGCAGATCGTAAACAAGGCCGAGATCGACAATATTAACGGGGATTTCGGGATCGTAGCAGGTGCGCAATTGGTCCCACACCAGTTTTTCATCCACGTCAGCCCCGGGTGTCGCCGGGGGCAGGGGGACCGTGGGAGCCGGGATTTCTTTCCCCAGGGCATCGGCATCTCGACCCTCGATCCGGGCCAGTCGTCCCCGCGAATACACTGTAAAAGAACCGCCCAGGGTTTGAGAAATTTCCACTTCATCACCGGCCGGCAGGAGAATTTTCTCGCCGTAAGGGATCAGGACGGCTTCACAATCGCGTTTGAGGATCGCGGTTTCCATCGTCGACCGGTTTATTCGGTGCTGACGGCTGAAGGTTTGTCAGCCAGCGAGGCCTCCAAGGTCCGCCAAGGGAGCATGGCGCATTTGACGCGGGCCGGAAACTTGTGGACGCCCGCAAAGGCGGCGAGCTTGCAGTGTTCGCATTCCTGGTAGTGGCCTTCCGTGACCATATGATGAAATCGACTGAACAGATCACGGGCTTCCTGGCTGGTTTTGCCCTTCAACAGGGTGGTCATCACCGAGGCAGCCGCCTTGGATATGGCGCATCCCGATCCCTCAAAACTGATGTCCCGGATTCGATCGCCATCGAGCTGGACGTATACGGTCAGCTGATCGCCACAAAGCGGATTGTGTCCATGCGCCTCACGGTTGGCCTTCGCCAGTTTCTGATAGTTCCGCGGATGCCGGCTGTGATCCAGGATGACTTCCTGATACAGATCATTCAAATTATCGATCATGTCAGGCCTTTGTTCTAAATCCGCCGGGCGCAAGTGACAAGTGCAACCTCTTCAGGGCAACCCGGCATTTCCTGATGGAGGTGGGTTCCAGCTGCTCAGCAGAAACTGGTCCCAGGCCTCGACGAGCTGCGGAACAGGCACGCGGTGAATCACTTCGTTCGCAAAGGCATGCACCAGCATTCGCCGGGCGGTTTCCAGTCCAATCCCTCGTGACCGCAGGTAAAACAAGGGTTCATCGTCCAAATGCCCGACCGTCGCCCCATGAGTGCACTTGACGTCATCGGCAAAGATTTCGAGCTGCGGCTTGGTGTCCACCGTTGCATCGGCCGAGAGCAGCAGATTCCGGTTGGTCTGGCGCGCATTGGTCTTCTGGGCCCCCGGGCGGACAAAAATCTTGCCGTTGAAAACCCCTTTGCCGGCCCCCGTGAGGATGCCATGATAAAACTCGTGGCTATTGCAGTGTGGACGCGCATGATCGATGGCCGTGTGATGATCCACCAACTGGTTGTCCTGCGCTAGGTATAGGCCGTTGAGCAGGCTTTCCGCGCCTTCGCCGTCAAGACAGGTATGGATGTTATGCCGGGCCAGCCGGGCGCCAACCGATAACGAATGAGACCGAAAGAGGCTCCGGGCCGCCTGCCGCGCCTGGACGAAGCCCACATGGCAGCTGGACGCGTTTTCGTTTTGTATCCGGGCGTGATCCAGGATGGCCCCTTCCTCCACCACCAGCTCCGACACCGTGTTGGTGAAGACCGGACAGTCGCTGAAAGCGGCATACTGTTCAATCACCACGGCTTCACTGTTGGCCCCTGCAACGATCAGGTTCCGGGTCTGAATGCTGGCTCCAGGCTCGGTCGCATCACTCAGGTAAAGGAGTTGAATCGGCCGCGTCAATCGCAGCCCTCGAGGAATCACGAGGAGGGCCCCGTCCGTGAACAGGGCGGTGTTCAGCGAGATCAGGGCGCTGTCCTTGCCGTCGGCATGACGCCCGAGATTCGCCTCCAAGGTCGGCAGATTCCGCTTCAAGGCCTCCGTCAGCGGTAAGAGGATGAGGCCCTCAGATAAGGCCGTCTGTCGGGAAAGATCAGGCAAGAACCGGCCATTGAAAAAAACCAGGCGATCAGAGTCAAATCCTGCGACAAAAAGCAGAGCATCCAGGTCGGCCGCGGTGATCATTCGCATCGAGTCCGTCAATCGGCACGGCCATTCCCGCAAGGGAGCCAGGCTGGTGTACCGCCATTCTTCATGCGAAGGTTCCGGAATCCCCGATTCGTTAAAACGATTGATCCCGGTCTGGCGGAGGTTTTTCAACCAGGAAGGCTCGTGGGGAGCGGCCTTCGGATCCCGGTCTTTGAACCACTGCATCCAGGAGCTCGAATCGGTTGGTGATTGCGGTTGCGGAAGGGCGTTCATGGCGCTTAATCGTTCAACAATGCCCGGGTCATCAGGCCGGCGCGAGGTTGGATTGAACCTCGGCATGCTCGGCAATCCAGTCGTATCCGCGTGATTCCAGCTCGAGGGCAAGCTCCTTGCCGCCCGACTTGACGATACGGCCGCGGTAAAGCACGTGGACGAAATCGGGCACGATGTAATTGAGCAGCCGCTGGTAGTGGGTGATGACCAACTGGGCGTTGGCTGAGTTCTTGAGCCGGTTGACACCGGTGGCAACGATCTTCAGGGCGTCGATATCGAGTCCCGAGTCGGTTTCATCCAGGATGGCCAGCCGAGGTTCAAGCACCGCCATCTGGAAGATCTCGTTCCGCTTCTTTTCGCCCCCAGAAAAACCCTCGTTGACCGGCCGACTGAGCAGGGATTGGTCGAGGTCCAGGACTTTCATTTTGTCTTTGACCAGCGCCAGGAAATCCACGGCATCCAAAGGTTCCTCTCCCCGGTGTTTGCGGAGTTCATTCAGGGCGGCTTTCAGGAAGTAAGTGCTGTTGACCCCGGGAATTTCGACCGGGTATTGAAAGGCAAGAAACACCCCTTCTCGGGCGCGCTCCTCGGGTTCCATCTCGAGCAGGTCCTTGTCAAGGAACCGCACTTCACCCCCCAGGACTTCGTAACCCGGCCTTCCGGAAAGCACGGCGGCAAGCGTGCTTTTCCCGCTGCCATTCGGCCCCATGATGGCGTGGACTTCTCCCGGTTGAAGGACCAAATTAATGCCGTTCAGGATCTGTTTTCCCTCGACTCCGGCCTTCAAGTTCTTGATTTCGAGCAAGCTCATGTGTGGTGGTTTTTTCTTCCAGGTCAGCCAACGCTGCCTTCCAGACTTACTCCCAGGAGTTTTTGCGCTTCCACCGCAAATTCCATCGGGAGATGCTTAAAGACTTCCCTGCAATATCCGTTCACAATCATGTTCACGGCATCCTGCGTGGCCAGCCCGCGCTGACGACAGTAAAAAATCTGGTCTTCCCCAATCTTCGAGGTGCTGGCCTCGTGCTCCACCCGGGCGGAGGGATTCTTCACCTCCAGATAAGGAAAGGTATGGGCCCCGCAACGATCGCCGATCAAGAGCGAATCGCACTGCGAGAAATTCCGGGCGTTCGTGGCATTCTTCTGAATCCGCACCAATCCCCGATAGCTGTTCTGGCCCCGGCCGGCAGAAATCCCTTTTGACACAATCGTGCTGCTCGTGTTCTTGCCAATGTGGATCATCTTGGTGCCCGTGTCGGCCTGCTGGCAATGATTGGTCAATGCCACGGAGTAGAATTCTCCTGTCGAGTCGTCGCCGATCAACACTACCGAAGGATACTTCCATGTGATGGACGAGCCGGTCTCCACCTGGGTCCAGGAGATTTTCGATTTCCTTCCCTTGGCCAGTCCGCGTTTGGTCACGAAATTGTAAATGCCCCCTCGCCCCTCCTCGTCGCCTGGATACCAGTTTTGAACGGTGGAATACTTGATCTCCGCCTCGTCCAGGGCCACCAACTCAACCACCGCGGCATGCAGCTGGTTGGTGTCTCGCATCGGGGCCGTGCACCCCTCCAAGTAGCTGACATAGCTGCCTTCCTCGGCCACAATCAACGTCCGCTCAAATTGTCCCGTGTTTGCCGCGTTGATTCGGAAATAGGTCGATAGTTCCATGGGACATCTTACCCCCTTCGGGATGTAACAAAAGGAACCATCACTAAAGACCGCCGAGTTCAAAGCCGCGTAGAAATTGTCCGTGTAGGGCACCACCGATCCCAGATGCTTTTTCACCAGCTCCGGATGATGCTGCACCGCCTCTGAAAAGGAACAGAAGATTATCCCCAACCGGCCCAATTGCTCCCGAAAGGTCGTCGCCACCGATACGCTGTCAAACACCGCATCCACCGCCACACCGGCCAGCTTTTCCTGTTCGCGCAACGGAATGCCCAGCTTGTTATAGGTCTCGATCAACTTCGGATCCACTTCGGCCAGACTCTTGGGACGTTCCTTCGCCTGCTTGGGGGCCGAATAATACACAATCTGCTGATAATCAATCGGAGGATACTTCACGTTCGGCCATGTCGGCTCCCGCAACGTCAGCCAATGCCGGTAAGCCTTGAGCCGCCATTCCAACAAAAACTCAGGCTCGTTCTTCTTCCGCGAAATCAACCGGATAACATCCTCGTTCAGTCCCGGCGCCACCGAGTCGACATCGACCTCGGTCACGAAACCGTACTTGTATTCGCTCTTTACAAATTGCTCGATGGTATCGTTCCCTGAGCTCATAGGTTGCCTTGTCTGTCAACCGACTTCAAAATCACGGCGACCGTCTCGAAACCTTCTTCTACCCGCTGCCCGCCAAACACGTTCAAGTTAAATCGGACAAATTAAGTCCTATTACTCCCTTATTCGTTCATGTTCACGGTTCTGTCAAAGATATTTTCATCGACAGCCTTGCCCGCGGAAACCGAAAAGACAGCGCTGGGATGGATTAGGCTGGATCCGCATCTCAGAGGCGCTGAAAAAGCCGAACGATCCATGAACACTAACCGCGAATAGATGCCAATCAACGCCAATAATGGCAGGCCAAATACGAAGGATCTGAAGTGTTGGAAACATCGATGGAATGTCTGGGATTCAGCCTTTCGGACCCCTCCACTTTTATTCGCGTCAATTGGCGCGGTTCTGTTTTTTCGGAGCATCTTCTGTGCGGTTTCGGGATCGGCGTTGCGGATTGACGAAACCCTGTTGCCCACGCAGAATAATTCCCAAGGCACCCCATCCAAAACGTGGCAATATCGGAATACAATCCTGATGAATCCAGGGGGATCGGCGAGGCATCAACCGGTAACCCGCTGGATTTGCGAATACGCCGGCTGGCGCACGATCTGAACAACCAGCTCACGGTGATTCACGGCAACACGGAGTTGGCACAAATGGACACCGAGGCCGACCATCCCGTGTTGGAGAGTGTTCTGGAAATCAAGGCGGCCTGCAATCGGGCACGCGAGCTCGTCAGGCAGATCCTGGAGGAGTGTCATCGCTACGCGGAATCGGGATCGGTTCCGCCCCCGACGATGTCTGCTACTCCGAAGCCCAAAGCGGCAGAGGCCGTCAAAGGCTCCCAGGGCCGATCAATTCTGCTGGTTGATGACGAACCCTCTTTTTTGGATTTGGCAAAGCGGTTCCTGGAGCGTTACGGGCATCGGGTGACAAGTTTTTTGCAGCCCGAAGCGGCGTTGGAGTCCTTTCGGGAGAAACCCAAGAGGTTTGATCTGATCATCAGTGATGTCAACATGCCTGGCCTTTCCGGTTTCGACCTGGCCAAGGCGATTCAGACAATTCGGCCGGATGCTCCGATCATTCTCACATCGGGCGTGGTGAGATCCGATGATCTTTTGCGCGCTCAACAATCTGGCATTCAGCGGATTGTGACTAAACCTGACACCATTGAGGCATTTGTGGAAATGATCCAAGAGATGCTAAAACCATGAATCGGCGCAAGTTCATTCGCCGGTCGCTGGCTGTTTCCACAGCTGTGGCATGGGGAACGAGTTACGAGGAGCAGGCGTTATTGGCTCAAACAGATAACGCCCCGTCCTCGAAGGCACCCGAGCCGGCCGACTCTTTTCCCATGGGCCGGCTGGGTCAGCTGCGGATTTCGCGTCTGATCTGCGGGGGGAATTTAATCAGCGGTTTTGCGCACAGCCGGGATTTGCTCTATGTATCGCCGTTGTTGAAACATTATTTTGGCGATGCCAAGGTCATGGAAACCCTCGCGTTGTGCGAACAGCATGGCATCAACACCACGATTCTGCGGCTGGACGACGAGACGGTGCGATTGTTGAAGCGATATCGCCGGGAGCGTCAGGGGAAAATCCAATGGATTGCCCAGGTCAAACTGCCCGCCAACGATCCCTTTCAGGAGATCAAACGGGCGGTGGACGAAGGGGCAGTTGCGGTTTTCGTCCATGGAGGAGTGGGCGACGAGCGGGTTCAACAAGGCCAGGTTGGGGATCTGGCCAAGGCGCTGGCGGCTATCCGTCGGGAGGGCGTGCTGGCTGGAATCGCCGGTCATTCCATCGAAGTTCCCAAGGCTGTGGAACGGGCGGGACTCAAACCGGACTTCTATATGAAGACCTTCAATAGCAAGAATTACTGGTCTGCTGGCCCGATGCCCCGTAATGACAGTGTTTGGGAGGAGACCCCCGAGGAAACCCGGTCCTTTATGGCCGATGTCGAATGCCCGTGGATCGGTTACAAGGTTCTGGGAGCTGGCGCAATCCATCCCGAGCAGGGATTCCGTTATGCGTTTGATCACGGAGCGGATTTCATTTGTGTCGGCATGTTCGATTTCCAGGTGGCCGAGGACGCGCGGATTGCGCGAGCCGCTGTCGCCAAAGCTTACAATCGGGAACGCCCCTGGTTGGCTTAAGCAATCTGCCATAATTACTTCCGGTTTTGCTGGGCAAGACCATCTGCAATTTGAAATCTCAAATCTCAAATTAAGCGAAGCATTCAGGTTCCTGCAAAAGCCTTAATGCGCTTCGGATCCCCGGGTCAAAGGCCGCTTGCAAGTCAGTCAAAACCCGGCATTAATAAGCCCCATGAAGACCTCCATCTCAGTTCTTGCGGTTATCAGCCTGCTGTTTCTTTCGTCCATCAATCGTTGCGTTGCGGAGACTGTTGTTGCGCCCGGGGCCAAGCTCGAGAAGCTGGCCGATGGCTTCGCCTTCACCGAGGGACCCACGGCGGATTCGGCGGGTAATGTCTTTTTCACCGACCAACCGAATGATCGCATTCTGAAGTGGAGCATCGAGGGCCAGCTATCGACTTTCCTTCAGCCCGCCGGGCGGGCAAACGGAATGTACTTCGATGCGAACGACAACCTCATTGCCTGCGCCGATGAAAATACCGAGCTCTGGTCCATCGATCGAACGGGCAAACACAAGGTCCTGACCGGGAGATTCGAGGGCAAACAGCTCAACGGACCGAATGATGTCTGGGTATTGCCTCGTGGCGGTTATTATTTCACTGATCCTTTTTATAAGCGCCCCTGGTGGAAACACTCCGAAATGCCCCAGCCCGGTCAGCATGTCTATTATCTTTCGGCCGATGGCGAGAAATTGACTCGAGTGGTGGACGATCTCAAACAGCCGAATGGAATCATTGGCACGCCCGACGGAAAGAAGCTCTTTGTCGCGGATATTGGAGCGAGAAAGACGTATGCCTTTGATATTCAGCCCGACGGTACCCTAGCCAATAAGCGGCTTTTTTGCGAACTCGGATCCGACGGCATGACCCTGGATGCCGAAGGCAACCTCTATCTGACAGGCAAAGGGGTGATTGTCTTCGACAAGGCCGGACAGCAGATTGACCAGATCCCGGTCCCGGAATCCTGGACTGCCAACGTCAGTTTTGGAGGCCGGGATCGGCAAACCCTCTTTATCACGGCCAGCAAGGGATTCTATTCGATCAAGACCCGATTCAAGGGAGCCAATCCGAACAAGTAATCAACCGATCTTCTCCCAAAGCGTGATCTGGGCGGGTTCGGCCAGCAACTGATCAGCCTGAGATAAAAAGGCCTTGAGATGGGGTTTTTGGAGATGATCGTCCAGGTGCTGTTTGCTCTCCCAATTCTCATGGAACAGGAAGCTCGCGGGATCCTCCAGACTTTGGTGAAGATCGTAGTTGATGCAGCCGGCGTCGGCGTGTGATGGAACAATCAATCCAAGCAAGACGCGCTGGAGTTCGGCTTCTTTTCCTGGCCGGGCTTTCATCCGGGCCACGACGGTCAAGGGTTGCTTTGGCATAGGATTTATGGGTTAAAACACGGGATGTTCCCGGCTTCGAGCCTGGAATTTAGGGGGGCCTTGGCCCTTCTACAAGCGCTCATACTCGCCCTTGGTGACTTTCTTGAGGACGGTAAAGCCGGCTTTCTTGGCATCGGACACCGAGAGGGGCTTGGTGTATTTGGGGGTGTTGAAACTGGAGATGATTTTGCGCACCGGGCGTTTGCAGAGGGGACAGGTCTTGAGCTCGGGAGCGTTGACAGGCCGTCGAAGGGTAAAGCCCTGTCGGCACGCCACGCATCCTTCTCCGCTGGCGATGTACTCGTAAGTCGGCATATCGATTTACTTGATCTTGGGAACCTCGACCGCCTTTCTCGTGAAAGGCTGTCGGGATCCGATCATAATCTCATACAGGTTTTCGTGGGCCTGGATGGCTTGGGACACCAGTTCAACATACGGAGTGTGGCAGCAATCCACAAAGCCGATCTGGTAATTTTCCCCGTCGAACCGCCCCAGCAATGGCTGGTCGTTCAGGGTAAAATAGTGCGCCCCCACCAGATTGGTGTTGGCCGCGCCGCTTTCAAGGTAACGCCGGTAAGCCACCCCGCGTTCCTCCTGCGAGCTGACGCCGCGAAGCCCCGTGGCCGGGAGGCCCCGGTCCACAGCGCCAAAATGGTATTCGCCGATCAACACCGGTTTCCGGGTTTTTTTCGCAATGGTATTGATTGTGTCAAAGGCCGGTTCCATCTGGTAACAGTTGATCGAAAAAACGTCAAAGAACTCCCCGGCCACATAAAAAAGATCGGAAGCAATCCAGGCGTACCGCATGCCGAGATTGAGATGGTTCGGATCCACTTTCTTGGCTTCTTCGCATGGAATACGAAGGTAAGTCCGAACCATCTCCTCGGAAAACGTCCAGAGATCGGCCTCGGCTTCGGGGGAAGACTCGGCCAGCCTGCGGAAATTGCGGTGGATCAAATCGTCGAAGGAAGCCAACGAAATGCCCCAGGCATTGGTCCAGCGCGCGGTATTCCCCTGATATTTTTTGCTCAGCCATTGAACCAGCTCGCGGCGAGTGGCCGTGTCCGGATTTGTCTCGAGCATCTCGGACGCCAAATTATATTTCCCAAAGCCCCAAACCGGCTCATTGCAGAGAAAGTATCCCACCAGGTAGGGATCTTCCTTGTAGGCCTCCAAACCCCGGGCATAGTCCCGTGCCGAGACGAGAAACTGCGGATCATACACATCGGGAAAATCGCGAAACAACAGCTTGGGCGTGGTGGGATAACGCCCCAATTGAATCACATAGGGCAAAGAGGCGCCTTTCAAAAGTTCAAGTTCCGACCAGTTCGCAATCGTGTTGAAACGCCAGGCGCGCAATCTTCCGCACGTTATGTCCGCCCATGGCTTGGCCCAGTCCGCGCCAAAAGCTCGAATGAGGTTGGCCCGGGCAAAGTCAAAAAACGCCACCGCCCCCCGGTTGCGCCCATAGGCCGGCGCATACGGCCCCTTCCGATCGGGAAGCCACTCGAAGAGTTTTTCGGTCCCAGGCAAAATCGCGGTGGCCTCACCGGCCCGCACGCAATCCAGCCCGGTGCTGAAAAATCCGTAGCCCTCCGGATCCACCAGCCACCAGCGCCGTCCATCGTACTGCGTGCGGAAAAAACCGCTCGCCTTGAAGGTCTTCTTTCGCGTTCCGCCAAATCGACTCCAGGCATCCGGAAACTTCGACGACGCGACACTCGCCCGCGCCACCTCGAGTTGTTTCTTAAGGGCGGCTTCGTCAGGTGTTTTCCCCGGCCAATCCCGCGCCTTCCATTGCCCGAAAGGATCTACAACGACTTGATCGGGCACGGGACATTCCGGTTCTTCCTTCAACAAAACCAGGTTCGCCAACAAAACGGTCTGGCGATCTCCGGTGGCTTCCAAGGCCAGGGTGACGCGTGAAAGTTCCTCCACCGGCAACCGGTTTCCCCAGATCACCCCTTTCAACCGGCCCGGATTGCGATCCATGAAGACACGCTGAGCATCCAGCAATTGCAGCGGGAACGTGATCCGGGACCGCAGACGTGGAAAAAGGCTGATACTCGCTCCGAGACGCGGGGCTTTCTCACCCTTGGCGTAAAACCGCAATTGAATCATCCCGGCATGCTCGCTGTCATAGTAAACATCCATGGCCAAAACCTTCCCCTCAGCCCAAGCCGCGTCCTCGCCAAAACTCATGGCTTCACTCGTGCTGTCCGTGGTCCATTTGACCACCGGGGTCCCCGCGAAAATCGGGCTTTCCTCCAACGTCAAAGCCACATGCCCAAAATCCAGCGGCAGCGAATCACAAAGTCTTTTTAAATCAAACTGCTTGGCTCTCATTCCTGCCGCGCCCAGGTCCGCCGCCACAGGGCGCTGCACACAACAACCCATCAATCCCAAAAAACATCCCCACCAAAGCATCCACGGTTTCATAGGCCACACAGTTTTTTAAGTCCGCGCCCCCGCCAATACCCATCAGTCGGGAAGCCACCTTCCATCCTAAGACGAATCAAAAAAAGCACAACCTTTTCACACGCGAAAAAAGGCTTGTTTCACTTCTCTCCTCCGCCAAACATGAGTGCATTGGTGCATCTCACAACTCCATGGCGGATTGCACGGACTTTGCCACTGATTCTGGCCTGCCTGTTCTGTCTCTTCAGTGCCGGGTGTACCTCGTCCAATCCCCCCCCGCCCTCCCGTTTGCCGTCGAGTCCCACCTTGGGTGGTGCCCGTCAAGCCCCCCCCAAGGTCCTCCCCAAAAAACGAACCCCCCTCCCCGCCACCTTCTTCCTGGTCCGCCTCCTGAACCACGATGGCACCCAACCGGTCGAAGATCGCTTGGTCAAAACTTACGAAATCCGATTTCAATACCCCGAGTTCCCCAACCCCGAACTTGCCCCCTTAAACCAAGCCATCGCCGCGTCCGTGTCCACCCAACGCCAACGAATGATGGATTGGGGAGGATTCCTCGATGAAACCACCCTGGCCTCGGGCACTCTTCCTTGGCAATCACAACTGCAAACCCAAGTGATTCATAGCCAAGATGATTTCATAAGCCTGCTCTTCGTGTCCTATGAATACGCCGGAGGAACAAGTGGCATCACCAGCCTGAATTCATTCAATTATGACGTTCACTCTCAAACCCTGCTGCAGATCGAAGACCTTTTCTCATCGATTCATGCGCTCTCGACGCTGACAACGATCGTCCGTCAGCAATTGAATCGGCAATCTCCCAACCCAACCACGACGGATTGGATCGAACAGATCACGGGAGAGTCATGGGAGGATTTCTCCTGCTTCGGTCTGACACCCCATCGTTTGGTGATTTTCCTCCAATCCAATCCCATGGCTGTGTATCCTCTTGGTCTTGAGAAAATCGAAATCCCTCTGGGTGACCTTCAACCTTTGGTCTCGCCCGAGAAAAAAGACTTTTGGGAACGACTGATGCACCCCGCCAAGCCGTCCGTTCCTCGATGAACAGCCCACTTCGAAGATGCTCGGCCCTCGCCGCAGCACCCCTCGCAATTTGTGGAGTCGAGGAGTGGCGCGGTGGCGTCAAGGCGGGCCGTAACTGTGTC